>Ga0172369_10000589_pt1 | contig 54341 bp, 42 predicted proteins | sample LakKiv25m_FD_114539 | JGI IMG/M metagenome (GOLD analysis project Ga0172369, IMG submission 114539) | Freshwater microbial communities from Kabuno Bay, South-Kivu, Congo - kab_022012_11.25m | ecosystem: Environmental > Aquatic > Freshwater > Lake | place: Democratic Republic of the Congo...
CAAAAAGACGAATAGAATTCATCCCCATTTCATTTTTAATTCGGTAAAAATCTTCACGTATTTCCTGTAATGAACTTGTGGCATTAAAACTTTCATAGTTATTTGATGTTCCATAACAGTGATTAGGTGCAATATATAAATCGTGTGTAACAGAATCTGCAACAACATCCACAAGATAATTCACACCCACAGGATAATATTCAGTATCTTCAATATAGAAATTTCGACCCTTAATTTTAACATAATCGGTACACTGTGCCGAAACAGAAGTAATAAAGGCAAATAATATAACTGTATAGGTTGTTGTTTTAACAATATATTTTTTCATAGTAGCCTCCTATCTTATTTTTTTTCAGAGGCATTTATTTGCTCTTTCAATTCATCAATCTGTTTTTGCAAGTTAATAATATAACATTTCTTGTCTTTCCTATTTCAATATATCCCTTGCAATATTAAGTGGAATGCGCTTGTTTTTGTGATAGGCCACCACAAAGGCGTCTTCTATACCACTGTTAATAATTTTATTGCGCAATGAACTGGCCTGTAAATAATCTTTGAAATTGCCTACCAGATATATTATCAAACCGGCATCTGTTTTTACTTCTTCTATATTTTCACTGACAATGGCTTTGTACTGATTTAAAACAAGTGGTGCAACCGACTGTCTGAAAGCGCCAATCTGAACTTTGTAAAAAATGTTTTCAGCTTTGTAATTTGAAATTTCGGGAGCTTGTTGTGTTTCCACTTTATTGTTTTGATTGTTCTGATTATTTTGATTATTGACAACGGCATTATTTGCAACAACTCCCTGTGCTGCATTATTTTGATTGGTTGCTTGTGTGTTTGGAGCGATTTTGCCACCCTCATAATCGCGCGCTTCTGCCAATGTAATCCTCTTTCCGTTTAAGTATGCAACCACAAAAGCATCACCAATACCTTTTTTTACAATCTCATTCTTTAAGTTATCTGCGGCCTGTCTGTTGTTAAAACGACCTGTTAAGTGTCTTTGAAAGCCATTGGGAAGACCTTCGTATTCAATAGGAGAGATGTTGAACATTTGGCCAGATGGTCTTTGTTGCTTGTAAACACCTATCTGAACTGCGTAATAAAATCCTGTCTGAACAGGAGCAATGACTGTATTTTGTTCATTTTTATTATTCGGTGCAATCACAGCAGGAGCACTGAATGCCAACTGTGTCTGCAATTGTGCCTGTTTGTTCTGAAGCAATGCTACAGCTTCGTTGGCTGTGATTCTGATGCCATTGTTGAAGGCAACCACAAAAGCATCGTCAAACATCTCTTTAATAGTGTTCTTTGCTATGGTAGCAGATTCTTTAGAACTGAAGATGCCTGAAAAATAGCGGTAAAAACCATTGTTTAGTTTATCATAATAAATGGGCACCAGGTTGAATAATTGTCCGGCATTCCTTGCTGCTCCAAACACACCAATCTGAACCGTGAAAAACAAACCTTTGATATTGGTAATTAAATTTTTGTCATCAGTCAATTGCTTATTGATTTGATTGTTGGTAACTGGTGCTATCACCTTATTTTGAGGGTTGTTATTGTTGTTGGTTACCAACTGGTTATTTTGTTTATTCTGATTGTTAACAATGACAGGATTTTCTACAGTTTTATTATTGACATTTGTGTTTGTTTCCTTAATAACAGGTGTCACATTTTGAACAGTCGTTTCTTTAACAGGAGGCAAAGCTTTTTTATATGCATTTATGGCATCAGTCTGTTTTTGAAGAGCCAGCTGCTCATTTCTCACTGCATCTTCAAGAATGTTGGCTTTTAAAGAAGGTATCACTGTTTGTGCTGCTTCTTTTTTACGGGCTTCTGCTTTCTGTTTGTATATTTCAGATTCATTTTCCTGTATTTTTGCCCTTATTGCATTATCGTCTGATGGATTAATGACTCTTACATCTTTAATGAGTGATTTGTTTTTATCGTATTGGTCTTTATTGTTTTTAGAGTTTATCTCATAAATCATTACCTGTGCTTCTTTTGAAATACTATCATATTTATTGGCTTTTGCCTGTATATTCATCCGCTGGTTCAAATCATTGGTGGCAGCGGCTTTTTTCTTTTCCTCAGCGGCTAACTGAGAATTTTTAAGCACTTCATCTTCAAGTTTTTTGATGCCCATTGCCGGTGAAAGCACAGTTTCTATTATGGGTTGTAGCTCTTTTTTTACAGGCTCTTCTGAAAATTTGACTGTTTCTTTATTGGTTTCTGAGAAATTATGATTGTCGATTTTTTGCTGCATGTTGGCAACATCTGCAACTAAGTTGGGATTAGTGTTCTGAATTTTATTGGTGGCTTCGGGCATATCTTCAACTTTCACAGTAAAGTCAACTTTCATGCGTAATACACCCACTTCAATTTTAATTTTTTCGCCTTTATTGTAATTATCATCAGCTGTTTTTTTGGATGCTATAGCCTTTTGCTCCAGTTGATTGGCATTATTTATCAGCAAGTTTTTCTGGTTAACGTCAGCAGTATTTTGTGCTTGTAATTTTAAGTTGTTTGATTCATTTTTAAGTTTCTGGGCTTCTTCGTATTGTTTCTGACTTAAATTGATTAAATCCAGTGCTTCCTTTTCTTTCTGAGAAACAATATTGTTTACTGACATCTTTACCTGATTTTCTACTTCTTCTTTATTGCTTTTTGATTCATATTGATTCTGAAGCTTTTTCATCAGCTCATCGGCTTCTTTCAATTGGCCGGTTTCAGCTAATTTATTATTTTGAGCAAGTTGTTCATTAAGCAAATTATTGTCATTCTTCATTTTACTTACCTGAGCATCGTAGTCTTTAGCCAGACTTACTGCCGCCATTGCTTCTTTAGCCAACTCAAAAGATTTTTCATACAGTTTGTTGGCTTTTTCAATTTCAATGTTTTTCTGTGATTTATCGTTAATAGTTTGGGCGTTTTGCAGAATTTTGTCAGCTTGGTTTATGCCCAATGTACTGATTGTGGTTTTCTGTTCGGCATATTTGTAAAGTTTTTGAGCTTTAACTTCAAATGTATCAATGGCTTGAGTAAATTTTTTCTGAATGTCATCACCCATAAGTTTTATTCTTTCCTTTTCTGCTGCTGACTGATTGTTATCTTTAACCTCAGGATTTACCTTAATTTCAGGATTAACTTTAACCTCCACATTATTATCAGCCAAAGCAATTTGTTGCTGGCTCTCTTTTATTTTAACTTTCTCATTAAAAAGGTTTGATTGTATTTGTGACAAGTTATTGTTGTCCACAGGAGAGAAAACATTATTTGCCTGAACGTCGGAAGGGATAACAGATGTGCTTATTGACACTTTCATCTTTAACTGACCGGCTTCAAATTTCATTTCATTTCCTTTGCGGAAGGCTTCATCGGCTTCTGTTTTTAGTTTTTTATTGTCATTTTCTAAAGCTTCAATTCGTTTTTTATTCTTTTCTGTTTCCTTGTTGTCGGTGCCGGGATTGTTTTTTAGTTTATTAATTTCCTTGGTGTTGTTTGATATTTTATTGTAAAGTTCGTTGGCTTTTAAAAAATTGTTGTTTGCCTCTGATTGTGCGTTTTCAGCTTTTTTTGACAAGTCGTTTTTGTATTTGTCGTCAAAGACTGAAGCTGAATTGTCTGCTTTAAATTTATTTTTTATGTCTTCAATGAGTTTCTGAGCTTTAGCAATGTCATTTTTATCGATGAGAGCATTTATGTTTTTAACTTCATTATTGAGCTGTTCTTTTGTATTGGCATTTTTTTCAATTTCGGTACTTAACTGTTGCGCCACAGATGATAATGCAATAGCTTCAACTGCTTTTTTCTCAGATGAGTCAAGCAGGGCTTGTGCTTGTGCTAACTTGTTCTCTTTTAATATTTTATCTGTTATTAATTCAGAATCACTGATGAGTTTTTGTGCTTTGTTATAATCTGCACTGCTTTCTTTGGCTTTGTTTTGTGATTCGTTTTGCAGATAAGCATATTGATTTTTAAGTTTCTGGTTATCCTCATCAAAATTCTTTATAATGCCATCAGTGCTTTTTATCAAATCAAGTTTTTCCTGATTTTTATTGTCAGCAACTGCAACATTGCCGGTATCTGCTTTGTTTTCTGAAACTGCTTGCTGCATCTGATTGAGTTCCGATTGGATCTGTTTGGCTTCATTTTCATAATCCCGGGCCTGAGCCAGCAAATCATTTTTCATTGATTTGTCCTTCTCAGCTTCTTTTCTCAATTTGGCAGCCTCATTATTCAACCTGTTTACTTCATTGGTGAGGTTTTCAATTTCATTATTTTTATTTTCTACAACATTATTATTTTCAGGAACAATATCGTTTTTTACAGGGATAATATTTTTGACCTCCGGAATGTTTTTATCGGCAGCTGCAATAATCTCTTCAATGGATTTGTCGGTGTATTCACTCACATCTTCCGATACAAATTCGCTGTTCATTTTGTTCAGAATTTCAATTGCTTTTTCGGGTGAATCAGACTCTATGGCTTTTTGAATATTGTCAGCAAAAATTTCTGCATTCTTTACTTCCTGTTCTTTCTGAATGACTTTTTTCTGAATATCATTATAAATGTTGTCGGCAACTTCTGATTCTTTTTGCAGGCGTTCAGCCTCATATTTGAGCACATTGGCATCTATGAGGGCATTTTCTTTTTCTTTGGGATTCTGAATGCGCTCGGCATAGTTTTTAGCCTTTAGGGCATCGTTCACCTTTGTCATAACGCGTTGCTTCCTTTGCTCACTTACAATTTTGGAAGCATTGAGTTTTTGGCGAAGCTCGTTAAGTTCAACTTTTGATTCATCAGCTTGTTGATAAGCCATTTTAATAATATCCTGATTAGACAGAGACTGATCTTCCTTGACTACAACATTGTCTTTGACATCATCCTTCAAGTCAATTTCTTCATCCTTGTTGGCCAGAGTAGTGTTTTCAAACATGGCCTCTGAGGCATTAACTTCAAGAGTGGTTTTGTTTTTCAAAAGCTCTAATGAACGCTTGTATGAAGGATCATCCTTTGACAGATTAAAAACATCGCCCAATTGTGTGACTTCTTTATCGGGACGGCTCTCAAGATGCACCTTGTACACATTTATCATCCCTATATCCGAAACCCTGTTTGATGCAAAATAAGCGCTGGTCATTTCGTTGTTGGTGATGAACAAAATATCGTCAAAGGGCGTATTAATGGCAAAATCGAGATTCTGAGGTTTAGACCATGTGTTGGTAATAGTATCTAATATGGTTTTGAAAACATCGTATCCGCCCATGCTGTTGTGTCCTTTTGAAGAAAAAAACAGCGTGACACCATCAGAGAGCAAAAAAGGATAATCTTCATCATATTCGGTGTTAATAACATTGGGTAGTTTCTCAGCTTTATCCCATGTGCCATCTTCTTTTTTCAGAACCCTGTAAATATCCTTCCCGCTTTCCTCCTTTATGCCATAGCTCGAAAAGTACATGTAATCGGTATTTCCTGAATAAAATATGATGGGGCTATGGTCTTTTTTAATGTCAATTTTGGTCTTTAGTTCAACTGGAAGTGCCAAAAAACGCCCACCAAAATCCTTTACATTGTACGATCTGTAGAAATTCCTGTATCCCACATTGAGTTTTTCTAAAACAAACAAATCGCTTATAGAACTTAAGAGTGCAATGCCATTATAGCAATCTTCAATTTGTCTGCTGGCATCGTATTTTTTATGCAAACTGCGTGGTGCTTGTTGCAAAAACCTGTTATAGTAATTGATAGCTTCTTTAAATCTGTAATTGTAATGATAGGCCAGACCAAGAAAATAATAAAGCTTCTTTTCAACATCGGGACTGTTGACGGCTGCTTCGAGATATTTAATGGGTTTTTCAATATCCCTCTTATCTGCCATCAGCAAACAAACACCAAACTTGTAAGAGTAATTGGGGTCTTTGGGATATAAACTGAGCAATTGCGAAAAGAGGGGTAAGGCTGCGACATAATCTTCTTCGTTAAAAAGAATATCCGCATTTTTTTTGAGATCTTTTTGCGAGCTATATGTGGTTTGGCAGTTTGCATCATACAAATGAAGCAAAAGGGACAGACAAAAAATAATATATATAATAATTTTTCGCACTTCTTATTTCTATATATAGCTATATCTTAATTATATATCTATTATTATACTCTAAATTAAACAAATAGTTACCGGCAAAACAAATGCAAAATTAGATTAAAAAACAGACCAAAATCCATAAAAAAATGCTCAAAACCTTGTTTAATTGTAATCTTGAAAAAAAATGTAAAGCCTTATTTTGCGAATTTTGATTTATTAATTTGTAAAAATACAAATAATACGACCACAAGTATTTTGCCTTATTTTTAAAAAGGAAACAAATCAATTGTGTTGTTTTAGGCTTACAGTAAGGAATGTGATTTATTTAGGAGCAATTTTAATAAGATAAAATCCGATAATTCCGAAAAAAATGTTGGGTATCCATACAGAAATAAAGGGACTCAAGTTGCCAAAGGTGGCGAAAGTTGTGCTGATCTGCATAAACAAAATATATGAGAAACTTATTGCCAATCCAAGACCTAAATGCATGCCTATGCCCCCTCTTATTTTTCGGCTCGACAGCGCCACCCCAATGAAGGTAAGTATGATAGTGGCAAAAGGACTGGCCATACGCCTTTGTTTTTCAACTTCATAAAAAACAACACCATCAGAACCTTTAACCTTTTCTTTTTCTATAAAATTTCTAAGTTCACTGAAATTCATCACGTCCATATTTCTTACATCAATTTTCATGTCGGAAGGAAGCATATTTATTACAGTGTCCAAGTTTCTGCCCGATTTAATTTTTTCTGTTAAACCCTTCACATATCTGATGTTGTAATTTTCTAAGGTCCATTTATTTCCTGATGAATCCCATCTGATTGAATTTGCATACAGCTTAGAGTAGGAGCCATCTTCATAAATACTTTCCAATGCAAATTTATATCCTATATTGGCTTCAAAATTATATGATTCGACATAAGCAAAAGTACCCGGATTGGTTTGAAGATGTATATTGCGTTCGGAATATTTGTCCTTGGTTTTAAAATAGGTGTATTCAAAATCCAATCGTACTTTGTTGGCCGGTGGGATAAGAAAATTAGACAGGAAAAATGAAATCAATCCTAAAATAAAAGCTGCAATCATATAAGGGACAAGCAATCTTTTAAATGACACTCCATTGCTTAAGATGGCCACAATTTCGGTATCGGAAGCCATTTTAGAAGTAAAAATAATTACAGCAATAAATGTGAATAAAGGGCTGAAAAGATTGATGAAATAAGGAATGAAGTTAAGATAGTAATGAAAAACAATTTCATTAAGAGGGGCATCGTTTTTTAAAAAATCATCAACACGCTCGGAAATGTCGAAAATGATGACAATGACAATTATTAAAGAAATGGCAAAAAAGAATGTGCCAAGGAACTTTTTGATAATGTATTTGTCTAGAATCTTCATATTGTTTTTTAACTAGGCAAAATTAGAAATATTTTAAACATGAGTATTTTTTTATAATAAGATTAGAAATTGAATAAAAAAAACTTATAAAAAAACAGTTGGTCGAAGCATCTGCTTCGACTTCTTTTTTATGTAGCATTTGCTACATTCAACAATGAAAAAATAATTTTAAATGAAAATATGCATAGCGAATGCTATTAGAAAAAAAATCGACGAAGCAGATGCTTCGCCGAACAGAGAGTTTAAATTTAAACTTATAAAAAAACAGTTGGTCGAAGCATCTGCTTCGACCTCTTTATTTATGTAGCATTTGCTACATTCGACAATGAAAAAATAATTTTTAAATGAAAATATGCATAGCGAATGCAGTTAAAAAAAATAGATGAAGCAGATGATTCGCCGAACAGAGAGTTTAAAATATAGTAATTGTAAATAACAATTTTGAATTATACAAAGTAATAGCTTAAAATTAAAAAATTTTAAAAATATTCCAATCTAAGCAAAATCTATTTAGAAACCAAAGCCATCAACTTCATAAAGTACGCTTTATCCAATGGATAGCCTAGCTGACCGGCCTTGTTAATATCTTCAAAAGCTTCTTTGTTTCTGCCCATGTCGTGGTAGGTTATGGAGCGGTTTACAAAAGCAGGAGCGTCTTTAGGGTTTATTTCAATAGCCTTGGTGTAGTCTGCAACAGCTTTTTCATAGTTTTTCAAATAATAGTAGGAGAGACCCCGCCAGGTATAGATCTCAGCTTTTTCGGGATTAAGGCGTAATGAAACATCGAAATCATTTATAGCCATTTGATATTGCTTTTGCTGATAATATACGAGACCTCTCCAGTAGAAGGCCTCTGCATTTTGCGGGTTGTATCTGAAGCAAATAACCAGATCTTTCATCGCTTCATCGTATTGTTTCAGATTATAAAAAGCTGTAGCCCGCCACAGATATGCTTTTTCGTCGTCAGGTTTGAGTTTTAAATAATTGTTATAGTCTGGTAGTGCTTTATCGAAATATTTTAAATAACTGAGTGTATTCGCTCTTCCAATAAGGGCATCGGTATTATCAGGTTTGAGTTTGAGGCATTTGTCAAAATCAATCAGTGCTTCTTCCTGTCTGTCGGTATTGTAAAGTAAAACAGCTCTGTTGCTGTAGGCTTTGTCAAAAGTGGAATCGATTTGTGTGCACTTATCAAAATCGGCAAGCGCTTTATCATAGTCTTTCAAAAAGCGGTAATAAAGATAACCTCTGTTGTTATAAGCAAAGGGCAGACTGGGATATTTATTTATAACATCAGTAAAAAGGACCTCTCCGTTTTTCCACACTTCGATTCTCTGGTAAGTGATTACGGAACAATATATACCAAAGGCAATAAGCAGGTATTTGAACAAGTTTTTAAATTTATTGATGGATTCATTTTTATTTTCTTTAACAATAATGTATAAATGTCCTAAAATAAAAAACAAACCGATATAAGGTACATAGGTATAACGCTCAGCCATCAGTGCGCCACCCACAGGAAGCAACTGAATGACAAGGAAAATGGTGCTGACAAAAAACAAAGTGCCAAACACAACAAAACGCCAATTTTTTTTGAAAATGAATAGCAAAACACCCAATAGCAGAACAACAAAAGGTGCTATTTTAAACAGTATGGAAAGGCTGCTTCCAATGCGTTCGGGATAAGGATACATGGCAGACAGGTTGAAAGGGGCAAACAGTTTAAAAATGTAACCCAATAGGGCATAAGATGCGAGCATAAACCTTTCGGGAATAGTGAACATAGGTGTGAGGTCTTGTATAGCTCCGGCAGAGTCCTGCGACAAAATAGCCAGAATACCGAAAAGGACTGAAAGGGAAAAAAATGGGATTTTCTCAATAACAGATTTTAAGCTTAATTTTCTTTTTAAATAATAATCAATAATAACCAATACCACAGGCAATACCACAGCAGCCGACTTCGACATTAAGGAAAGGAAAAAATACAGCAATGCTAAAAAATATTGATTTTTTCCTGCATTTTTAATATATGCAAATTTATGATAAGCCAAAGCAGAAAGCAGAAAGAACATGGTATAAAGAACGTCTTTGCGCTCTGATATCCATGCTACAGATTCAACATGCATGGGATGTATGCCAAAGAAAATACTTGTTATAAATGCCAGTTCGGTTTTTTTTGTCAGCCTGAAAATGAGCAGAAAAACAAGATAAACATTCGCAAGATGAATGATGATGTTGTTGAAATGAAATAACATGGGGTTATTGCCCACGAGAAAGTATTCCATGGCGTACATCATGGTAGTGAGTGGGTGATAGTTGCCTTTATCGAAAGTGGTAAATATGGTTTTGATATTTTCTGCATTTATTTTCTGAATGACATCATTAACCACTACATATCCGCCATCGTCCCAGTTAAGTGTAAAATCGTAAAATATATTTTTAAAGTACAAAACTAAAGTCAGGGCAAGGGCTGTAAAAATATAGAGATTGGCATTTTTGTTTTTGTACCAGAAGTTTTCATTTATTGTGGCAGCACCTTCTTTAATAATAGGTTTGCTCTGTTTGTCTTTAATTTTTTTCAAATCTTTTTTAGCCATAAATTTCTATTTTGAATTTTTTAAAGCATCGTAAACAACCTGATGTATGTCAGTTCTGATATTAAGAGTGGAAATTTTTCTGTTTTCGGGATTGGGGAAAGTTCTGTTTGAGAGGAATACATAGATGAGCTTGTATTCGGGATCTGCCCATACATAAGTGCCGGTGAATCCACTGTGCCCGTAACTGCTTTGAGAAACATCCTTACAAGAAGGGCCTGTTCCGTCGGGATTGAGCAAGGGCTTATCAAAAAGCAATGCGCGCCTGTTATTGTTGTTTTTTGTAAAATGTCGTTCGGTAAATAACTTTATGGTTGAGGCTTTTATATAATGTTTGTCACCCATTTGTCCTTCATTTAAAAACAACTGCATGATAGTGGCCAGTTCCCACGAATTGGTGAATATACCGGCATGGGCAGCCACCCCTCCCAGCATAGCTGCTCCCTGATCGTTTACATATCCGAGTATCAATTGCTTGCGAAAAGTACTGTCAATTTCTGTTGGGGTAATGACATCAGGACTAAAGTACATTCTTGGATTGTAAACTGTTGAAAACAAACCCAAAGGCTTGTAGAAATTGTCATATACATAATTGTCGATTGTTTGACCGGTCAGTCTTTCAATGATAATGCGGAAAAAGTAGTAACCAAGGTCACTGTACAAATAATCGGGTTTGTTGTTTAAAGGAGATTCAATAATCTGTTTCAAAATAGAATCCTGATAGGACATATTGATGTAAATATTTTCTGCTACTTTCAAGGGAAAGTCTTCACTGTATTTATTGCTGTAGATAGTATCATTAAGTTTTCCATTAGAAATTGTTTTGGTGTAAAATGGTATCCATGATTTTAGTCTTGCCTGATGGCCCATGATATCCATTATTTTCAGATTGGCTTTGTCTGAGCTGTCGATATTAGGAATATATGTAGATAACTTTTCATTCAAATCAATTTTCTTCTCATCGTACAATTTCATTATTGAAAGAGCTGTGGCTGCAATTTTAGTTACCGATGCAATGTCGTATAAATCAGTATTTTTTACTGCCCTGGTGCTGTCGTTGGTGTGATAACCAAAAGATTTGTGATAGAAAACCTTTCCGTCTTTGGCAAATAGTATCTGACATCCAGGGTATGCCCCTTCTCTTATGCCCACCTGAGCTAAAGAGTCAATTTTTTGTATGTATTTTTCCTGAATACCCATTTTGGCAGGTTCTTCATAGCTGAGATATTTGTATTCGCCAGTCATGATGCCACTATTCAAGGGAAACAACACAGAGCCACTCACAGGGAGTTTGCCTTTGGCATCTGCTTTTCCCATGATTATGTCTGCAGTGGCCTCTTGCGCGTTTTTATCATCCTGATAAGAAACAAAAAGGGCTTCGATATTATCTGTATTGTCAAAAAATGACAATGCATAAGGATTCACAAACAAACATAAAATGATTTTTTTTGTTCTTCTGATACTGTTTATAAGGTTGATACTTTGCTGTGTGATGCCAAAATTCTTTTGGGGCAGGCTGCTGGTATTATGAATGCTGATAATCACTTTATCGAATTCAGACAGTTTGTTTATCAAGTCAAAAGTATCTTTCAATTTGAAATCTTTATCAAGTGTAAAGTTAGTTTGACTAAAAAGTGGGTGGATGAAATTTTGAAAATCCTTTATGTCTCCGTTCCCTATGGCAAGTGAAGCCATCTTTTCTTTGGGCTTTGAAGTGAAAGGTATGATGTTGTTTTCATTCTTGACAAGTGTTATGGCTTCTCTGATCAGTTCTCTTTTAAGCGACTCAGCATAAGGTGTGTTTAAATCTTTGTAAATATTTTCGGTTTTTATTGAAGAAAATTTGTTTAAACCGACTTTGTATTTATAAGTCAATACTTTTCTGCACTTTTCATAAATTTGGTTTTCTGAAATATCTCCATTCAGTATGGCTTTTTTAATTTCATTAATAGCCATATCAATATTTTGGGGCAGCAATAAGATATCATTGCCGGCTTTAAGTGCTGAAATTTCTATAATGCCGGGTTTGAAATAATTGCTTATTCCCTTCATATCTAAAGCATCGGTAACTATTAAACCCTTAAACTGAAGTTTTTCTTTTAGCAGGTAATTGATAATACTGTCAGAAAGTGTTGAAGACAAAGCAGGGTTTGAAAAATAGGAGGGAATATTGATATGTCCCACCATGATACTCATCAAACCATTATTAATAAGTTCTTTAAAAGGATATAATTCTAAGGTGTCGAGGCGTGTTTTTGAATGTTTGATAACAGGTAAAACAAAATGTGAATCGGTGTCAGTATCGCCATGACCGGGAAAATGCTTGCCGACTGCAATCATCTGATTATCCTGCATGCCCTTCATGTATGCCAGTGCCAAACGGGTCACATTGTATTTGTTCTCGCCGAATGAACGGGTATTGATTACTGGATTTTTCGGGTTGCTGTTGATATCAAGCACAGGTGCAAAATTCATGTTGATGCCAATTCTTTTGCATTGGCGGGCAATTTCAGCACCCATCAGATATATAAGACGGTCGTTTTGCACGGCTCCCAGAGTCATTTGACGGGGAAAAGATACAGTGCTGTCAAGGCGCATGCCTAAACCCCACTCGCCATCTATCGAAACCATTATGGGCGTTTTGGCTTCACTTTGCCATCTGTTGGTGAGTTCTGCTTCTTTAACAGGATCTCCCTGAAAAAAACAAAGCCCGCCAATGTTGTATCTTTTAATGGTGTCACTCATGCTGTTGTAATACTTCTCATCTTTGTTTGAAAGCACCCTTATCATGATGAGCTGGGCTATTTTTTCATCAATTGTCAGCGAGTTTAATACAGAATCAACCCAAATGGCTTCATTGCCGGCACTTTTTATTTCCTGAGGATTTGTGCTATAATTATTATGATGTTGAATGCCGGTTATTATAGAGGGTATGATAGCGAAGATAAAGAAGGGCAGAACCAATGCAATTTTTTTCATTCCAAATACTTTCAGTGTGTGCAATACAATTTTAAATTATAGTGTAAAAATAATAATCATTAGTTAAATGAACAGTATTAAAAACAGATTTATTGAAAAAAATAAAAATTAAAAGAACCTGTCATTTATCAATTTAAAAATGACATCTTATCCCAAACTTTCTTAAACATTGTTTTATTCTAAAACATTTTTTATTATTTTAGCACAGTATAAAATTTTAAAATATGAAGCTGAAATTTACTTTTCTTATTATCCTTTTCTTTGCCTTTAACTGTTTGAAAGCACAGGAGCAAGACCAGTTTTTAACACCCGAAGAGATGAGGTACCGCGATTCGATTGCTGCAATAAATATCGATGCACGAACACTCAAAGAGTCACAAACTGCCTATAATAATGGCTTGTCTTTTTTTGATAAAAAACAATACACAGAGGCCATAAATAGTTTTCAAGGCGCCGTCAAATTGCGCCCCGATTTTATGCTGGCATTTTACAACCTTGGCATAGCACAGTATGCCGCCAAGCAATATAAAGAAGCCTATAAAAGTTTCACTGTAATTATTGATAAAGAAAATAATATCAAAGCTCTTTTTAAAAGGGCAGAAGTCTCTTTGGCAATGGATGACCTTGAAAAAGCTTTTGAAGACTACACGGAAGTTCTCTTTGCCCAACCCGACAATTATAAATCGTATTATGAAATGGGGGGTATTCGTTTCCGTCAGAACAATTATAAAGATGCGCTTCAAATGTTCAATAAGGCGGTGTTGCTTAAAGACGACTATGCTCAGGCATACAACGACAGAGGCAGTACCCGCCTGATGCTTGAAGATATTAAAGGCGCCATTGCCGATTACGAAAAATCTATTTCTCTCAACCCTAAACTGGCTTATGTTTACAATAATCTGGGAAGTGCCAAAAAGAAAAACAAAGACCTTAATGGTGCTATTGAAGCTTATGGAAAGGGTATAACTGCCGATCCTAATTATTTTATTGCCTATAACAACAGAGGCACTGTGCAGTTAGAAAAAGGTGATTTTAAAAAAGCTATTGACGATTTCTCTGCTTGTATTAAAATTAATGAAAAGTATGAGATTGCCTATAACAACAGAGGTATTGCCTATAGAAAACTGAAAGATTATTCCAATGCCATAAAAGATTTTGATGCTGCTATTAAAATCAACCCCAACTATGCCACAGCTTACTTAAACCGTGGCAATACCAAAGAATTGCTTTTTGATGAAACCGGCTCCTGCAACGACTGGGCTAAAGCCGAAAAGTTGGGTCAGAAATTAGCTTCTAAATACCATGAAGCAGAATGTCAATAAGTCATTAATTACAGAATTATTTTATATGAAGAAGTTATATATATCAATTTTCAATATTATTTTTTTAATATCTTTCTCTTTTTCACAAAATGTGGAATTTAAGGCTAAGAATTTCAAAGACAATAGTGATGGCGTAAAGCAAGCATTAGAAAGCATTAAAAAAGGAGATTCATTCGTTAAGCAGGCTGAAACTGCTGCCGACGAAAAAAAGGAAAATCTGAGCATTTATTTGTTCGAACAGGCACTCGAAAATTTTCTTTCTGCCAATAAGTTCAATCCCGACAACAGCGAGCTGAATTTTAAAATAGGCAAATGTTATATCAATACTTACGAGAAATCGAAGTCTGTCAGCTATTTTGAAAAAGCTGTCAAGCTCGATACAGAGAATGTTGATGCTGATGTTTTCTATCTTTTGGGACAGGCTTACAAATATGTCAATCAATACGATAAATCAGTCGAAAGTTTTAAAAATTATCAGTCCAACCTGAGCAAAAAACAACTCCAGAATACCAAAAGAGCTTTGAAAAATGAAATATTGGATTGTCAGGGCGCAAAAGTTTTGTATGAAAATCCGGTGCGTGTTTTTGTAAAAAACCTTGATGAGATTAATACGCCTAATTCCGAATATTGTGCTTCCATATCTGCCGATGAAGAAGTGATGATATTTAACTCTCGCAGAGCTGATGCTTTGGGTGGTAAAAAAGATGCTGACAATAGGTATTTTTCTGACATTTATACTTCTACTTTGAAAAATGGAAAATGGAGTCAACCTGTTAATATAGGACTTCCTTTAAATACAGATGGAATTGATGAAGCTACAGGTCTTTCTCCTGATGGCCAAAGTATGTATTTGAATAAAAATGACAACGGGGAAAGTAATATTTACATTAGTAAACTGGTAGGAGATAAGTGGTCAAAACCTGAAGCAATGCCATACACCATCAATACAAAATCTAATGAAACTAATGCCAGCTTTTCTCACGACGGGATTAAAATTTACTATATTTCTGACCAGATGGGAAATCCCGATATTTTTTTTAGTGGTATAATGGAGCGAAAAACCAATCAATGGGGGCATGGACAACGTATTGGATACGATCTTTATACAGCATTAGATGAAGGTGCTATCTATTTTCACCCCGATGGCAAGACAATATATTTCAGTTCAAAAGGTCATAATTCAATGGGTGGCTATGACATTTTTAAATCAGTTCAGGGCAAAGATGGTATATGGTCAAAACCTATAAATTTGGGATACCCTGTCAATACACCTTACGACGAAAAATATTTTACTTTGTCGGCAAGTGGCAAATATGCCTATGTAACTTCTAACAGAGAAGGGGGCAAAGGTGAATGGGATATATACAGAATAAGATTCTTAGGCCCCGAAAAAAATAACATGATTGACAATGAAGACCAGTTGCTTGCCAGCATAGCGCAACCTATAAGGGATATTAAACCCGAACCACCTGTAGAAGTTATTTCAACAAACCTGACTATTCTTAAAGGTCGTATTCTTGATGACTTTACCAAAAAACCGGTGAAAGCTTCCATCGAAATTTATAACAACGTCACAGGTCAGTTGGTTTCTGTTTTTTACTCAAATGAACTGACAGGTAAATTTCTCGTTTCATTACCTTCGGGTATCAATTATGGTATTGCTGTTAAAGCAGAGGGGTATTTGTTCCATTCGGAAAATTTTGACTTGCCTGAACTAAGTGATTATCAGTTGATTGATAAGGATATTTATCTTAAAAATATTGCAATTGGCAGCAAGGTCATCCTTAAAAATATCTTCTTTGACTCCGGTCAGAGCAAATTGCGACAGGAATCTACTTCTGAGCTGTCGCGCCTTATTGAACTGCTCAACTATGCACCACAACTCGTGGTCGAAATATCAGGCCATACCGATAATGTAGGAAGTGATGCTTCAAATACCAAGTTGTCGGAAGACAGGGCCAATGCTGTTGTGAATTATCTTGTGCAAAAGGGTATCAACAAAGCCCGTTTGATAGCTAAAGGTTATGGCCCTAAAAAACCAATAGCCGGCAACGACAGTGCTGAAGGCAGACAACAAAACCGAAGAACTGAGTTTGAGATTGTGAAGAACTAGTGTAAGGTAAATTGTATTTTGTCATTTTGAACGAAGTGAAAAATCTCAAAATACTGATTATTGGATTCTTCGCTTCACTCAGAATGACATTTAACCTAATACTAATTTTTATTTGCTTCTTTCCTTAGCTAATAATAATGCATTATACACATTAACAACGCCACCGCTTTTACATAAAGCGCCAAACGCTACTTTGTCTTTATTGTCACCACCTGGTTTAATAACTTTTTTCGGTTTGGTGATTTTTGTAGCACTGTCTATCAATAGACTTATCATTTGCTGGGGCGTCAAATCGGGATAGTAAGATAAGATAAGAGCAGCTATGCCGGAAACAACAGGACCTGAGAAGCTTGTGCCGTCAAGCATGCAATATTCGTTTTCGGGGCTCAGCGAGACAATATCTACTCCGGGAGCAAATATATCCACATTCATTTTTCCATAATTTGAGAATGCAGCAGGAAGTGTTTTGTTTAATTTCTTATCAGATGCACCAACTGTAAGAAAGTTACTTGCCAGCTTGCCATCCAAATAAACAGGGCAGGGGTAACTGGCATCTGCATCAATATCACGTCCATCATTACCGGCTGAATGAATAATTAACACATTATGTTTTTCGGCATACCTCACAGCTTCATCAACAAATTCTTTCTGAGGCGAAAATTGTTTTCCAAAACTCATATTCAATACATTGGCCCCATTGTCAACAGCGTAAATAATAGCCAATGCCACATCTTTATCTCTTTCATCTCCATTGGGTGTGGTTCTTAATGCCATTATTTTCACACTCTCTGCTATGCCGTCAATACCTTTATTGTTATCTCTTATACCTCCTATTATGCCAGATACCGGTGTGCCATGATCGGGTCGGGGGCCTTTAACATTGTTGTTGCCATAATTTCTGTCGTTAAAGTTCAGTGGGTCATCACCAATAATGGTTCTGGGATTAAAAGACAGGTTTAAATAAAAGTCCATATTTTCCTTGTTCCTCTTTTTAATACCATCTAAGTCAGAATCTTTAAACCCTTTTGAATATCTTTTAACCAAAAACGATTTGGCATATTTTACATTGGGGTCTTTAGATTTAACTTTTTTAAGGTCTTCAAGCGTTTTTATTTCAATGCCTGTACCTTCTTGTATAATTTCCTTTGCTTTTTTTATGTTGCTTTCAAACATTTCTATATTGTCTTTCAGCATTTGTTGTTCTTCTAATTCCTTATCATACAATTTTTTAGCTTTTTTGTAATCTTTATCATCCTCTTTTTTTAGCTTAACAATTCTGGTGTATTCATAATTTTCGTCATTAATATTTTCTCCTGTTTTACTCCCAATAAAATTCCACCCATTCACATCGTCCACATATCCATTTTTATCATCATCAATGTTGTTGTTGGGAATTTCATCTTCGTTTACCCATATTCTCCCTGTCAGGTCTTCGTGGTTAATATCAACACCACCATCAATAACGGCTACAATCACAGTCTTTTTGGGTTTCATGTCTTTCAATAGAAGGGTGTAGGCTTTGTCAACATCTGTACCCATGAGCTTGTCTGTTTTTATGTTTTTGTTAAACCAGTTGAGGTTGTTTTTGCCAAAACTTTCTACTTGTTTTGATTGACTAAATACAGTAACAACACATAAGGCAAGGAGCAATAAAAGAATATTTTTTTTCATGATAAATGATTATATAGTTTATGTGATTAAAATTTTTACACGATTTTGATTGAAAATGAAATAAAGTACAATTTACTGCTATTTTCTATTTTCTTTTACAAATAACCACAGCACAGCAGAAACTGAAAGTGCTATAGCGCTGATAATAAAAATAATGTTTTTATCGGCGGCTTTGCTGATAAGAATGCCAATGCCAAGGCTGACGATAAGCTGAGGGATGACTACCGAAAGGTTGAAAATACCCATAAAAAATCCCATTTTGTTTTTTGCTGCTTTCTCGCTCATAATAGCAAAAGGCAGACTAACCGTTGCAGCCCAGCCAATGCCCACTATACCCATCAGAATATAAAGAGATACGACATTGTTTCCAAATACTGTTATTCCCCAATATCCCAATGCCATAATGGCTATACAAATAAAATGTGTTTTAACGCGTCCTATTTTTTTGGCAATGGGTTCCAGTACCAATGCAGGGAGAATAAATCCAACTGTATTTAATATGGCAAAGGCAATGGCTAATATCTGACCTATCTTTGCCTTGTCGGCTTCTGCAATGTTATTTAAATCAGTAAAACCAAACATTTTCTGACCAATAAATGCAAAAATAAACACAAACATGGTTTGCACACCCAGCCATGTAAAGCTATGGGCTAAATAGATTTTAATAAGTCCCATCCAGTCTGCTTTAAATGTATTTGAGCCGGCACTGTTATCATCTTTTATTTCATCAAGATTTTTTGTTTCTTTGATAAAAAATGTGGGAAGTATTGAAAAGACTAATACGATGACTGCTCCGGTATATATGAGCAGATAATTGCCGAACACAGCTCCGAAAACATATGCAAAAACACCAAAAAAACCTGAAATTGTTTGCATCCATGTGTATCCTTTTGTACGTGCGGCTCCTTCGGGTGTCACATCAGCAATAATGGAACGGGTAGGGTTAAAGCTGATGTTTATAGCCAGATCTAGTGTTATGGCAACCATGATGGCAATAATCATAATGTTTGAAATGTCGAACATATTGGCTATTTTGTCAATATTGGGCAAGGCAATAATCATTAAAGCCGCTAATACACCGCCAACAAGAATAAATGGTCTCCGCCTGCCACCCCAAAACCATACTTTATCGCTTATCAATCCTATGATTACTTGTCCGAAAATACCGGCTAAGGGACCTGCAGCCCATACAATACCTACTTCGTGTATGTTAAGGTTGAACTTGGTACTTAAAATCCAACTCAATACGGCAATCTGTATTGAAAGCGCAAAGCCCATACCTGTGGCAGGTAAAGCCAGCAAAGCATAGAAACTGTTACTTAAGCGTTTTTGTATATTTAACATAATTTGAATATTAATTTAGACAATTTGAGTATTTCAGGTGCCACACTGAGCGAAACGAAGTGGAGCGATGCATTGAGTATATCGAAGTGTCGATGTGCATATTAACTACTTTTTAAAGAGGCATAACATGCAGCCCCTATAATACCGGCGTTATTTTCGAGTAAAGCAGGAACTATCTGAGCTTTTGTAATCAGATGTGGGGCGAATTTAGCAAATTTACGACTGATGCCACCCCCCACAATTATAAGGTCTGGATAAATGTAACTTTCCAAGAGCAAGAGGTATTTGTTGAAACGTATAGCCCAACCTTTAAGACTCAGATTTTTTACTTCACGTACATGTGCTGAAGCATATTTTTCGCCAATTGTGCCCTTTTTCATATAAATCTGGCCAAGTTCTAAGTTAGGAATAAGCATGTTGTTGTGAAAAATAGCTGAACCAATACCTGTTCCTACTGTCAGCAGTAAGACAACCCCTTTTTTATCTTTGCCATTACCAAAGTTCATTTCTGCCATGGCAGCAGCATCGGCATCATTTAATACAAAGATGGGATTCTTGATTGCATCTCCAAAATACTCAGGTATGTTTGTTCCAATCCATTCTGTATCAATATTACTGGCTGTTAGTACCGTTCCATTATTGATTGCTGCCGGAAAACCACATCCCACAGCCCCTTCCCATTTAAAAAATGCAACCACATCAACAATGGCTTTTCTCACATCCTCTTTTTTAGCACCTTCAGGGGTTTCAATACGATGACGCTCAGTGAGTAAAGTACCATTTGTTGTATCAACAATAGCAGCTTTGATTCCCGAACCCCCAATGTCTATTCCTAGTATATTCATAGGTGTTTTATTTTACTTTTTAATGGTGTTTTTACATGGTGTATTTCCCAACTTTAAGTACTTTAGTGCACTTTAAGTACTTCCTTAAATTTTACTTTTTACAATATCAATAACTTCTTTTTCTTCCTGTATAGTTTTTTGAAAAATAGCTTCAGCCTTTTTAAAAATATCATCAACAAACGCTTTGTCTTCCAAACCGGCAGCATTAATCTGAACATTTAAGTAAGCGCCATAAACAGCAGTACGAATACATAAAGCGCCTACACCTGCATCACTAACAGAATTAGGGTTTCCAATAGCTGCCATTTGTTTTACTATAGCCATGGCTTCATAAGCTTTTTGCATTACCCTGAAAGGTATTTCAATAGCGTATTTGGTGGCTTCCTGAATGGCATTTTTTCTTATATTCTTTTCTTCTTCAGTTCCTTTTGGCAAACCGAAAGCATTCATTATTTTATTAAAGGCATTGGTGTCCTCATCTACCAAATATAATAATTCTGTTTTAATTTTCTGTCCTTTTTCTGCCCAATCAGAAAACTCTTCCCATCTGTCGTCCCAACCTCTTTTATGGGAGGATAAATTAGCCACCATTGTACCTAATGAAACGCCCAGCACGCCTGCATAAGCTGAGATTGAGCCACCGCCCGGGGCAGGAGATTCAGAGGCTGTTTCGTCTGCAAAAGCTGTCAGGTCCATGTCAATCAATCTTTTTTTGTTTTTGTCAGCCATCACATATTCTATGATTTTTTCATTAGGGTTGAAAGGTTTTAAATCATCCAATCCAAGCGACTTTACAGCTATTTTAATAATTTCACTTTCTGAAATACCCACCGAACGTTGTTGTTTTCTGAGAAAATATTTACCGGCATCAATCAGCGATTTTAATGGGATTAAACCAACAAGTTCAGAACCTGTGACACGTATTCCTCTTGCGGCAGCTTTGGCGCATACTTCATCAAAGGCAGTATGAACAGATGTGATGCTGATATTGGTCAGATTCATTGATATTTGTGCAATGCCATAATCTTCAATGTACCAGCCAATGGCTTTGACAGATTTTAATGTGCCCGGGACTGTTACATTATTGCCGTTTTCATCTTTAATGGTTCTTCCTTTTTCTCTGACATCAAAAGCAATGGCATTGGCTCTACGTGTTGAAGTTGAATTGAGATTGACATTATAAGCCACTAAGAAATCACGCGCGCCCACAGCAGTAGCACCGGCTTTGGCATTGAATACAGAAGTACCAAAATCGGGTTTCCATTCTTCTTTTGCAAGTTTGTCGGGTAATGCTTCATATTCACCTGAGCGGCAATAAGCTAAATTTTTACGTTCAGGTTTCAGTGCAGCGCTCTCATAACAATAAACGGGGATTTGAAGTGCATCACCAATCTTTTTAGCCAATTTTCTAGCATAATCAACAGTTTCTTCCATTGTAATATTTGAAACAGGCACAAAAGGACATACATCGGTGGCACCCATACGTGGGTGTTCTCCTTTGTGTTTGCTCATGTCGATGAGTTCGGATGCTTTTTTTACAGCCAAAAAAGCTGCTTCAACCACTTCGTCGGGTGTGCCAACAAAGGTAACCACTGTTCTGTTGGTGGCTTTGCCCGGGTCAACGTCCAATAAAGTGACGCCTTCAACCGATTCTATCTGGTCTGTTATCTGTTTGATGATGCCCATGTTGACACCTTCACTGAAATTAGGTACGCATTCTATAAGCTTTTTCATTGTATTTTAGATTTTAATATTGTCATTGATGATGCAAAGATATTAAAATGTTATTTTATGGATGAGATTTTGGCAAATAAGAAATTTCAAAAATTTAAATTTATTTCGTAAATTTGCAATACATATTTACACTATGCCTAAAATTCTTATTTACAAAAATATCTGGATTTTTGTTTTTTATCCTACGGATAAATATGAAAATAAAATGCATGTACATGTAGGGCGTAAATCTACAACAAATCTTTGTAAAATATGGATTGATACTAATGTTGAAGTAGCTGATGAAGGTGACTTTAAGAAAGCTGAATTAAATGAAATATTGGAAATTTCTAAGAAATATCAATCTGAATTTCAAAAAATGTGGAAAGATTTTATGGCAGGAAAAGAAATCAACACTATTAAAGTTAAATAGTTATGGGAAAAAAATCAAAAATTGAGGGTTTTTGGGACATTAAACCTCAAATAAAAAAAATAGATTTCAATGTTAGAGGCAAATTTTCTGTTTACCTTACTGATGGTAGAATTATTATTGTACCAATCGCGATGTTCCCTTCAATTAAAAAATTAGATGCCGAAAAAAGAAGAAAATGGTTCATTTTCGGTAATGGATTTTCTTTTGATGATTGCGACGAAGTTTTCCATATAGAACAATTGCTCGGAAACTTCAATTCATACAAACATGAAGCTTGATTTTTTTATGCTACTTCCAGTAAATAATTATCTTACTGCACCACCCCATTCAAGATAACAGTCTCTGTCTTATTGGAGCCGTAAGCATAAGGCATAAACTCATAGGAAGGTATTTTAGTGGTAATAAAAATATTGGCTTTCTTTCCAACGGCAATGCTGCCCAATTCTTCTTCAACACCCATCGCATAAGCACCGTTTATAGTAACGGCATTAATGACTTCTTCAGGCAGCATGCGCAAAACAACACAGCCCATCGACATGATAAGCTGCATATTGCCCGATGGCGATGAACCCGGGTTGAAATCACTGGCAAGCGCTAAAGGCAAGCCTGCATCTATCATCTTACGTGCAGGAGGATTTATCATATTCAAAAAGAATGCGGCTCCGGGTAGGAGGGTAGGCATCGTTTCTGAGCCGAGCAATGCTTTAATTTCTGCATCACCAGTAAATTCTAAGTGGTCAACAGAGAGTGCATTGTACTTTACACCGGTTTGAATGCCTCCTGAGAAATCAAGTTCGTTGGCATGAATTTTTGGACGCAAGCCATATTTCATCCCTGTCAGCAGCATCCTGTCTGTGTCTTCAATGGTGAAAAAACCTTTGTCGCAAAATACATCAATATAATCTGCAAGGTCTTCAGCGGCAACTTGTGGAATCATTTCATTGATAATAAGGTCAACATAGTCATTTTGTTTGCCTTTATATTCAGCCGGCACTGCATGTGCTCCCAAAAAAGTCGCTTTAATTGTCAATGGGCTTAAATCTTTGAGTCTGCGGATGACACGCAACATTTTAAGTTCACTTTCTGTGCTCAAGCCATAACCGCTTTTTATTTCCACAGCCCCGGTACCATAGCTTTTTATTTCTTCAAGTCTTTCTAACGTTTGTTCTAAAAGTTCTTCTTCTGTGCTTCTCTGAAGCTTTTTTGCTGAATTCAGAATACCACCGCCACGCCTGGCTATTTCTTCATAACTCAAACCTTTAATCTTATCAATATATTCAATTTCTCTGCTGCCGGCATAAACCAAGTGTGTGTGTGAATCGCAAAAAGCAGGAAAAACCATTTTACCTGAAGCATCTAATATTTTGTATTTTCTTTGGGGAATATCTGTCAGGTCAATGCTGTCCATTTTACCAAATGATGTTATCAATCCTTTCTCAATCAATAAGTAAGCATCTTTGATGGTCTTTATAATTGACATTTTTTTACCGGCTACTTTATTGACAGGATTTTTTTCTGTCTGAACCAGCTCTTTAATATTTATTATAAGAATATTTTTCATAGTGTATAATTAAAACATTGTGTACAAAAATAAGCTATATTAGAAAACAACATTTAATTCAAAAAAAAAACATCTGAAAATCAGATGCTTTCTTGTATTTTGGTTAATCCCGATTAAATGTCAAATTGACATTTTTGTCGGGGTGAGAAGACTCGAACTTCCGACCCCTTGCACCCCATGCAAGTACGCTAGCCAACTGCGCCACACCCCGATATTAATATATTTATTATTAAATAAAATATTTGGCAAAATTAATGAATTTTTATTAATAGCAACAATTTGTAATATTATTTTAATTTTAACTTTTTATACCGTTCTGAAAAATTTCAAAATCACCCCGAAAAAGTAAACAACCAATACAGGAGTAAATAATATTATCCAGTCTGTTGTTATAAAATAACCTTTGGATGGATATACATATATGCTTACAACCAAATAGTTGGCTAAAGGAATCGACAATAATAACAAAAAATAAAGGTTCAATATATTAAAATATTTTCTTTTTAAAATGTTAACCAATCCCACAATAAAGGACATTATCAGGCAAAGAAAATACAACGCGACAAACAATGTCGGATTGAAAATCTGAAAATACTTGTGGTTTACAAAGCAAACAAACTTGTTTAAAAACTTACTTTGATCATTTATTGACGAGTTCGTATTTACCTTTTTCGTAGAATAGATGGATTCGTAAAAATCCTTTGTAGCCAGGGCTCTTATGGCTGCACTTGTGGGACATAAATACTCTTCGGACTCTTCAATATAAAATTTTCTATTTTTTAATTCGTTGGTATAAAACTCACTTTGAAGCGAAAAACATTTTACTGACTTTAAAAAATTACTAAAAGCATAAACAGCAAATTCTTTTGTGAATTTTCTTTTTTTACATATTTCATCTATCTCATCATTAACAACTTTACTTGCGCCTCCGGTTTGCTGGTAAATAATTGACAAAAATTTATCTCCCAGTTCATCTATATTTGAAATTTTAAAATCAGGGTTTTTAATAATGGCATTTTTATCTCTCAGTATTTGACTATTTATTGAATCAATGGCACTATTAATATAAGCAGGATAAGAATTATCTTTTTTCATTACAAACATAGAAGACCGCACATTTTGATAAAAAGATTGATTGGTGCTTGTGAAATTCCCTGTGGTGCCCCAATTATAGAACATCATTACTAAAATAATCATCGAAAATGGCAATAATGCCCATAGAATTTTTAAACGACGGTTATAATAAAGATAATGCAGAAAAAATGGAAAAAAAAGAATTAAAGATAAAGTTCCTTGTGGACGAATAAAAATCAATAATCCAATAATAAATGATGAGAAAATTAAAAGTGAAAGCGAAAGTTTTGTTTTTAAAACGATTTTAAAAATAATTATTGAAAATAAAATTAATAAACAGGTGTATAAGGCTACAGGACTTATTTTTGTTTCTTCATTAATGAAGCCCGGTGAATTGTAAAAAATTAATATTCCTGAAAAAATGATTAAAAAATATCTGAATCTTAAATCTTTCATCAGGACAATTAAGGACATTATAATGATAGAAAAACATGCTGCGTTTTGAAATAAAAGGAGTCCTTTGATTGTACTAATATTTATTAAGTTAATAAAATATAGAAACAGGGGGTAACCCGGTGTGTAAAATGTAAAATGTGGCAAATAACCCGAAAGCATACTGCTCACAGGTTGGAAATACGTAAAAATATCTCTTGAAAAGCCAGGTATAAAATAACTTTTATAGAATGGGATTCTAAAAATGATTGAAATTAATATAAATAAAGCAAAGACACAAAAAATGAAAATATTGGAATGTTTTATATATGTCTGTTCAATTTTTTCTTTTAGCATCATACAAAAAAAATATTATGGCGATAAAAAACAGAAATCAAGTATTTTCGATAAAATGACAATAACAAAAATAGAAATTGTTTTCATCGAATGTTGCAAAAAATGAATTTTTAATTTAATTCTTGTCGGGGTTTTACTGTCATTCAAAGATTTAAGCTTAATTATTTGCTTGCATCATATTTATTTTGCTCGAACAGTTTATTTTACTAATTTTAAAACCCCAAAAAATACTATAAATCAAGTGATGTTTTTTAGAAAAGAGCTATCCTTAACAATACTGCTGTTATTCTCATTATTAACAAGTGCTTTTTCACAGGAAAAATTCACTTTGAGTGGTTATATAAAAGATGAAGCTACCGGTGAGTATTTGATAGGCGCCAATGTGTATTTAAAAGAATCTCTGAAAGGTGTTTCTTCAAATCAATATGGATTCTATTCTTTGACTTTAGATAAAGGTTCGCATGTTATTGTCGCTTCATTTATGGGTTATGAATCAAAAGAGATTACTTTATTTATTGCCAAAAATGCAAAGAATAATTTTTCCCTTACTCCCATAGCAATTACTAAAGATGTCGTTGTCATCAGCGGCATACGTGAAGACAAAAATGTACAGAGTACTGACATGGGCAAGGTTGATTTTAATGTAGAACGCATTAAATCACTCCCCGCTTTTCTGGGCGAGGTTGACATATTAAAAACCATTCAGCTTACACCCGGTGTTCAGTCGGGTGGTGAAGGCAATACAGGTTTGTATGTCAGGGGTGGAGGTCCCGACCAAAATTTGGTACTCCTTGATGAAGGAGTTGTTTATAATGCGTCTCATTTATTTGGATTTTTCTCTGTTTTTAATGCTGATGCCATTAAAAATGTAACACTCATTAAAGGTGGCATGCCTGCCAACTATGGTGGTCGTCTGGCTTCTGTTCTCGATATACAGATGAAGGATGGCAATAATCAGAAAATGTCTTTAGAAGGGGGTATTGGACTGATTTCATCTCGTTTAACTGTTCAGGGACCGATAATAAAAGATAAATGTTCTTATCTGCTTTCCGGTAGAAGAACTTATGTTGACATTGTTACCAAGCCTTTTATTAAAAAGTCATCTCCCTTTAAAGATGCCGGATATTATTTTTATGATCTTAATACTAAGGTAAATTATATTCTCTCAGAGAAGGACAGGCTTTTTCTGAGTGGCTATTTCGGCAGAGATGTCTTTGGTATGAAAAATAAAGAAGCCAGTTTTTCAAACACTATTTCGTGGGGCAATGCCACTACATCTCTGAGATGGAATCACCTTTTTAATGATAAGTTGTTTTTAAATACTTCTGCTATATACAGCGATTACCAGTTTGATTTTAATATGCGGCAGACTGACTTCGATATGGCTTTAACTTCCGGTGTTAAAGATGTAAATGGGAAGTTGGATTTTAGCTATTATCCCAATGCTAACCATAAAATATTGTTCGGACTTAATTACATCAATCATACTTTTACTCCCAATAATGCGTCAGCAAGAGTAAGGGATGTGAAATTGCAGTTGGGTGATCCTGTAAAGTTGTACTCTCATGAAGGGGCTGCTTATGTCAATGATGAATTTGAAATTTTAGGAAAATTGGCTGTTAATGTCGGTTTGCGATACTCCTATTTTCAACATGTAGGCCCTTTCGACAGGTATATTTTAAATGAATTTAACAGAGTATCAGATACCATAAGCTATAAGAAAAATGAAAAAATAAAAGATTATAATCATGTCGAACCGCGTCTGTCATTGAGATACATACTTAATTCAACGGCATCTTTAAAAGCTTCTTATAATCAGAATTACCAGTACATTCATCTGGCCTCAATAACATCTGTAACTTTGCCTACTGATATTTGGGTGCCCAGCACCGATAAAGTAAAGCCCCTGTTTGGAAAACAATATGCTTTGGGTTATTTTCAGAACATTTCTTCCAATAAATTTGAAACATCAATTGAGGTCTACTATAAAAGCATGGACAACCTGATCGACTTTAAAGAAGGGGCTGCTCCTGAAGATAACATCAATAATAATATCGACAACAATTTTGTTTTTGGGAAAGGTGAGTCCTATGGTGCCGAGTTTTTCTTTAATAAGAAATTGGGAAAAACCACAGGTTGGGTGGGCTATACATTATCCTGGTCATACAGAGATTTTCCCGATATTAATAAAGGGAAACGTTTTCCTGCTAAATATGACAGAAGACATGATTTGTCTGTGGTAGTCTCTCATGATATTAATGATAAAATTAATGTTTCTGCTGTCTTTGTGTATGCTACAGGTAATGCAGTTACCCTGCCAATAGGACGTTATTTTGTTGAAGGTGCAATTATCAACGAATATGGTGCGCGTAACTCTTTCCGTATGGCTGCCTATCACCGTATGGATTTGTCGGTAACTTATATTCACAAGAAGACAGAAAAGTTTGAGTCAAGTTTTAATCTTTCAGTTTACAATGTCTATAACAGGCATAATCCCTATTTTATCTATTTCGAAAATGTAGGCAGTTTGGAAGAACAATCATTTCAGGTGAAAGCAAAGCAGGTTTCAATATTTCCTATATTGCCTTCTGTTTCATGGAATTTTAAATTTTAAGATGATGAGCCGATTGAAAATATATATGCCGCTGATTTTAATATTGATTGCATCTTTTTTGTTTAATTCATGCGAAAAAGACATCACTATTGATTTGCCGGCAGCCGAAGATAAAATAGTGGTTGAAGGTTGGATTGAAAACGACCAAGCTGCAATGGTTATATTATCAAGAAATGCTTCTTATTTTGCACCTATCGATTCAAATGCACTAACTCACATGTTTAATGTAGATGCGGTAGTTTCTGTTAAAGAAGTTGAAACCGGTATTGAGGAAGTTTTGGCAAAAACATTGGACTTCAATTTTGTGCCACCTATTCTTTATAAGGGTTCAAGCCTTAAAGGAAAAGTAAACCATCATTATTTACTGACAATAGTTGTAGATGGTAAAACCATTACGGCTAACACTGTCATTCCTGATACCATACCTATCGATTCTGCATGGTTTGAAACAGATCCTTTACAAAAAGATACATTAGGATTGCTTTGGCTGAAATTTCAAGATCCTTCTGCATTAGGCAATTATTACCGTATATTTACCAAGAGGCTCTCAAAAGATACACGTTTTGTACCTGTGTGGGGTTCAATATATGATGACGCTTTCTTTAACGGTCAATTAATTGAATATTCATTTTTTAGAGGAGCAGACCGTTATGCACCACAGCCTGAGGAGTATTCTGAATCTGATTTTTATTTTAAATTCGGTGATACCATTGTGTCCAAATTCACTGTCCTTGACAAAGCCCATTACGACTTTTGGAGGAGTATAGAAAATGCCATGTATGCCGGTAGTAATCCTTTTGCTTCACCTGCCACTATTTATTCAAATGTCGATGGTGCTTTGGGCGTTTGGGGTGGCTATGCAGCGGTTTATGATACGGCTGTTGCTGTCGCGCCTTAGAGTGTTTAGTTATATAATCTGCTCGAAAAGACTTGAGCAGCGTAGCTGCGACATAGAGTCATGATTGACTTTTTTAAAAACGCCCTATCACAGATATATTTCCCTTAACCTTATCATCAAGTTTTACATGTATTTTTGTGTCTAATGGCAGAAAAAGGTCAACACGAGAACCAAACTTTATAAAACCCAAATCATCGCCTTTTACAGCCCTGTCACCCTCTTTGCTGTAACATACAATGCGGCGTGCAAGAGCTCCTGCAATCTGACGCACAAGTACATTTCTGCCTTTGTCATCTTCTATGACTATACTTGTCCTCTCATTTTCAGTGGATGACTTTGGGTGCCAGGCTACCAGATATTTGCCCTGATGGTATTTGCTGTATTTTACAATGCCATCTATGGGATATCGGTTCACATGCACATTCAAAGGCGACATGAAAATTGAAACCTGCAAGCGTTTTTCTTTAAAATATTCACCCTCTTCAACTTCCTCAATTACCACAACTTTTCCATCGGCAGGACAAATTATGGTGTTTTCATCATTATCGGGTAATTTCCGCTTAGGATGACGAAAAAACTGTAGTATTAAAAGAAAAAATAGAGCTAAAAAAGTTAAAACTGTATAATTTATACAATTAATGTTGCAAAAATAAAATGATAAAACGTTGATAATTAAGCAAATAATTATCGTTATAGCAACTATTTTATAGCCTTCTTTATGTATGGTCATTTTTTATATTTAAAAACCAAAATAATTTTTCAATATGACAAAAATCAAAATCAAAGGTGCTGCAAAAAACACGCAATCAAAGCGGTCTAAAAAGCCACCATGACCCGGCATAATACTGCCTGAGTCTTTAATATTAATTTTTCTCTTGAATAGCGATTCGGTAAGGTCGCCATATATACCGGCAATGGCAGTTAACAAACCGAAAATCATCCAATCTATCATAGAAAATCCCGTCCAGAACAAAGACACTATATAGGCTGTAAACAAAGAAAAAAACAGCCCGCCAAAAGTCCCTTCCCACGATTTTTTGGGCGATATTCTTTCAAATAATTTCCGTTTTCCAAAACTGATTCCTATCAGATATGCCCCTGTATCATTGACCCACACAAATACAAAAATAGCCATCGTCAAAATATGTCTTTGTCCCGAATACAGACTTTCAATAAAAAGAAAGTTCAATGCTGAAAATGGCAATGCAATCCAGAATAAGCCCAGTAGGGTGTAGGCTATATTATCAAAAGGTTTTTCCTTTTTAAGATAAAGTTCGGACACAATGATAATGAACAACATCAAAATGACAATGCTGTAATATATTGGAGAAATGCCTGAAAATACAATGAAAGAAGATATCAGAAACATTAGAGTACCTGTTGCGGAAGCAAGCCACAATGAAGGCAAAGCAACTTTTTGTTTTATTATTAAGTTGAAAAATTCGTGCAAAGTAAAAAATGTAATCAGTCCAAAAACAGATGTAAATACATAAAAATATTTTGGGACAGCAAGTATTGGAAATAGAATAAATGCAATAATAAAAATACCGGTAATCCCTCTTTTGATAGTAATATTCATAAAACTAAAGTATTACATGCCGTTTACAGGTCTGCTGCTTCAATGATTTTTCTGGCATTATCCAAATCATCATTGCTTACATAAAGTTCAATTTCACCAATAAAATAGTTTGAATCTTTCTTGTTTATAATCACGCTTTCAATATTATTATCTTCAAGAATTGCTTTGGCAATTTCAACATGATATAAAACATTATGTGTGAAAACCACAGCCCAGTTATCTTCCATTATCAACGGTTTTCAATTAAAAAAACAAATACTTCTTTTGGTCCGTGAGCACCCATAACAAGCGTTTTTTCAATGTCTGCCGTGCGACTGGGACCTGTAATAAAAGAAATCAGAGAAGGTACTTTGTTGTCGTATTTGGTTTTAATCTTGGCCAAAGCATCTTTAATATCCATTACCAATTGTGATGTATAGGCCAGTACTATATGAACAGGTGGATAAACATTAGCTTTCCTTCCCGACATCTGACGTGAAGAAACCACAATACTGCCAAAACGTGCCACAAGACTCTCACAGTATGTTACACAAACACCTGCTTTATGAAGGTCATCATTATTATCACTGAAGGGTATTTTTGCCAATGTAAGTATTTCTTTAATCTCGTTATCAGCACAATAGGTATTGCCGTATTTATATTGATTAAATAAAGCATTCAAATTAAGTATCAATTCGTTTTCATTCTCACAATAAATAAATTTGCCCCCAACTTTCGAAAATTCTTCAGCAAAAGTGATATCAATATAGGGGTTGTTGTTATCCACATAAACCGAAGAATCATTTTCAACAGTTGAAAACGGACTGTCTGTTTTTGAAATGAGAGCATTGCGCACATTCTTAAGCACTTTCTCTCTCGATTTGACTTCCATGATAAAATAATTAAATATTTTTATTAATTGTCATCAAAATTAACTTTGGTTTGAACAGGTGATTTAACATCATCGGTAATCTCATTTTCTGCTGTTTTTATCTCATTCTCAGCTTTTTCATTGGGTTCTGAAGGGGCCAAATCCTTTTCATTTGTTTCTTTAAGTCTGTCTATTCCTAATGCCGAATTTGACGTTGAAGCAGGTGCTTTTTCAGTGGAATCGTTGTTTTTTACAGTATTGTAAATGATTTTTTCTTCTACATCAAAAGGCCGCCTACCAAAAATTTCCTCAACATCTTCCTTAAAGATAACTTCTTTATCAATGAGTATCTGAGCTAATTTATTGAGTTTTTCTTTGTTCTGAGTCAACAGATCTTTAGCTCTTTTGTAGGCTGTTTCTATTATTTTGCTTACTTCTTCATCAATGGTCTGAGCTGTTCTTTCCGAAAATGGTTTGGTGAAATTATACTCATTCTGCCCTGTAGAATCATAGTAACTTACATTTCCAATAACATTGTTGAGTCCAAAATAAGCTACCATAGCATAAGCCTGCTTAGTGACTTTTTCTAAATCATTAAGGGCTCCAGTTGATATTTTGCCGAAAGTTATTTCTTCTGATGCCCTGCCACCCAAAGCAGCAGTGAGTTCATCAAACATTTGATCGGTTGTCGTTATTTGTCTTTCTTCTGGTAGATACCATGCGGCTCCCAAAGCTTTACCACGAGGCACAATAGTCACTTTAATCAAAGGATGGGCATGCTCTAACAACCAGCTTACAGATGCATGACCTGCTTCGTGAAAAGCAATGACTTTTTTCTCACTGGGTGAAATAATCTTGTTTTTCTTTTCTAAGCCGCCAATAATTCTATCAATAGCATCAAGAAAATCTTGCTTTTCAATGGCTTTTTTGTCATTTCGTGAAGCAATGAGTGCAGCTTCGTTACAAACATTGGCAATGTCGGCTCCCGAAAATCCCGGTGTTTGTTTAGCAAGGAAATCAAGGTCAACACTGGTTTCGTCAATTTTAAGCGGTTTGGCATGCACTTTAAAAATGGCCTTACGTTCTTCAAGGTCGGGCATCTCAACATGTATCTGTCTGTCAAAACGACCGGCTCTGAGCAATGCCTTGTCCAAAACATCAGCCCTGTTGGTTGCTGCTAGTATTATTACACCCTGATTGTTGCTGAAACCATCCATTTCAGTCAACAACTGGTTTAAGGTGTTTTCTCTTTCATCATTGGCTCCTGTAATATTGGCCCTGCCTCTGGCCCTGCCCACAGCATCAATTTCATCAATAAAAATAATACAAGGCGATTTCTCCTTTGCTTGTTTGAAAAGGTCTCTTACCCTCGATGCTCCAACACCCACAAACATCTCAACAAAGTCAGACCCTGAAATAGAAAAGAATGGTACTTGCGCTTCACCTGCAACAGCCTTTGCCAATAATGTTTTACCGGTTCCCGGAGGACCGACCAATAAAACACCTTTTGGTATTTTTCCACCCAGTTGTGTGTATTTTTTGGGGTTTTTCAAAAAGTCAACGATCTCCATAATTTCAACCTTGGCTTCATAAAGCCCAGCTACATCAGTAAAATTGACTGTTACCTGAGTGTCTTTATCAAACAGTTGTGCCTTGGCTTTCCCGATGTTAAAAATCTGACTGCCACCACCTGCTCCTCCCGACATACGTCGCATAATAAAAATCCAAAATACGATGAGTAATCCTATAGGTAACACCCATCCCAATACTTCAGAACCCCAGTCTTTACGCTTTTCGTATTTAATGTTTATTCTTGCAGTTTCGGGATTTTCGGTGTAAAATTTTTCGAGCCTTTGCTCAAAAACCTCAATAGAACCGATAGAAAATTTATAATGAGGTCCTGTATTAACACTGCCTCTGAAGCCATTTCTTACATCCTTAAATTTTTCATTTGCCAATGAATCTTTTTTAATATAAATTTCGGCATATTCTCCATTTACAACACTTACTTTTTCTACATCGCCTTTTACCAGAAAATCATTGATAAAGCGCTCCATACCTATATCTTTAGGCTCTGAACCTCCAAAATTGATAAATTGCAAACCTATAAATATAACAGCCAGCAGTCCATATACCCAGTAGATGCTAAACCACGATTTGGGGTTTTTAATCTTTTTTACCGGAATTTTATTGTTAAAATTGTCCTTATTGTTTTCTTTTTCCATTTTAATAAATTTCTTCTCTTTGTACTTCTTTATTATTCTTCATCTTTTAAATAACTGACCTCAGCATCTGCCCATAACTTCTCAATTTTGTAGAATTCTCTCGATGTTTCTAAAAACACATGCACCACCACATCTATATAATCCAATAATACCCATTCTGCATTTCTCTGTCCTTCTGTGTGCCAGGGTTTTACACCGGCATTTTTGCGCACAAACTCAGGAATATTTTCTGCTATGGCTTCTACTTGTGATGAAGATGTGCCGTGACAAATAACAAAATAATCAGTAATTGTATTTTCTAATCCTTTGAAATTAATGGTTACTATTTCTTTTCCTTTTTTTTCTCTTATTCCTTCAATAATTAAATCTGCTAATTGCTTGGAACTTAATGATTTCTTCTTTTTTGCCATTATCCTTTGTTAAGTTATTTATTATTGCAAAATTAGCGAAAATTTGAATACAAAAAACATTCATACACTTCTAAATATTTCAAATATATTTTTATCTATTTTTCATCAAAAGATGTGTAAGACTCAATATTTGATGTCTGTTTTTATTTGAATAAAAATGTTTAGATTTGTGGGTGATTAATTTATTTGCTGATGTATTTATACCCCGATTTTAAAATTATTAAACTGAAAAGTGTTGACTCTACAAATACTTACGCCCAACTTTTTATAAAAAATAATTTATACGAAAACATTGTAGTTGTAGCATCAGAACAAACAAAGGGTAGGGGACAACAAGGAAATTATTGGTACAGTGAAAAAGACAAAAATCTCACTTTCACAATTATTTTAGATACCCATTTTATAAATGCCAACGAACAATTTCAGTTAAATAAAGTCGTATCTCTTTCTGTGAAACGATTCATTGAAAAAATATTAAATACCATTGTTACTATCAAATGGCCTAATGATATCTACATTAATGATAAAAAAATAGCAGGTGTACTGATCGAAAATTCAATCATGGATGATAGATTATTAGGCTCAATTATAGGAATCGGAATCAATGTCAACCAAACTATTTTTCCTGAAAACATTCCAAATCCTCTTTCAATGATTCAGGTTTCCGGTTTAACGTATAATTTGGACGAATTGCTGCTTGCTTTCTTAAATATTTTTAAAGAAGAGTTTTCGAAAATTTTAAATAATGATAACGAAAATATAAACACAGATTACTTGAAATCATTATTTCGAATGGGCGTAAAAAACAGGTTTATTTATAATAATAATCTTATTTCTGCCACTATAAGGGATGTGGATGAATACGGGAGGCTTCTTCTTGTTGCTGATAATGACAATGAAATCATTTGCAATTTTAAAGACATTCAATTTGTCCTTTAGTATTTTAATTAAATCATTCAATTTATCTTTTCATCATTATTCCCCATTATATATCTTTTTTTCTTAAGTTTGTATTATTTTTAACAAAATACAGAAAGTATGAAATTAGCTGAAAATATGTTAAGTCTTATCGGAAAGACACCGATGGTTAGAATTAATAAGCTCACAGAACATCTATATGCCAATGTTTTTGTTAAACTTGAGAGTTTCAACCCTATGTCATCTGTTAAAGACAGGGCTGCAATGGCCATGATAGAAGATGCTGAAAAGAAAAAACTGATAACAAAAAATACAACCGTAATAGAACCCAGCAGTGGCAATACAGGTATTTCACTTGCTTTTATATGTGCTGTTAAAGGCTATAAATTAGTGATTGTAATGCCGGAAAGCATGAGCATAGAGCGACGTCAGATTGTTAAAGCTTTTGGTGCTGAATTGGTATTGACGCCTGCCAAACTCGGTATGAAAGGAGCTGTTGAAAAAACAAAAGAACTGGCTGAAAGTATTAAAGACAGTTTTATTCCCATGCAGTTTGCCAACAAAGCCAATCCCAAAACGCATTATAGTACTACTGCCCAGGAAATATGGGAACAGACGGAAGGAAGTATTGATATTTTTGTTTCAGGTGTGGGTACAGGAGGCACTATAACAGGTGTTTCCAAAGCACTTAAACTAAAAAATGAGAACCTCATAACTGTGGCCGTCGAACCTAAGGATTCTCCCATTTTATCAGGCGGAAATCCGGGGCCTCACAAAATACAGGGTATAGGGGCCGGTTTTTTTCCTGAAATATTAAACCTTAAACTTATTGACAAAATAATCACTGTCAGTAATGAAGATGCAATGGAAACAGCCCGACAACTCATGCTTAAAGAAGGAATATTCTGTGGCATTTCTTCCGGAGCCAATGTTTGGGCGGCCATCTCTTTAGCCAAATTAAAGGAAAATAAGGGAAAATTTATTGTGACTGTTATTTGCGATACTGCCGAAAGATATCTCAGCACCGAACTCTTTCCGAAAGAACCATAAACTTTGAGTTTACTTTGTTCATTTTATTGCATTTCGGCAAAAATCTTTTGACTATTTTTGCATGATAATTAATTTAAACCTATTTAATGCCCTATGAATTTTGATAAAATTGTTGATGAATTAAGCGATTTAGAAAAATACAACATTTTGTTTCATACTACCAAAAATGAAACACCTATGCCTTCTGTATCTGCTCTGGAAGCTATTGTTGATGATTTGAAAATTGTATTATTCCCTGGTTTCTTTGGCCATTCTGAACTGAAAAAAGATACCATTAAATATTATGTGGGAGCTACATTAGACAACATTCAAAATGCCCTTTCCGAACAAATCATGCGCGGTTTCTGCTTTGCTTGCTCCGATAAAACGGCTGACTGTAAAAATTGCTCTGTTAAAGCCAAAGACTATGCAACTGCTTTTATTGAAAAACTGCCCAAAATTAAACATTTGCTTTCCACTGATGTTGTGGCTGCTTATAACGGCGACCCTGCTTCAACAAATTATGGCGAAACCATATATTGTTATCCCAGCATTGTGGCGCTCACACACTATCGTATTGCTCACGAACTCTTGCTTTTAGAGATACCTCTTATTCCTCGCATCATTACTGAATTGTCTCATGCCAAAACAGGTATTGACATTCACCCCGGTGCATCAATCGATGAGTATTTTTTCATTGATCATGGCACCGGTGTCGTCATTGGTGAAACATCAGTCATTGGAAAAAATGTCAGATTGTATCAGGGCGTAACACTAGGCGCTAAAAGCTTCCCTCTTGATGAAAACGGCAAACCAATTAAAGGTATTCCACGCCATCCAATTGTTGAAGATGATGTCATCATCTATTCAAATGCTACTATTTTGGGAAGGATTACCATTGGCAAAGGTGCTGCCATTGGTGGCAATATGTGGATTACCAAAAACGTGGATGCCGGAGATAAAATCTTATTTAAAGACAATGCCGGTAAAGAAAAATAAGATATGGTAAATACCGGAACTCTTGTTTCTACTTCATATTTACCTACAATTCAGTATGTTAGAAGTATTATTGAAACAAAATATTTATTGGTGGAAGCATTGGAAAATTACCCCAAACAAACCTTGCGAAACCGATCTTTTATTTATGCAGCCAATGGGCCCCTTTGTTTAACTATTCCTGTCCAAAAAAAGAGTAAGCCGTTTCAGCTGACTAAAGATATTTTGATTGATTATACCGACGATTGGCAAAAAATACACTGGCGATCAATAGTTTCGGCATATAATTCATCCCCGTTTTTTATCTATTACGAACATCTGTTTCAGCCTTTTTACAATAAAAAAATTAAATATTTGTTAGATTTTAATAATGAACAATTAAATACAATCTTAAATTTAATTTTTAAACTAAAAGTGTCTGTTGAGCCAACTAAAGAATATGTTGTTAGTTTTGAGAACGCAAACGATTTTCGTTATCTTTGCAATTGTAAAAGTTGTCTGAATCAGAAAAATGATTTTAAAATGAAAGAATATTATCAGGTTTTTGCTTCAAAATATGGATTTATTGCCAATTTAAGTATCATAGATTTGTTGTTTAATGAAGGCAATCAGTCATTATCATTTTTGAAATAAATTGTTTTTTTGATGGTATTATTTTTGGTTTTTTCTTAATATGAAATATATAACCTACATCTTATTTTTAACGACCATTTTATTCCTTTTTGCAGGGTTAAATGTTAAGGCTCAGGACATTCCTGGTACAACCGTTCAGGCTACCATAATTGACGGTGATACAGTTGCTTACATGTCGTTACCTGTAGTAAGAGTTTATGCTCCTAAAATATTCAAATCAAAGGAACAGGAACGTCAGTGGAGCCGTTTGGTTCGCAATGTAAAAGTGGCTTATCCTTATGCCGTTTTGGCAGCTCAGAAAATGAACGACTACAATAGTATTTTAATGAATATTAAGTCGGAAAAAGAAAAAGATCGCATGATGAAACAGGCAGAAGAAGATTTAAAAAAGCAGTTTGAAAAAGATGTCAGAAATATGACTTTTTCTCAGGGTAAGATACTTATTAAACTCATCTACAGGCAAACAGGAAATACATCCTATGAAATAGTGAAACAATTCAGAGGTTCGCTTTCAGCTTTTTTCTGGCAATCGGTTGCCCGACTTTTTGGTGCCAACCTTAAAGATCAATACGATGCAGAAGGAGACGATAAAATGATTGAGGAAATTGTAATTATGATAGAAAAAGGAGATTTGTAATCTAATTTATAGAACAAAAAAAAGCCTGCTAATGTAAATGAGCAGGCTTTTTTTTGTTTTGATTTTGAGTTTACGCTCCTAATTGTAATCTGTTGAAAGCAATGACTTCAAGGTCTTTGTCTGCCTGAGCTAAATATTGTTTTACAGTAATTTTGCCGTCTTTGATATACTCTTGATTGAGCAAGGTATTTTCTTTGTAGAATTTTTCGAGTTTTCCAATAGCAATTTTTTCTAACATTGCTTCTGGTTTTCCTTCCTGACGTGCCTGATCTTTACCTATTTCAATTTCTCTTTGTGTAATTTCGTCACTTACATCTTTTTTGTCAACAGCCACAGGATTCATAGCAGTGATTTGCATGGCAATATCTTTTCCTATTTCTTCCATTCCTTTTACATCTTTTTTATTGAAAGAAACGATGGTTGACAAACGGTTGCCATTATGATTGTAAGCAGCACAGAAAGGTGCTTCGTAAATAATGTAGTGTGCTAATGTGATTTTTTCACCAATTTTTCCAATCAAATCAGTAATACTATCTTTAACTTGCCTTCCTTTAATTTCTGCTTCAAGAACTTCTTCAATTGTTTTGCATTTATGAGCTAATGCATAATCAGCAATAGAGTTAGCAAAATCAACAAATTCCTGATTTTTAGCTACAAAGTCTGTTTCGCAATTAAGCATAATATTTACAGCAATACTTTTATCATCAGAGGCTTTACTTAAAGACAAACCTTCTTTTGCATCGCGGTCTGCTCTGTTGCTTGCTAATTTCTGACCTTTTTTACGAAGATATTCAATGGCTTTGTCAAAATCGCCATCAGCTTCAACAAGTGCTTTTTTGCAATCCATCATTCCAGCACCGGTCATTTGTCTTAATTTATTTACTTCACTTGCAGTTATATTTGCCATGTAATTATTTTTTTTGATTTTTTTTATTTGTTAATATATAGTCTGTTGAGTTTCTATCTTTTTTTAGGAGATAATTTTTTTGCACCAAGAGTTTTTCTTTCTTTTTTCTCTTTGTCAGCTTCTTCTTCGTCGTTCATCTTTTTAATTCTCTTGACTTTTTCTGCTTCTGTTTCGGCTTCATCTTCATCAATACCTTCCAAAGATTTCAGTCTCATTCTTTCTGCTTTTCCTTCTTCTTCTTCATCTGTCTGTTTGTCTTTTTCAACTTTTCTTTCGGCCAAACCTTCTTCAATAGCCTTAGCCATTGTTTCAACGATAAGACCTATAGATTTAGAAGCATCGTCATTTGCAGGAATTGGGAAGTCAACTTCATTGGGGTTTGAGTTGGTGTCAACAATAGCAAAAGTAGGGATGTTGAGTTTTTTTGCTTCAGCAACAGCAATGTGTTCAAACAGAATATCTACGATAAAAACGGCGGCGGGTAGTCTTGTCAACTCAACGATACTGCCAAAATCTTTTTCAAGTTTTGCTTTCTCACGTTTTATCTGAAGTCTTTCTCTTTTGGACATATTTTCCATTGTGCCATCAGTAGCCATTTTATCAATAGAAGCCATTTTTTTAACTGCTTTTCTGATAGTAGCAAAATTGGTGAGCATACCACCTGGCCATCTTTCAGTCATGTAAGGCATGTTAACGCGACTAACAATATCACTTACGGTATCTTTTGCTTGTTTTTTAGTGGCGACAAACAAAATTTTCTTACCTGATTTGGCAATTTGTCTCATGGCATTAGCTGCCTCTTCTAACTTAACAAGTGTTTTGTTAAGGTCAATAATATGAATGCCATTGCGCTCCATAAAAATATATGGGGCCATTTTAGGATTCCACTTTCTTCTGAGGTGACCAAAATGTACACCTGCTTCTAATAATTCGTTATAAGTAGTCATTATCAATTTTTAAGTAAATATAATATTATTAAACCGGTAATTTTAACGTTTGCTGAATTGGAATTTCTTACGGGCTTTTGGTTGTCCCGGTTTTTTTCTTTCAACCATACGTGGGTCTCTGCGCAGCAAACCCTTTGGCTTTAAAATTAAACGATATTCAGGATCGATTTTGCATAAAGCACGTGATATGGCAAGACGCATAGCTTCTGCCTGTCCATTACTACCACCGCCATCGAGGTTTACTTTAATGTCGTATTTTCCATCGCAATTGGTCAACACTAAAGGTTGGTTTATAACGTATTGTAAAGTACCAGTAGGAAAGTATTCTTTTGCTGTTCTTTTATTGACAGTAATAATACCTGTTCCTGGTTTAAGATAAAGTCTTGCAACAGCTGTCTTTCTTCTGCCTATTGTGTTAATAACTTCCATTTTTTATTTAATTGAGTTTAAATTGATTAATTTCGGTTGTTGTGCTTCATGAGGATGAGTGGTGCCTGCATAAACATATAAGTTTCTGAACAATGCACTGCCTAATGTATTCTTGGGTAACATCCCTTTGACAGCTTTTTCAATAATGAATTCAGGCTTTTTGTTTAACACTTGTTTGTACGATTTAAAACGTTGACCACCAGGATAACCAGTATGATGTATGTATTCTTTCTGATCGGCTTTGTTTCCTGTCAATTTCACTTTTTCTGCATTGATAATGATGACGTTATCACCACAATCAACATGAGGCGTGTAATTGGTCTTGTATTTTCCTCTTATGAACATTGCTACTTTAGTGGCTAAACGCCCCAATACTTCATTTTCGGCATCAATCAATATCCAGTCCTTTGTAACCGTTTCTTTGTTTGCCGAAATTGTTTTAAAACTTAATGTATCCATGCTTTATAATATTTATGCTTCTAAAAAAATCTTTTTAAAATCGGAGTGCAAAAGTAAAACATATTTTTGATTTAACAAAAATACTTTTAAGATTTTATGCATATTTTTTTAAAATAATTTAAAAATTAATGCAATTTAATTTAAAAAAATCATAAACAACAGTAAATCAAATATATAACACAAGCTTTAAAATCAACAAAAATATACCGATATTATTTATTTTGAGAATAATACGAAATAAAATGATGATTTTTGAAGAGATTGACTTCTTAAATTAATTTTTTGAGTTGAAAAATGAATTGAATTTATAACCGATGCGAAATCCCAAATAAAGGCCGGACATATTAAAATTTCCCTCTCTTCTTCTGAAAATACTCCAGCTAGCCATTTTAAGGTCGGGAGATATGTCTTCAAATATACTCAAATGTCTGTATCCAAAACCTCCAAAAAAATCCATAATAATTCTTTTGTCATTTATTTCGGGTTCGAATCCTGTAATGAGCGACACAGCAATAACTTCCTTTATTTTCTTGAATTGAATATCCTGAAAATATGAAAAATCGTACATGTTAAATGTTTTTTCATCAATATAATTGGTTCTTTTATACATGACATCTCCTGCAATATAAAAAACATCTATTTGGTTATCGGGAGGGGTTATATAGTATTTAAGTTGTGTTTTAATCCTGTAGCCCTGCATTCTGGAGTCAGAGTTCCAAAAGGGGCTTAATAAATGTGTGATATAACCGGCTTCGTGTTGAATGTGAAATCTGTTATATACATTATATTGATAGGAAAATTGAATGGAAGGTGTATAATCTATCAATGAAAATACATTCATTTTAACCAGAATAAATCTGTTATTGTTGGCATTGAAACAAACAGTGTCTTTTTGTATTGTATTTATTGTATCCTGTGCTTTTATGCAAAATGATGCAAAAATACATATAATGAGCAGTATGGATTTTCTTACAAAGTTCATATTCAATTTTTTACTGTCCTTTTACAATAGATGATAACAAATAAACACTGTCAGGATTGTTGTACGAATACTGGTAGAAACCGGTTTCACCAATAACCATCATTACTTTATTATTTAAAATGACATCAAACGCTTCAATATCATTTATCTGATAAATAAGTTCTAAACTGTCAGGCTTGCTGTAATTATAAATGCCTACACCCGATTTTCCCTGACAAATAAAAAGATAGCAACTGTCGATTGCTAATCCGTAAGGTGAATCCATTTCGTGTATGGCACGAATAGTAGGGTTATTCAGGTTGCTGATATTGTATATTTCCAGTTGATTGACGTTAGAAGAGGTACGACAATCGCCGCCACTGCGTAATGTTACAAACGCCAGGCTGTCATTGACAACAACAGGGTCGCAACTTATCAAATGCAACATGTCAGTAATAAATACCGGATTTGCGGGATTGGTTATGTCGTAAATATACATCCCATTACGTGAGCCAATAAATAAATTGTTCTTATAGGGAAATACTGTTTCTATGGTAAGACCAACATTTAATTCAGTAATAAATACAGGAGTATCTGCCTGTAACACATCAAAAACTTTAAGATTTTGGTCATCAATAACATACAAATGATTTTTGGCAATTGTAAACCTTGCCATAGAACCACCCTTGCCGTTTGTGCTTTGATTTTGTGAGTCCTTAACACAACCCGACAGAATGAAAAGAAAAGTGATAAAAAAATAAAGTTTAAAAGCTTGTTTCAACACTGGTGTTTGCATTTTATCTGTTGTTTGAAATTGAAATTTAAAACTGCTATTTTACCTTCGGCACTTGGGATTAATCAATTCATCTTCATACCATCCCACCACAAATCCTTTGCTGGTGTCAACACATTCAAAGTACCCATTGGTAAAATCGGGATACAACTGTTTTTGAATGTCGTAAATACTACTTATGCGGCTGACAACAAAAACATTATTCAGATTGTTGATATTTAAAGTGACCAAATCGCTGGCATTGTCGGCATACAGAAAGTTGTTTTTAATGGCAATGTCATAATTGCCCGGTATTGAAATGAAATTCGTTTTAACAGGACTTGAAGGGTTTGTATTGTTCACCACATGAACACCCCGACCTTTTTCGTTAATAAAAACCAAATTATTGTAAAAATAAATTTTACCGGGATTTACAATAGCAACAGGTACAGAAGAAGAAATGTTGTGGATGGTTGTCTTGTCAATATAAATAGGTTTGTATCCTTTAACAATAAAATCTTCTTTTTTATCACAAGATGTTAAAATCAAAACAGTGAAAAGTAAAGTGTAAAATAAATGTTTCATTTAAATTATGATATAGTTTAAACAAATTTAATAAATATTTTTAAATCAATAGTTTTAACAATAAATAATGTTAAAAAAAATATTGTAAGCTTTTTTATTATAAATTTGTAAAGTTTTGCGAAAAAAAGATAAAAAAATAATATAAGTTTTATTATTATGGAAGAAAAATTAATAATAATTACTGTCGAAAATTTTTCACGCGCCCAATTATTAAAAATTCACCTTGAATCGGAGGGCATTGAATGTTATCTCTCTGATTTGAATCTTATCCAGGCTTCTGTATCAGAAGGAGTAAGAGTTATGGTAAAAGAAACCGATGTAAAAAGGGCCATAAAAGTATATCTTAAGATTAAAACCCAATATAAAAGGGATGGTAAAAGAAGGTTGAGAAAGGCCAACCGCATACGTAGAATTTTGGTGCCTGTTGATTTTTCTGAAAATTCATATAAAACGGCATGTTTCGCGCTTGAAATTGGCCATATTTATTCGGCATCTGTAAGATTTTTACATGTTTACTATTCGCCTGCAATAGATATGATTACCACCCCCGATGTCAATATTTCACAGTTCAATTTGGATGTGGTGCTTAATGAAATATCGCACAGAGCTAAGGAAGAGATGAAGGTGTTTATGGATAAAATGGCACATTACCTGGCTGATAACACATTGATAGATGCAAAACCCTCTTATCGAGTCATGGAAGGTATTGCAACGGACACCATTTTTAATGCAGCCGAATCATACAAACCGGGTCTTATTGTTATGGGCAACCATGGACAGACTGATACCAACAATGCTATTTTTGGAAGCGTCGTATGGAAAGTGCTTCAGAAATCTAAAATACCTGTGCTTTCTGTTCCCGAAAGTTCAAGTTTTGACAATTCCCAAAAGGTGTACAACATCATGTTTACCACCGATTTGGATGATGTGGATTACAAAACAATCAGAAAATTAATTGTCATACTGTCGCCCATTAAAAATATCAATCTGCATTGTGTTCATGCCAGCGACAAGCCAATTAATGAATTTCAGAAAGCAAAAATGGAGGAAATTAAAAGTTATTTGTCGAGTGTCATTGCATGTCCGCTTAGTTTTAACTTCCTCGAAAGCAAGGAAAACGATTATATCGGAGCCTTTGATAAATATGTAAAATCCAATAAGATAGACCTTATCTGCATGTCAACACGCAAGAGGGGTATCATTGAGCGCTTTTTCAATCCCAGCCTTGCTAAGAAAATGCTTTACCACTCCACCACACCGCTGATGATTATTCATGTTTAATTGTATATTTAGATCATTTTAACAAAATTCTGCAAATCTTCAATCGTTGGTTTCTAACTTTATTATTCCAACAATTACTTAAACCAATCATTAGGATTAAAATAACATTAAAATAAATTAACTATTTATTTGTTAATTATTTTTTAGTTGTTATATTTACAATTTCTAATTGTTTAAAATTAAATTAAAACAAATAAACCATGAAAAAACTATTTATGCTTTCGTTTTTATTGATTCTTATTTATTGTAATGTCAATGCCCAACTTAAAATGGATGGAAATGGACAAATTGCAGTTGGTGACGCTTCAGCTACACCTGGTCACTTACTATATTTAATTGGGGGTGATATTAATACGAGTACTGATAAGGGATACCTCATTAATAATGAATATGTATTACGAAATAACAGTCACCCCGAAGATATTTTTGTTGGTGTAGATGCAGGTAATAATACTATGACAGGACATTATAGTACTTTTATAGGTAATTCGGCTGGTCATGCAAATACAACAGGTCAATATAATTCATTTATTGGTTATGCAAGTGGATATAGTAACACTACGGGGTTTAGTAATACTGCATTAGGACATACTGCTATGGTATCTAATACCACAGGCCAGCATAATACTTCTATAGGTTATTCTACCGGTAACCATAATACAACAGGTAGTTATAATACCTCAATAGGTTCCCAAGCTGGACATAAAAATACCACTGGATATGATAATGTGTTTATTGGTATAAATGCAGGATACGAGAATACCAGTGGTAGTTTCAATACTGTATTAGGGGGCTATGCAGGGCAAAGTAACTCAATTGGAGGTTACAATACTTGTATCGGCTATTATGCTGGACAATCCACCACTTCTGGCTCTCTTAATACATATTTAGGATATTATGCAGGGCAAGGTAACCAAACTGGAGGTTACAATACTTGTATCGGTTATTATGCTGGACAAAGCAATGTAAGTGGTAGTAATAATACATATTTGGGTTACAATGCCAATGGAAATGCAAATAACTACACCAATTCTACTGCTATTGGAAATGGGGCAATTTTTACTAACAATAATCAAATAAAAATTGGAAATGCAAATGTTGAAGAAATAGGAGGTGTTGCTGGTTGGGATTACATTTCTGATGGTCGCTTTAAAATTAATATACAAGAAAATGTAAAAGGGTTGGAATTTATAAATAGGTTACGACCTATCACTTACAATTTAAATACTAAACAACTTGATGATTTTTTAATACAAAATATGCCTGATAGTATTAAAACCTTGCATCAATCAACAATGAACTTTGTCTCTTCAACAGCCAAGATTCATTCCGGCTTTATTGCACAGGAAGTTGACTCTGTAGCAAATCTATGTGGGTTTGTATCTTCTATTGTACATGCGCCTGTCAACAATACAGACCCCTATTCTATGAATTACTCTGAAATAGTTGTTCCATTAGTAAAAGCAGTACAAGAATTAAGTAAGAAAGTAGATACTTTGCAAATATTAAATGCTCTACAACAAAATAAATTAAATCAAATGCAAAATGATTTGATGGCTTGCTGTGGAAAACCAATAATCATAAATAAAATGGGAATGAATGATACTTCTGGACAAGGAAATATTGGAAATACAATACATATTGAATTGGCTAGCATTGACCAGATAATACTTTACCAGAATGAGCCTAATCCTTTTAATGGCTCCACAGTAATTCGTTATTTTATACCTGAAAATTTACAGCTTGAAGCAAATATAGTATTTTATGATGCTTATGGGAAAGAAATTAAAAAAGTTGAAATAAAAGAAAAAGGAACAGGAAAAATAGAAGCCAATGCACAAAACCTTGCTGCCGGTATTTATTCATATTCGCTTATAGTAAATGACAAAATAGTGGATACGAAGAAAATGATGAAGAATAAATAAAGACATTTTATTGAATTTGTTGTTGTTAAATTCATTTAATAAGTTATAATAACATTTTATAATTGGTTAACAATTGTTTTATTTTATAAAATTTTATAAACATGAAAAAATTAATCCTAATAATAATAATAATTTTGATTTTTTGTTATGGCATAAAAGCCCAAAATAATTATTTTAAACTTATTGATACCAATAAAGTGTGGAATTATACAGATATATCAGCACATCCACCACCTTTTTACACATACTTTTATAGGTTTATTACTGACACTACGATAAATGGTTTGCAATATTATATACCTGAACACTCATCAGATTCAATTAATTGGAGCCATTTAAATTGTTTTTTCAGGGAAGATATTACTAATAAAAAGGTATATATCTTATATAATAACATTGAAGGATTGGTTTATGATTTTAATGCTAATATTGATGATACTATTCATCTATTTCATTATGGTTTTGATACATTGAATGGAATATGTGAAGATACTTGTTTAATAAAAATAACAAGTATTGATTCTGTACTGGTCGGCGTTAATTATCGGAAACGCTTCTTTTTTGATTATATTAATTGTCCTAATCAATCTGACTATTGGATAGAAGGAATTGGTTATGAATATCGTCTCTTTAAACAATGTTTCGATATTATAGGTGGCGTTTCTTTGCGTTTTATCTGTTATTATGAAAATAACACACTAGAATATGTTAATCCATTTTACGGACAATGCTTTTCTGTTTTAGTTAACAATGAAACAGAAAATATGCTTAATGAACAACTTTTATTAAGAAATATGGACAATAATTATTATATTTTGCAATCCATATTGCCAATTGAAGAAATTTCAATTTACAATTTATTGGGGATAAAAATCAAAAAATATGTACCTCTTTCAGAGAAATATGACATAGACTTTTCTCATTTCTCGACAGGAATTTATTTTATATCAGTTAAAATAACAAACAATTTATATAGTTTAAAAATTATTAAGCCATGAAACATTTTTTTTTAATAAAAAAACTTTATTTTCTTAATTTTGGATTTTTTTTTTTTTTAATTTAAATATTATTTCACAAACAGTAATACCTATAAATAATTCATTTAATCAAGATACAACATTACTAAATAATTATTTATCTGATACAATTTTTGGAATAAGTATAAATGCAAATATTACTTTAAACAGTGACACAAGTTTTGTTCGTATTATTCTAACAGATATTAATTATAATGAATTTTTGATTAACGAAACGAACGTGCTTTTTTCTGATTCAAACTTTGTGTCTTTAAGTAATTATTGTTTTGAAACTTGTTATATAGATACAACAATACTTAGAAATATAAGAATAATTATTTCTAATGCTACAATTGAAATAAATAATTTTATCTTATCTACTTCATGCTTACCCCAGTTTAAATATAAACAAGACAGTATTTTTACTGAGAGAAATATTGAAAATGCTGTTAAAATTGTTGATTATATTTCAGATAATAAACTGTCATGGATAGTTGACACAACTGAGTTCAGCAAACTTTCATATTCTGAAAAAAAGATGTTTTTTGGTTCAGGAGGAGATTTACCAAACTTGTTTGGCTTTGATTACTATAAAGGCGGTTTCTTTTCATTTCCTGATGCTTATGTAGAAAATGATAATGGTAAAGGAAGCATAGTTGAAAATTTTGATTGGAGAAATAGGCATGGTGCAAATAATCCTAATTCTCCTTATTGGGATGGTGACAATAATGATTGGAGTGGTTGGAATACTACTAGGGCTGAAACACAAATCGCTTACAATTGTTGGGCTTTTGCTCCAACATACACGTTAGAAGCTTTAGTTAATTTATATTACAATCAACATTTAGATATTAATCTGTCAGAACAAGATGTAGTTTCATGTAGTGGAGGTCAAATCTTAGATACTTGTGCTGGTGGTCATTCATCTGTGCCGTATAATTATATTATAAATACAGGGGTAGTTAATGAATCATGTTTTCCATATACTGGTTTATGTTGGCCATATATGGATAGTTGTCCTAATAAATGTTTAAATCCATTATTCGTATTTAAAGCGAATAACAAAGGATCTTCTTTTACGAATACTGAAGAAGATACAAAATTAAAAATAATTGAAAATGGACCTATTAATGGAATTGTGAAAGATTGGGGTCATATTATGTCTCTCGTTGGATATGGCATAATTCAAGCAGGTGATTTAATTTGGACTGGTGATACATCTTTTTCTCAATCTTATGAATTTTTAGTTGATTCAACTTCGCCTGATATAGGAAAAATATATTGGATTTTTAAAAACAGTTGGGGAAGTTGGGGCATTTCACAAACACCTTATGTGTATATTCTTATGAATATTAGCAATTTGTATTTATATTGGAATACTGTACCATTAACTTGTACTGGTTCTCAAGCTTTAACTGAACAAGATAGAGTTTGCCAAGATTTAGACGGTGATGGATATTACTGGTGGGGTATTGGTTCAAAGCCAGATACGTGTTCTTTATGTTCATTTGCTGAACGAGATTGTGATGATTCAGATCCGCTTGTTGGTCCGTATGATAGTGCGTTCTATTGTACTCCAATTTGTTTATTTGATAGTACCTGGACAGAAATTACAAGTGATACTACGATTGATTATAATCAATATATAACAACCAATATAAAGGTAAAAAGTGGCAAGACTTTAAAAATAGAAAATCGTGCTACTTTATTTATACATCCATTATCTCAAATTATTGTTGAAAATGGGGCTACATTGTATTTAGATAATGGAAATATTAAAGTATGTAGTGATGCAGCATGGCAAGGTAATCTAACCGTAGATTTAGGAGGTCATTTATTAATAGAAAATGAATCTGAAATAAATATAAATAATTAATTAATATAAATAAAGTACAGAACAAAGCTCTTAACTCTATATGCGTGTTCAAAAAAATGGCTCTTTTGATTTTGCCGAAGGGTTGGCTTGCAGGGGAGGGGCAAAAGCAAATGTGCCATTGTGAGTAGGCTGTCAACGTAACTTTCATTTTTCTTCTTTTTTAGTCAGTCCTTGTTTCAAAATTTTGTGTGTCGGCCAGAAAAAAAATAAAACACTTCGGGTTGGCATTGTGTGTCGGGATTGAGTTCATTTGTCTTGTCTGTCATGTTTTTGTTTAATAGAACATTGTCAGGTTGTCGTGTTGAATGTTCTTTCCTCTGGTTTGCTAACGGATGAGGCTATAAAATATAATTTATTGCATAACCTTCACTATTCATTTCTTCACTAAAGCCTCATACATAATAACCGCAGGGTGCATTGCCGTGCGTCCGGTGCCATCTTTAATCTGGTGGCGGCAACTGGTGCCGGGCGCACATATTAATACTTCTTTTTCGGCTTTCCTCACGGCCGGCAGTAATACCAATTCCCCAACTTTAAGCGACACATCGAAATGTTCCTTTTCATAACCAAAACTTCCTGCCATACCGCAACACGATGATTTAATTTCAATCACAGTATAGTTTTCGGGCAATTCGAGCATTTTTTTAGTAGGAACTATTGATGCCAAAGCTTTCTGGTGGCAATGACCATGAAGATAAATAGTTTGTTTTTCTTTTGAAAACAATTCTTTGCTTATATGACCATTTTCCATTTCATCAGCTATAAACTCATCAACCATAAAAGCTTTTTTTGCTAAAAATTTGGCTGCCTCTTTATTTTCCGTTGTGGCCAGTTCCAGGTATTCATCTCTGAAACTTAATATGGCAGAAGGTTCTATGCCTAATAAAACAGTGTTTTCGTCAATTTTATCTTGCAGAAGCTCTATGTTTTTGTTTGCCATTTTTTTAGCAACACTCAATAGCCCTTTAGATAAGAAAGTTCTGCCACTGGTAATTGTTTTTGGAACTTCAACATGGTAGCCGAGAGCTGCAAGTAATTTTATAGTTTTAATGCCTGTTTCAACATCGTTGTAGTTGGTAAACTCATCATTCAATAGCATGACTTTTTTCGACTGCGTCACATTTTTATTCAAATGCGATCGGTTTTTTGATACCCAGCTGTCAAGGGTTGTTTTATACAAAAGAGGTATCGATCGTTTGGTGGCAAAACCTAACATTTTTTTAATGATACCTGAAAAGAATGGATGGGCAACAAAGAAATTGAAAACAGAAGGGGCGATGCTTCCCAGTTTATTAATATCTGTGATATAGGCAATCAACTTTGTGCGTAAGGGGATGAAGTGATTTTTATAATACTGGTGAAGAAACTCAGCTTTAAACTTTACCATGTCCACATTCGACGGGCATTCGCTTTTACAGGCTTTACACGACAGGCACAAGTCCATCACTTCATATATTTCTTCATGGTCGAAAGGATTGGCTTTGTTTGAACGGGTTAAAAACTCTCTCAGAATATTAGCTCTGGCGCGTGTGCTGTCTTTTTCGTTAAGCGTGGCCATATAACTGGGACACATCAGCCCGCCCATAACTGCCGTTTTACGACAATCGGCCGAGCCATTGCACAATTCTACCGCACCAAGTATCCCTTTGTTTTTGCTGAAATCAAATATTGTTTTTATGTCAGATGCTTTCTGTCCCACTTCAAATCTAAGAGAGGTATTCATGGGAGGGGTGTCCACAATTTTTCGGTTGTTAAAGACTGCATCAGGATCCCAGGTCTTCTTTATGGATTTTACAATCTCATAGTTTTTTGCACCCATCATAAGGGGAATAAATTCTCCTCTGAGTCGGCCATCACCATGCTCGCCACTTAATGAACCTCTGTATTTTTTTACAAGCAGTGCTGTTTCGTAAAGGATGGTGCGGAACATTTTTACATCTTCTTCCTTTCGCAGGTTTAATACTGGTCGCAGGTGCAATTCGCCTGTGGCGGCATGAGCATAATAGACACAACTTAAGTTATGTTTTTGCAGCAGTTTTTGAAAATCTTCTATGTAATCGGGCAAAACCTGCACACTTACAGCAGTATCTTCGGTAACAGCAACAGGTTTGGCATCGCCTTCCACATTCGACAAAAGGCCAAGTCCTGCTTTTCGCAATGCCCACACTTTCCCCATGTCGCTGCCCAACAACAACGGGAAATGATAGCCCATGCCTTGTTGCTTTAAATCTTCAACAAGCTTTTGGGCTCTCTCTTTAATAGCCTCTTCAGAGAGGTCGAAAAATTCAACAATGAGAATAGCACCCGGTTCGCCTTCAATAAAAAAACGGTTTTTTCGCTGTTCAATATTTTCTTTGGTACAATTGACTATTACACTGTCGATAAGCTCTACAGAAACCGGATTGTGTTTTAATGCCACCAGATTGGCGTTAAGACTCTCATTGACTGAATTGAAGTGCGCGCATAAAAGCCCTTTGGCCTTGGGTGGAAGGTCAACCAGGTTGAGTTTTATTTCACACGTAAAAGCCAGTGTGCCCTCTGAGCCTGTCAACAGCTTGGCTAAATTAAATGGCTCTCCCTCTTTATTAAAAGGTTGCTGATTCAGAAGTATATCGATGGCATATCCGGTATTGCGCCTTTTAAGATCAGGTGCAGGAAATTCATCAATAATATTTTTTTGATTTTTTTTATCGGACAAGGTATCGAGAAGGTGCTTGTATATTTTGCCTTCTAAAGTAGGCTGTGATATTTTCTCTTGCAGTTCTTCTGCTGATTGGGCGCAGATTGTGGCATGGCTGCCATCGCTCAGTATCACCTCCAAAGAAATGACGTGGTCACGGGTGCTGCCATATATCAGTGAGTGGGCGCCACAGGCATTATTGCCTACCATACCTCCAATCATACAGCGGTTTGATGTTGAAGTTTCAGGACCGAAAAATAAGCCATGTGGTTCCAAATATTTATTTAATTCATCCAATACAACTCCCGGCTGAACCCTGATCCATTTTTCTGTTTTATTGAGTTCAATGATTTTGGTCATGTGTTTTGACACATCTATCACAATGCCTTCGCCTACAACCTGTCCTGCAAGTGAAGTCCCTGCTGTGCGGGGAATGACAGAAAGATGCTCCCTATGTGCCAGTTCGATAACTTTTTTAACATCGTCAGTAGTTCTGGGATAAACAACAGCTAATGGAATTTCTCTGTAAACAGAAGCATCGGTGGTATAAAGAAGTCGGTACAGATTGCTGTAATAAAGCTCTCCTTCAATTTGTTTTGTAATTAAATTAAATTGATTTTTGAGATTATCGTTGAGAGGTTTTATAAACATTTTAATAAATCATTAAATTTTGATATAAATAATCAGATATTTATTATAATATATTTCATTTAAGTGTGTAATAATCAGTGCTTTGAAAAATTTTGTCGGCAGATGCTCCAATAAATCCATCATAAAGTTCTCCATTTTTATCAGGGTAACGTTGTGTAAATTCATAAAAACAGGCCGGTACTTTGTGCGTACCTTCTGTAAAATCAACGTTAACTATCTCTGCTTTTGTTGAAGATTGTTCGAGAAGTTCTGCCGATGAACCGTAAGTTTCAAGATTATTTACGATATTCATGGTATATCCGTGAGCTTTTACAAAATCATTTACTTTACGGATGTCGTTAAATTTTGTTAATGCATTTACAAAGATGGCAAAATGATTGGCCCTGAAACCATGCACATAAAGCCAGGCTGCATATTCTGATTCAAGTCTTAGCTTATTGTAGATATCATATGAAGGTGTATTCCAAAGTCTTTTTCCAAAAACAAATTCATTATTATCAATTAATTTCTGTGGAATCTGATCGACAATGTCATGAACCGTACTTTGTAAAAAGGGACTGAATTTTTCTACCTTAAGCTCACTGATAAAAACTTTGGGTGCGTTTTTAAGCGTTTTATGTTCGAAATGTTTACCCAATAGATTTTTCCGTTCAAAAGTATAGTCATTTTTTGCTTCATAACCTGCATTAAGAAAAATTCCGGAAACCTTGTCCAGATTTATTTTATTAATACCAAATGTTCTTAATGCAATATGATCATGGACCACACTTTCACCTTCAGCACTGAAAAGGTCTGAGATCCTTAATACCAATGGGTTCTGATTTTTGTAGATTTCCCAGAAACGATCAAAAATCTGATTTACTAAATGCATAAAATGATTTTTTATTTATGGGGTAAAATTAAAAAGAATAATAGAATTGAAAGCTTAATAATTGATTTAATAAATGAATGGTTAGTAAAATATACAGTATTAAAAAGCTTTTGGAATTTCAATAAACTCAACACAAAATCTGGGCATTTTCTTTTTTTGAGGTGCTGATAGTAAAATCTTATTCAAAAAAGTTTTTTTTACTTTTTTTGATGCTTCGACAAGTTCTCAGAATAAACATTATATTTGATTTGACATCGCTTACAAA
>Ga0172369_10000590_pt1 | contig 54237 bp, 41 predicted proteins | sample LakKiv25m_FD_114539 | JGI IMG/M metagenome (GOLD analysis project Ga0172369, IMG submission 114539) | Freshwater microbial communities from Kabuno Bay, South-Kivu, Congo - kab_022012_11.25m | ecosystem: Environmental > Aquatic > Freshwater > Lake | place: Democratic Republic of the Congo...
GGGTCTTAAGAACCGTTGCGTTTTGACACGTTACCTGTGATTGGCGCCAAGACCCCGCGCTAAATCCATGATATCACGAGAAAGATCCAGCCAAGGATGCGCCTGGCCACCACAATCCCTTGACCCCGTCTTGCCCTGCCGCTACAAGCCCGGCGGGCGCCGGCCCTCCGCTCCCTGGCGCTCAAGCACAGGCAACCCCGCGTGAATTCGAAGCCTGCCCGCAATCGCCGCGATACCATGAGCCTCTGGCTCGGCCTGCTGGCTGCGCTGGGCATGGCGGCCTACCTCTACACCAGCCTGGAAATCACGACCGATATCAGTCACTTTCTGCCTTCACTCCAAGACAAACGCCTGGCCACCATGGCGCGCGAACTGGCCGAATCCGACCTGACGCGCACGATGATTCTCAGCGTCGGCGCGCCCGATCCGGCCACGGCACGCAGCGCGGCGCGCGCACTGGCAGCGCGGCTGCAAAACCATCCGGAAGTGGCCTTTTGTGAGTCGGGACCGGATGCTGCGATCGGCGATGCCTTCTGGAATCTCTACCAACCGCGCCGCTTTGGCTTTCTTTCGGATGCGCCCGCGGCCGACCTGCCGGGGCGTATCGCGGATGCCGGTCTGCGCGATGCCGCGCGCGAACTGAAGCGACAACTGAACTTGCCGACGGCGCCGCTGGTCAAGAAGGTGGCGCCCGCGGATCCGCTGCTGGCCTTCCCGAATCTTCTCAAGCGCCTCGAGGCGGCGCGGCCCGGCGGTCTGCGCATCGCCGACGACCAGTTCCTGTCTGCCGATGGCCTGCGCGCCGTGCTGTTCGTCGCCACGCGCCACAGCGCCTTCGACGCCGAGACCCAGGAGCCGCTCCTGGCCGCTATCTCAAGTCATTTCAAGGCAATCAACAGCCGGCATGGAAACCATCTGACCTTGCAGCAAAGTGGCATCAACCGCTTTGCCGTCCAGGCGCGCCGCAGCATCGAAGCCGACGTCGCCCGCATCTCCAGCCTCTCGACCATCGCCATCACCGCGCTGTTCATCGCGATGTTCGCCTCGGTGCGCTTGTTCTTTGCCGCGCAACTACCCATCGTCTTTGCCCTTCTCTGTGGTGCCGCCACCACCTTGGCTGTGTTCGGCCGCGTCCACGGCCTGACCTTGGCCTTCGGCTCGACGCTGATTGGCGTCTGCATCGATTACCCCATTCATTACCTGAATCACCACACGCTGGTGCCCCATCCCGAGGGACCCAAGGCCGGCCTCCAGCGCATCTGGACCGGCCTGTGGCTGGGCGCCGCGACGACGGTGGCCGGCTTTGTCGGTCTGGGCTGGTCGAGCTATCCCGGCATCCGCGAAGTCGCGGTGTTTGCCTCTGCCGGCATCACGGGCGCGCTGCTGGCGACGCGCTGGTGGCTGCCCCTCCTGGTGCCGGCGCAGCCGGGGCGCGTGCGGCTGCAGCAGGGACTGGCGGCGTGGTGCGGGCGGCAGATGGACCAGCTGCGCCATCGTAGGGGATTGCTTGTCTTTTTGCTGGTCGTGGCGACGCTGCTCGGTGTGGCGGGAGTGCCCGGGATGCAGTGGAACGACGACCTCGCCGCGCTCAATGTCATGGATCCACAGCTCAAAGCTGAGGACGACGCCGTGCGCGCCCAGGTCTCGACCTTCGAGCCGGGCAAGCTGGTTGTGGTCACCGGGCCCGACCTGGAGACCGCCCTGCAGCGCAACGACGCCGTCGCTGCGAGGCTGCAGCGATTGAAGAGTCAGAATAAGCTAGGCGATTTCAGAAGTCTGCACACGTTCCTGTGGTCAGCGGATCTGCAACTCCAGAATCAGCAGCGCTTGCGCGAGGCGCCGCAGCTGGCCGAGCGTCTGGGCGCTGCCTTCGCCGCCGAGGGCATGCGCGCCGAGGCCTTTGCGCCTTTTGCCCAAGCCCTCAGCGAACCCGCACCCGCGCCGCTGACCTGGCCCGAGTTGGCCGCCTCGCCGATCGGCCGTCTGGTCCGCTCTTTCCATGCCAGGTTGGGCAACGATGTGGCATTCCTGACTTTTCTGCGCGGTGCCGACGATACGCCCGCACTGACTGCCGCCATCGCCGGCGTACCCGGCGCCACCTTCTTTGACCAGCGCGCCTTCGTGAACCGCGCCTATGCCGAATACCGCTCGACGACCTGGATGCTGGTGCTGGTGGGCGTGCTGGGCATCCTGCTGCTGGTGGCCGCGCAGTACCGCTCGCTGGCGCTGACGACGGTTGCCTGCCTGCCGGCGGTGGTGGCGTGCTTGGCGACGCTGGGTATCCTGTCGCTGTGCGGCGAGTCTCTCAACCTCTTGCATCTGGTCGGCATCGTCATCGTGCTCAGCATCGGTGTCGACTACGGCGTCTACCTGGCCGAGACCGCGCCGCATCCGGAAGCTGAACCGGCGACCGTACTTTCTGTCGTGATTGCCAGCCTTTCGACGGTACTGGGTTTCGGCCTTCTCGGCATGTCGGCCAATCCGGCCCTGCGCGCCATTGGCCTGACGACCGGCATCGGTGTGCTGCTCAGCCTCGTGCTGGCGCCCACCCTCTTGCTGCTGGTGGCCAGCCGCCCCAAAGTGGAGCCCTCCGCATGACGATTCGCGCCCTCCTGTGCGTCCTTGCGCTGTGCGCTGCCTGTTCGGCGACGCCGCGCGCCGAGCCGCCGCCGCTGACCGAGGACATGTACCCGTGGCGCTTGCAGCCGCCGTCGGCCCTGCCGGGCGATTTCCTGTGGCAGCAGCGCCTGACCGCCCATGTCCATGGCGAGGAGCATTCGCTCAAGGCCGTGCTGCAAAAGCAGGGCAATCACCTGGTTCTCATCGGTCTGACGCCCTTTGGCACCAAAGCCTTCGTGCTGGATCAGCTGGACATGACCGTGACCTTTCAGTCGCTGGTCGATCGCAAGCTGCCGTTTCCGCCGCGTTTTGTCTTGAACGACGTGCAGCGCTGCTACCTGCCGCTGGGCGATCCGGCAAGCCAACCGAGGGACGGCGAAGAGCGCGTGATGTTGGATGGCGAGGAACTGGTGCAGGTCTTCGTGAACGGCCACTTGAGCGAGCGCCGCTTTCGCCGCCTGGACGCCAAACCGCCGGGCGAGCTGCGGGTGCTGTACCGCAACTGGACCCCAGCGGGCGTGGCGCAGGACGTCGTTCTTGACAACCGCTGGTTTGGTTATTCTATGGATATCACTACACTTTCCGCCAAGACTCTGCCGCCTGCGCCTTGATTGTGCGGGCATCGTGCGGCAAGCTCGCGCGCTGTCTGTCGGGAGCCCTTCATGCGCATCGCCTTCGTATCCGGCAACCGCGAGACCCTGCCCGATGCGGTCATTCCGCTCGGCCTCTTGTATGTGGCCGCAAGTACGCCAGAACACCACGAAAAGCGCGTGTGGGATCTGTGTTTCGAGCCCGCCCCCCATGCCGCGCTGGCGGCGCACCTGCAAGCCTGGCCGCCCGACGTGGTGGCGCTGGGCATGCGCAACATCCAGAACAACGACTACTCCGGCACCGCAGATAACCTCAACTATTACAAGACCCTCATCGCGACAATCCGCAGTTGCACCGCGGCACCCATCGTGCTCGGCGGTGGCGGCTTTTCCGTGATGCCCGCGGCGCTGACCCGCCATCTGCAACCGGATTTCGGCATCTCTGGCGAGGGCGAGACCGCCTTTGGGCACCTTCTGGAGGCCCTGCAACGCGGCGACGGTGATTTCTCGCAAGTGCACAACCTGCATCGGTTCATCGACGGTGCGGTGATCTCGACGCCGCCGGCGCCGGCTTTTCAAATGCTGGACGCGCTGCCGGTGCCGGATCGCCGGCTTGTCGATCCCCGGCATTACGCACAGTACGGCATCGATTCGCTCCAGACCAAGCGCGGTTGCGCGCTCAAGTGCGATTACTGCACCTATCCCCTCATCGAAGGTCGCACGATGCGCACCCGCGACCCGGCGGCGGTGGTCGACGAGATGCAGCTCTCGCTGCAGCGCGTGCCGAACCTGCGCCACCTGTTCGTCGTCGACTCCGTGTTCAACCTGCCGCCCTCACACGCCAAAGCCGTATGCCGCGAGTTGATCGCGCGCAACTGGCAGCTGCCGTGGAGCGCCTATGCCAATCCCATCGCTTTTGATGAAGAACTTGCCGAGTTGATGGTGGCCGCCGGCTGCGCGGGCGTCGAGATCGGTGCCGATTCGGGCGTCGACGCGGTGCTGGATCGCATGAAAAAAGGCTTTCGTTCCGAGGCGATCACGCGGATGCACGCCATCTGCGAACGCGCCGGCCTCAAGGACTGCTACACCTTCATCCTCGGCACGCCGGGCGAGACGATCGGCGACGTCCGCGAAACCCTGGATTTCTGCGTGGAACTGAATCCGTTCGCGGCGATCCTGATGGTCTGGCTCGACGACGAAGAGACGCTGGATCCGCTGCTGGCCAGCGATCGCCGGGCATTGCGCGGTGAAATCAAGGAGCTGGTGCAGCAGCGTGCCAACGACTTTCCGCGCTGGATCATCCCGCCTCTAGGCGTGAACTTCGACCCGGCATTGCTGGCGATGCTGCGCAAGATGGGGAAATCCGGGCCGTTGTGGCAGCACATCCAGATGGCCGGCTCGGATCGGCGCACGCGGAGGTTGCTGCGCACGACGAGGGTGAGCGGGGCCTGATTGTCAGGACTACTTGATTTCGCTAGAAACTTCCGCCCAGCGCCATGCCCAACCCGCCGTCGCGCGTGGCAAAGGGCACCACCGTCGTCGTGCCCGGCTCGCGGTCGCGCAGGTGCAGATCGGCATACACGGTGGCAGCCGCTGGCCAACCGCCGGATTCGCGGATGCCGTGCTGTTCCTCCCACAAGCGCAGCTTGCCCTTGCTGACGCCACGGCGCACATGGCCGACGATGGCGATGACCAGGCCCGCGGTGGCGATGGCGCTCATGCCGTAGGCGGCCAGGCTGTAGGTCTCGGCGTCGGTCGTGGCCGAACTGCAATCCGAGGTCTTGTTCTCGTACTTGCCCGTGTAGTAGTTGTATTTGTAAGTGGTATCGAGGCAGTTTGCCGAGGACGCCGCGGACATCACAGCAAAGGTGAGGGCCGCCGCGGTGCCGACGCCGAACATCACCCAACCGCCCGCGATCATGCCGCCGCCGACGACCTCCGGCTTTGGATCATTGGCCATGGTTCCTGCTGGTTGCGCAACGGGCGGCGTCGGCGCCACATAGGTCGGTGGCGGCGCGACATAGACCGGCGCCGGTTGCGGCGCGGCTTGAGGTTGCGCCGGCTGCGCGGGCTGCGGCGTGGCATCAACGGCCTCGCCCAGATCCTGCAGATCCGTCACCTGATCAAAGGGCACGACGCGGTCGACGCCGCCGGCCTGCACGAGGTAGGCGGTCGGCATCCGGTGCAGCAGCACGCCGCGCACCACCGAGCCATCGCGCAGGACAATCAGGATGTTGTGCGGGGCTTCGACCGCCACGGCGGTCAGCGGCAAGGCGGCGCCTGTCCAGGCGAGCAGGAGGCCAAGCAGGCTGGCAACGAACCGGTGCGGGATGGGGTGACGGCGCGACAGCATGAACGATCTCCTTGGCGCATCGTGGCGGGCGCAGCGTAGCGCGTTGCGCAGGAAATCGGAAGGTGTCACAGCCCTTTGACGCAGCGCATCCCCATGTACGCATGGGTCGCGGAGGGTGATGGCGAACCGCGTGCGCTGGACCGCACGTAGCCGGCCACGTCCTGGTAGCTGCCGCCGTGGCCGGTGCGCGTGTCGTCCAGGCCAGTCGCCACCACCGGATCGGCCTGATCCGCGGAGGGATACGTCGTGTCATACCAATCGCGTGTCCATTCAAAGACATTGCCAGCCATGTCGTGCACGCCATAGGGGCTGTCGCCCGCCGGTTTGGAGCCGACGGCCAGTGGCGCCTGGACCTTGCAGTCCGCCATCACCGCCACGCTGCACGTTGGCGCTGCCTCGCCCCACGGGTAGGTGCGCATCTCGTCACTGCATTTCAAGTCGGCTGCCGTGCTACCGTTCTTCTCGCAATCGCCGCGCGCCGCCAGTTCCCATTGCGCCTCGGTGGGCAGGTCGTAGCCCGCCCCGCGCCACTTGCAGTACTGCTGTGCCTGGGTCCAGGTCACGAAATTTACTGGATGCCCGCTCAGCCCAGGCCAGGTCGCTCCCACCTTGGGCTGGATGTCTGACGGAACCGTACACTTGCCGGCGCTGACACACTTTTTGTACTGCGCGACTGTCGTCTCAGTGGTGTCGATGTCGAACGCGCTGAGCGTCACCTTGTGCTGCGGTTCCTCGTCCTTCTTGCACGCCTTGTCCTTGGCGTTGTTGCAGCCCATCCAGAACGTCGAGGCCGGGATGTGCACCATCGGCACGACATCTGCGGCTTCCGTCGCGCACGCCGCCAGGACCACCGCCACCGCCATTGCCGTCCGCTTGTGCATCATCGCCTTCCTTTGATTCAGGCTTCCAACTTGTCGAGATCCTGCGCCTCAGACACCACAGTCGTCCTCAACCCGCGCGCGGTGCGTTTGACCAGCCCGGGCACCGCCGCCGCCGGTCCGAGCGCCAGCGCGCGCACGTGACCGCCGTGCGCCAGCGCCGCGATCGCCTCCTGCCACAACACCGGCGCCGTCATCTGCAGCACGAGAAGTTCGCGCAAGTCCGTGTCAGGGTGAATGAAATCGTCCACAACCGTCGAGCGGATCGCCAGCCGTGGCGCGCGGAACTGCACGGATTCCAAGGCCTCTCGCAGCCGCTCCGCCGCCGGTGCCATCAGAGGTGAATGGAACGGCGCGGTGACCGGCAAGGGGACCACGCGCATGGCGCCGCGCTGCAGGCACAGCGCCGCGGCGCGCTCGACCGCCTTGGCATGTCCCGAGATCACACAATGCGACGCGTCATTGTGCGTGGCGCAGACGACAACGTCGCCTTGTGTCGCATCCTTGCACGCGGTCTCAATCGCCTCGCGCTCCAAACCGAGAATGGTCGACATCGCGCCTTGACCTTGGGGCACCGCCTCTTGCATCAGTTGGCCACGCAGGCGCACCAGACGCACCGCTTCTTGCAGATCGAGCGCACCCGCCGCCACCAACGCCGTCCACTCACCCAGCGAATGCCCTGCTGCGGCAGTGGCTTGCAGATCGGCCCGCGCCTCCACTGCCCTCAGTGCGGCAATGGCATGGGTCAGGATCGCGGGCTGCGCGAACTCGGTGCGCGTCAGGTCCGCCTCGGGCCCCTCCCAGCACAGCCGCGAAAGGGCAAAGCCCAGCGCATCGTCGGCCTGGTCAAAGACCGCCTTTGCTTCAGGGACTTGTGCGGCAAGCGCCTGCCCCATGCCGACGAACTGCAGCCCTTGGCCGGGAAACAGCAGCAGCATGGCTACACCCGGCCGAGGACGAGCGAGGTATTGATGCCGCCGAACGCAAAGTTGTTGTTCATGATGCGCTCGAGCTTGGCTTCGCGGCAGGCGCCGCGCACGTAGTTCAGCGGCGCGCACCGCTGGTCGACCTCGTCGAGGTTGCGGGTCGGCGGCACGAAGTTGTCGCGCAACATTGCAAGACAGAAGATGGTTTCGATGCCGCCGCAGGCGCCCAGCGTGTGCGCGGTGTAGCTCTTGGTTGAGCTGACCGGCGTCTTGTCGCCCAGCACCTGGAGCGTCGCCGTGCTCTCGGCGATGTCGCCCAATTCGGTGGCGGTCCCGTGGCAGTTGACGTAGTCGATGGCCTCCTTGCCCAACTTGGCATCATCCAAGGCGAGTTGCATGGCGCCGGCCATGCCTTCGGCCGACGGGCGCGTGATGTGCTGGCCGTCGCAGTTGGTGCCAAAACCCAGGATTTCACCGTAGATCGTCGCGCCGCGCGCCATCGCCCGCTCGTAACTCTCCAGCACCACCGTCGCCGCGCCTTCGCCGACCACCAGGCCGTCGCGCTTGACATCGAAGGGTCGCGGGCTCAACTCTGGGTTGTCATTGAATTTTGTCGATGTCGCAAACATGATGTCGAAGACGCCGGCGTGGGTGAAGTGCAGTTCCTCGGCGCCACCGGCCACCATTGCCTCCGCCGCGCCATTCTTGACTGCCTCGTAGGCATAGCCGATGGCCTGGCTGGATGAGACGCAGGCCGAGCACGTTGTGATGACGCGCCCCTGAATGCCGTAGTACATCGCGAGGTTGGCCGCGCAGGTGTGGCTCATGAAGGTCAGGTACGATGTCGCCTCGAGGCCGGCCAGACTCTCGGTGCCAAAGACGATGCGCGAGAAATTCTCCAGTTCCGAGGTCGAACCGTGCGTCGAGCCGTACGCCAGGCCCACTTTGCCCGAGCGCAGGTCGTCTTCCGACAGGCCAGCCATCGCGATGGCGCGGTCGCTCGCCCACGCCGACAGGATCGCCACGCGGCCCATCGTCCGGATTTTTTTGCGAGGAAAATCAGACTTCTCGACGCCGTGCACCGGCGCCGCCAACCGCGTCGCCAACTGGCCGACCTTGCCCCAATCCGGCATGTGCGCGATGCCATGGCGCAGCGTCTGCAGCGACTGCGACACCGCGTCCATGCTGTTGCCGATGGGGCTGCACAGACCATAACCAGTTATGACTACACGCGTATCGCTCATATCAGGCCTCCGTTGATGCCGATGACCTGCCCCGTGATGTACGCGGCGCTGTCGCTGGCCAGGAAGGCGACGAGAGCGGCCACTTCTTCGGGCCGGCCCATGCGTCGCATCGGAATATGTTGAATGAATTCAGGCGGAACGTCCTTGACCATGTCGGTCTCGATCAGGCCCGGCGCTACCGCGTTGACGGTCACGCCGCGCTTGGCCAGTTCCTGCGCCAACGACCGCGTCGCGCCGATGAGCCCCGCCTTGGCCGCCGAGTAGTTGGTCTGGCCGCGGTTGCCCATGACGCCCGAGACCGAGGAAATATTGATGATGCGACCCCACTTGCGACGGATCATTGGCATGACCAGCGGCTGCGTGACGCAGAAAAAGCCATCGAGGGTCGTGTGGGTGACGGCCTGCCAATCCTCGGCACTCAGGGCGGGAAACGGCCCATCGCGGGCGATGCCGGCATTGTTGACCAGGATCGCGATGGGCCGCGCCTCGGTGTCCAGGGCGGCGAGACCGGCGCGGACGGCGGCGGCATCGGCGACATCGAAGCAGGCCAGCTCGGCCTTGCCACCGGCTTGTTCAATGGCTGCCTTGACTTCGAGCGCGGCGGCTTGGTTCGATTGGTAGTTGACGATGACTTCGTGGCCGGCGGCGGCCAGGGCCTTGGCGATGGCGGCGCCGATGCCGCGGCTCGCGCCGGTGATGAGGGCTCGGTGGGCCATGTTCCAACTCCTCGAATCAACCCGGCAAAGAGCCGTCGGCGTGGGCACGCGCCACGCTCAGGAGTGCTGTTGCGACGCAGCCTTGTTCATCGTCGACCTGACACTCGAAACTGCCCAGATCGTCATCGCCCCAGGCGCGCTTGGACTGCACCGTCAGGCGTGTGCCCAGCGGCAGCCAACGCCGATGCAGCTGCATCTCCCGACATCCCAAGAGAAATCCCAGACGGATCGGCTCGCCGCGTTCTTGCGCACGCAGCCCGACCCACGCGCCGATGCACTGCGCCATGTACTCGATCGCCACGACGGGATGCACGCCGCCCGCTTCGACAAACGGCATGCCAGAACGCGGCGTCACCTGGCAGGTCATGTGATCGCCGTTGCAGTCCACCACTTCATCCAGCAAAATCATGGGCATTTCATGGGGCAGCAGGTCGCCGAGCGGGGGCCAGATCTTCATGATGCCTCCGGTTGGACATGTACGCTCCAGGCGCCGCCGAGGGCGACCGGGCCACCGCGGCCGTGCAAGATCGCGTCGGCAATGGCGAGGGCGCCCCCGCAAGGATTGGCGCGCAAGTCTGCGTCCAGCTTGTCATTCGCAGCAACCGCTGCAGTGTCGAGCAGCCGCGACAGTCGGGCGCGCACGGGCTGGCCTGTGGTGCCGTCGTGCAGGTGCAAGGCGACGGCCAGCGGCGCGCAATGGCCCGAACTATCGGCCAAGGGCGACGGTGCATCGATGTCGGCGAACACAGCGATCACCTCCGCTTGACCTGCGTGCAGCAGGCCCAGCGCTTCACACAGGCCCATGGCGACGGAATCCCAGCCGGCGGCGATCGATGTGGTGAAGTTGCGGTTGCCGGCGGCAATCGAGACGTGGCCGCTGGCGGCGTTGTGCACGCTGCCGGAAAAGCGGATGGGCGACAGGGAACCCTCTTCGCCGTGCAATTGATCGAGCAGTTCTTGAAGGGCCGACGTCTCGCCCCACGCCGACACGAAAATGGTTGCAATTTCAGCACGATCGACAGCGGCCGCGGCGGCCGCTTGGGCAAACGCCTCGATTGCGGCGCGCGTCAACAGACTCGTACGTCGTCTGACGGCAGGCGCCAGCAGCGCAGCGGCGGGCAGCAGCGCGGCTGGATCGCGACGGCCCGCCAGCCAGGCCGCAGCATCGGGAAGGCCCGGCGTCCACAGGCCGACGGCGCTGACGCAGAGCGGCTTCATGACGCAGCTCCGAGGGCGACGCAGGTGTTGTTGCCGCCGAAAGCGAAGGAATTGCTAAGGACTGTGCGGCAGCGCTGACGCAGCGGCGTGGTGGGGACGTGAATCGCCAACTCCGGATCTCGGGGCAGGGAGCCGAGGCTCGCCGGGATCAAGCCCTCTTCGAGCACGAGCATGGCGATGACGGCTTCGATGGCGCCGGCCGCTCCCAGCAGATGGCCGACATAGCCTTTGGTCGAAACAACCGGCACGTTGTGGCCAAAAAGTCTGGATATAGCTGCACTTTCCGCGGCATCGTTGAGCGGTGTCGCCGTGCCATGGGCATTGATGTGGTCGACAGCGTGGGGCGCCAATCCCGCAAGATCCAAGGCGCGTTGCATCGCCAGCTCGGCGCCGATGCCTTCGGGATGGGGGGCGCTGACGTGGTGCGCATCGGAACTCTCGCCGACGCCCAGCAGCAGCGCGCGGGCCGTGCCTTCGCGCTCGATCAGCATCAGCGCACCGCCTTCGCCGATGCTGATGCCGTCGCGTCCCGCGCCAAAGGGCCGACACGCCTGCGCGGACAGCACGCCCAGACCGTGGAAGCCGCGCAGCGTGGTCTGGCACAGCGTGTCAACGCCTCCCACCAACGCCGCATCGAGCATATCGGCTTCGATCAGGCGCTTGGCTGCTGCCAGTACCTTGGCGCTCGACGAGCAGGCGGTGGAGACGACAAAGCCCGGTCCAGAGATGCCCGTCAGCCGCCGCAATACCGTGAGCACGCCGTCATAGGCGTGTTGTTTCGCGAAGTCGTAGCCGGTCGGCACCTGGCCGGTGGCAAGCTGGGCCGCGTGCGCCGCCTCGCTGTGCAGAATGCCCGCGGTGCTCGTGCCGATCAGCAGACCCACCCGTCGATCACCCCAATGCCGCCGCACCCGCGCGAGATCCGTACCCAGATCGCGCAAGAGGTGCGCTGCCAGCCGCGTCTGGCGCGTGTCCCAAGCGCTCAGCTCGCGCGGCAACGGCGCGAACTCATCATCGATTTCGCCGACAACGGTCTGGAACGGCAACGCCACCGACGGCGTGCGCAGCGCGCAGCGTCCAGTCGACAAACCGTCCAGCACATGGGCGCGCGTGTCACCCAAGGCGCAGCAGACGGACCAGGCGGTGATGGGTAGAGGGCTAGGCATCGCAGGGACCGCCGCTTATAGCCCGGACTCGCGGCACCGACAACCACCTGTACACCGAGGTGCTGCGAAGTCACACACGATTCGCGCGCTCGCACCGGCTCGCGATTCCGGGCACACTGGCGCTGGAGGCGAAGATGACACGGCTCGATCTGTCCCGCTTGGCAATGCGGTTTCTGTTTGTCGCCACATGGTTCGCGCTGCCTGCGACGCCCGCGCACGCCTGGCAGCCGCCGCCGGCCGATGTTGTGCTGCGCGTGCGCTACTGGTCGCCGATGGCTGGTGAAGACCTGCAGCTGCGCGGCAACGGCGCGTTTCGCCTGGAGACGCACTCACAAGGTGGGCTGGACGCCGCTGCGCCGCCTGCCTGGGTCGAGCAAGGTCGCCTGCCGCTCGAGGACCTGCGCCGGCTGGCGAAGAACCTCAAAATCATCTGCAAGATGGAGCCCTACCGCGACACCGCCGTGCACGGCCAGACGCTGGTGGCGTTGCGCATCGCGCCCGGATCGGGCTGCATCGTGCGCTTCAATGGCCGCGGCGATTACGAGAAGCGCCCGAATGCCGGGCTGCGCGCCTTGCGCTCGCTGCTGGAGGCGGTGCACGGTGCGCCCCGCATCGCGCAAGACCCGGCCGCGCCGGTGGCGGCCCGTGTGGCGCCGCTGGCCGATGCCCGCGCCGCGCAGGTCCCCGGCCCGGAAGATCGCCTACGTGTCGCGTGGTTCCTGGGCGGTTGGCAGGTGGGCGAAGTCGCGCTGACCCGCAGCGGCGCGCTGCAAGAGCGCACGGTGTTCGACGGCGGTTTTGCCTGCCGGCCGGTGACGCCGGCGACGCTGGCGCAGTTCGCGGCGCTGGCCCGGGCCGCGCAGCCGTCGCTGTGCGGCGCCGATCGCGCTGCCAACAAGGCCAAGGGTCTCCACATCCAGCTGCTGCCGGCCGACCTGCCGCCGGGCTGCGATCCGCAACCGTTGGATCTGCCGACATTGACTGCCGATCCGGCGCGTGCCGCGCTGTGGCAGCCGCTTTACATCGAGATCCTGCGAGCCTGCCCGCTCGATGCCCTGCTGTTCGGTCAGACCCTGCAGCCGATTGCGCTCGGATTGCCACCGCACCGCGATTGACGGCCGCCGCCGGTTTGATCGCGGCACCCGCAAAACGCACACTGCAGGCCATCGACACAGCGCGGCGATTGCGTGTCCGGAGGAAGCATGCTCCAGGATTTCAAAGCGTTCATCTTGCGCGGCAACGTGGTCGATCTCGCCATCGGTGTCATCATCGGCGGCGCTTTCGGCAAGATCGTCAGCTCGCTGGTCACCGACGTCGTCATGCCGCCCATCGGCCTGCTGCTCGGTGGCGTGGATGTGAACAACCTGTTCCTCCCGCTCAGCAAAGGTAGTTTCGCCACGCTCGCCGAGGCGCAGAAGGCCGGCGCGGCGACACTGAACTACGGCTCTTTCCTCAAAGCGGTGCTGGACTTTCTGATCATCGCCGCCGTGCTGTTCGTGGCGATTCGCGGCATGGCGCGGTTGCACAAGCCGGCGCCGGCGGCCGCGCCGGCGCTGCGCGAGTGCCCGCGTTGCTTGGCGCCGGTGCCGATCAAGGCGACGCGCTGCGGGCATTGCACCTCGGAGTTGGTCGTCGGGTGACGCGTGGCGGAGGGCGCGACGCCGCCGCCGGCCCGGTCTACACTTGGGCACGACCCAGGAGGCCCCCGCGTGCGACCCATGGATCCCGAAGGCCAACGCCTGCTGCAGCGCCTGCCCGACTGGCTGCCTGACGCCGCCCAACCGGCGGTACTGGTGACGGTCTGGGCCGTCCAGGGTTCGGCGCCGCGGCAGGTGGGCGCGCGCATGCTGACCCGCGACGGGCGCCTGCTGGCCGGCACCATCGGCGGCGGCCACCTGGAGGCGCAGGCACTGCTCGATGCGCTGCTGGTGCTCGGCCACGCGTGCGGCGGTCAGGATGCGCAAGCGCCGACGACGACGGCCGAGGATTCCCAAGAAACGGCCCATGCCGAGGGCGGTCTGGCCCGGCTGTGCCGCTATCCGCTCGGGCCGCAGTTGGCGCAGTGCTGCGGTGGCGTGGTGCACCTGCATTACCAGGCCGTCGACGCGCAGCGCGCCCGGCAGCTTTCGGCACAAGTGCAGCAAGCGCAACGCGAACAACAACCGTTTCAGACGCATTTCGGCGATGCCACGCTGCGCGAACGGCCGCAGCCGCAGCCCACGGTGCTGCTGTTCGGCGCCGGCCATGTTGCTGCGGCGCTGGCCAAGGTGCTGCAGACGCTGCCGTGGCGCACGGTGGTGATCGACGCGCGGCCCGAGTGGGCGGATGCACTGCGCTTTCCCCGCACGACCGAGGTGCTGTGTGCCGAGCCGCTGCGCCTGTGTGCGGCATGGGGCTGGCTGGGCGCGGCGGCGCAGCAGAGCCAGGCGGCGGCGCGGCTGTCGGCCCATCTGCGCCAGCTGCCTGAGGTGCCGCGACCCGAGGTCACTTGCGCGGTCGTCATGACGCACGACCACGCCCTGGATCGCGACATCTGCGAAGCGCTGCTGCATGCCGGCGCGCGCTCCCAAGGTCCGGCACTGCGCTATATCGGCATGATCGGTTCGCAATCCAAGGTGGCGGCCCTGCATCAGCGCTTGAGGCGGCGCGGCGTCGACCCGGCGCTGCTGGACCAACTGGTGGCGCCGATTGGCCTGCGCATCGACGGCCGCCTGCTCGGCGGCAGCCTGCCGGGCGAGATTGCCGTGAGCGTGGCGGCGCAGTTGCTTGCACTGGAATCGACCGGCTCTCATGCCCTTGAAGGTGGATCGTGAGCCTGGACAGCACCATCGCATGGCACCCCGGCCAGCGCAGCCTGCTGGTCGAAGCCGGCTGGGAACACTTCGTCGCGGCGCGCTTTTTCGAAGCCCACGAGCACTGGGAAGTGGCCTGGCTCGCGACGGCACAGGGGCCACTACGCGAAGGGCTGCGCGGTCTTGTGCAGTGGGCGGCGGCGGCGCACCACCTGAAGCGCGCGCACCTGGGCAGCCCGGTGCCAGGCGCGGAGTCAGACGTCGAGGGTGCGCACCCGGTGTTGGAACGAGCGCTCGAGCGCCTGCGGCGGCCGGAGGTGCTGGCTGCCCTGACCGCGGCCGAGCAGGGGCTGTTCGAGCGCGTCGTGCCACCGGCGGATCCGCAGCAACTACAGCAGCATCTGGCCGAGCCAGGGCAACTGCACGAGGCGCTGCGGTTGGCCCGGCCGCGAGCCGCGCTGGGTGCGGCGGCCGTGCTCCTGGCCGGCGGCCGCGGTCGCCGCGCGGGCGGTCCCAAGGCGATCAAGATTCGCGACGGGGAAGTGCTCTGGCGCTGGCAGGTCGACCAGTTGCTGGCCCAGGGGTGCGACGCCGTGGCGGCGGTGCTGCATCCCGACGCGTGGCTGCGACCGCCCGCGGCCGACAAGCTCGCCCACGGCCTCGATCCGCGCACGGTTGCCGCGGTGCCGGGCTCGCCGGGAGCGGCGCAATTTGCGTCGCTGCAGCGCGCACTTGGGGCATTGCCCGGTCGCGCTGCCGGGCTGCCGGTGTTGGTGTTGCCCATCGATTGCCCCTGTCCGCCGCGGCGCGTGGCGGTGGCGTTGTTGGCGACGACGCTCGAAGCGCGCCTGCGCGGTCAGGATTGGCGCGCCGCCCGGCCGTGTTTCGCCCGTGATCCGTACGCGCGCGCCTTCGGCCACCCGGTGCTGCTGGCGCCCGCCTGGCTCACCGAGCTGCTGGCCGCGGATCCGCAGGAGGCGCGCCTGGATCACCTGCTGTCCGGACTGCCGCCCGAGCAGCTTTGCCAGGTCCAAGTCTATGACCCGGGTGTGCTGGCCAACTTCAACCGCAATGGCGTGGACCAATAGCAGGAGGCGGCGATGTGCGGACGGTTCACGCTCAAGACGACCCCGCAGGATCTGGCGGCGACGTTCCATCTGGCCGAGGTGCCGGCGGATCTGGGGCCACGCTACAACATCGCTCCAAGTCTGGATATTCTCGCAATTCCCAACCAACCGCTGCGCAAGGCGGAGTTGTTTCGCTGGGGTCTCGTGCCGCGCTGGGCCGAGGATGCCAGCGTCGGCAACCGCCTCATCAATGCCCGCATCGAATCGATCGGACACAAGCCGGCCTTTCGCGACGCCGCGCGCAACCGCCGCTGCGTGGTGCTGGCCGATGGCTTCTACGAATGGCGCTCCAGCTCGGCGGGAAAGACGCCATTTTACTTTCACTTGCCGTCCGGTGCGCCTTTCGGGTTGGCAGGTCTGTGGGAGACCTGGACGCCGCGCTTCGCCCACCCGTCCGCGTCCACGCTGCACACGTGCTGTCTCGTGACCACCGCGGCGCTGGGCGTCGTCGCGCCCGTGCACGACCGGATGCCGGTTCTCGTGGCGCCCGAGGCCATGGCGCGCTGGCTCGATCCGCAGCCGCTCGCGCCGGCCGAACTGGCCGATGTGCTGGAGGCATCGGCAACGCTCGCGCTGCAAGCTGTCCAAGTGTCGCGTTACGTCAATGCCGCCACCCACGAAGGGCCGCAGTGCATCCAACCCGAGCTGACTACCGGGTTCTTGCCAATGTGACGAACGTCAGGCCCGTCGTCGTTCCCACGACCGCTGGCGTCGTCCACGCGCTGCCGACGTAGCGTGCGTGGTACGCTTTGCCGCCTGCGATGTAGGCCAGTTCCGCGGTGGCGCCGGTGATTCCGGTCGTGATACTAGGCGCGCTGGTGACGTTGATTGCGCCGGTTACTGCCGCGGGAACACTCCATATTCCTGCCACGTAAAACGAAACATAGACCTTGCTGTCTGCTTTGCGCAGCGCCACCATTGCCGTACCGGAGGGGCCTGCGACCAGTGACGGACGGTCGGCCAGCAGCGCCGTCGCATCGAGCGCCTTCTTGGCTGCCCACACGCCATTGCTTCGCGTGACGAACCAGGCCGGGTTGCCGGCACCCGCGTCGGCATAGACGACCATCACATCGGTGGCAGCGCCGCCGTTCATCTTCACGATGCGCGGCGCGCTGGTGGCGGCGGCGCCGGTCGCGATGGCCACGGGTGCGCCCCAGACAGCCGAGCGATTGATCGCGCGGATGGTGCCTGCGTCGTTGTACACGAACGTGGCATCGGTCCCGGTCGTGGCGATGTCGCCCGCGACGCTGCTGCCCGCCGCGCCGATGGCCTCGTTGGCCGCCAGCCACGCCGTCCCGTAACTGTTGAACGAGTAGAGGGTCGGTGACACGCGCCACGCCGCCGCCACGCCACAAGACGTGCCGGACAAGCTCGGGCCATCGACGCCCGTCGAGGTCGGGGCCACGTCAGCCGGAACCGACCAACTCGCGCCCGACCACTTCAAGGACTGCACGTTGTTGGTGCCGGCGCGTTGGATGAGGCCCACGGCCCCATCCACCGCGTTGCCCGCCAGGGCCGCCGCGCTTGCCGTGCCGCTCGGGATTTCTTGCGTTGTCCAGCTGGCTTGCGCGGTGGTCCAGGAAGCACCCATCACCAGCGAACTCGAGCTTGCCAACATCACGACAGCCGGACACACACCGCAATCGCCGCCGCAGTCGATGCCTGTTTCCTTGCCGTTCTTGACGCCATCGCTGCACGCCGTCCCCGTGCAAGCGTGGTTCACGCAGGTGCTGCCCTCAGGGCAATTGCTGTCGAGGTTGCACAAGACGCAGGTGCCACTGCCATCGCAGAGCTTGCCGCCACCGCTCTTGCATGGTGTTCCGGGGTTGGACGCAGTGATGGTGGGCACATTGCCCGTGCACGAGTCCTGCGTGCAGTCGTTGTCGTCACAGGGAGAGTCCGAACTCGTGACTTCCGTCAGCGTGCCGCCCGCGCCGTCGCACCATTCCTCGGCGCAATCGCCGCTCTTCTGTTTCGAGGTCTTCGTGCCCCAGGCCACGTAGTCGGTCGTGCACATGCCGACGCCAGCCGTGGGAGTGCACACCGGTGTCGCGCAATCCGTTTTCGCGCCGCAATCCGCGGCTGTATTGCACTGGGCGCATTGGCCCTGCGCATCGCAGACCTTGCCGCCATTGTCGTTGCAGGCAAGTCCCGTCGCTGCGATCGCGACACCGCAAACGTGCGCGATACACGTGCGCCATTGGCAAGTCGTGTCGGTTCCGGGGCAATCCGTGCCGGCGATACACGCGACACACGCGCCCGCACCATCGCACTTCTTGCCGCCATTTTGCACGCACGCAGTGCCCGCGGCACTGGGCGGGTTGCTCGGTGTGCCAGCGGTGCACGAATCCAACGTGCATTCGTTGCCGTCCACCAACTGGTCGAGGTCGTCATTGATGCTGATCACGCTGCCCTTGCCATCGCAGACGTTGCGTTTGCAGTCAAACTGCGTTTGCTGTCCGACCGGCGTGCCCAGCGCCATCTTGCTCATGACGCAGGCGCCGTTCGAGCACATGCGGACCTGACATTCCGTGTCCGTGCCGGGGCAGGTCGTCGCGTTGGCGCACTCGACGCAACTGCCGTTGCCGTCGCACCACTTGCCACCGTTCTGCGTGCATGCCGTGCCCGCGCCAACCCCCGTGAACGTCGGCAAGCCGTCCTTGCAGGTGTCGTTCGTGCACGTGTTCTCGTCGTTGGGCACGTCGGAAGGCAGGACGATGCTGACGATGTTGCCGGCGCCATCGCACTGGTACTGCCGGCAGTCGCCAGGAATCTGATTCGATGTCGGCGTGCCGGCTGCCGTATTCGCGATCCCGCATTTGTGCGCCGTGCAGGTGAATTTCATGCAATCCGTGTTGCCCGTGCCGCAGTCTGCCGCGACGGCGCATTGCACGCAGACGCCCGCGCCGTCGCACGCGGTTCCGCCATTCTGGCTGCACGATGAACTGGCGGCCGCAAACGGATGGCTGAGCACGCCTGCACTGCACACGTCTTGGGTGCAATCATTGGTGTCATATCCGATATCCGAATCGAGCGCGACGGATTCGACCGCACCGGCGCCGTTGCAGCGGCTCTCTTTGCAGTCGCCGGGGGTCTGGATGGCCGTCGCCTGGCCCTTGGGCACGAGGTTCATGCCACACTTGCCTGCGCTGCAGGTGCGCGAGCCACACTCATTGTCGATTCCCGGGCAGGTGCCGGGCGAGGTGCACTGTACGCACGTGCCGCCACCGCTGCACACACCGCCTGTGCAGGCCACCCCGCCTGCGACAGGCGGATTCATCGGGTTGCCAAACCAGCAGATGTCCTGCGTGCACTCGTTGCCGTCAATGGGCAGGTCCGTGTCGAGCACGTTGCTGACGATGCCGCCGTTGCCGCTGCACTGCGCGATGCGGCAATCGCCCGCAGTCTGCTCCTTGAGCAGCGTTCCGGCAGCCACATACGAGGAGGAACATTGGTTTGCCGTGCACGACCGCTGTTGGCACTCGTTGTCCTGACCGGGGCAATCGCCCGAGTCGTTGCACTGGACACATGTGCCGCCCCCATTGCAGACGTTGCCGCCGCCCTGGTTGCATGTGGCACCGGCTGCGACAGGCGGATTCGACGGCGTCGTTCCCGTGCACAGATCCAAGGTGCAGATCTTGCCGTCGATGGGCAGATCGCTTGGATCCGCGTAGGCTTGGACACCTCCCGCACCATCACACTTGGCCACGGCGCAATCGCCCGGCGTCTGGTTGGCCAGCACCGTGCCGGCCGCGACCACCGTCACGCCGCAGGCGCCTGCAGTGCAAGTACGCGTTTTGCAATCACTGTCTGCACCAGGACAGTCCGCCGCCGTGGAGCAGCCGATGCAGGCACCGGCACCGTTGCACACATGGCCATTGCTGACGTTGCAGGCCGTTCCCGCCGCGGAGGGTGGATTCGAGGCGACGCCGCTGCTGCACACGTCATCGGTGCATGGGTTGCCGTCGACCGGCACATCCTTGGCGTCGGCGTCCCACACCGTGTTGCCAAAGCCGTCGCATTGATTCGACTTACAGTCGCCCGGCAATTGGGAACCCACCAACGTTCCCGCCGGCACCACGTCGATGCCGCAAATGTGGTTCTTGCAGGTTCGCGCTTGGCAGAGCGTGTCGGATCCGGGGCAATCGGCGGGTGTCGTGCACTGCACGCATGTGCCAGCGCCGTCGCACAGGATCCCGCCGTCCTGGGTGCATGGCGTGCCGTACGCCAACAGCAGGTTGGAGGGCGAACCCATCTTGCACGAGTCGCTCGTGCACTGCTTGCCGTCGTCCGGCAGATCGCTGTTGTCGATGACGGTCGCCACGCCGCCCGAGCCATCGCACAGTTGCTTCTTGCAGTCGCCAACGCCCTGGTTGGCCACCGGCGTGCCGGCGGACAAGAAGGCCAGGCTGCACACCCCGGCGCTGCAGATCGGCTCCTGGCAGGCATTGACCGGCGCTGGGCAATCCGAGCCGACCAGGCACTGCACGCAAGCTCCCTGACCATTGCACAGATAGCCGCCGTCCTGGCTGCACGTCGTGCCCGCCAATGCAGGCGGATGGGCCGGCGTGCCTTCGTTGCACACGTCGTAGGTGCACGCATTGCCGTCGAATGCCACGTCCGTGCCCAGCGGCACCGCAGCGATGCCGCCCGAGCCATTGCACTGATTTTGTTTGCAATCTCCTGGCGCCTGCTCCGTCGTTACTTTGCCGGCTTGGACCATCGTCTCGCCGCACTGCCCCGCCGTGCACGCCCGCAGCTTGCATTCAGTGTCAAAGCCAGGGCAATCCTTCGCGAACAGGCAGCCGATGCAAGCCCCCTTGCCGTCGCAGACGTTGCCGCCATTCTGGTCGCACGGCAGACCGGCCAGTTGTGGGGGGTTGGCCGGCACGCCAGCCGTGCATGAGTCGATCGTGCAGGCATTGCCATCGTTGGGAAAATCGCCGTTGGCCGGCACGCCGATGACGCCGCCCACGCCATTGCAGCGGTTCTGTTTGCAGTCGCCGGTGGTCTGTTGGCTGACGACCTTGCCCGCTGCGGCAAAGGTGACGCCACACAGACCATCCGAACAGATGATGGTTTCGCATTCGGTGTCGGTACCGGGGCATTGCTGCACGACGGTGCAAGTCTGCACGCAGGCCCCGGCCGAGTTGCACTGGATGCCGCCGTTCTGCGCGCAGGCCGTGCCGACCGCCATCGGCGTGTTGGCGGGCTCACCGGCCTTGCAGGTGTCAACGGTGCAGTACAGACCATCGTCGGGCAGGTCGCTGTCGAGCACGACCTGCTTGACGCCGCCGATCCCGTCGCATTGCGCGGTCTTGCAGTCGCCCGTCATCTGGGTGGCGAGCACGGTGCCGGCCGTCATCACGTCCAGGCCACAGACGCCCGCTGTGCAAGTGCGCAGCTGACAGCCGTTTTCGCTGCCGGGGCAGTCGCTTGCAGCGAGGCACGCGACGCACTTGGAACCTGCGTCGCAGTGGGTGCTGGCGCAGTCCGCACCGCTGGAGCAGCCCAGGCCGTTGGCGCAACCCCCGCAAGCCGTGCCGCCGCAGTCCGGCCCGGTCTCATCACCATTCTTCTTGCCATCGCTGCACGTGACCTCGACGCATGTCTTGCCATCGCCGTCGAATCCGGGCTTGCACGTGCACACAGGCTGAGCGGTTTCGGTGTTCGCACAAAGGGCGTTCGCCGAACAAGGGTTGGCGCCGCTGCCGCACACGTCGGTTGCGCCGATGGCCACCGCCGCGCTCGTGCCCGCCGCACCGTCGCTGATTCCGTCATTGGGGGTGGCGCGGCATTGCAAGCTATCACCTTGCTTGATGATCTTGCCACCCACGGCCAGAGAACCGACCACGATGCTCGCGTTCTTGCCCTCGGTCACGATGCTGCCGCCGATCAGCCACGAGAACTTGTAGGTCACGGCGTCGCCGTCGGAATCCTGCGAAGCCTTGGTCACATCGCATGTCACGGTCGTCAACTGGTCCACCGTGGTCGGCGTGATCGCAACGGCCGGCGCGGTCGGCAGTGCATTGGCAATGATCACTTCGGCATAGCCCGAAGATCCGGCGGCGTAGGGATCACTGGCCGTGACCAGCACTTTCCAGGCCTCACCGCGCTTGGTGATGCCCGCAGGCAGCGTGGCAGCAGAAAACGGTGTCGCGACACCGGATTTGAGCCACTGGAAGGCGTAGACCAGTTCGCTCGACTTGCGATCTGCGTCCATGGCAGGCACGGCGATCTGCGCCACAAGTGCTTCTGCAGCAATCGGTTTGGGTGGCGTGATGGCAATGACCGGCGCCCCCGGCGCGCTGTTGACCAGCATCATGACCTGCGCCTTGGCCTTGGCGCCGCCCGCATCCGAAACCTGCGCGGTCAGTGTCTGCACGCCGGCCGGCAACACCGCCGTGTCAAAGGCTGATATTCCGAGGATATTGGCCTTGGCAAAAGCCAGCGGCGCGGTCGCCAGGTTCGACGTCCACACGACCACCAGCGTCTCGGGCGCGTCGTCCGGATCCGCGACCTTGGCCTCGAAGTGCGCGACAATGCCCTTGGTCAACACATCGCCGGCCTTGGGCGCCATGATCTGGATGGTCGGCGGCTGATTGGCCAGCGTCTCCGCGGCATCGCCCGGCGCGGCGTCTGGCACGATCGCGTCCGATGCATCGGCCAGCCCATCGGACAGACCCGCATCCGGGGGTTCGGGCGTGTCAGGGACGACATCAATGATGCCGTCGGCCTCCCCCGTGTCTGTCGATGGCTGACTTTGATCCAACCCGGTGGCATCCAATGCCGCGGTGTCCGCTGTACCATCGGCACCCGGCTTCGGCGCGGCACTGTCGGTGGCGAGCGACGGCAGAGAATCTTCACCGCAGCTCGGCAGCGTCAGAAGCAAGATGACGAGAAGCGCGCCGGCACCACTCAATGGATTGCGGCTGCGGTTGACAAGCCGGGCAAGCACGGGCTGGCGCCTGATGCGTTTTGCGGCTGGTTCGGTCGCGGGGCACGCCATCGCGGGCGCGCCGGCTCCGGCAAAGGGTCGTTCTGGCATGCTCACGAATCCCCTGAGAGCTTGTGAATCTTCCATTCACAAGTTCTGAGTCCAAGGCAGAGACCACTGCACGGCTGGGGCGCGCAGGCCGCGCCAAGCGTGCAGCTTAGGGTTGTCAGGCCAGAAAGCAAGGTCTGCGGCGACGCACAGACGCCGCGATGCCGCAGCGACTCCCCGCCCCCTTACCGAGGCGCGCCGAGCACGCTGGCTGAGCCGACCCAGGCGGAATTCGTGTCAGATCGGGGCTTGTGGCGCACGGTGCTGCAGGGCCAGCCACAAGCCGCGCCCGAGCCAGACGCCGGTCGCCACGAGCCACGCACCGGTCGCTTGCGCCAGCCAACCCCAGCTCGACGCGATGGCGCCCAGGCCCGAGGCCAGGCAGACCAAATGCAGCCCCAGGCCGATGCGGGCCCTGCGATCCGGCAACAGGTGATTCATGGGTGGCACGGGCACCAGGCCGACGAACCGGGAGAAGCGGTGAAACCAGACAAGAAACGGCACGATGCGCATCAACATGGCGTGGATGGTCAGGCCCGCCCACCCCCAAATTGCCGTCCAGCCGAAGGTCAGATTCCAGCGGCTGTCGTCACTCCACACCGCCAGCAGCGCCGCGACCCCCACACACGGGGCCATCGAGCTGGCGACTTGCCACGCGCGCAGACTTGCCTCCGGCCGGGGCCTGCGGCGCGCACGCAGGCTTTGCGCGGTCAGCGCGGGCGCCACGATCCAGACGGCCAGCGCGGCAGGAACCGAGCAGCAACCAAGCAGAAACGAGGGAGAAATGGCGAACGCTGGCGCGATAAACAGCCCGGAGAGCGTCAGCGACAAGCCCACGCCGAGCAGCCGCAGCAGCGCCTTGGCACGCGCGTGCGGCACCGGCTGCGCCAGATAGAACATCGGCACGACCTGCCAGGAGACGGCACTGATGAGGCCACCGACCCAACCCAACAAGCCAAGCGTTAAGTGCACTTGCAGCAGCCATGGCCTGTACACCGAGAACGCGACCGCAGCATATTGCCAGGCCATCAGCACGCCGAGCACCGCCACAGCCGCCAGGCTGCCGAGCGCGAGGCGCATGCCGGTCACCGTGGGCGAACGCGTCGGGGCGCGCCAGATCGCCCAGGTCACCGGGGCCAGGAACAGGATCAGTCCCGGGCCAAGCAGCGATAACGACAGCGAAAACAGCCACGGTTGACCCTCGTGCAGCAGGCCCGCCGCCAGCGCCGCGGTGCCGAGGACCAGCAGCACATGGACGAGGTGCCCGAGGCGGACCAGCGGCACCGGCACACCTGCAACCACTGGAATCATCTGGTATATGGCGCCGCACATCGCCATGCCCAGCACGCCCAGCGTGCCGAGGTGCGTCAAGGCGATCGTGGCCGGCGCCCAGGGCGTGACGAGCAGCGCAGCGCCCTGCAAAATCAGCAGGATACCGGCAGCGACCATCGCCGCGGGCACGGTCAGGAAGAAGGCCAGCGGCAGCGAGAGCGGCGGCGCCTGGTCCAGACGCAGGCCTTCCTGGCCCGGCATCGCGCTCATCGCGATCGCCTTACGTGCAAAAGCGCTGTACCATCAGACTCTTCGAGAACGGCATGCTCGAGGCCGCGCTCGCGCAGGTGCGGCAGCAGCAGGTTGGGCGCGCGCGGCACGCGAAACAGCAGGGCCGCCCCCGCCGGCAGCGGCGCGGTGGCCAGCAACACCTGCTCCAGCGGCAAAGGCGCTTCGAGATCGCGCAGATCCATGGGCGGTGGCGCCTCGCGGGCCAGCACCTCGACCTCCCACGTGCTGGGCTGCGCCAGCCGCGCCGCCGTGCGAAAGCCCTTGCCCGCCAGCAGCACGAGCAGCGGCGCCGGACGAAAAGGCGCGATAATCTTCAGCATTCCGTCCAGCGGCAGACGATCGAGCGCCGCCAGAATGGCGTCGAGCGGATCGACACCACCCTGCAGGATCGGTCGCACATCCAGCACGAACAGGGCCGGCAGGGCGGGTTCTGCTTGAATCGTCAGCTGTTGCGCGCGCGGCTCGCCTGCGGCCAGCCCCGCCAGCCAGAAGCGCAGGACCGTGTCGGCCTCGGCCGCCAGGACCGGCTGGCGACCCAGCATTTGCCATTGCAGAAGGCTGCCTTGCACCAGAGCGACGAACAATTGCGCCGCCACCGCCGCGTCGACGTCGCTGGGCACCTCCCCCTCGCCTTGGGCGCTGCGCACCAATTCGGCCACCAGCGCCCGCAGCGTCGCGTTCAGGCTCTCCAAGGGGCGATGCGTGCGGGCGCCGTCGTCGAGCGCCACGTCGCGAAACAGCAGGCGCGGCAGCCCCGGGTGCTGCTCAACGTGCAGCAGCAGGCCTTGGGCCAATGCCCGCAGGCGCTGCAGCGCGCCGCCTGGCTGTGACAACACGTGCTCGGCCAGGGCACCGATTTCCAGCCGCGTCTGGGTCAGCACGGCCTGCAAGATCTCATCGCGCGAACGGAAATGCCGAAAGAGCGCTGGCTGAGTCAGACCCACCGCGTCCGCGATCTGGCGCGTCGTGATGGCCTCGACGGGCCGCTGTGCCAGCAGCTCGAGCATGGCGCCGATGATCTGCTGCTGACGCCGGTCGGTGGGCTGGTGATCCGTCATGGATTGCATCCTCAGTTATCAGGTGATAACATGTCAAGCCTGCGCCATCCAATTCGCGCAGGGGAGGTTCGATGAACGCTGTGTCCCACGCCGGTGTCCCACTCGCCGAGGGTCTTCAATCGTTTTTTGCTGCAGACCACCGTGTCTGCGACCGCGACTGGGCCGCCGTCGAACGCGCTGCGGACAGCGACCCGGCCGCCGCAACAGCCGCATTTGCGCACTTCGACGAGGCATTGCGCAACCATCTGGCCATGGAAGAAGAAGTGCTGTTTCCCGCATTCGAGGACGCGACCGGCATGACCCACGGCCCGACGACGGTGATGCGCATGGAACACGTGCAGATGCGCGGCCTTCTGGATCAGATGGCGCAGGCGGCGCGTGCCGGCGTGTGGCAGGACGTGCTGGACCATGGTGACACGCTGCTGATGGTGATCGGCCAGCACAACGCCAAGGAAGAAGGGATGTTATATCCGATGGCGCAGGCGCATCTGGGGCAACAGTGGGCGACGATCAGCGAGAAGCTGGCGCGCTATTGATGCGCGAGGCGTTCGATGTGTGCGACCAGGCTGGTGATCGCGCCGTCTTGAGGGCCGAACACGCGAGCAACGCCAAAGTCCGCAAGCGTTACGCGGTCTTGCTGCGGAATGATGCCGCCGAGTACCACCGGAATGCCGGCGCCGCCACGCTTGGCAAGTTCGTCGCGCAAGGCGCGGGCGAACCAGAGGTGGCCGCCGGATAGACTGGAAAGACCAATCACATCCACGTCTTCTGCGATGGCCGCCGCAGCGACACCGGCCGGCGACTGACCTGGACCCAGGTAGACGACTTCCGCCCCGGCCTGGCGCAGCGCCACGGCGAGCAACCGCAACGCGTTGATATGGCCGTCCAAACCGACCTTGCCCAGCAGCACGCGCCAGGGACGCTCGGGTGGCGTGGTCCGCGTCGGCGCGGCTGCATAGGTGCTGCCCTCCACGCCGAGCGGCGCGGCGTGGCGCGGTCCAGCGAGTTGCAGCAGCGCATCGGTCCATTCGCCTGTGGTTCCGCCAGCTTTGGCAAACAGAATCGACGCTTCCAGCGTGCTGCCGCCTTGCTGCCACGCCGTCTGCAGCGCCTCTCGCGCCGCTTGCCAGCGACCGGCATCGCGCTGCGACCGCCAGGCCTGCAGATCCCGCGCGCGCTCGGCCGTCACCGCCTCGACCGGTGCGGCGGCTCCGGCTTGGGACGGCGGCGCGAAAGGCACGGGTTGTTCGAAGCAATTCACGCCTACCACCGGCCGCGCGCCGGACTCGATCGCCGCCTGGTGCTCGGCCATGCGCTGGCTGAGCAACCTCGCCAACTGCCCGATCGTGCTGGCATACCCGCGCTGCAGGCTTTGCTCGACGATGGCCCGCGCCTGCGCCTCCAAGCGCGCCATCTCCGCGGCAATGACGTGACTTCCAGCAAAGATATCGTCATATTGCGTGATGCCGGTCTCGTACATGAGCACTTGTTGCGTTCGCAGCGCCAGCGTCTGCTCGGCCTCATCCGGCAGCGACAATGCCTCCCTAAATCCAGGCAGTTGCAGTGCGCCGACGCGGGCCTGAGCCGACAGCACCACCGGCAGCGCCTGCAGGGCGATGCGCACGATGTTGACCTCCGGCTGTGCCGCCGTCAGCGTCAGCGAGCGCACCTGGCAGCCGGCGCGGAATTTGGGCCTGAGGCCGTAGCGCTCCGCGCAGAGATCGGGCCATAGGTCAGCAAATACACGAACTTTTGCGATCTCGGGCACCAGTTCGATGCCGGAATTGATGAAGAAGCTGATGGCGCCCACCACGTTCGCGAACGCCGCGTCATCCAGCTTGCGCCGGACTTCGTCCAGCAGCAGCAGTGCGCCTGCCAAGGCAAAGCCGACTTCCTCGGCCGGCCCGGCGCCGGACTCCATCAAGTGATAACCGCAGCAATTCGTAGGGTTCCAACGCGGCGTCACCCGCGCCGCAAAGGCAACCAGATCGGTCGACAGGCGCAGCGAGACCTCGGGCGAGAAGATGTAGGTGCCGCGCGCGACGAATTCCTTGAGCAGATCGTTCTGGGTCGTGCCCCGGAGCACGGTGCGATCCACGCCGCGTTCGTCGGCCAGCGCCAGGTAGAGGGCGTAAAGCCAGGGCGCCGTGGCGTTGATGGTCAGCGACGTGTTCGCCGCCGCGGTGTCGATGCCGTCAAAAAGCGTCCGCATGTCGCCCAGATGCGAGACCGAGACCCCGGTCTGCCCCACTTCGCCGCGCGCCATCGCGTGGTCGGCGTCGTAGCCGCACTGGGTTGGCAGATCGAAGGCGACGGACAGGCCCGTCTGGCCGCGCGCGAGGTTGTCGCGGAACCGCTCGTTGGTGGCCAGGGCATCGCCAAAGCCGGCGTAGGTGCGAATGATCCATGCGGGCTTGGCCAGGGTGCCGGGCATGCTGCGAGACCTCTTGGTGATGGTGGGGCGAGTGTACGGATGGCCACGCTGGCGTGGCAAGCCAGAACCGTGGCCCGCACCCCAGCATGTTGACAATCAAGAGCAAACCCCTACGCTGCCGTGCAGGAGAACAAACCATGACCAACCGCCTGCTCTTCTCGCTTTGTCTTGGCAGCGCGCTCGCCTGCGCCTGTGAGACCGAATCGGCATCGCCGCCAGACAAACACGCCCCGTATCAAGAAGTGATCGATCAAGGCGCGGCGAAGTACCTCGGTCTTGCCAAGGTTGCTACCGAAACGACCGAGGCAGGCGCGACGACCTACACCTTCGATCCTGCCAGCGGCCCGATGTGCATGCGCGGCGATCCGTTTCGCATGGCCGTGCGCGAGGGCGATCCAGACAACCTCTTGATCTTCCTGCAAGGCGGCGGCGCGTGCTGGTCGACCTTTTGCCTCGCCATCCAGAAGGCGCCGCCCGGCATTCCCACGCTCGATGTCCTCGACATTTCACGGCAAAGTAATCCATGGCGCACGTGGAGCGTCGTCTACGTGCCGTACTGCGACGGCTCCCTGTTCGCCGGCGACGCGGATCACGACGACGTCAAGGACGGCAAGACGGAGCACCGCTACCAGCGCGGCTTGCGCAACCTTTCGGCATCGTTAGATATTGCCAAGAAGCGCTTTGCCCAGCCCAAGCACATCGCGCTCGTCGGCTCCTCCGGCGGCGGCTTTGGCACCATTCTGGCGACTGTGCTTGTGCGGTTCATCTATCCCGGCGCGGACATCGCCGCGGTCGAGGATTCCGGCGTCGGCATCGGCATGCCGGACGATCCCAGTTTTCTCGCGATGTTGCTGGACGAGTTCAACGCCCGCGCCATGCTGCCCAAGTCGTGCAAGGACTGCGTTTCGGCAGGTCACTTGACGCGCTTTGTCGATTGGGAATTGAGCCAGGATCCGAAGTTGCGCGTCGCTGCCTTCTCAAGCTACGAAGATCTCATCATGACCAAGGTGTTTCTGAAGGTCGATCCGAAGCGCTTTCGTGAAGTCCTGCTGGCGGAAACGGCTCGGGTTCATGAACATTTTCCGACGCGCTACCAGCCGTTCCTCGTGGCGGGCCAGATGCATACGACCCTGCTGGGCGACGCATCTGGCTTGATCGGCAAGGATTTTACGGCGGTGGTGCTGCCCGACGAGGCGCTGGACTCGCTCGGCGCCATCGAACTGGGCAGCATCGACACGACCAAGATCGGCGACGTGACGATCGCGCAGTGGCTGGCGGCGATGCGGGATGTGGATGCGAAGTGGATGAAGTTGCTGCAATGATCGCGGACGGGCGACGGCAGCGGCCTATCCCTCGGCCACTTCTGTCAAACCGATCGACGGCAGATCCGGCGCATCCGGCCCAAACGCAACCTCGCGGACTCTCTCGTCAATCTTCTTGAACAGCACCGGCTCGTCCTTGAGCAACGCGCGCACCTTTTCGCGGCCGCAGCCCAGGCGCTCGCCGTCGAAGCTGTACCACGCGCCGACCTTGTCGAGGATGCCCATCTCGACCGCGACATCGATCAAATCGCCTGTCGAGCAGATGCCTTCGCCGTACAGAATGTCGAACTCGACCTGCTTGAACGGCGCCGCGACCTTGTTCTTGACGACCTTGACGCGGGTGCGGTTGCCGATGCTGTCCTCGCCGTTCTTCAACGCGCCGATGCGCCGCACGTCCAGGCGCATGGAAGCGTAGAACTTCAAAGCGTTACCGCCGGTTGTCGTCTCCGGGCTGCCGAACATGACACCGATCTTCATCCGCAGCTGGTTGATGAAGATGACGCAGGTGTTGGACTTCGCGATGCTCGCCGTGAGCTTGCGCAGCGCCTGGCTCATCAGCCGCGCCTGGGCACCGACCTGCGAATCGCCCATGGCGCCTTCGATTTCCGCCTTGGGCACCAGCGCCGCCACGGAGTCGACGACGATGACATCGACCGCATTGGAACGCACGAGGGTATCGACGATTTCCAGCGCCTGCTCGCCGGTGTCGGGCTGGCTGACCAGGAGTTCGTCGACGCGCACACCCAGTTTGCGGGCATAGCTCACGTCGAGCGCGTGCTCGGCATCCACGAACGCCGCGATACCAGAAAGCTTTTGCGCCTCGGCGATGACATGCAGCGCCAGCGTCGTCTTGCCGCTCGACTCGGGGCCGTAGACTTCGACGATGCGGCCGCGCGGAAAGCCGCCGACGCCCAGGGCGATGTCCAGGCCGATGGAGCCCGACGGAATCACCTCCACGTCTTTGAACATCGCCCCCGGATCGCCCAACCGCACCATCGCGCCCTTGCCGAACGCGCGCTCAATGGACGCCAGCGCAGTCTGAATGGCCTGCTGCTTGTCGGTGCCGATGGGTTGATCTACGGATTCCTTCTTCGCGCGGGCCATGTCGTGCTCCTTTTCATGCCGCATTTTTTGCGGTGTTGGCTGTGCTCGTGGGTGCTGCCGGCTGGGAGGTCGATCGTCCCGATTGCCTGTACAGATGTTCAGGTACTTCACAACAGAACGCAAGCTTTTTTGCAAAGCCAGCGGCCCCGCCTTTGCAGTGCCTTTGCGGACCAGCGTTTGCGTGGCATCCGGTGACATGGCACGATGCCTAGCCGAGAGGACGTGTCTTGAACGAGGATCGCTCCCAGCCGCCGCCCGCACAGCCTGCGCCCGCGGCACCGAACGCCGCGCCAGACGCGGACGACGCCGGCGCGCCGCAGATCACCGTCGTTCAACGCTTTCGCAACACCCAGCAGATCAACGAAGAATCGCTGGCCGACGCCATCGCGCGCCTCGACGGTGCCGATGAATTGCCGGCGCCGCGCCCGCTGCCGACACGTACGGATTCCGAGCGCTTTTCGCGCGCCGACGTGATGGAGTCCATCGCCGCCGCCCGCGCGCGGGTCGAGGCCGGCGGCTCGCCGCAGGACACGCAGGCAGATCACCGCAATTCGCGGCGTTTTTTGGGCAGCGCCGACCCGGCGGCGCCGCTGACCGAAGCCGAGGCGCTGTGCAACTTGACCTCGACGCCGATGCTGGAACTGTCGGACGAGGACGGCGCGACCCTGCCCCACGAGGTCGAGGGCCGCTACGAGACTGGCGACGCCATCGGCATGGGCGGCATGGGCCGCGTGCTGCGCGTCGCCGACCACAGCCTGCGCCGCAATGTGGCCATGAAGGTGCTCCACGCTGAGTTCGAGGGAAAACCGGAGTACATCAATGCCTTGCGGCGCGAGGCGCGCATCCTGGGCGGGCTCGAGCACCCGTCGATCATCCCGGTGCACGAGTTGGGTACGCGCGCCGACGGTACGACGTACTACACCATGAAACTCATGCCGGATCTCTCGCTGGGCGAGGTGATCCAACGGCTGCGGCTCGGCGATCCGGTGTTCCAGGAACGGTACAAACTTCGCAAATTGCTTGGCATCTTTGTCCAGATCGCCCAGGGTCTTGAGTATGCGCACAGCCGCGGCGTCGTGCACCGCGACTTGAAACCCGAGAACGTGCTGCTGGGCGACGTCGGCGAAGTCCAGATCATGGACTGGGGCATTGCCAAGAATCTCGGGTCGGCGCGGCCGGATCACGCAGAAGGTCTTGTTGTCGGCACGCCAGCTTACATGAGCCCCGAGCAGGCCGGGGGCCACGACAGCCTGGTCGATGAGCGCACGGACATCTACTCGATGGGTGTGATGCTCTACGAGGCGCTGGCGCTGCGGCGGCCCTACAGCGGGGAAAACAGTCAGCAACAGCTGGAAGCTACCAAGAACATCGTGCCGCTGTTGCCGTCCGTCGTCGCGCGCGACCGGCAGGTGCCGCCGGATCTCGAAGCGCTGTGCATGCGCATGCTGGAGAAGCGCCGCGAGCGGCGGCCGCAGACGATGCGTGAGGTGTGGGAGGCCCTCGATCGCTACCTGGCGGGCGAGCTGGAGCGCGAGAGGCTGTCCGAGCGGGCCGAGCAGTGCTACCAGCGCGCGCTGCAGGAGCTGGCGAATTACGAGGCCTTGCGCACGGAGCGCGAGTTCATCGTCGCGGAGGAGCGCGATCTGTGCCGGGCCGTGCGGCCGTGGGATACGCAGGCGCAGAAGCATCAGGTCTGGCAGTTGAGGCACCGGCTGCAGATGTTGGATGTTCAATATGCGTACGCATTTTCGACGGCTTCCGAGCTGCTGCGCCAGGCCATCGACCAAGGCGAGGACCATCCGCGCGCGCGCGAGCGGCTGATCGGCCTGTACTGGCAGCGCCATGACGAGGCAGCCGAGCAGGGCGACAGCGCGACCAAGCTGTTTTTTGCGCGTCAGGCCCATGAGTTGGCGCTGCGCGGCGCCCAGAGAATGGGAACGGTGCACATTCGCTCGCAGCCACCCGGCGCGTTGATCTATGCGATTCCTTTCAATGAGATCCAGGACACCAGGGGCAAACCTTCGCCGCAGCACGAGCTGGGGTGTGCGCCGATGGCCGATGTGCACCTGCCGCTTGGTCCCTATGTGGTGATGGCCCGCCTCGACGGTCACCGCGACGCGCTCGAGACCGTCTACATCCGCGAAGAGACGCGCGATTTGCTGCTGCTGTGCTATCCCTGGTCCAGCGAGCTGCCGCGCGTGGGCCGCGAAGTCGAGCTGACACGCCTGTGGTCTTTGCTCGAAGACGCGGAAATCCGTTCACGACCCGTAACTTGTCTGGTCTCGGGCGAGCTGGGCATGGGCAAGAACATGCTGCTCGACGCCTTTCGGCGCCAGATCGAACAGCACCCGACCAAGCTGTATTTCCTGCTGGAAGTGACCTGCGACCGCATCCGCCGCGATCTGCCGTATTCGACGGTCGTGGATCTGGTGCGCGTGCGCGCCGGCATCCTGGAATCCGATACCGCCGAACAAACGCGGCACAAGCTGCGGCGCATGGTGGCGCAGGCTTTTGCGCGCTTTGGCCGGCGCGAACTGGCGCCCGAGCGGCTGGCCGAGGCCGAGCGCATCGCCGACACGATCGGGGCGCTGCCCGCTTTCGACATCCAGGAGCCGACGCGCATGGGCCTGCGCCAGGCGCGCGCGCTGCACGACCGCGGCGCGATCACGGAGGCGCTTGCGCAGTACTTTCAGGCTGTTGCCGTGTCAACGCCGGTACTCCTGCTGATCCGCAATGTGCAACACGCCGACGATTCCAGTCGCGCGTTCTTCAAGGAGTTGCTCACGATCGTGCGCGGCGCGCCGATCCTCGTCGTCGCCAGCAATACCAAGGCCGATGAGGTCGAGGCGTTGCAGATGTCCTCGCTACGGCGACGTGTCGCGCGGGGACCGACGTTCCAATTCGAACACCGCATCTATTTGAAACCGCTAGCGGATCTCGCCGTGAGCTGCCTCGTGCGCGAGATGCTCGCGGCGCCGGCATCCGAAGAATTGATGCATTGGATTCTGGAGCACGCGCTCGGAAATTCATTCCTGGCCGGCGAGATCGTCCACATGCTCGCGCGGCGTGGCGCGATGGTGATGCGTGCCGCCGAGTGGCAATTCGTCGCAGCCAAAGTGCCTGCCGATGTGCAACCGGGCGATGTCGAAAGTGTTCTGCGCAACCTGATCGCGACGCTGCCCCGCCACGCGCAGACCGCGCTGTCGACCGCGGTGGTGGTCGGCGCGGAATTCTGGGCGGGCGCGCTGCGCGATCTCGGGGTGCCGATGCTGGATGACGCGCTGGAACAGCTTGTGCAGACAGGCTTTATCGTGCGCAACGCCGGCAGCCGCTATGTCGGCGACCGCGAGTACCGGCTCAGTTCGGTGTTGCGCCGCCGCGTCGCCTACGATTTGCTCGCGCCACTGCAGCGTCGCGCGCTGCACCGCAAAGTCGCCACCTGGATTCTGCGCAAAGGCCGCACAGATCTGGAGGAAGGTTTGCGCCTTGCCCATCACCTGAAGATGGGTGGCCAACCCGAGGAGGCAGCGTTGTTCTTCGCGCGCATCGCCCAGGCTGCGCTCGCGGCCCAGGCTGCGCAGGAGGCGGAGCGCCTGTACACCCACGCCCACGTCCTGAGCGGCGATGCCGACATGCAGGGCGCCATCGAGGTCGTGCTGCGTGAGTTGGCGGCACGCGCGCCGGATCGCAACCACACGCCGTGATGTCGGTGCGGCTTGCCGAACCTCTCGCGAACCCTTATGGTTGGCGCCATGATCCAGTCCGCGACGCGTGAAGACCGCGAGGTTTCAGTTCGCCCGGCGACGCTCGCCGACGCCGAGAACCTGCGCCTGTTCAAGCGGGTGGTGCTCGGCGAGACCGAATACCTGCTGCAGGGTCTCGAGGATTTCGACGATCGACTGGAATCCGAGCGCGAGCTGGTCGGTAGATTCCTTCATCAATCCAATTGTTTGCTGTTGGTCGCGGTCGCGGGCGGTCGGGTGGTGGGGCTGTGCAGCATCGTCGGGGGACACCTGACGCGCACCCGGCATGTCGGCACGCTGAGCCTGGGCGTGCTGCGCGACCACTGGCGACGCGGCATCGGCGGGCGGTTGATGCGAACGGCCATGCATTGGGCAGAGGACAATCAGGTGTTGCACAAGCTGGCCTTGCAGGTGCACGCGACCAACCTGCCTGCGCGGCGGCTGTACGAAGGACTGGGATTCCGCGAAGAAGGGCTGCTGCGGCGGGAAGCGCGGCTCGGCGACAGCTATGACGATCTGGTGCCGATGGCCTTTTTGCTTGCCGGCGGGCGGTGGGGAGACATGCAGTGAGGCACGGTTGGCTGGTGGTGACGGTGCTGGTGGCGGCTTGCGGCAAGCCGGCGGGGGAGCCTGCGCCCTCCCCGCGCGAGCGCAGCGCCGAGGACGGCGACCGGCATGCGCCTTCCGCCGCGCCAGCCGCCGCGCGCGGTGCCGTGCCGGTGCCGGCCCCAACAGAGCAACCTATTGATCTTCCATCGGGAACCACGATCGGCGACGTGCTGCCGCCGCTGCCACAACCGGTCGCGCGGCTGGCGGACGGCACGCACTCGGGCGTTGCCCTGCCCAAGGTCGGCTGCAGCGATCTCGGCCCCGAAGACGCTGCACTGGTGCGGCGGGTCGAGTTGCCCCTGGCTGCCAAGGCGGCTGGCGAGTTGCCGGGCGTGCTGGAAGTGTGCCTGTTTTCCAAGGTGTTGGAGCGCGCGACCCCGGCCAGCGCCGGCAAGCAGTTCATCGCCGTCGCGGCCTGGCCGGGTGACGCCGTGCAACAGACGACCTTCGAGCCCCAGCAGCGGACGCCGGAGAGCCTGCCGCCCGAGCGCCAGAAGGCGGGCCACGACGCAGTGACCTGGGGTACGCTGATCGCGACCGGGCAGGCGCAGATGCCCGTGTTGGCTGTGGTCAGCGCGCGCTATCTGGATGGCGAGCTCGGCGAGCAGGTGCTCTACCGCCGCGACGCGCGGCTGCTGGGGTCGGACGGACGGTGGCAGCCGTTCGCGCACCGTGACTTTGCCACCCTTGACCTGGCCCACCTCGACAGCTTGTGCGCCGGCAAGGCCGAGGCAAGTCCTGCAGATCACTCGGCAGGCGCCCTGCAGGCGGCCTGCGATCGCTTGGAGCAGGCAGCGCCGTCGGCGGCCAAGGCGCTGGCAGATCGGCTGGCCGTGCGGTCGCGGCGCCTGAAGGGCAGCGGCGACGCGGGCGATGCGGCGCGCGATCCCGATCCCCAGTCGCTCTGGCTGCGCGACGCCAAGAAACTGCTGCAGAAGGGCCAATGGCAAGAGGCGTTTCGCACGGCGCTGCAGGTCGACGCGGTGTGCGGCGAGGCTGCGGCGCCTGCCCATACGCTGATGGCCGAGGCGCTGGCGGCGGGCCAGGTTGCCGTGCAGAAATCCAAGCCCGTTCAACCGCTTGTCGACTTGTGCGAGCCGCTGCCGGACAAGCCGGCGCCGCGGCGGGTGGCCGCGCCGGTCAGCCGCCGGTGATCACGTCGCTGCTGCCCTCAATCATCTTGCCGTTGCCGCCGCAATGGCTGTCGGCGTCGCCCATGCGGTGCGCCTTTTGGCCATTGATCTTGACCGTGCCCGAGCCCGCTTGGGCCGTCCACGTATTGGGTCCGCAACAGGCTGCATGGACACCGGGATCGCCGACGCGTATGGCCGGGCGGCCGTTGACCATCACGTCCGGCGAACCGGCGATGGCCGGGCCGACGGCCGGGTGCGGGCACGCCGGGCAGCCGTGCGCATCCGCCGGAACTTGAGACTTGTCGCCGAGACGGGCCTGACCGGGTGACATGCGAACCTCCGCGTCTGGCGCCACTCTACTGCCGCCGTAGCGGGCCGGCAATCGCGGATCACTTCGAGAGCGACGCGCCGATGTTCACACCCATCTCAAGACCGATCTTGAGGCTGGGGCCGATGCCGAATTCGTCGTATATATTGTATTTTCTCTCGCTGGTCAATAGACCTTCCACGCCCATTGCAAAGTAGAACCAGCTCTTGGCGCTGATGAGGCGCACCGACCACGTGGTGTAGGCAAAGGCCGGCGTGCCGTTGTTCTGTGCGACGCTGTTGTAGTGGAATGCGCCAGTCAAGCCGGCCGCGCGCGGGAAGGCGATGCCGAGCCAGTACGACATGCCGTGGGGCGTGGCGGCGGGGGCCTTGCCGGACAATCCCTGGTAGGCGAAGTAACGCGCGCCCAAGAGGCCGGAGATCCATGCAGCGCTGTCTTTCGGGCCGTAGCCGAGGTGCATGAACGCGCCGCCGCCCAGACTGGCATCCGGCTTGACTTTCTTGTTAGGATCTTCGGCGGTTGCGAGGCCACCCTCGGCGTGCACGACCCCCCCCCACAGCACGCCATTTTGCGAGGGCTCCGGCGGCGGCGCGGGTGGCGTGGCCGCCGCGGGCGGGCCAGACTTGCCTGCCGCGGTCGCTGCGGGCGTCGGCGTTGCTGGCGGCGTCGCGGCGGGTGTCGGCGTCGCCGGGCTCGCCGACCTGACGCCAGGGGCAGCGGTCTTGCCCGGCGGCGGCACGGTGGCCGCCGTGGCGGGCGGCGCCACCGCAACGGGCAGCGCCGCAGGCGGTGCAGCCTGCCCTGGCAGTGGCGCGGCAGCGACCGGCGCAGGCGGACCCGCGGGGGGCGAGTCCGCAGCCAAGGCTGGCGCCAGTGCCAGCGTCACGCGCTGCGTGCCGGACTGCAGCTGTGCGACGCCGCCGCGCGCATGATACCCGACGCGCTGCACGCGCAACACGTGGGCACCGGGCGCAAGTGCGATCATCAGCGGCGCCGACCCGCGTTCGATTTCGTCGACCGAAACGATGGAACCCGCGGGATCACTGTCGATCAGCAGGTTGGCCAGGCTGCCGGGCGCCGGCACTGTGGGTGTCGGCACCGTCGCGACCGTCAGCTTGCGCACGCCGTTGAAGACCTCGCCCGCCGCGCGCCGGCCGCGCTGCGCCAGACCGGCCAGCGTGTACGCCGCGACTTCGACATGCCCAGCATCGGCCGTGTCCGCCGTGCGCCACAGCACGAGGCGCAGCCGCCACTGCCCGCCCACTGAACTCAGCGCCGTCGACAGCGCGTAGGCGGAACCCAACGCGCGCGCAATCCCCAACTGGCAGCGAAAGTCACACCCGCCAGGCAGCGTGCGCGCTGCCTCGGCCTGCGTGTAGTCACCAACGGGATGCACGTCGCCAAACTGCGCCGAACGCGCCTCCAACATCGCAGCACCCAACACATCTTGCGTCGAGCGCACCGACTCCTCGTTCGTCTCGCCATTCGGCGGCAAAAAGGTCACGCCCGCCAGCGCGGCTTTGGGGGGCGGCGCCGCCTGCCGCTCCCTGTCGAGCTTTTCCTTTTCCAGTCGCAGGCGTTCGATCTCTGCCCGCTCCGCTTCCGCGCGCTTTTGCGCGGCATCCGCGTCCTCCCTCGCCTTTTTCGCCGCTGCTTCATCGGCGGCCTTCTTGGCCGTTTCCTGGTTCATCGCCGCCTCGATGTCTGCGAGGCGCTTGTGGGCATCCGCGAGGCCTTCCGGCGACTTCTCGATGTTGCAGTAGAGCTCGTAAAGCGCTTTCGCTTCCACGGGTTTGTGCGCCGCTTCCCGCGCTCGCGCCGCGTTGAACACGGCTGTCGGCGTGCGCACGAGATCGTAGACCTGCATGAACAGATCGACCGCCTCGTCAAAACGGCCGGCCTTGAAACTGTCGCGCGCTTGGGCGTTGAGTTGTTCGGCCTTGCGTACCTGGGCCTTGGCGCCAGGCGGTGCCGCCAGCGCCGCCGGTGCGGCGGTCACGCTCAGCACGCCGAACAGGCCGACAGCCATTGCCAAGGCACGCCAGCCTCGCGGGCTCTTGGAGCACATACGGACACCTCGATGGCAGCGCTGGCAAGAGACCGCGCGGCGCGTGCGAGTATGCCGGGATTGCGTGCTTGTGGCCAGATACCCCGCGCGAGCGCTACTGGTGGTGGTGCAGGCTTTCGCCGAGGTAAGGATCGCGCATCGGCACCAGGGAAGCCTGACCCAATGCACGAAAGACGACCAGCAGGAAACCGCCTACCACGGCGGCAAAAGCGCCGACTTCCGCGGGGCCGAAGAAGGGACCCTGCGGGGCGTGCGGCGCGCCATGGGCGGCGAAGTGTGCAACCGCTGGGACGACCTGCAGATACACGTCGAGGAAGTGACCACACAGCAACAAGATCGCGACACCGGCCAAGACGCGCGGCGAGCGCTTGTTGGGCCGCGGCAGGAGCACGAAGAACGGGATCGTCCAATTCATCAGCACGTTGATCGCAAACAGTGCCATCCAACCGCCGTGTTCACGGATGAGGAAGTACCCGGTTTCTTCAGGGATGTTGGCATACCAGATCAGCAGGAACTGGCTCAGCCAGATGTAGGCCCAGAAGGTCGAGAACGCGAACATCATCTTGCCGAAGTCGTGCAGGTGGTTCTCCGTGACCTGCGGCAAGTGGCCGTTCTTCTTGAGCCAGAGCGTGATCAGCGTCGCCGCGCACACGCCGGCCACGTGAGCGCCTGCGAATTGGTAGACGCCGAACATGGTGGAGAACCAGTGCGGTTCCAGACTCATCAGCCAGTCGAGGGCGCCCAGGGTCATCGTCAGGCCGAAAACCACGAGGAAGATCGCAGACCAGCGCAGGTTGGCCGCGGTGTGGGCCGCGTCGCCGTCGGTATCCTGCTGGATGCTGTGCCGGCGCAGCACGCGGGTCAGCAGCGACCACGCAGCGAGAATGACCACCATGCGCGCAAAGAAGAACGGTACATTCAGAAGCGCGGATTTGTGCTGCAGGAGTTCGTCTTCGGCGACGAGATCCGGGTGGCTCCATTCATAGAGGTGGTGCAGGCCGAAGCCGGTGGCGAGCAGAAGCGCAAGCAATCCAAACGGCAACCAGGCTGTCATGGCTTCGGGCACGCGGCGCACGACGACGCCCCAGCCCGCCTTGGTGACGTGCATGAGTGCCACGACGACGCCGGCGCCGATGGCGACCGAAATCGAATAGTAGGCAGCGATCAGGCCACCGGACCAGGCGCGCCAAGGTTCGTCGAACAGGGCATAGGCAAAGAGGATTGCGCCGGCCACGCCAAGGCCGAGCGCGACCTTGCGAATGCTGGCGGGCGCCGTGAAGGGCAAGGGGGGCAAGGGGGTCTCGCTCACAGGGCACCTCCAACTGCCGGTGCAGGAACGGGAACCGGGGCCGGCGCCGGCACGAAGGCCGCCTGCAGCATGCGCAGGTGCAGGATGATGCGCCACCGATCTTCCTGAGAGATTTGGCCGGCATACGACGGCATGACGGCGCGTGGCGGGTCCTTGCCGCCACTCGGATCGGCACCGAAAGTGATCTTGTGGAAGATGCGCGCATCGCTGAACTGCGCCGCCTGGTTGCCGGTTCTCGACTGCAGCGACTCGGTCAGCTTCGGCAAATCCGCCAGTTGCCACTGGCCGATCGTCGGAGCCTTGAGGGCCACGGGACCCTTGCCATCGGCCAGAATGCCATGGCACGGCGCACAGAAGCGGATGAACAGCTCGGCGCCGCGATCTTCGTCCGATTTTCCGAAGTTCTGCCGCGTCCCCGAGCGCAGCAGCGCCTCGTGGGCGCTCGGCATCGCGAGTTGCGCTGCGCGAAGGCCCGACTCGTCATTGCCAAAGCGGTACGGCATGAAACCGCGCGGGATTGTCCCGGCCGGCGGCTCCTGCTGCACCATGCCGCCGCGCAGCACGGGGCTCGGCGCTTGCGACTCGGCCGCTTGCGAGAACATCATCGGGTTGAGCCACGGCAGGAACTCGACATTCGGCTCGCGGTCCACGGCACAAGCGGTCGTCAGCGCCGCGCCAGCGAGCACGAGCCAGGTCGCCGTCAGACGTCGTGTCAGGCAGATTCGACGACTCATGCCGTTTCTCCTATGAAATCCACCGACGTGGCGCCATGTTCGCGGAGCAGCTTGCGGGCGCGGTCCTCGTTCCAGCCTTTTCCTAGCGGATCCAATGCGATGGCAAAGCTGTCGTTGGTGACGCCGTCGATGTGCAGGGGCACCTTCTTGCCTGGGTAGAGCCGGCAGAACGCCAGCAGGCCAGCGGCGGAGATGAGGCCGCCGAACAGCACGGTCAACTCGAACGTCACCGGCACGAAGGCCGGCAGCGGAATGAACGGCTTGCCGCCGATGACCAGGGGCCAGCCAGAAAGCAACGGCGTTTCGACACCTTGCGTGTAGACCTGCAGCGTGATCGCCGTCAGGAAACCCAGCAGCGCGCCGCCAAGGCACACGAACGTCAGCTTGGAGCGCGGCAGCTTCTGCGCGTGATCCAGTCCGTGCACGGCATAGGGCGTGTAGCAATCGTGCACCGGCAGGCCCGCGCCGACCATCGCGTGGGTCACGGCGATGATCTGGTCCTCCTCCTCGAAGACACCGACGAGAAACGTCTTTGGTTCTCGGCTCATGGGGATACCTCCAGGGCGCCATCGGCCTCATCGTCCGTCAGCGAGATGGGGTCGAGACCGGATGCGCTTGCGCTCGGATGCACGGTGGCATGGCCGCGCTTGGCGAACTGCGACACCGACTTGACTTCGCCGATGGCGATGACGGGCAGGACGCGGGTGAACACGAGAAACGCCGTGAAAAAGATGCCGAAAGTGCCGAGCAGCGTCGCGTATTCGACCCAAGTCGGCGAGTACATCGCCCAGGAGGACGGCAGGTAGTCGCGGTGCAGCGAAGTGACGATGATCACGAAGCGTTCGAACCACATGCCGACATTGACGACCAGCGACATGACGAAGATGACGGGCACGCTGGTGCGCATCTTCTTCCACCAGAAGACCTGCGGTGACAGCACGTTGCAGCTGACCATCGTCCAATAGGCCCAGGCATAGGGGCCCTTGGCGCGGTTGATGAAGGTAAAACCCTCGTAATTGCTGCCGGAGTACCAGGCCATCAAGAACTCTGTGCCGTAGGCCAGACCGACCATCATGCCGGTGGCGACGATGACCTTGCACATGTTCTCGAGGTGGTTGATCGTGATGAGGTGCTCGATGTTCAGGACTTTACGCGTGATGATGAGCAAGGTCAGCACCATGGCGAATCCACTGAAAATCGCACCGGCGACGAAATAGGGGGGAAAGATGGTCGTGTGCCAGCCCGGCATGACCGATGTGGCGAAGTCCATCGACACGATCGTGTGCACGGATAGGACCAGCGGCGTCGCGAGGCCAGCGAGCAGCATGTAGACGGTTTCGTAGTGCACCCAATGGCGGTTCGAGCCGGACCAGCCCAGCGACAGGATGCCATAGATCTTCTTGCGGATTCTCGTGACGGAGCGATCGCGGACAGTGGCCAGATCGGGAATCAGGCCGATGAACCAAAAGACCGCGGAAATCGTGAAATACGTCGAGATGGCGAACACGTCCCACAAGAGCGGCGAGCGGAAGTTGACCCAGATCGGGCCGCGCAGGTTCGGGTAGGGAAAGACCCAGAGCAGGCCGAACCACGGGCGGCCCATGTGGATGAGCGGGAAGATGGCGGCGCAGATCACGGCAAACAAGGTCATCGCCTCTGCCGAGCGGTTGATCGATGTGCGCCACTTCTGACGAAATAGGAATAGAATCGCCGAGATGAGCGTGCCAGCGTGACCGATGCCGACCCAGAACACGAAGTTGGTGATGTCAAAGCCCCAGCCGATGGTCTTGTTGAGGCCCCAGACGCCGATGCCTTGGTAGAATTCCCAGAAGATCGCCGAAACACCGATGATCATGACGGTAAAGGCGACAAGAAAGGTGCTCCACCAGAGCGCGGAGGGCTTGCGCTCCATCGGCGCGCAGACGTCGTCCGAGATCTGCGCCAGGGTCGGATTGCCGACGACCAGAGGTTCGCGCAGGCGTGAAGTGTGCGAAGACATAGGGATTAGCCCTCCCGCCGCGCGGCGTTGCGCACCTTGGTCATGTAGGTGACGGCGGGCTGGGTGCCGACCTCGACCAGCGCCGAATAATTGCGTGGATCATCATAGGCTTTGCGCACTGCGCTGCCCGCCTCGTTCATGTTGCCGAATACGATGGCCTGAGCCGGACAAGTCTGCTGGCACGCCGGCTGCACATCGCCATCTTTCAACCCATCCTGGCCGTTGCGGATTGCGTCGGACTTGGCCTCCTGGATGCGCTGGACGCAGAAACTGCATTTTTCCATCACGCCGCGGCTGCGCTTGTTGATGTCGGGATTCAACGCCAGTGCCACGAGATCGAGGTCCTGCCTGCCTTCGAGATCACCGGTCGGATAGTTGAACCAGTTGAAACGACGTACTTTGTACGGGCAGTTGTTGGCGCAGTAGCGCGTGCCGATGCAGCGGTTGTAGACCTGGGCATTCAAACCCTCGGATGTGTGCACGGTTGCCAGCACCGGGCAGACCGTTTCGCACGGCGCGTTGTCGCAGTGCTGGCACAACATCGGCTGGTGGACGACCTCGGGGTTCTCCGCCAATGCCAAAAGATCGTCGCCAGTTGCCTCCCAATCGTAGCCCTTGACCGACTTGCGTTCCGAGAAGTAGCGATCGATGCGCAACCAGTGCATCTCGCGCCGCACCAACACCTCGTGCTTGCCGACCACGGGGATGTTGTTCTCGACGTTGCAGGCGATGATGCAGGCGCCGCATCCCGTACAACTGTTCAGATCGATGGCCATTCCCCACTTGTAGCCAGGGTACTGGTGCCGATCCCAGATGGAGCGCGTCTTGCGCGCATCTTTCACGGCGGGATCGTGCAACATCGCGTCGAGCTTGGTGTTTCCCGAGCGGGCATCGTTCTGCCAGGCTTCCAGCGTGGTTTCGCGCACGCAGTCGCGGTGCTCGTAGCTGTGGTGCGTCTGCGAAAACGCGATCGGATCCTGACCGCCGGCCTTGCGTAATTCCACTTTGACGATGCCGGACAAGGCAGTAAAAGCAGAAGCACTTCTACCGACACCCGCGCCGATGCGGCCAGGGGCGCTGCGTCCGTAACCGAGCGGAATCGCAACGGCTCCCTCGTGCAGACCCGGCTGCAACAGCGCCGGCAAGGTCACGGCGATGCTACCTGCTGAAACCTCGACGAGATCACTCGAAGCGACGCCGAGCTTGTGCGCCGTGACTGGCGCGAGTGCAACATAGTTGCCCCAGGTCGCTTTCGTAATAGGATCGGGAAGTTCCTGCAGAAGGGGATTGTTCGCGTGTTCACCCAGGCCAAGACCGATTGTCTGGTACAGCACGAGTTCATAGCTGCCTTGGCCGACGGGCGGCGCGGCTTGCGCGAGCAGCTTGCCGACGGCAGCGATGTCGAAGCGCGCCGATTCGGGCGGGGGCAGGGCGATGGGGGCGAGAATCGGCGTGACTTCGCTCGGTAGCGCGACCGAGGCGCTATCGGTGACGCCAGCCGCAAGCGCGGCGGCCACCGGCGCCGGGACCTGCGGCGCCAGCACCTCGGCCGGCCCGCCGACGGCCCGGCGTGTACCGACGCGTCGCACTTCGACAAAGCCGTCGCGCACCGCCGAATCCCAGAACAACTGCGCATCCTGCGTTGCGTTCTGCGTGCGCGGCAACACCGCACGGCGCCACCATATTTGCTGAAACGCCAGCATGCCGGACTTGTCGCCGCTCCACGCCAGCAGCAGATCCTCAGCGGCGCGCGTGTCGAACAGCGGCTGGATGAGGGGTTGCTGGACATTCACGAGGCCCGCGACCGGCTCGCTGTCGCCCCACGCCTCGAGGGGATGATGAATCGCTGCCGCCAGTTTGCAGAGCCGCGCCGTCTCGTCGAGGCGCGTCGTCAAGGCGAGCGAGAAGGTCGCCTTTGCCAGTCCCGCCGCCCAATCCGACGCATGTTCGGACTCGGAGGCCGGGTTCACGTCCCAGAGCACGATGCTGTCCACGGCGCCAGACTTGAGATCGCCGACCAGTTGGTCGACGGACGATTGCAGCGCCTGGTAACTGCCCAACCGCGCGCCGAGATCGACCGTCGTCGCGTAGTTGCCGAGCAATTCGTTGATCAGGTTCACGGCCGCCTGGGTCGCGACATCGCGCGAGCCGGCGAGCACCACGCACTTGCCGCGCTTGCCCAGCAGCAGGTCGGTCCAGGCGTCCAGTTGCTGGTCATACGCGGTCTTGGGCGCCGGCGTGCCGCTGGCCGCGCCGGTCTTGCGCGCAACGCGGTCGGCCAGGGCCAACACGAGGCTGCGCTGCTCGCTGGGCAGGATGCGCACGCGCTCGTCGGCGTTGCTGCCCGTCAGCGAGAGGTGCGACTCGACGTGGATGTGCCGTGACATCGCCTGCTTGCCCTTGCCGGGCTTGCGCTTGGGCGCATAACGCCGTGTCAGGGTCACCGGTTGCAGCCACGTGCCGAGGAAGTCCGCGTCGAAGCTGAGGATCAACTCGGCCTTGTCCAGGCGGTAGCTGGGCACCGCGGCGATGCCATGGCTCGCCCTGTGCGCCTCGGCGATCGCGCTGGCGCCCTGGCCATCGAACGTGACATGGCGCGCTCCTGGAAATTGCGCCAGAAAGCGCCCCACGACCTCGCGCGACGCTGGCCCGGAGATCGATGGCGTGACCAGCGCGAAGCGGGCGCCGTTCTTGCGCAAGCCACTGAACGCCTTGTCGACTTCAGCTTCGAGTTGCGGCCAGGCCGCAGGCTGGGCGCCGATGACCGGGCCGCGCAAGCGATCGCCATCGTACAGCGCCAACACGCTGGCCTGCCCGCGCGCGCAGGCACTGCCGAGGCTGAGCGGGTGTTCGGGATTGCCTTCCACCTTGATCGGCCTGCCGTCGCGGCTCTTGACCAGTACGCCGCAGCCCGCCGGGCATGCCCGGCACGTCGTCGCGTACCACACGGCCTTGCCGGGTGTGAGCTCCTCGGGTTTGTGCACTTGTGGCATGGCCTTGCGCACGGGCAGCCGGCCGCAGGCGCTGGCACCGATCGCGGCAAAGGTACCGCCCAGCAGCTTGATGAAATCGCGGCGCGCCACGTCGCTGCCGTCGCCTGCGACGGGCGGGGCGCCGATCTCGCGATCGCGCGCGGTCTCGATCGCGGGATCGACCGCCAGCAACTCCTCGACACGCTGAAAACGCCGCACGGGCGCAAGGTTGTCAGGAGCGACGGTTTGGGCATCGACGGGGCGATTGTGGTGCACGGAGGCCTCCAAGGCGGTCACAAGGCGCGCAACGGTGGGCTACTGATGGCAGCCCGTGCAGTCGGTCGAGGCGTGGATGTGCTTGTCGCGCAGCAGTTCCGGCGGGTTGGCGTTGTACTGGCGGTGGCAGTTCACGCACCAACCCATCGCCAATGAAGCGTATTGCTGCACTTCGGTCATCTCCTGGATCGGCCCATGGCAGGTCTGGCACGCGACGCCGCGGTTGACGTGGCGACTGTGATCGAACACCACGAAATCTGGAAGATTGTGCACACGGATCCACGGGATCGGCTCGCCCGCCGCGTATGCGGCAGCCAGCTTCTGCACTTGCGGCGAGTCCGCGCGCACGGTCTTGTGGCAATTCATGCACACGCTGAGGGGGGGGATGCCGGCCTTGCGGCTCTTCTCGGAGCCAAAGTGGCAGTATTTGCAGTCCATCTGCAGATCGCCGGCGTGAAGTTTGTGCGAGTACGACACCGGCTGCAGCGGGCGGTACCCCTTCTGTTGACCCGGCACGTTGTAGTCTGTGTAATCACATCCACTTACCGTCAACGCCGCAAGGAGCAGCGGGCACATCAGCAAGGGCCGGGCGACAGCCGTTCGCGGGTTCATGATCGTGGCCTTCCCTGTCGCTTGTGGGGCGCATGCGCCCGCATTGATCGAGAACTACACGCAGATATCGCGTTGTCGCGCACGCGCAACGTCCTTTGCGCGGCGCGCCGGGCGAACGGCCCTCGCTGCCGAGGGGACTGCTTGCCGTGCCTGGGGCACCGATCAACAGCCGTCGATCGGTGCACTAGCGGGCTTGCCGGGCGGCGCGCGTAGCACGCGTTTGCGTCAACAAGGTCGAGTTATGTCTGAAGTCTGCCGCAAAGTCCAGTGGCAAGACACAATTTTTCGTCTTGACCATACACAATGCGAGTTTCGCGCTGTTGAGATCCGCATTCGAGCATCACAAGACGGCGAATGTCACTCCGGCTCCTCGCGGCTGCCGCTCTGGACGCGGTGGTAGCGCAGATCGGTGCCGTGGGTATCTTGGCCCGAATCGCCACAAGTCTCCGAATACAGAAGCACACGCCGCTGTCCGCTGGCGCGCGCGACGTCGAGGGCAATCTCGGCGCGCGTGTACAGTTCGTGGCTGTCGCTGGAATCACCTGGAAAAACAGCCACTCCGGCGGTAAAGGTCACCCGCCCGGCGGTCTCGCCCACGAGTTCCACTGTCTCGGCGGACAAGGTCAGGCTGCGCCAGAGCTTGTACATCAGGCGCCGCGCTTCGAAAGCTGTGATATGGTTGAGGATCAGACCGAACCGATCGTCGCCCAGACGCGCCACGGTGTCGGATCGGCGCAGCGCCGCCTGCAGGTGGTGCGCCACGTCGACCAGGAGCGATCGCGCCACCTTGCGACCGCGCTCCCGCTCCAAGGCGACAAAACCGTCCATGTCGACTACGGCAACGGCCATCGGCATCGCGGCGCGCGATGACAAGCGAATCGTCGGGTCCAGCCGCGAGAAGAACACCTGGTGCGTGGGCATACCGGTGAGCGCATCCACTGACGCCAGCGAATGGCGCACCGAGCGGCTGCGGGCGCGCGCCTGGATGCGTACTGCGAGCCCGTTGGGGTCGGGCTCGCCGATGACGACATCGTCAAAGCCTGCGGCGAGCCACTGGGCCTCCTCCTCCGCGCGCTCGACGGGCAGCAAGATCACAGTGGTCGGCAGCACTTTGGAGGCGCGGTCGCAGATCGACAGCCAGACGGCATCGGTGGTTGTCTCGGGGCCCGGCGCGAGGATGACGGCGGCAGCGCCCGACACAAAGGCAGCAAAAGTGCATTGAGCCGCTGGCGCGCGCTGCACTGACAAGCCCACAGCAACCAGGGCCGCATCCAGCGCTTGCATCCACGGCGTCTCACTGTCGACGAGAACGGCGTGATCAGGCCGACTGGACGGCGAGCGCAAATCGACGATCGACATGGATCCTCCCTCGCTACGGCGCGAAGACCGCAAGGGCACGTGCCCGGCTTTGCCTGCATTGTGCGCTGCCCCGCTGGCAACGCCAACAGCGGACTTGGCAGGCGCGCGTCGATTCCGGGGGCGAGCCCACCGTCGCCGCGCGATAGCGCCGAGTTGGCCGCAGCATGCAGCGGCGCATCCACTGGCACCCTATGGCAGAGCCCCGTCGGACGCCTCGCCTGGAGCGTCCGCGGCGTTCACGGCACTTTGTGCTTGTCCGCGACATCGATGCCGATGTCCGGCACCGCGAAGTCATCGGCGCTCAGCGCCGGCGTCGGCTTGAGCGTCGCGGTCGGCAGCAGGCCCATCTTTTGCTTCAGGGCCAGCAGGGCGTCGGATTGCCCTTGACCTTGTTCGAGCTTCTTGAACTTGTCTTCCAGCGTCGCCCCCGACACGTCCGCGGCCAGCTCGGCCGACGCCGATGCCTCTGCCTCGACCTGATCGACCTTCTCCGCCATGCGGCCAAAGGTGTCGAACGCCGAATTGTCGTTCAAACCCGACATGGTGTTCTGGATGGTCTTCTGCGCCTCTGCACGCTTGGCGCGCGCAATCAACAAGTCCTTCTTGCGCTTGGCTTCTTCAATCTTGTCATTCAGTTGCAGTAGCGCCGCCCGCAGCTTCTCGGTCGCCGCGTGCTGGGCCGTGAACTGCGCTTCCCATTGCGTCGCCTGCGCAGCCTGCTCCTGCTGACGCGCCAGCGCCTGCGTCGCCAGGTCGTCGCTGCCGGCCTGGACCGCCAGCATCGCCTTGCGCTCCCAATCCGCCTGCGACTGCTTAGCGGCAATCATCTTGGCTTCCAAGCGCTTCTCGTCGGCAATCGCCACCGCGACCTGCTGCTTGGCCTGGATGAACTGATCGCGCATGTCGATCAGCAACTGATTGAGAATCTTCTCAGGATCCTCGGCCTGCGACACCGCGGCGTTCAGGTTCGAGCGGACCAGCATGCCAATGCGATCGAAAATGCCCATGTTCGACTCCATTCAGTGGGAAAGCGGCCGTTTTCGATGCGGCCATGCGAGGTTCGTTCAGGCCCGAGCGCCCGGCACCAGCGCCAGGATGTCGTCACGGTGCCCCGTAATGGCCAGCGTCAGCGAATCGAGGGCTGCGACGAATTCGTTCTCGTCCAGGTTCTCGTCCTGCATGACCTCGACCGCCACGACGGCGTGTCCTTCCAGCGCGTACGCGCCTTGCAGCATGTCGCTGCCGTTCAAGTGCAGCAAGTGGCGGTAGAGACCGGCTTCCGCCGCCGGTGCCAGATCGTCAGGCAGTTCAAGAAGTTTGACGCGAAACACAACCAAAGGTGCGCTGTGGTTCACGACGATCTGCGCGCCGCCCCAACTCGGGTCGCGGATGATCCAAGTGTCCGTGCCGACCTGCTCGCTGGCGATGCGGCTGCTCAGGATGTAGCGTTCGATGTCTTCATTGCTGCGTGCCATCAGAGGGCTCCTTGGGTGCGTGGACGTTCAGAACTGGATCAGCAAACCGCCTTGACCCGGTTGGTATTTCGGCTGCGTCGGCGTTTCCTGGCTGGCGATCAGGTAGACGGCCACTGAACCCACGAGCACGCCGCCCACCAAGGTCCAGAACCACCATTTCTTCAAGACTGACTGGGTTTTGACCGCGGGCCCCACATCCGTCGGCACCTCCGGCGCGCGCAGCAAATCGTCGACCATGCGATCAATCAGCGCCTTGTCGCGGCGCAGCCAGGTCGTGTCCTTCGCGATGCGGTTCACGACCTGGCGCCCCGACAGGTTGGCCAACGCCAACTCAATCTTCATTTTTTCGCGGGTGCCCGTGGCGCGCAAAGCGATGGCGTAGGGCGTGGCGCACAGGCCCTCTGCTTCGGTCAGGTCGTTGGGTTCGACCGCGCCGTCGAAGATTTCCGCAAGTCTTTCGCGGATTTTCTCGAAAGCGGGGCCGCGGCGCGCGGCATCGAGGCTGTGGTCAATGACTTCGCCACCGCCCTCGACCGTGGCCACCGCGGCTTTGCGTGCGTAGCCGTTCTTGGACAGCGCAATGAACTGTTCACCAGCGAGACTCGACACATACGTAGGCGATAGCCCCATGTAGGTTCCATTCACATAGACCTTTGCATAGGGGGGCGTGGTCTTGACGTCGAAGTCGACCTTCGGGCGCGCCAGCACATCCTTGCGAGCGGCGTCGAAGGCCTGCTGAACCTTGGAGGGAAACTCTGAAAAGTCCTGATCATAGCGCGGATCCGCCTGGGCCGCGCGCGTGAACGCCGCCGTTGCCGCCTTGGCGTGCCCGCCCAGCAGTTGCGCTACGCCGAGCAACGCCATCGCGCGCGCCAATGCGCCCATGTCAGGCAAGTGCGCGTAGGCAGTCAGAAAACTTGACACCGCATTGTCGAAGTCCTCGGCCGCATCCTCGTACTTGCCGGCCTTCAACTTCTGCATGCCGGAGCGGGACAGCCCTTCGCCGCTCTTGGCGCCGGACACGATCAATTCTTCGCCGCCGACATTGAGCGACTCGTCGATGTCGCGAAAGCGCACCTGCTTGGAACGCTTGAGAGAACGCGCAACATCCACGGCGATCTCGCGCTGCGCCGACGCGTCCGCGCTGAGGTCGAAGAGCGTCGCCAGCGGCACGTCGTCGGCCAAGGCAGGCCGCACGGCGAGCGTGGTCATGACTGCGAGGCACACAAGCGCGGTCAGCCTCGTGCCGGTCGCGTGGTTGCGCATCCCTTGGACCTCCGCCGCTGCCTGCCCGAAACCCGCGGCACGGGGGATTGTTCCCGTGCCAGCGGACTTTGTCGAGATCCGTCGAGCTTTGCGCTGGCGCCCGCCGTCAGAGCGCCGTCGACTTGGACCAGATCTTCTCGAAAAACGCTGTCAAGTCAGCAACGACAGTCGGATCCGCGGTGCGCACGCCGGCCTCGTGATCATCGACAAAGCCCATGTACCCCCAGTTGTTCGTGCCCAGGACCAGGACATCGTCGACAATCAGGAACTTGGCGTGGGTGATGGTCTCAAGCGGGTCCATGCGCACCGTGGCGCCGAGCGATTTCAGGTAGGCGCCCGACGCCGCATTGACCTGACCGGACTCGGGCGTTGAGAATGATGATTGATCAAGAATCACGCGAACTTGTACACCGTTGCCGATCGCCGTCTTGATGGCGGCCACGGCTTTGGCCACTGCACTCGTCTTGTCGGCGGCGTCGACGTTGAGTGAGTATACGCAGAGAAGAATTCGCTTTTTTGCGTTCTGCAGCAGCGGCGTCACCAGAGGCCCGTACGACGAAACCGTCTTGCCATCCCCATCGCCGTAAAGGGCGACGGTCTTGTCCTGGCTGGTCACGATCTTGGCGTAGTAGTTGGGATGATCCCACAGCGCCGATGCGTACTTGGCCATCGCGGTCACCGCAGCGATATCGCGCACCAGCACATTGGCCTCGTTGTTCTTCGTGATCGAAGTTTGCGACCAGTTCGTCGAACCGAGCAGGAAGCCCTTGTCCGCGAGGATCAATTTGGTGTGCGTGCGCACCGTGGCACTGTCCAGCTTGGCCTGCACACCACCCTGTTGCAGCCGCGCCAGCGTGACCTTGTTGGCCGCGATCTCGTCATCGAGCATCACGCGCACCGGCACACCGCGCTGCGCGGTCTCGATCACGGCGCTCACCAGAATGTCGAGAATGTCGCTGCTCGTCGCCTCGAACTGCACGATATCGAGACGTTTTTCTGCGCTCTGAATCACCTGCATGGCGCGCGTCAGGTAGTCCTGGTTGAGCACGGCCTGGATCGCCGGGCCATCCGCAAGTGGCTTGGCCGCCGGCCCGGCGATTTCCGCCGCGCTCACGTCGGGCGCTTGCTGGACGTCCACCATATCGCTGACATCTGCCGCTGCCACCCATGCCGGTGCCGTCGGCGCTACGGCCGCACACGACGCGACGCACAAGGCAGCACAGGCTAGGATGGTTCGCATCGGCGCTAGGCCGTCACGGTGGCGACGGGCTTTTGAAACTGCTCGGCAAGACTGCGCAATTTCCCCAACAGGTCGTCAATCAGGAAAGGCTTGTCGAGAAAATCGTCCGCCCCATAGAGCGGCGCCGTCATCTCGTTGAGGTTAGGCCCGATCGCCGTTAGCATCAGGATGCCCACGTCGGCGAATTCCTGCCGTGCCCTCAAAGCCTTGCACACCTCCCAACCATTCATCTGCGGCATCATCACGTCCAGGACGACCAGATCCGGCTTGTGCGCCAGCGCCGCGCGCAACGCCTCTTCGCCGTCGTAGGTCAACGTGATGCGGTAACCTTCCGCGCTCAGCGTCTTGCGCAGCATGCTCGCGATCTCGAGGTCATCCTCGGCGATGAGCACGTGGATGCCGTTGTCCTTGCCCATTGGCTGCTCCTGCTTGCCGTTTGCCTCGTACTGACTCACTTGTGCCGGCCATTGTGCACCGCCCACGGCCCGATGCAACCCGCCTATTCGCCATCCTGGCGCGCCGCCTCGGTCGCCTGCTTGGCCAGCGCCTCTGCCTCGGCTGAACGCGGGTCCATCGACGGCAGGATGTGCACGACCTGCCGCGCCAGATCGCGCGCCTCGGCGTGGTTCTTTTTGGCCATGTGTTCCTTGGCTTCCTTGAGCATCGACGTCGCTTGCTGCATGCATTTCTGTTCGAGCGATGTCGCCTCGGGCTTGTCCGGCTGGTAGTTCAGCGACTCCCGCACGGCATCCGCCGCGTCCGCATAATTCTTGCTGCCGAACGCGGACTTGGCCAACGCCAGATACAAATCTGCCAGCTTGCCGGCCAGGAACGAACCGTGGTGGCCATCGACGCGGCGATCGGCATTGTAGGCAGCCTTGTACGCATTGACGGCCTTGCGCGCATTGGACGCATTGGTGCTGGCATCGGCGAGCGCATCCTCAACCGATTTCACGGCACCGGCATAGCCTGTGGCCTTGGCCTTGGCTTCCTTGGGATACGGGCCGCTGCTGATCTCCTCAAACGACTTGACCGCCGCGGACCAATTGCGCGCATGGTACGCATCCAAGCCGGGACCGAATTCCGCCTTCTTGTTGCCCGCCTGAAGCGCCGCCGCTGGATGTTCCTCTTTGGGTTCCTTGACCTTGGCTTCGTGTGGCGCCGCGGCCGCCTGCTTGGCTTCGTGTGGCGCGACCTTGGCCGCCTTGGCCTTGTCTTCCGCCTTGCCGCTCGCTGGCTTGTCGCCTTCGCCGGTCGCGCTGAGCTGTGCCCGCATCAGCTTGGCCTCAGAGCGCTTGGGATCCATGGCGAGGATCGCGTCCAATGCCGCGATCGCCTTGGCATTGTCCCCGGAATCGGCGAACTTCTTGGCATCTCCCATGTGCGTGCTGAAAAAGGCTTCGCGCGCCGCGCTGAGCTCGTCCTGGGCGTCCGCGTGCAACACGGACTTGTCATTGATCTCGCCGAACAAGCGAATGCCGGTCGTAAAGTCTCCGCGCCGGATCGCTTGCTTGGCGTCGTCGAACGTGTCCTTGTTGTCCGCTTCCGTTTGCGCGGACGCGATCAGTTCGCGCACCTCCTTGTTGCCGCGGTCCAGCTTGCGCGCCTTCTTGAGCTCGTCGATGGCCTCGGCAAAATCCGCATCGCCCATCATGATCTTGGCGTTCTTGACCAGTTTGGCGACTTCGGCGGTGTGATCGTCTGACTCGGCAGCGCCGGCCTCGGCGGTCTCGGTGGCCGGCGCCTTGGCACGACTCGTCCACAGCCAGGCCCCGACGCCACCGGCGCCCAGAATGACCACTGCCGCCACGGCAATGCCAATGGCCAGGCCAGTCTTGCTCTGCTCGACCGGCTCGGCGACTTCCGCCGCGGCCATCACGCCCGAGCCTGGCGCCCCCCGCCCAGCGGCGCGCTGCTTGCCGCCACCGACACCATCGACGAACACTTCGAGCACGGTGGTGCCGACATCGATGTGATCGCCTGGCTCGAGCAGGTGGCGTCCGCGCTTCTGGCCGTTGACGATCGTGCCATTGGCGCCGCCCAGGTCGACGAGCACGGCTTCGTCGCCGTTGCGTTCGATCTTGAAATGCTTGCGCGACACGGCGGGATCGGCCAGAACGATCTGGCAGTCCAGCCCTCGCCCCACCAGTTGCGTGCCATCGGCAACGCGATGAACCTTGCCACGATCCGGCCCGGACACGACACGCAGTTCGATCGGTTTGAGTGGCGCGCCGCGACTGACCAGGCCGAGCGCCGGATCGTAGTCGATCGCATCGAGCATCCGCGTCGCCTGTTCATCTTCGGGCGGAGGCGGTGGTGGAGCCGCCTTGGGCCGCGCGGCCACCGGCGCCGGGCGCGGCTGAGCGGGACGCGGGGCGGCTGGCACCGGCTTGGGCGCCGCCACATACTCGGTGGGCGCCGGCTCGAAGTCGTCGAGATCCATTGCCCGCGTGGCTTCGGGCGCCTCGTCGCCGACGTCCGGTGCACCGCCGCCACGCTGGTTGCCGAACCCGATGCCGCCTCGCCTGTCCTCGTTCGCCATCTATCCCTCGGGAAGCGGGCTCACCCGCCGAACCTGCCGGTCGCGTCTCTCACGAAACGGACTGGCGCCGATCCTGTAGCACAGGCGAGGGCCTGCGACAATTATTCGTGTTGCGATCGGCCGCATACGCAAAGACCCTCCGCGGAAACCGGGGAGGGTCCATCACGCGACAGCCAGGGGCCGCGACCGGCGCCACAAGCAGGGTCGAAGGAGCCTGAAGCGCGCGGTAAAAAACGGGAATTAGAGGGCCACCGCGGCGACCGGGGTCACGTTCACGACCTTGCGGCCTTTGGACGTGCCGAACGACACGATGCCGGTCGTCAGTGCGAACAACGAGTAGTCCTTGCCGGTGCCGACATTCTTGCCGGCGTGGAAGGTCGAGCCGACCTGACGCACCAGGATGTCGCCGGCCGGCAC
>Ga0172369_10000592_pt1 | contig 54171 bp, 41 predicted proteins | sample LakKiv25m_FD_114539 | JGI IMG/M metagenome (GOLD analysis project Ga0172369, IMG submission 114539) | Freshwater microbial communities from Kabuno Bay, South-Kivu, Congo - kab_022012_11.25m | ecosystem: Environmental > Aquatic > Freshwater > Lake | place: Democratic Republic of the Congo...
GAGAACTCTTTCGTAATAATTTTTCTAATAATTTCACCGTAGAAACCATTTGTTGACATAGAAAATTGACACTGAATATTCTTTCTTTTAGCTAGTTCTTTTGCTTTTTCAAGTGCATATTCAAGAATTTTATAATTATATGTAGGTTCGCCACCTCCATCAAAACTGATTCTAACCACTTTAGTAGGTTTGATATATTCAAAATACTTATTCAAAATTGCATCTATCATCTCAGTCGACATAGTTTTTTGTTTATGGTCATCTCCGGCAGAAGCATGACAATAAACGCACCTTAAACTACAGTTATCAGTAATCGACAATGATAATTCTGGGTTTGTTTGGTGTAACTCTTTAATAATGTTCTGCATATCTAGAAATGGTCTACTTTTTAGATTTTGGAAAAATTTTTCTTTTTGAGTTGAATTATAGTTTGATAATATCTTTTCACTGATATCTTTTTTTATAAGTGCTAGATAGCTTCGTAATGGAGCATATAATATTATTTTAGAATCATCTTCCATATAATCAATAGTAAACAACTCTTCATTTTCTATTAACATTATATTCCTCCATAAAATAAATTAACCGATTCTTACACAAAACTTGAGCAACCTAACTATTAATTAACACGCCAGTAAATTTCAACACGTGGAATGTTTTCTATAAACTAGAAAGTTTACTTTCAAATTTTAATGTGTTGTTAATAAAAAACGAGTAAAAGGAAATCTATTTTCTTTGTTCAAATTTCAAAACAAAGTACCCCGTGTTAAAGAAAAGATTTTTGGTACAAGTTCAACTTAGCTTAAAAGAAAATTTATGTCAATACTTATCATAGTTTGCAGTGTCACGGAATGGTCCGTGACACCAACTGTTAATGATACGTGACGCCAACCCACAAAGCCCGGACGTCACGGTCCTACCGTGACGAAGAAACTATAATTCTATCCCTGCAATTTCAGTATCAACTGTAAGAACGGAATGATCATCATTAATATAATTCCGTGCGCTTGAATATTTATAGTCTTCCGGGTTTTCAACAATTCCCGCTTTCACCGGATTATTGTGAATATACTTTATCTTTGTCCACAACATTTTTTGATTCCGTATTACCTCATCATCAAATCTCTTCATCCAGAATTTCCTTTCCTGATCAGGATATTGTCCCGCTTCAATTTCAAAAATCTCTTTATACGAATTGTTGTGCTTTAAGTATTCCATAATATCCCACGCAGAACGCTTTTTAATATCCCTCATAATTTCAGAGACCGTTCCTAATTTGGGTTGTACTTCAACTATCCAATGGAAATGTGATGGCATTATAACGTAAGAAAGAATTGAAAAATCATATTTAGTTTGATAATATTTAATATTATCAATAAGTAAGTCACAAACTTTTATATCCGAGAAGACATTAAGAAACCTGACTACGGTAGTAGTAACAAAGAAAAAATTCTCATCGGTTAAATATGTTCTTCCTCTACGCCCCATATAGTTTAAAGCTTAAAGTGTCACGGAACGGTCCGTGACACCAACTGTTAATGGTCCGTGACTTCCGAGAATAAATTGAATTGTCATTGCGAGTACGAACGAAGTGAGTGCGAAGCAATCAAAAAAAATTATAGATTGCTTCTCCCGACAAGTCGGGATCGCAATGACAGTGTGTGAAAAATTATTTCAATGCTTGCTCAATATCAGCAATCAAATCTTCCGCATCTTCAATGCCAACGGAAAAGCGAAGAAGACCTTCTGTAATACCTAACTTATCTCTCTCTTCTTTAGGAACGGAAGCGTGAGTCATTGATGCCGGATGGCAAAGTAAACTTTCTACTCCGCCAAGACTTTCTGCAAGTGTAATTACTTTTAATTTACTTATGATTTTTTTTGCATTATCAAGACTTCCGAAATCCACAGAGATCATTCCGCCGAATCCGCTCATCTGCTTTTTTGCAAGTTCATGTTGAGGATGAGATTTCAATCCGGGATAAATAACTTTTTTAATAGAAGATTTAGTTGAAAGATATTCCGCAATTTGAATTGCGTTTGCATTATGCTGTTTCATTCTAACCGCTAAAGTTTTAGTAGCGCGGAGTGTAAGCCAGCAATCAAACGGAGAAGGAACTGCACCTACCGCATTTTGCAAATACCTCAGCCGCTCGTGAATTTTTTCATCGCTTGTAATCAACATTCCGCCTACAACATCGCAATGCCCGTTTAGATATTTTGTTGTGCTGTGAAGAACTACATCTGCACCAAGTTCCAACGGCTTTTGAAAATACGGAGTCATAAATGTGTTATCAACAACACAAATAAGATTTTGATCTTTGCAAATTTTTGCAACTGCTTGAATATCTGTAAGACTCAGCATCGGGTTAGTCGGCGTTTCAATGTAAACTATTTTTGTATTCTTCTTAATTGCATTCTCAATATTTTTTACATTGCTTGTATCAACCCAAGAAAAATCCAGTCCGTAATTTTTAAATATCAATTCCATTATACGGTAAGTGCCTCCGTAAACATTATCGGATACAACTAAGTGATCGCCGGATTTTACTAATCCAAGAACTGCTTGAATAGAAGCGAGTCCCGATGCAAAAGCAATTCCGTACTTCCCTTTTTCAAGAGTTGCAATATTTTTTTCGAGAGCTTGCCGTGTTAAATTATGCGTGCGTCCGTATTCGTAACCTTTATTAATACCGAGAGCCTCTTGAGCATACGTTGATGTTTGATAAATCGGGGTTGTAATTGCACCGGTTGTAGGATCGGGAATTTGTCCCGCGTGGATTGCATCTGTTGAAAATCCCATTTTAATCTCTATATTAGTTTTAAGTTATGAATTATTAATAATTAGAAAATATATTAAAGAGTTTTTTTCCGTCTTCCGTTTCACTTTTCACCTTTGACCTTTCACGTTTTATCATTCATAATCAATCAAATCGTAACGTGTAATAATATCTGTTATTCTTCCGAAATCAGAAACCAAAACCGCATGAGCATCTTTTAATGCGCGCCTTACTTCATTTATACTTGATTTCGCATCTATAACTAGAAAACTTTCTTCCATTACGTCTTTAACTTCTTTATCCAAAATATTCTTGTCATCTAATATTCTCGAAAAAAGTCTGCTCTCACGGAGACTTCCAACCGGACGTAATAATTCATTCAGTACCGGTATGTAAGAAAATCCCTTTTCATTCATAATTTTTACAGCGTCGCGGACAAGAATAGTATCATGGACATAAATTATATCTTCATTCCCTTTTTTCTTTTTTGAATATGAAATATCCCGCAGAGTTTTAATTTCCGCATCGAGCATTCTATTATCCTTCAGCCATTCAACATTATGCCCTTTTGATAAATAACGTTCGCCGGTATCACACACTATAAAAACGATAACATCATTTTCGGATAATTCTTTTGCTGTTTCCAAAGCAACATGAACAATAGTTCCCGTACTTCCTCCGCAAAAAATTCCTTCTTCTTTCGTCAGCCGTCTCGCAGCGGCAAATGATTCTTTATCACTTATGTTTATGATTTTATCAATGTACTGGAAGTGAACATTTTCCGGAAGACAATCTTGACCAATGCCTTCAACTAGATATGGAGTTCCTTTGATGATCTCACCCGTTTCTTTGTAATGTTTGAATATTGAACCAAGCGGGTCGGCCCCAATCACTTTAATGTTTGGATTTTTTTCTTTGAGAAATTTTCCGGTACCGCTTATTGTTCCGCCGGTGCCGATATTGGAAACAAAGTGTGTGATCTTCCCTTCTGTCTGATCCCAAATTTCCGGTCCGGTAGTTCTATAGTGCATTTCCGGATTTGAAGGATTAGAATACTGATAAGCGAAGAAAGCTCCGGTCTCTTTAGAAATTCTTTTTGCTACATTCACATAATAATCCGGGTGATCGGGTTCGTATGTGTTGGGTACAACTATTACTTCGGAACCGAATGCTTTTAGATAATTAATTTTTTCAGAACTAACTTTTTCCGTGCAAACAAAGATGCACTTATAATCTTTTACAGCCGCTGTTAACGCAAGACCTATTCCTGTATTACCGCTTGTTGCTTCAACAATACAACCGCCCGGTTTTAATAATCCGCGCTTCTCGGCATCAATAATCATATTGTAACCAATACGGTCTTTAACACTTCCACCGGGATTTGCAGATTCGAGTTTAGCAAAGATCTGAGGTTTAAGACCTTTATTTATTTTGGATAGTCTTATTAGCGGAGTGTTACCGATTAAATCAAGAATTGAATTTTTATATTTCATTAAATAATTCTTTCGTATTTCTATACTTTAAAAACTGCTTACAAAAAATTACAAACTATTATTTCGATGGGATTAAAATTAATTCGCTCTGCGGTGTTTGCATATATTCCGCGCCGTCTTTGGTTATAACCGCCATCTCTTCAACAGAAATTGTTTTAGTATTGCCGTCGGAAAGTTTCCATGAAAAAAATCCATCGTAAGCAAAAGTTTGGCCTTCTCTGAGTATTCGCGCACTGCTTCCAACCGGTTTATCGCTTCTTGCTGCACCGGAAAGTGACGGACCTGCATCGTGAGCCCAATAACCAACCGGATGACCAGTGCCCCACATTACAGAAAGTGAACCGGTTTCCTTCATCCAATCTCGTTGAACCTTATCTGCATCCCAGCCGGTTACGCCGGGCTTCATAGCGGCAAGAACTTTGCGGTGTCCTTGTATCGAATTTTCAAAATATTTCTTTATTTCCATTGGCGCTTCTGTCTCGCCGGGTTTTAATACATAAGCAAATCTCTGAATGTCCGTACCCCAAACATCAAATACTTTAATTCCAAAATCACATTGGATTACATCTCCGGGTTGAATAACTTTTTCGGTTGCGTTTGAATGTCCGCGGTCAATACCGGAATTTATATTTGGATTCTGATCAGGCTGCCAACCGTCGGTAACACCTAGTTCTTTCATTCTTTTTTTCAAGAATCTTGCCACATCAGAATCTTTGGTCTTTCCAGGAATTACAGTTTTGTATGCTTCATACTGGAGTTGCGAGGTTATCTCTGCAGCTTTTTTCATTATTTCAATTTCTTGAGGAAGTTTTACAGATAACCATTCCATAACTAAATCTACAGAAGGCACAAAACAAGAAGTGTAATTTTCTCCAAGCTCCTCTTCCAACACTTTACGCTGAGTGAAAGATAGTCCATCGGCAATATTATAACCGGAAGAATTGATCGCTATCTTTTTCGGATCAGCTTTTTGTATTTGCTCTTTAATAACTTTCCAAATATTTGATCCCCGTTCAATAACGATTACCTCGTCGTGAAGTTTCATATCCTTAAGAGCAATTGCTTCTCCTTCGGGTGATATTGCGACCGATCTAATTTTATCTCCATTCAAGAAAAAAAGAAATGCTGCAGTACCTCCGGCATTTTCACCGCCGACGTGTAATGCAAGCGGATCATTATTATTTTCACGGCACACAACTAGCCATGAATCAACTCCAGCATTTTTCATCGCTTCAGGTAATAATTTTTGGATCCGTTCCTTTCTTATTTCCTGCCAAGGATTTTTTTCAGCGGGGAATGGATTTGATATTTGGGCAGAGATTATTATTGAAAGGAAAAAATATAAAACTGCAAATAACATTTTCGAATTCTTCATATTATCGTTCTTATAATTTCTTGTTAGAAATAAAATCATATTAAGTTATTTTTCTCCAGCCAGTCATCATTATAAATAGTTGAGAAATATTTATAACCGCTATCGCAGATAATTGTAATAATATTTGCTTCGCGGTCTAATTTTCTGGCAAGATGAACAGCCCCGCAAATATTTGCGCCGCTCGATCCGCCGGAAAGAATCCCTTCTTCGAATGCAAGTTTTTTTGTCCAGCCAATTGCTTTTTTATCATCTATCTGCATCATGTCGTCAAGTAGATCAAGCTGGGCAGTACCGATTAAAAACTCATCGCCCATTCCTTCAACCAAATAGCGCGTTGGTGTTATCATTTTTTTATTCTTGAACCAATCATAAAATACAGAGCCAACCGGATCAAGACCTATCAATTTTATATTCGGGTTCTTTTCTTTTAAGAACTTTCCGGCACCGCATAAAGTTCCGCCTGTACCAATTGCGGCAATAAAGTAGTCAATTTTGCCTTCCATCTGTTCCCATATCTCCGGTCCGGTCGTCATGTAATGAGATTCATTATTATCTAAATTATTATGCTGATCAATGTAATAAAGAGATGAATCTTGTTTAGCCAAATTAATTGCGTATTGATTATAAGAATCGGGATGTTCGGGCGGTAACTCTGCATCCACTTTTACAACATCAACACCGAGAACTTCCAACATCTTAATTTTTTCTTTGCTGGTTGTGTCACGGATTACAATTTTCAATTTGTAGCCTTTTTGCCGGCATACAATTGCAAGACCCATTGCGGTGTTACCTGAAGAGTTTTCTAAAATGGTATCACCGGGCTTTATCTTTCCATCTCTTTCGGCTTTTTCAATCATATACTTAGCAATCTTGTCTTTTATACTTCCGCCCGGATTCATAAACTCCAGCTTAGCCCATATAGTTGCTTTCAGTCCTTTGGAAATATTGCCAAGTTTCACTATCGGTGTTCTGCCGATTGCATCTATTATACTTTCGTAACGATTATTTCTCATTTTTTATTCATCAATTAATTAAAGAATATCCCCGTAAAAATTCTTCGACAGTCATTCGTTTTCTGTCTTCAGGTTGAAGTTCAAGGATTTGAAGTACACCGCTTTTCGTTTGAATAAAAATTTCTTTTTTGGTCTGCTTTAATGATAATTGATAATTGAGAATTGAGAATTGAGAATTAACATCATGATTTTCAATTTTCAATTTGCCATTCTCAATTGGTTTTGTTTTAAACACTTTATATGATTTTCCATTTAGATTGAAAAATGCACCGGGATAAGGCGAAAGTCCGCGCACAAGATTGTGAATTTCAAGCGCACTTTTATTCCAATTAATCTCACAAATTTCTTTTGTAATCTTTGGTGCTAACGATGCCGTTGAATCATTTTGTTTGGTGAGAGAATAATTACCGGAATCAATTAAAGTAATTGTTTTAAGAACTACTTCAGATCCCAGTTTCATCATTTTATCATGGAGCGAGCCAAAATCATCTTCGTCATTGATTGGAAGATTTTCTTGTAATATAATATTTCCGGTATCAATTTTATCTTCAAGAAAAAAAGTAGTTACTCCGGTTAGTTTATCTCCGTTAATCAATGCCCATTGTATTGGTGCAGCACCGCGGTATTTAGGAAGCAATGATCCGTGCAGGTTGAATGAGCCTTTAACCGGAATTGAATAAATTTCTTTGGGAAGAATACGAAAAGCTACAACAACGAATAAATCCGCTTTTAGCTCTTTAAGTGTCGAAATAAATTCCGGGTCTTTAAGTGAAACCGGGTTATAAACCGTTATTTTATTTTTCAAGGCAAATTCTTTAACCGGCGAATAAGTAACACGTCTTCCCCTGCCGCGTTCTTTATCAGGAACGGATACAACTGCAATTACTTGATGCTTGCTTTCTAATATTTTTTGAAGTGAAGGGATAGCAAATTCCGGTGTGCCCATAAAAACAATTTTCATTTTCAACTCATCAAAAAAATAAGATGGGAAATTTTCTGAACTGAATTAAATTTCTGTGATCGGGTAATCAATCTCTACTTCTCTTTTAATAATGTTAGATAAACCTTTTTGCAAATTCTTCTTAACATTTTCAGCTACGCGGTCAGGAATCATTTTGCCGATAAGATGATCATACTCGTGAAGAATTACTCTTGCAAGTAAATCATCGGCATCAGTTTCAATTATATTTTCATCCGAATCCATATAACGAACTTTAATTGATTCCGATCTCTCAACTTCGGCACGAATTGTCGGCAAACTTAAACAACCTTCTTCAATAATTACTTTCTCATCGGATTGTAATACAATTTCAGGATTAATCATTGCAACGGGCTTAAAATTATCATATCCTTCAGTACCGTTAAGATCTAAGACAAAGATAGAATCACGGTAACCGACTTGATTAGCAGCTAAGCCTATTCCGCGTGCATTGCGCATTGAATCGAACATATTTCTAATCTTATCAATAATCTCATCACTAACGGCATTAACTTTTTGTGCTTTTTGCCTGAGTATTTTATCACCATAAACTGTAATTGGTATAATAGACATGTTACCTTTCAATTTTACTGTTCAACTTTAATTGTATCTGCGTTTAGATCTTTGAACAAACTTACTTGAGTTGAATAGAAAAGCATTCTCACTAACAATCGAAAGATAATTAACATTTGCTGAAGAATAAAGATGATGGTAAGAAAATAGAATGGAGTTCTGGGAATAAATCTTCCTATTACATTATAGATAACAGCGCCAAATGCGCCGATAATTGCAACGACCAGGAAAAGAACAAATATTTTATTAAAATTATTTTTAAGAAATATGACTGCATGATAAATTTCTTTAAGTATTTGAGTCTTGTCTCTGACGGCCATCGAAATCTTTGAGTAATCTGAAATTATTGTTACAATTCCGATAAAGAAAATCATAAGAACATATCGAATGAATTTGCTAATGAAATCAAGGACAACATTTTCGGAGCTTTTTAATAGCAAGGTTATTAATTCTCCGGTGAAGTCATTAATCTTAAAAGCTGCAGCAAAAAATAAAAGTGAGATCAAAAGTACTTTAACAAATCTTGCAAAATACCTTACTCCTCCAAAGAAAAAATCTACCGTATGATTTTTATCAGGTATGTGGAATACCGAAATCAATCCGCCCAGAAAAAAAGTTTGTATCAAAGCATAAACCCCTACGGCAAAATAAATACCAAGCGGTAATTGATCGAGCTGGGTAGAATACAAATTTCTAAATTGAAGATACCAGAAGTAATCAAATGAATGAGCAAGATGCTCGCTCGTTAACGAATTTCCAAGATTATCCATTAATATATTAAAAACCGGTACTGCCAAGACTAATGCAGAAATTGCATTCATTGCCCACATTAATGCAACGAATTTAACATTGTGGAATACAGATCGTGCACCTTGAATTAATATCTGTTTAATACTGTCAATCATCCTATACTTCCAAGAACCATTAATGCATTTTGTATCCAGAAGAAAAATCTAATTGAAAGTGAAAGTGATGCCCAAACTCTATTAGTAACTGTAAATGAATTATTAGCAAAATTAATATCAAGTAAATTTTTTCTGTGCGGATCTACCTCGGCAGCAATAACTTCATTATTTGTTTTGAATTTCAAAATCTTCCATCGTTCTACCCCATCCCACTTTTGATAAAGAGTATCTTTATCGGTATAAAGAGCTACGTCATTTTTAAAAATACCGTCACTTAATCTTTCCACCAGAACTTCATATTCATTATTAAATATTTTTTTTATGGAAGTCACTTTATAATCAAATGTTTTTGGCGTTCTGTAAAATTCATCAAAGAACCAGTTCATGTCTCCGCCGCAATTACGTTGAACAATATTTATAAAATCGTTTCCCCGCGGATGTTTGTATTTATATTCATCGTAATATTCTTTTAATATTTTCATCATCTTATCGTGTCCGAGATATCTTTCCAAAGTGTGAAGGACTAATTCAGGTTTGTTGTAAGAATTTACTACATAAGAGAGCCGTGTTGGAAGTTTAAAAGATGTATCTGCAATGGAACCGATTGTCAAATTTTTATAATAGCTTGTAATACTTCGGGCAGCTTCGGGTACTTTCACATCAACGAGTGTATAGATAAGTGGTATTTCATTATAAGATAAAAAATTAAGTCCGAATACAGGAATATAAGTTGCGAACTTAAAAGTTTCTAAAATCTCAGGCTGATAGTAATACATTATTTTTGTAGAAATATATGAAGTGAATCCTTCATCAAGCCACGCTTCATAGACCTCATTGTTGGCAATCAATCCGTAAAAAAACTGATGCGAGAATTCGTGTGCGACTAAATATTCCGGTTGCCCGGCAGCCTGAGGTGCAAAAAGTTCGGCACCAACAGTGAATAATGTCGGGTATTCCATTCCGCCGGATGCGGAAGTTCTTGGAACATCAATCAAAGAAACATTTTGATAAGGATAAATCCCGATATTATTTTCAAAATACTCTAAACAATTTCTTACAGCTGTAAAATAGCGCTCAAAATATCTTTCTCTTTCCGGTTGAACATAGGCCTGAATTGTTATTGTTGAACCGTCCTTTCTAGTATAAATATTTTTGCGGTAAAGAATGTTATCCGAAGCAAGCCAAACAAAATCATGAACTCCTGATTGTACAAAATTATAAGTTGTGTTCTGGTTATCAGACGTTTTAGATTTTTCAACACCGGTAGCGGCAATTGTAAAATCTTTAGGTGTTTTTATTTTTACAGCGTAATCGCCAAAGTCAGAGTAAAAATTTAAATAGGGATGATACTGACTGCAAACCCATTTCCCGTTTTCAAAAACACCAACTTTAGGAAACCATTGAGAAACAAAAAAGAAATTTCTTCCTGCCGCATAGCCCATCCTTTTAACAGAGCGCGGAATCCTCATAGTGTATTCAAAATTTATTCTTACACTGTCACCAGGTTCAATAGTTTTATTTAATAAAACTTTTGCTACCGTACTATCATGCGGATTAGCGATTTCAGGTTGGAAGTAAATTAATTGCAATGATTCACCATTTACCATGAGTGATTTGATATCAATTTGAGTTTGAGCCTCTGGAGTAAGTGAATATGCCTTTGCGAAAAGAGTATTATTGCTTTTATAAGCGTTCGCATAAAGATGAAATTGAATCTCAGATGTTGAGAAGCTGGTTTTGTTAATCCAAATTATTTCTTCTTTAACTGAAATTGATTTGGATATCGGATAGAATTCTACTTCAAGATTATAGTTAGCAACACGATTCACTTTAACATATTCAGATTTAAGTAATCCATTTCGATATAACTCAGTTGAATTAGAAATATTTTTTTGAACGGTTCCAAAATCATAAACGGAAAAATATAGTAAGCCGGAGAGGATTAATAATAATATAAATGGGAATAATCTTTTCATCGTGACTTCAAATTAAACAGAAGGACTGTTTAATTCAATCGAAAGAAAGTTAAAAAAAAGTCCCGCGTTCACGGGACTCTCTTAAATTACTGACAACTGTTAACTGTTTACTTTATTTCAATTGTCTTCGGTTTCACTCTTTCATGTTTAGGAAGTTTTACATTTAGAATTCCATTTTCCAATTTTGCATCAATTTTTTGCTCATCAATGCTTTCGGAAATTTTGAATCTACGATAGAAGTTACCTATCTCGGTTTCCTTCAAAACATATTTGCGGTTAATAACTTCCTCAAAAGTTATCCTCCCCATAATAACCAGATGACCTTCTTCCAACTTGATCTTAACATTTTCTTTTGAAACTCCCGGCATTTGAGCAGTTAAGAAATAATCGTCCGCAGTTTCATATATATCAATTAATGGAGCCACCCATGCTTCTTTTTCAAGAGCTTCATCCCAAGTTTTGTTGGTTTTTACTTCTACTATTTCTTTGTTTTCAGTCATATTGACCTCCAATTTATTTTTGTTTAACAATTATTTTTTATCGTCATCTACAACTTCATAAGATGCATCTTGAACATCACGATCATCCTTTTTATCTGAAGCGGATTGCTGTTGAGAAGTCTGTTGTTGACCTTCAGCATGCGGTTCGCCTCCCGGTTGTCCGCCGGTTGGTCCTTGCTGCTGATACAATTTTTGTGCAATCTCATTCCAGACTTTTGTTAAGCCATCGGTTGCGGATTTTATTCTTTCAGTATCATTAGTAGCTAATGCATCTTCAACTTTTTTGATTTCACTTTCAAGCTGATTTTTTTGGTCCGGTGTGATCTTCTCTTTCATTTCTTCAATTTGTTTTTTGGTTTGGAAGACAAGATTATCAGCTTGATTTTTTACTTCGACTGCTTCTTTCTTCTTTTTATCTTCTGCCGCATGTTCTTTGGCGGTCTGTTTCATTTTTTCAACTTCATCTTTTGAAAGCCCGCTTGATGAAGTAATCCTAATACTTTGTTCTTTGTTGGTAGCTTTATCTTTAGCCGCAACATGTAGGATTCCGTTAGCATCAATATCGAATGTTACTTCAACTTGCGGAATTCCCCGGGGTGCAGGCGGAATACCATCAAGATGGAATTTACCAAGTGTTCTGTTATCAGCAGCCATCGGTCTTTCACCTTGAAGAATATGAATCTCTACTGACGGTTGGTTATCCGATGCTGTTGAAAAAACTTCACTCTTTTTTGTCGGAATTGTTGTATTCGCTTCAATTAGTTTTGTGAATACGCCTCCTAAAGTTTCAATACCAAGTGAAAGCGGAGTTACATCAAGTAAAAGAACATCTTTAACATCACCTGCAAGAACACCGCCTTGAATCGCTGCACCGATAGCAACTACTTCATCCGGGTTAACACCTTTATGGGGTTCTTTTTCAAAAAGTTTTTTTACGAGCTCTTGAACTTTTGGAACACGGGTTGATCCGCCGACTAAGATAACTTCATCTATTTGAGATGCAGTTACATTAGCATCTTTTATTGCGCGTTCGCATGGTCCAACCGTTCTTTGGATTAAATCATCAACTAATTGTTCAAACTTTGCACGGCTAATATTTAGGTTCAAATGTTTGGGCCCATCTTGTGTTGCTGTAATGAACGGAAGATTTACATCTGTCTGTATCGAAGATGAAAGTTCAATCTTAGCTTTTTCAGCTGCTTCTTTCAAACGTTGAAGAGCCATCGGATCTTTACGTAAATCTATTCCTTCCTGTTTTTGAAATTCATCGGCAAGGAAATCAATTAAACGCTGGTCAAAATCATCACCGCCAAGATGTGTATCACCGTTCGTTGATTTAACTTCAAATACACCTTCGCCTAATTGTAAAACCGAGATATCAAATGTACCGCCACCAAGATCATAAACAGCAACGATCTGGTCCTTATGCTTTTTATCTAGTCCATACGCAAGAGCTGCAGCAGTAGGCTCGTTAATAATTCTTTTAACATGAAGTCCTGCGATCTCGCCGGCATCTTTAGTTGCTTGACGCTGAGCATCATTAAAATACGCGGGTACAGTAATAACAGCTTCCGTTACCTCTTGCCCCAAATAATCTTCAGCGGTTTTTTTCATCTTCTGTAAAACCATTGCACTAATTTCAGGCGGAGAATATAATCTGTCGCCAATTTCAACACGAGCTGAACCATTATCACCCGCAACAACTTTGTAAGGTACCTCTTTGGCTTCTGTATCAACCTCTTCTCTTTTCCTTCCCATAAATCTTTTAATCGAGAAGATTGTGTTTTTCGGATTTGTAACTGCTTGTCTTTTTGCCGGTTGACCGATAACTCTTTCGCCTGCTTTTGTAAAAGCTACAACAGATGGAGTAGTTCTGCCTCCCTCTGAATTTGGAATAACAACCGGTTCATTTCCTTCCATCACCGCAACACAAGAATTAGTTGTGCCAAGGTCAATTCCTATAATCTTTCCCATTTACTTATTCTCCTTTTGAATTATAAAAGAGCTGAAGATATTACTTCAGCTCTATAACTTTTTCATTTCTTTTTCTTTGCTCAATTTTCTTTAACTGAATATTAAGCATACCTTCTTCAAACTTAGCTTCAACTTTTTCGGAATCTACCAAATCAGGAAGAGTAAAGCTTCTTTTGAACGAACCGTACATTCTTTCACTTCTAAAGTAGTTTTTTTCTTTTTTCTCAGATTCTTTTTTCTTTTCACCTTCAATTGTTAAAATATTATCTTGCAAAGTGATTTTAATTTCATCCTTTTTTACACCGGGAATTTCAGCGGTAACATTTATATTTTCTTTATCTTCGGATATATCAATTCTCGGGTAAAAGTTATCATTTAAATTGAATCCAAAGTTTGGGAAATCATCAAAGTATCTTTGAATTCTATCATGAAGAGTTTCTAACTCTCTGATGGGTTCAAATTTAATGAGCGTCATTTTGGCCTCCTGTTTTTATTATTTGACTTGAATAGTAATTACAATCAGAGTGCCAATGTAGTTTCAGCTTAACTTATTCAAAAATAATAACTTAATAACTATTACTCTTTAGTGTGAGTTAGGAATAATTGTCACGATTTTTAACATTTTATTACACACAATGACCATTTGTCATACTTTATGAAACAACTTCTTAGATTATTATGTAATAGGAGGATTTGTGTTTAACATTGAAGAATTCGACATCAAACTAGATACTGACTACATAGGAAGAAATTTTATTTATAGTGATGAAGTTGACTCTACAAATAATGTTCTTTTGTCTAATAAAGATTTTAATCAGAATGGTACTGTATTGTTAGCTGAATATCAAAGTAAAGGGCGCGGACGCAAAGATAGAGAATGGATTAGCAATAGCGGTCAAAACCTTACATTTTCAATTTTATTAAAAGGTGAAATAAAAGATCAAAAAATTAATTTAATAAATTTAAGCACGGCAGTTGCTGTTGCACAAGCAATTGAAAATCTTTTTCAGTTGGATGTTGAACTTAAATGGCCGAATGATGTTCTTATTCATAAAAAAAAGATCGCCGGAATTTTACTAGAATCAAGTTCTAAAGGAAATAAAATAAGCAGAGTTGCTGTTGGAATAGGAATAAATGTTAATCAGCCAAACTTTCCCGGTAAATTCGATATCGTTCCGACCTCAATTCGAAAAGAATTTCATTCATTAGTAAGCAGAGAAAAATTACTTAGCGAAGTATTAAACAATTTTGAAAAGTTAATTGATCAACTTGAACGATCCCAAAAGAAAATATTAAACCAATGGCGCAACAGATGTAAAATGATAGGCGAAAGAATAAAGATAGTGGAAGATGATAAAATTAGGACCGGAATTTTTGATGACATAGATGAACACGGATTTCTTCTGCTGAAGCAGGCTGATAAAATTGAGAAAATCCATTACGGCGATGTTAGTCTAAGATAATTGAAAGGAAGTAATGAAAGTATATTTTGATAATGCTGCTACAACACCTTTGCATCCAAAGGTTTTTGAAAAAATGAAACCATTCCTAACTGAGAATTTTGGGAATGCTTCGTCAATTCATTCATTCGGAAGAGAATCACGTGTAGCCGTTGAAGAATCCCGTGAACTAATTGCAAATTTTATAAATGCAAATCCCAGTGAAATTTATTTTACAAGCGGCGGAACCGAAGCAAATAATTTTATTGTATTTGGAATTGCACGATCTGAATTAGCTGAAAGCGGACGTGGCCATTTGATCACGTCGGAAGCCGAACATCATTCTGTTTATGATTCATTCTTAGAACTTTCTAAAAACGGTTTTTTTGTAAATTTCCTTGAAGTCGGAAAAAGTTCGGTAATAAGTAATGATTCGCTTGTGCAAAATATCAATTCAACTACATCATTGATTTCTTTGATGCATATCAATAACGAAACCGGTGCAGTTTCTCCGATTGAACAGTTTTCTTCACTATTAAAGCAAAAGAATATTTTCTTCCACACGGATTCGGTACAAAGTTTCGGCAAATATAAAATTGATGTAAAATCATCCGGTGTAGATTCTATAACTGCTTCAGCACATAAAATTAATGGACCCAAGGGAATTGGTTTTGCATATGTGAAAAGCGGTACCCCAATTTCACCAATTTTGTTCGGCGGTTCTCAGGAGAGAAACCGCAGAGGTGGTACGGAAAACGTAGCTGCAATTGTTGGTTTTGCTGAAGCTGTAAGAATAGCAAGTAATTCGATACAAGAAAGATTTAAGCATGTAACCGAATTGAAGCAAAGCTTTGTCAATGGAATTTATTCAATAGATAATAAGGGCATCGCAATAAATGGCGGTGAAAATACCTCTTCTTATATTTTAAGTATAACATTAAAATCAAATTATTATAGAAATGATCCTGAAGCAATGTTAATGTTTCTTGATATTAACGGAGTTGCAGTTTCTAATGGCGCTGCATGTACATCAGGGACATTAAAACCGTCGCACGTAATTCTTAGCACAGGTTATTCTGTTGAAGACGCAAAAGGAACAATTAGATTTTCTTTCGGTTGGCAGAATACTATTGAAGAAGTAGATTATGCTTTAGAAGTTTTAGAAAAGCTATCCAAGAAGTTTAAGAGATGAAATAATCTGTAACCTCGAAGGTTACTGCTTTGCAACCTTCGAGGTTACTACCCCTCACCAAACATCATAAACTACTTTATTTTTTTCATTAGTAATAAATTCTAAAAATTGTTCTTTCGTATCGAAAAAACTATACACTTCTTCGTTATCACATAATGTTACATTCCTTAAACCGAACAATTCTTTAGCATTCGAGAATTCCCATTCCTGCGAATATTTTACCAAACCATCTTTAACCGGATTTGACAAGATATACTTAAATATCCATTTGAAATATATTTCATCGTCACAATACTTGGACTTCGTTTTGCTTTCAAACAGGACCCCGCTTTTTTTGTATTTTTTGTTTATTGTTTTTGTATATGAATTTATAAGATGTGATAACATCAAACTGATTGGATATTCATTTGTGTTTTGTTTTAGAAACATATGAAAATGATTTGGCAGCAAACAATAACACAAAACTGTTATGTGAAATTTATTTTTGTACTCATTCAATTGTTTTAAGAAATAAAGGTAATCATTTGTATCAAAGAAAATTTTCTGCTTGTTTGCGCCACGGTTATAAATGTGATGGTAAGTGTCTTTGAAGAAGTTTCTTGGTTTGTTCATAATTAAAGTTAACACAACAAAAAATATTTTCGAATCACGGTAACCTCGAAGGTTACAAAGTAGTAACCTTCGAGGTTATTTAAAAAAATTTTAAGTTAGGTAATCTATCAATTGTGATAACTTTTCGCGTAATTGCTTTCTGTTAACTATAAAATCTAGAAAACCATTCTCGAGTAAAAATTCAGAGCGCTGGAATCCCGGGGGCAAATCTTTTCCAATCGTTTGTTTTATAACGCGCGGTCCGGCAAACCCAATCAATGCTTTCGGCTCAGCAATAATAACATCTCCCAGCATAGCAAAACTAGCTGTTACTCCACCAGTTGTAGGGTCAGTAAGCACAGAGATGAACGGTAACTTTGCATCTGACAACCTAGCTAATCGGGAACTTGTTTTTGCCATTTGCATAAGTGAAAAAGCGCCTTCCATCATTCTAGCGCCACCGCTTTGGCTAATAATTATTAACGGGGTTTTATCTTCGTAAGCTGCATCAATAGCTCTCGCAATTTTTTCACCAACTACTGAGCCCATACTTCCGCCTATAAAACTAAAATCCATACATGCAAATGCAACCCTCTTTCCTTCAATTTTCCCCGTCCCGGTCTTAATAGCATCATTTAATCCGCTCTTCTTAATTGTTGCAATAACTCTCTCACCGTAATTTTTTGTATCAGTAAATTCAAGCGGGTCACCTGACTTCATTTTTTTATCAAGTTCTTTAAACGAGCCTTTATCAAACAAGAATAAAACATATTGATCGCTTCCAATCCTGAAATGATAATTGCATTTTGGACAACACCATAAATTAACTTCTAATTGTTTATTATGAATTATTTCTCCACAGTCTTCACATTTAGACCACTGCCCGTCTGGGATATCAGTTTTCTTACTATTTGGAGAAATATTTTCTTTTTTTCTTTTAAACCAACCCATTAAGATTTTCTCTTTTCAATGTTCACAAATAAAGTTATCGTTTGATTCGGTTGCTGAGGGTCGTTTGAATAAAGCGTGACGGTTCTTGTTAATTTACCCTCTCTGTTGGCGGTATCTAATTCAATTCTAATATTTCCCGATTCACCCGGTTGCAAAAGTTTGCTGCTTAATAATGCAGCCGTACATCCGCAAGACGTTTTTACGTCACTTATTATTAAAGGAGCTTTGCCTTCATTCTTAAAACTAATTTTTGTTTCAACTACTTTACCTTCTTCAACAGTTCCAAAATCATGCTGAGATAAATTTAATTTTAATTTAGGCGTTTTGCCATCTTTTGAAACCATAGTGTTTTTATCAACAACAACCCCGGTAAAAGTCAATTTGTATTGAGGATTTGCCGGATCATTTGATGAGATATAAACAAATTTTTCTTGGGGCCCTAATCTATTAGCAGAGTTAAACTCAACTTTTACAAAAGTTTTTTCACCGGGGCTTAAACTCTTTTTTTCCGGGGCTGCAGCCGTGCATCCGCACGAAGCATGTACTTGAATTATTTTAAGTTCAGCCTTTCCAGTATTCTGAATTTCAAAATTATGTGTAACAATTTCTCCTTCAGCAATAGTCCCAAAATCATGGTTATCTGCTTTTGCAAATAATTTTGGTACATCTGTTTGTGAAAAAGAAACCGATACAATTACAAAAACAAAAAAAACAACTAACCTTTTCATCTTTTCCCTTTTACTATAAATTTCTTGAAATAGTTTGGTTCGAGATAATCGTAATTGGAAGTTAATAAATCGTAGCCTAATAAATAAGCCCATCTACCGATTTTTACAGCAGTTAATTCAAATTCCTTATTTAACGTACGATCAATAAATGAATCCCCGTAAATCAACTCATCCGAAGAAATTAATGATTGCAAATTATTTTTCTCTACTAATTGCAGATTATCAACAACTGCTGTTTTTTTATCATGTTTAATATATTTTGAAAAATAATATTCATCACCGGCAGCATTCATCGCTATAATGAATTTTGTGCCTGTCTTAATATATTTTGAAATATGAAATGCATATGCATCGAATGTTGGAACTGGTATTATTGGAATGCTGGCACCAAACGCCAATCCTTTTACTGTCGAAAGTCCAATTCTTAATCCTGTAAATGAACCGGGGCCCATTGAAACAGCAACTGCTTTACACTGATTTAATTCTACCTGAGCGTTTTTCAAAACAGTGTCTATCATTTCAATTAATTTTTGAGAGTGTATATGCTTTTGCTGATAATTCATTTCAACAAAATTATTATCATCAAATAATAGCGCAACGCTGCAGTTTACACCTGATGTTTCAACTGCCAATATCGGGAAAAGATCATTCATGTCTTACTATTGATATTTCTCGTGATGTATCGTTAATGAACTTAAGATAAATTTGATAATTCCGTTTTGGTAGAATTTCCGGGTACATATTTGACCACTCTATAAAAACAATATTTTCTCCGTTGAGATATTCGTGAAATCCAATATCGTAAAGTTCTTCAGCTTTTTTTATCCGATATAAATCAAAATGTATAAAATTTACTTTATTATGATATTCATTTACGATCGCAAAACTCGGACTAGACACATTTTCTATTCCATATTCTTTACATACATATTTTACAAAAAAAGTTTTGCCGCTGCCGAGATCGCCATCCAATAAAATTACATTACCTTTATTGATTTGTTTTGCAAAATTTTGAGCAGTTAAAATTGTCTCCTCTTCAGATCTAATTACAGTATGAAATGGAAAATCCATTAAACCTTACTCTCCATAGTAATCACAGGAAGAATCATTTCTTCCAACGAGATCCCTCCGTGCTGAAAACTATCTTTATAATAACTTAAATATTTGTGGTAATCGGTTGGATAAACAAAATAAAAATCTTCTTTTGATATTATGTAATTAATTGTCAATCCTCGTTTGGGTAACTTATAATCCAGAGGATTCTTAATAAAAATTGCATGTTTCTCATCCACTTTTAAATTCCTGCCAAATTTAAAACGCAAATTTGGCGATGCTTCTCTATCACCCAAAACTTTTGCGCCGCGCAAAGTTCTTATACTCCCGTGATCAGTGGTAACAACAACTTTTGCATTTGGAATTGTTGCTATAGCTCTAAATGTATTAAGCAATGAAGAATGCTGAAACCAGCTGTTGGTCAATGAACGGTATGCCGGTTCATCCGGTGCAATCTCTTTTAATATATCTGAATCTGAACGGCCGTGAGCAATCATATCTAAAAAATTTACGACCACAGCCATAAAATGTGTTTTTTTATGTGATAGAACATTTTGTTCAAATGAACGCCCGACTTCAGGATCTATGATCTTCACATATTTCAATTCATTATTTAATGATATTTTTTTTCTGATCAACAAATTCTGCAGAAGATCTTTTTCATATTTATTCATACTGTTTTCATCATCACTCATTGTCCCCCATAAATCAGGATAATGTTTTTCAATTTCGGAGGGAAATAAACCGGCGAATAATGAATTTCGTGAATATGGTGTTGCTGTCGGTAGTATTGAATAATAATAATCTTTTTGGATGTTGAAAAGATCCTTTAGATGTTTTTCCATTACAAGCCATTGATCTAAACGAAGGCAATCAATTACAAAATAAAAAATTGGTCCTGCTGATTTTGATAAATGAGGGAAAACATATTTCTCGGTTATCTGGGTAGTGAGATGAGGGACATTTTCACTTCCGACAGAATCAATCCAAGTCTTGTAATTTTTCTCAACAAATTTGCTGAACTCTTGATTACATTCTTTTTTTTGCTCTGTTAATGTCTGCCTAAGACCAACCTCGGGATGCTCATCAAGTTCCATATCCCAATTTGTAAGTTTCAGATAAATTTCGATCCAATCACCAAAATCCGGATCCATTAAAAGTTGACGGGATATTTCATTGAAGTCGTTAAGATAGTCTTTAGCAACGTATTCACCGGATATTTTTTTGCTTTCAAGAATTTTTTTGCAGACCATTAAAACTTGCGAAGGCAAAACCGGCTTAATTAAATAATCACTTATCTTGCTTCCGATGGCATCGTGCATTAATGATTCAGCCTCATTCTTGGTTATCATAACGACTGGTATGTTGGGATTTATTTCTTTGATTTGAGCAAGGGTTTCAAGTCCGCCAATTCCTGCCATCATCTCATCAAGAAAGATAAGATCGAATTGTTGATTCTTCACTTCATCCACAGCATCTTCGCCGTTGGTTACTGTCTCAACTTCATATCCTTTCTCATTCAAAAAAATGATATGTGAGCGGAGAAGTTCTATTTCATCATCTACCCAAAGGATTTTATTTTTTTTCATATTTTAATTTTTTGTCCGACTAATGTTATTGAATTGCAATTCTAACGTCAACACCTGCTTCGTTAGTTGTAGTGGGTGGAATTCTTGATGCACCTTCCGGTTCAATGCTTGTTCTTCTGTAGAAGATTGAAAGAGTTACACGCGAACTCATTACATATTTTATTTTGGGTTCTATTGTTGTGTTTGTTTTTCCTTCTTGAGGAGTACCGTTCTCTTTAAAATTATTCATCTCATAAATTACACTTGAGGTCTTTCCGCTTGTATATGAGAATGATATCTCAAGATCGTTCTTCAATGAGATTCCAAAAAGAGGAAGCTCGAATCCGGATTTAGTGTAACTGGCAGAAATATTAATATCGCGGTTAAATGCTTCTGTTACGTTAAGAGTTGTTACACCAAGACTATAAGAAGTTTTTGTTGAAAATCTTAATGTACTCTGGAAAGTTCCGCCGAAAAATTTTTCAAAGCTCATTGTAATTCCGGCTAACGGAGAAAAACCATAATCCACCCGTTGTGTTTGAACTTCCTGTACTCCATCCGGATTAATTTTCCATCCTTCACTATAATTAGAAATATAAGCATGATTTATCATAACTCTGTTGGCGAAACTGAATATCTTATATTTTTCCAAACCGGTCCAATTAAAAGTCCAATTGGGTCTTGGAATATATTTCATAATGTTGGAGAGGAGAGGAATTTTTGATAAGAATGAAAATGTTTCGAATCCTTTCAGGAATGCGTCCGATAAACTTTGTGCCGGGTTACCTGATGTCGGATCATAAAGGTCATGAACTTTTTTAATTCCGTTTCCCAAAAAAGAAAATATAAATGAGGGCGGTAAACTTAAAAATGATCTATCCAAAGTTCCTGTAGATAGCATATTTGTAATTGAAATAGTACCGAGTGAATCCGTTTGTATTGTAGCCGATCTATTAATTCCCCAGCCTACTTTCCAATCCAACTTTAAGTCCGCACCTTCCCACAACGGCCGTGATGTGCTAAATGATAAATCATTTTTCTGACTATAATTATCCTGAATATTTCCCCGGGGGGCTCTTGGTCCTAAATCATTTGAGAAGCCTAACATAAATAATCTTTTCGGACCTTTACTATCACTTTGACTGAACCCCCAGAAATTATTAAATCCCGTTCCGTCTCCTACGATTCCGCCCCCTGTGTAACTGCTGTTCTGAGAAAAATTAATTGTGATTTGATCATAATCCAGTAATAATGTTTTTATACCAAGCTTTAATAATTCCAATGATGCATTAAGTGTACGCATAATACTCTTCACAGTATCTTTACTAGTAACAATAGTTGAGTCGTTCATTACAATAGTGGAATCGCTTTTTACAATACTGGAATCTTTTGCCAATTCAGTTTTTACCGGAATATTTTCAGTGTTCTTTTGTACTTGTTGTTCTTGGTTTTGTTGATTACCGCCTCTGCCGCTTCTCCTTCCGCCTGTTCTTCCACCCTCAGTTTGTTCTGGAATATTTTGTTCTATTCTTTTTTCTTCTTCCCTAAACATTGGTGCAAAAATAGATTTGAGCCTGATTGTTAACCCTGCTGTTATTCTATTTGCATAACCAGCACTTTTGCCTAATACTCCTTGTGTAAAATTATTTTGCCATTGATAAGTTACAGAATAACTTCCGTTGAGAGTTAGATAACGATCCAGATCCCAAATGGATGGAAGTTTTGGATTTGTTCTTAGATCAACAGTTTGCTTAAAATTATAATCTTTGCCAAATAACGATCCCCCAAATATATCACGCCAAATTTCACTTTCAGGCCGCTCTAAATCATTATTAGTTAATAGATAAGCAAGAGTTGAAGAAATATCAAAATTATAGTTTAACGAAAGGTTCCAGAATCCACCTTCAGTTATTGACCAATTAAAACCTGCTCCTCGTGTTGCTACAAAATCACGCAGGATGTTTGGTTTATCAGCTAATGCCCTGTTCTGCGTGTATGATCTTTTTCTACTTGCAGTGATTGAAGATGTAATTGATTGCGGAAGAAAATAAATTTTTACATCACTGTAATCGCTGAATAATTTAAAGAAACTTCCGATAAGCGGAATATCGGCCGGCTTAAAATAATTGTCTCTGCTTAAATTAACCGAGTAATTTGCATTTGCATTCCATATCCAGCTATCGGAATTACGAACTGTAGGAGAACTCGAAGTAGAATTATTGTAGTTAAATCCAAATGATAGATTATTAAAAGTATCTCTAATGTACCATACATCAGTTGGTATTTTAATTCTGATGTTAGATAATGTCCACGTTTCAGAAACGCTTAAGAACTGTGATTCATCCTTTAACTTGGCAACTTCTTGTTCAATCGTGACAGGATCATAATTCTTTTCCGTAAGTTTTTTTCTTAATTCATTTTGAGCTTCATCTACTTTAATGTCTGTACCGGGTAAATAAAGCGGATTGGTTGATTGCTGGTTGCGGGAATAGGAAACGCGCAGATTACTTCCAGCAAGGTTAAGTGGAATTAATTTTAGAACATCAAGATCAACTGCAACACCCCAATTCAATCTGTCTTCGCGTGTACCGAATCTGTCTGCAAGTTTATGAAAATACGGATTGGTTTGACTCACATTAAAATTAACTCTAATTAAATCAGCTAGTGATAAAGCGCCGCTTGCGCTATAAGCCCATCCGGGAGTTGCATCAGCATCAAGTACTCGTAATTCATTTACCCAGACACTACCGGAAACAGCTTCATTAGGTGTTCCTTTGTCTATCGGGTTTACAATTCCAATTGTAAAAAATGTTACTTGTGTTAATGTAGGATTTCCTCTTACACCGTATGTATGTCCGGTTTTTCCCGTAACAGGAACCCGGAGAATTTTATTTATAAAAGTACTATCACCCCTAGTCTGAATTTTAATGGCTGTCAGATCAGAAAAGACCATACTAACTTCATTCCATCCGTCGCTTCCGGCTGCATAATTGTATCTTACAGGTTGGCGATATTCGTAATAGTTTAACGAGTCCGAACCAAATCTAAGATATACTTCCGATCCGTAATTATTCTGTTTTGTAGAATCGTAATACGAAACTGAACCCGGTAAATCATTTTTATCCGAGTGAATGAAAAATTTCATCTCTTTATAGTTGAAAAGATCCAAAGGTTTATAGAGATAGCGAACAACTTCACGTTTGTCCCCATCTTCTAATTTATTTAGAATAAGATTTAACGCCTGCTCGTTTTTCAATACATTATTATTCGGCTGCGTCCGATCTCTTTCTCTAAAAACTCCGGGAGGTGAAACATACTCAGGATTATCTTCTAAGTTGATTGATGATACTGTAAGTACAGTATCATTTAAAGTTACTTTTGGAGGAGACAAAACTTTTTGCCATTGATTTCCAACAAGATTCATTTCAGCAAATCTTAAATGAACCGGCTGCTCAGCCCCCGAAACCCAAAATCTTATATACTCAATTACTGAAAAACTGGGATCTCCATACTTTGCAATAAAATCTTTTAAGGGAATTCTAAATAAATACCATCCGGCATTATCACCGCCGCCTATCACAAATTTATTTACAGAACGATTTGTATCAATTGGTACTTCATACCGGAAGTAACTGTTAACACGGTCTAACGTAAAATTTCTATTTAGATCTTCGGTATCTGGTATTCTTCCTTGATCAATAGATACACCGTTCCCTTCAGTTCCGTTAACATGTGAGTAATCGGGATTTTGAGTTAACTGGAATGAATAATTATCATTACTTGGATCTGGGTTTAATGCAGAATCATATCCCGGCTCTCCAATATCTTTTACACCGTCAAGACCTGTATCTTCTCCATCATCTAAAAGATCGTTGTGGTTTGCATCTTCAGTATCAAGTTTACCATTTGGAATTACATCTTCACTAATTTGCCCTAGATCAATATTTAATTTTAGATTACCAGGAGCTTGCGGAATGTTTAACCAGAATTCTATGAACTCAATATTTTCTTCAACAAGATTATTTGCAGTAGAAGAAAGAACTTTCATAATGCCGCCCCAGTTTTTATTTTTTTCTCCAAGTGTCGGATTCAAATTGTAAAAACCTTTTTGATCCGGCTGAAAAACAAAATCTAATGTTTGAATTAGCTGTGCACCCGGATCATTATTTACTCTTCTACTTCCATAAATATCTTTGATAGTAACATCGGAGGGTGTTCTATTATACCAATACGTTTTTGCTTTATAATCCATCTGTTCCATTTCGGTTTTCGATCCGATAAAAGGAAGATTATTAGGAACACTTATATCATGCCACGAGCCGTAAGGCATTCCAAGGGGAATTAATTTTTTCGCACCTTCAAAATCATCAACGTAAGCTATACTTTTATTATTATCACTTGTTATTGTACTTTTCTTTGTATTGGGATCGGGACTCATATGAGCATACTCTGCAGTCAAAGAGAAATTAGAGGGGGCGCTGGTTGATATTACTTTATCGAGAGCTTTTGTAATGAACGGAAGATTAATATTCGTTTTAAAATCAGCACCGAATATTGAATTATTGAGCGGTTCTTCACCAATTCTAACTTTATCACTTAATGTCTGCTGATTCAAATTCAAATATGAAAAACCGAGAGTGGTTTCTTTATCAAATTCATACAGTCCCCTAAATCCAAGCAAAGTTTTAGATGCAAGCTGGAATAAATCATTTTGTTCGTATGAGATTCTTAAATCCGCTCCGGGGACTAATGCTTTATCATTGCGGATCAATACTTGACCTAGATTATAATCAACAGTGTAATCAATTCCTTCTTTTAAAAGATTACCATTCAGATAAACCTTTACGGAATTTTCAACAGCTTGAAAACCTATACTATAAACGGAGGTTACTTCGGCGGAATATTCTCCGCTAATAATAAATTTATCTTTTGTTCTATCCTGCTTAGCAAATGTTACCGTGGTATCATAAACAGCTTGGTACTTCAGAGAATCGGGTAAAGATCTCGGGAAATCTTTTCCGAACGGCTGCAGTACAGGAAAAATTATCTCACCTGTCGATGGCATAATTGTTCTTGGCGGAAAAAAGTCGAATGCGCCGTCAGGTTGAGCGCTGGTTCCGCTTTTATCAGTTTTATCAAGACCAAATGCCTCAAGAATTTTTGTGCCTTGAAAATTATTTTGTGCTTCCTGACCTTCGATTTTATACTTCATATCAAGAACAAAACCTTCTTCTTTAACATTGCGTCCGCCTACGGGATATATATTCCTTAATTGCAGACTCCATGCTTTTTTAAATTGAGGTTGAAGGTTTGGCGGTTTTATAAGTTTTAAAACCAACCTTGTTTGGGTTGAACTTTGAAGATCGCTAATAAATTCACCAAAGTATGCATCATCAGCCGTTGAAGGACTGTTACCTTCTATATAATATGCAACTGCAATAGCATCTTGTTCTTGAATCTGAGTTTTAAAAGTTATGAATCCTGTTTCAGGATGTATCTCATAATCTCCTGGCTGTAAGAGAACAAATCTTCGATCTATTTCTTGAACACCAGGAATTGTTTGCAGTGTACTGTCACGTAATTGGTCAGAATATAGAGTCCCTTTTGTTCTCTTTGGCAAACTTAAATAAGCATTTGCTTTTCGTTCATTAGGATTGAAAAGACCTGTTACAGTTTTCCAAACTTGAATATCCTTTACATATAAAGATGTAGTTACTCTAGGAGTCGGATTAGAATAATAATCAGTAAAAATATGCAATTGCGGATCAGCATAAACCGAATCAATAAAAAAGTGGTTAGGTGAGTAATCATAAGCATGAATTTCAAAATTTTGTGCTTTAGCTCCGCCGCTTACTGAGACTTCCTGAATTTCACTTTTCTTTTGAGACGCGAGTGCTGTTAAACTAAATGGACCCATTTTGAATTGTGCTTTGATTCCGAATAAAGCTTCACTTCCTCCAACCAAAGGAGAAGTTTGCAGAGATACGTTTCCGGCTTCAATACTTTGAATTATTTCATCATCATAACCGGTGTACTTTATCTTTAATTGATTTTCATATTGGAATTGACGTTCGGTATTCCAATCTGCACCGATAGTAAGTTTATCACCAATCGTTCCATTTAAATTTATTTGTACTTGCTGCTTAAAGTCAGGTTCATTTCGTGTATTTCCAAGAGCTGAGGTAGTTATTCCTGTTGTTGTTTCATTCCGCCATGCACCGTGAATATCAACTTGGCCGGCAATATTTAATTTGATATGAGGGGCACCAAAAATACTTAGCAGCGGAGTGCTTGGAAGCGGTATCTCAATATTTGTTATATCAGTAATTAATTGAGTTAAATCTTTATTTGTACTTTTTAGTTTGTATTCATAACCCTTTTGTTCCCATACATCGCGTTTGATTGCTTCGAGTTTTAGTTTTATATATTCATCAATTGGAAACTCTAAAGATTCACGAATTGGTTTCCCTGCTATGCTTTCTTTGATCGTAACTTTTTTCCCTGCGGAATCTAATTGTACAGTTTTGGATAAAACGTTTTCGGAAGGGTAAACAAAAAAACTGGATCGCTTCTTTTCTCTAAATAAAATATTGGGAAAATCATTACGATAAAAATGGAAATATTTTATTCTTGCCGTAGAATCCTTGGACATGGTTTCAATTCTTTTTAACGAATCCTGTTTTGTTTTAATTCTTAATGCATCTTCGGAAAATAAATTAGTCGTTAAAGAATCTTTTTTAACAGGTTTGATTAGTTTGACTGTTGAATCCGGAACGATTGGATTTAATTTATTAACAGGGATTTTTGTAGAATCTTTTGAAATGCTGTCAATTCTTTTTAATGAATCTTGTTTTGCTTTGTTTTTTAATGAATCCTCCGCCAATAGATTAATCTTTGTAGAATCATTTTTAACGGCTTTGATCTGCTTCGCTGTTGAATCCGGAACAGTGGAAATTATTTTGCTGCTTTGAGCTTGATTAAAAGTTTTTGATAAATCTAATAAATCTTGTTTTATATCAATTCCATCAATGGTTGAATTAGAGTTGATATAATCAAAACAAGCATCAAATAAGAGAATTTTATTCGAGTTTGAGTAAGATTGATTTCTGAAGCCTAATATTGCGGCCAACGAGATCATTAAAATAGGAAGCAAAATTAATTTGAATCCCGGTTTAAAGATATTTTTGAATTGCGGAGAAATAAGAGTCCTTCGAATTATTGAGAATGGTAGAAACCTTCTATTCAACCTCCTTTAATTTCTTAGTCTAAAATTATCAAAAAAAAAGCATTTGGCAATTTATTTTTTTGGGTAAAATTCTCCTCTATTAACTACTAATTATCCTACTTAAAACTTTTCCTGATTACAAATCTATTTCATATTAGAAATTAACTATGATTTGATTATATCTTCAAGATGAGTTTTTTCATCGAAAGTTTCTATAATATTACTCTCATGGACAATAATAGCACTTAATTTGTTTCCAAGAAAAACACCCGTATCAAGATAAACTGCATTGGAATCTTCAGCAAGTGTTATTTCGTGTTTTGTTGTATGCCCTACAACCTGAAGCTTTCCAATATTCAACAGTGAGTCACGCGTCCAAAGAATTCCTCTGTCACTTCGCAAATCATTTCTAATTAATGTATCAAGAATTTCCAATCCATCCAGATAATTTGGAGGTAAAAGTTTTGCATAGTAGTTCGAAATTCCGGCGTGAGATATAAAACAATCCGGTAAGTTAAAGTAAAGCGGTGCAAGTTTAATCAATTCAATATGCTGAAACATTTCTGTTTCTTTATTGGCATACGATTCCAAAGTAGATTCGTTTCCGTTAAAAAACCATGAACGGGCAAAAACACTTTGCGGATCTTTGAAGAAATGAAAAAACATATAATCATGGTTGCCGGGTGTAAATAAAATATTGTTTGTAATTATGAATTCGAAAACGTCACTGCTTCGATTTCCCCGGTCAACCAAATCCCCCACAGTGTACACAGGAATATTCGGGTAACGCCGAATTATTTTTTTATATAGTTCTACTAATGTAAAATAACAACCATGTATATCCCCAATAATAGCAATCATAAATAATCTACGTTAAATGTGATAGGTATTTTTAGCAAATTCAGTTAATTCATGCTTAAAATCAGGATGGGAAATTTCAATTAATGCACGAACTCTTTCTTGAATACTTTTACCGAACAAATAAGCAACACCGTATTCGGTAACAACGTAATGAACATCTCCCCGCGAAGTTACAACACCAGCTCCGGGTTTAAGCATAGGAACAATTTTAGAAAACTTGAGATCTTTAGTGGCAGATGGAAGAGCAATAATTGGTTTTCCGCCTTCGCTATGCGCAGCCCCTCTAACAAAATCTACCTGTCCGCCAATTCCGCTAAAAAATTTCGTCCCGATAGAATCCGCACAAACTTGGCCTGTAAGATCAATCTCTATAGCTGAATTGATCGCTATCATTTTATTATTCTTTGAGATCAAAAATGGATCATTTACATATTCCTGCGGATGAAATTCAAACACGGGATTATTATCTATAAAATTGTAAGAACGTTTTGTCCCTAGAACAAATCCTGCTATTATTTTCCCTGGATGAAGAGTTTTCTTTTCGCCGTTAACAACACCTTCCTCCACAAGATTAATTAATCCGTCAGAGAACATTTCCGTATGAACACCAAGATCATTTTTGTTGTGTAAATATTTTAAGACTGCATCAGGTATTGCACCTATTCCCATTTGAAGTGTTGAACCGTCTTCAATCATCTCAGCAACATTCTTACCGATTTGATCATATATTTTTAGTACTTCCGGTGTTGCGTCAGGATCTGCTTGCGGTAATTCTTGTAAAGGTTCATCAATCTCAACAACAAAATCAATTTTATTAACATGAATAAAACTGTTACCTAATCCGCGCGGCATGTGTTTGTTCACTTGTGCAATTACACATTTTGCTTTTTCAGCCGGAGTTTTGATATTTCCAACATCAATACCGTAGCTGCAGAATCCATGTTCATCCGGAGGAGAAACGTGAATCATTGCAACATCAGCTTGAATAACCCCACGCTTAAATAACATTGTAACTTCGGAAAGAAATATGGGAATAAATTCCGCACGGCCTTCATTAACAGCCGTACGCGCATTGGCACCAATGAAAAATGCCTTATGCTTAAAATGTTTTTCCATTCCCGGTTTAGTATAAGGTATATCACCTACAACAAGGATATGATAAATCTCAACGTTGCTTAATTCATCTTTTCTGCGAACCATTGCATTAATCAACTCAAGAGGAGCAGCACAACCAGGCTGGACAACAATCTTATCATTCGATTTAATAATTTTTACGGCTTCATCGGACGTAACAATTCTAGAATTATACTTTTTTACCCAAGGTGCATTCGATGTCAAACCAACTTTTATTTCATCAACTGTCATATTACTTACTCAATTGTTAGAAAAAATGTGAAGGCGTCTAAACTCTATATTAAACGCTTCGGCAATATTTTCATTTGAACAAAATCCGTTATATGTACAAACACCTTTTGCTAATCCGGCGTCTCCAAGGAGTGCATTCGATAATCCGTTATCAGCAATTTCTAAAATATATTCTATTGACGCATTTGTTAATCCGTACGTAGCGGTTCTTGAAACGAGTGCCGGCATATTGGGTACACAATAATGAATTACATTATGTTGCATAAAAATCGGATCGGAAACTGAAGTTGGCCTGCTTGTTTCTACACAACCTCCTTGATCAATTGAGACATCAACAATCACTGCACCTTTCTTCATTGATCTAACCATGTCTTCAGTGACCAAGTGGGGTGTTTTTTCCGCTTTCAATTGTACTGCACCAATTAGAAGATCAGCAAACTTAGTTCCTCTTGCTATTGTATATGGATTAGCCGCAACAGTAGTAATATTATTAGATATATCCGTTTCGATTCTCCGAAGTCTGCGTAAATCCTTATCAAGAACAATTACATGAGCACCTCTGGCATAAGCAGCACGGGCGGCGGTAAATCCGACTACGCCTGCGCCCAGTATAACAACTGCTGCAGGTGCAACTCCTGTGATTCCGCCCATTAATATCCCACGACTATTAGGAATATCACTGCATAAAAATCTTTCACCCTCTTGAACGGCAAGTTGCCCGGCAATTTCACTCATAGATTGTAAAATCGGAAGGTGTTCCCCTTTCTCGATCAACTCATAGGCAATTGCGATATTCTTTTTTGTAAGAAGTTTTTCAATAATATTTTTTTTACCGACGGCTAAATGAAGAAATGAAAAAATAATCTGCTCATCTTGAAGCATATCAACTTCACTATCGGATAAAGGAGCAATCTTAACAATCATTTCAGCACGTTGATAAATTTCATCGGCAGTGTATACAATATTAGCACCGACACGCCTGTAACTTTCATCAGTGAAGTGGCTTTCAACTCCCGCATTCGTTTCAATGAAAACGGAATGCCCTGCTTTAACTAAGGTATCAACCCCTGCAGGAGCCAGAGCAATTCTTCTTTCTCCCTTATAAGTCTCTTTTGGAATCCCAATTCTCATAACAATTCTTATATTATTTGAATGCAAAATAGCTATTCACACTGCGACATTCAATTATGAGCAATAACAGAGTTATATACTAATTAGTTCGGGTATGTTCTAAAGTCCGTAAGATTTGTAAGTTGATAATGATCTTTGGGGTATTATGTCGAAATTCAAAAATACATTCAGAATCGAATCCGCAAGATTAAAAGAGTGGAATTACTCAAATCCATGGTGGTATTATATTACCATTAACACAAAAAATCATCTTCATCATTTTGGTGAAGTTGAAAACAGTAACATGGTATTGAATGAATTAGGAATGGTTGTAGAAGCAGAATGGTTGAAGACAAAATCATTACGTACAAATGTCGAACTGGATTATTTTGTCATTATGCCAAATCACCTACACGGAATAATAATTTTAAACCCTGTAGAGACACGCCGAAGCGTGTCTCAAAAGAAAGAGATATTGTTAACATCCGAGACTCGCCGCGGCGAGTCTTTACAAAACGATACTAAAGCCCAGTTTGGTAAACCTATCAGTAATTCACTTTCATTAATCATAAATCATTTCAAAGGTTCAGTAAAACGATGGGCTAATTCAAATAATTATTCTAATTTTTTCTGGCAGACAAGATTTTATGATAGAATTATTAGAAATGAAAAAGAATTGTATAATGTTAGAAAATATATTGAGCAGAATCCGTTGAAATGGGAATTGGGAAAAGATAAATCGGGAAATATTTTCGATTTGTAATTTATGTTTCATAAAGACGCGGCATACCTAGTCTTTACAATTTACCCGAACAAAAGTCTAACAATGAAAAGTGCACCAAGTATTCCTGCTACATCTGCTAATAATCCAACAGTAACTGCGTGTCTTGTTTTTTTAATATTGACTGAACCAAAATAAAGTGCCAGCACATAAAAAGTTGTTTCTGTACTTCCCATAATTGTTGAAACAAGTATTCCAATAAATGAATCAGGCCCGTGTACGGACATAACTTCAGACATAATTCCAAGCGATCCGCTCCCGGAAAGCGGTCGCATTAGTGCCATAGGTAATGCTTCAGCAGGAAATCCGATTAGATTCGTCATTGGAGATAAGATGACCATCAGAAAATCCATAGCACCCCCTGCCCGGAATATTCCAATAGCAACTAGCATTGCGACTAAATATGGAATTATCCGCAGTGCAACATTGAATCCTTCTTTAGCACCATCTACAAATGCTTCATAAATTTTTACTTTCTTAATCGCCCCGTAAACAACAAACGATATTATTATTACCGGTATTGCAAGAGTTGATACAATCTGTATAATTATTTTCAAACTTTCCAAATTTAGAAAACCTGCACTAGAAAATATTTTTGACATCAATCCTGTTGTGGCAAGTAATACAATGAGAAATGCAATCGAAAATATTGCTGTAAAAAATTTCCAGCCTGATTTTAGAAACGATACAAAGTTGGAAAAACTCATTGGGAATTTTTCTAATGTTTTAGCAGAAAGAATTCCCACAAAAGTTGCACATGATGCACCAAATATAGATGTACCTATAATTATGGTCGGGTCGCTGCTTCCAGACGCAGCACGAACTGCAATCGCTGTTGCCGGAATTAATGTTAATCCCGCTGTATTGATTGCGAGAAAAGTTACCATTGCATTTGTTGCTGTCCCTTTTTCCGGATTAAGTTTATCCAATTCTTCCATAGCTTTAAGTCCGAATGGAGTAGCAGCGTTACCGAGTCCGAGCATATTTGCAGAAATATTCATAATCATTGGACCCATAGCCGGATGATCTTGAGGTACATCGGGAAATAAAAATTTTGTAATTGGTTTTACAGATTTTGCAATAATTTGAATTAATCCCGACTGTTCTGCAACTTTCATAATGCCAAGCCATAAGGCCATAATTCCAATCAATCCCAATGCAATATTAACTGCTTTTCCGGCGTAATCAATCGCTGAATTAGTTACATCTTTCATCTTAACAAAAGAAATTTTCTCTAAAGTAAACGCTGCTTCATAAGAATTTATTCCGTTGGTATTACCCAATATAATTTTCCCACCTAAATCATTTTCCTTTCCCGATACTTTAGCCATCTCTTGCCAGATCGCCGGTGATTTTTCATCAACAGTAAAATAAACTGTGTAATTATTTTCTTTTTTGTTAAATGTAAGTTTAACTTTTTGATCAATCACTTCGTTTTGATTTATTTTATAAAATTTAGCGAATGACCGGGCGGAGATTTTAATTATTGCATCAAAGGGTTTCTCACTTTTTGCAAAACTCGAATCAAATGAAACAGAGGCTTCAACTGATTCACCGTTCTTATATTTATTCTGTGTTTGATTGGATAAATCAAGCGTAAGTGCAGTTCCGATACCGAGAAAAAGTAATCCAAGCCAAATATAATTGAGCATGTTAAATTCTCTGATGAATGATTGATTGGATGCAAATTAAAAATTATCTGAGTAAAAGACAGATTTTATTTAATTTAGGTATAATAGCAATGGCTAATTGAGAATTGCGAATGGAGAATTGAAATGAAACTTGGATTGGTTCAATATTCACCGGTTTGGGAAAATCCCGAAGAGAACATTTTAAGGATCGAAGACTTATTAAAAACAACAAACACAAAATTCGATCTGCTTGTTTTCCCGGAAATGACTCTCACCGGATTTACAATGAATTCTGAAAAATTTGCTGAAGAGTTAGATGGAATCGGAATGCAATATTTTTTAAACCTTTCAGCACGATTAAAGACAAACATATTTGCCGGGATAATTGAGCATGACGGTGAAAATATTTACAACTCACTCGTTCATTTTGATTCCTTTGGTTTGATTAGAGCACGCTACAGAAAAATTCATCCTTTCAGTTATGCGAAGGAAGATAAGTCCTATAATGCGGGGAATGAAACAGTAATTACTCAAATAGATAAAATAAAATTTGGCTTGAGCGTTTGTTACGATTTACGTTTTCCCGAATTATATCGCCTTTATGCAAAACAACAAGTTGATATTTTAATTGATATAGCAAATTGGCCGATACCGAGAATTGATCATTGGAAAAGTTTATTGAAAGCCCGTGCAATTGAGAATCAATGTTTTATGATTGGTGTAAATAGAGTTGGGACAGACCCGTTTAATACTTATAACGGTTGCAGCGCTGTGTTTGATCCTATGGGAAATGAAATTGTTTTAGTTAAGAATAAAGAAAAAATAATTGAAGCAGAAATTGATTTAGGAGAAGTTAGTGCCACAAGAAGTAAGTTACCTTTCCTTCACGATATAAGATTAATATAAGTTACAGATCTGTTTTATTAGTGATCAATCTAATTCCATTCCGGTTTGTTATATACAGCCAAATCCATTCAGCAAGAACTTTGTAGCGGTTTCGAAATCCGATCAAGTATAATATATGAATGAAAACCCATGCTAACCATGCAATTAATCCCGATGCTTTGATCTTGCCAATCTGCATTACTGCTCTGGCTCTACCAATCGTTGCCAAATTCCCTTTATCAAAATATTTAAACGGACCTCTTTTTTCTTTTGGAATCTGATGAGAAATAATTTTTGCAACAAAATTCCCCTGTTGGATTGCAACGGGACAAACTCCCGGCAATTGTTTACCGTTTTTATCATAGCACAATGCTGCGTCACCGATAACAAAAATTTCAGGGTGCTCTTTTACGCAGCAATCTTTTTGAACAACAACTCTCCCGACTTTGTCTTGTTCCGCCCCAAGTGCTTTAATTAAAGGTGGAATTGTATTCCCAGCCGCCCAAATTACATTTTGTGTTTCAATAAATTCATTTTCGAGCTGGACTCCTGAAGAACTTATCGCTGTTACTTTTGAATTTAATTTTACAGTTACACCAAGTTCTTCAAGAAGCGTCTTACCCTTTTTGTTCAGGGGCTCATCATAAATCCCTAAAATTTTATTTGTAGCTTCAACTAAAATTATTTTAGCTTTTGCAGGATCAATTTTTCTGAAATCTTTCATCATGGTATGTCTTGCAATTTCAGCTATCGCACCGGCTAATTCGACTCCAGTCGGTCCGCCTCCGACAATAACAAAAGTTAAATGCTTTTGAATTTCGGCTGCATTATTAGATCGTTCGGCTTTCTCGAATGACAATAACATTTTTTCACGCAGAGCAAGCGCATCGCGCATTGTTTTCAAACCCGGCGCAAATTTTTCCCATTCGTCTTTACCGAAATAAGAATGACGCGAACCGATTGCAACAATCAAATAATTATAATCAAATTCATCACCGTGCAAAAACACTTTCTGCTTCTGTATATCTATATCAGTTACTTCTCCCATTATCACTCTAGCATTTTCCTGCTTGCGGAGTATAGATCTGATTGGTGCGGCAATATCAGCAGGAGAAAGTGCCGCTGTAGCTACCTGGTACAGTAATGGTTGGAAAAGATGATGATTGGTTTTATCTATAAGAGTTATTTCAACATCGGCATTTTTAAGCGCTTTGGCAGCTGTCAATCCGCCAAATCCTCCGCCGATTATTACAACTTTCTCTTTCATGATTTTTTCTTACTTCCTGAGATTAAAATCTTAACCTAATTTATAAAATAATAGTGAGAATAGATTAATTCGAAGTATGATTCTAATATAAAGAAAGGCCACAAAAGATTTTACTCTTAAGTGACCTTGGAGAGTTGACTATGCATCGGGAATCTTTTTAAAAGCCTGTATTTACATTAACATCAACCTGCTCATTATTTCTGCGCTTAAAGTTGTTGAAGTTGTAACTCAAAGTTAGATTAAATATCGGCGCTTCCGGTCTAACATTTAAGTTGGATGTAAATCCCGTTCCGTTAGAAATAATATTGTATTTAGTTTGTCCGAACAAATTCTGTGCGCTTAATGTTGCAATTAATTGTCTTTCAAAGAATTCTTGTCTGACTGAAGCACCAATTATCATAAATGATTTTATCTCGCCCTGCGATGTTACATTCTTAGGATAATAATTTGTAAAGAATTGTAACCGTGTTGCTGCTGATAACATTAATGTTGTATTCAATCTTGCATCCCATGAAAAATTATTTTGTTCAGGGATTGCATATTCCGGAACTGCCTTCAGACTAAAATTATAAATATTCAATGACGGATCCATTTTAAACCAAGGTGCGAATGTGATGTTGGCAGAAATTTCTGAACCGATTGAAGTTGAATTTGTTGTATTGGCAAATGTCAAATTTAGTCTTCCGGTATTATCCACTACTTGAATTTGATCAATTCCGTCATCAGTTTTTCTAAAATAAGTTTGGACAGTCAGATAAACACCGGAAAAAGATTTTTGATAATTCAATTCGATTGAGTGGGTAAACGACGGCACCAAATATGGATTACCGCCTGTTGCAGTGTATGTATCGGAAAAATATGTAAACGGGTTTAACTGTCCGTCAAACGGCCGTTGAATTCTCCTGCTGTAACTAAATTGTAATTGCTGATCATTCGGAAGTTTTTCAGAAATATTTAAAGTCGGGAAAAAATGTAACTTCTGGTATTTGTATTCTGTACCTGTCGTTATTTGATCCAGTAGTCTGTCGGTATATTCAAGACGTAAACCTGCTTGATATTCTAGTCCTAATACTTGGTCCGAATAAGTTGCAAACCCGGCATAAACATTATTTCTAAAATCAAAATTATTAGAGAAGGCATTGTTAATCGTCCATGTCTGATCTGCAGAATTAAAATCTTTACTTACTATATCAATTTTTTTGTAGAAAAGATTTGCCTGAAGGCCGGTTTCAAAAACATTTTTGTCGGCTAAATTATGTTTATAATTTAATTTTATTCTCGAATCAATTCTTGAAGTATTATTCTCTCTTCCTTTAATTTTTACTTGTGAAGTTGGTGAAGAAATAGTTTCCGTTGTTATCTGGTCACTCGGTAATTCCAATTTAGTAAATGTTGCCTCAAAATAAAGATCATTTACCTTTGGAGTAAAGACATTGGTCAAGTTTATTGATCCGTTAAAATATTTAGCTGTTGTATTGTTTCTATCATTTGTAACTGAATACGAGTTTAATGCCGGATCCGTAAAATTAGAAGAGTTGTTGTAAGTATTTACTCCCATATTAAAATCCGTATAACCAATAGAGCCATTGATTCCTAAAGTGACTTTATCGGAGAAATATTTATCGAAAGAAAATCTTCCTGTGTAGGCATCTCTTTTTGAATGTAGATCTGCTGATGATGTTACACCCGAAATATTGAAAGCGGACCTATCAACATTTATATCTTGCATATAATTAAAACGTCTTGCATCTCCTCCAAGTGTAATATTAAAATCTTCATCCCTGTAACTAAGATTAAAATCACCGTTGTATTTATCTCGTGAACCGGCTCCGCTATTTACAATTCCGCTTGTACTTGTCAAATTAGTTTTTTTTGTAACAATATTAATTATACCGGCAGTGCCTTCGGCATCGTATTTAGCTGAGGGATTAGTAATGATTTCAATATTATCAATAATGTTTGCCGGGATTTGCCGCAGGGCATCCGTTCCGGAAAGAACACTCGGTCTTCCATCAACCATAACTGTAAAATTTCCGCTTCCTCGTAAAGTTAAATTTCCGTTTGCATCTATTTGAACAGACGGTTGGTTCTGAAGAACATCAACAGCCGTTCCACCTGCTGCTGAAAGATTTTGACTTACATTAACAACCTTTTTATCAATCTTAAATTCCATAGCGCTCTTATCTGCAACCACTTCATTCTCTTTCATTTGGACTGCCAGTGGTTGTAATTTAATCACGCTTAGGTTAACTGAATAATTATTCTCCGTTATTTGAACATCATTAATAGTTTTCTTTTTAAATCCAACAAAAGATATTACTAGATCATAATTACCATTTGAAATTCCATTTAGTAAAAATTCTCCCTTTTGATTGGATGCAATCCCAGAAACCATTTTCGAATCTTGTTTCGACATTAATACAACATTTGCATACTCGATAGGACTGCTTGTAACTTCATCAATTACTTTACCGGTTATTGTGCCTTGCGAAATAGCTTTTCCCCTTGTATTTGCAGCTAATAGAACATTGCTCTGTGCAAAAGAAGATGTGTATAATAATATAGCTGAAATTGCTAAATAAAAATATCTCTTCATAAAATTTTTCCTTTTGTTAATACTTATGACGTAAGGAGAAAATAAAAAGTTACAGAAGGGAAAAAATATTGCAGTTAAAAACTGTTAAAGGTCAAATGATGGCCGACAAGAATAATTATCTTCTGCCTGAATACAAACCGCCGGACTTGGTAACTTTAATATCCTGAAGCTCAGGTGCTTTAAGGCGAATCTCAAACCGGAAACCGCTGTAAACCCCCAGCGGGTTCCAATTAAAATTCATTTCCCAGCAATGAAGGTCTCTGTAAATTGTTACTTGCGGGGCTGAAACTTGTTTAGTCTCAAAATCATAACTGCCGCGTATTGTAAATTTCCAATTCTTCGTTAAGCTAAATCCCAGATCTGCATTTAGATTTGAATAGGACTGTGACTGATTTGGTGTCGGTTTAGAAAAATTATAATTGTAACTCAAACTTAAATTCCAAGGAATAGTTAAATCCGGCGATTGTTCCTCATCATACAAACCGATGTAATCTTTTTTTGCAAATGCGTTGAACCCTTCGTCCTTTTGTTCTTTTTTCTGTTTGTTAGTTTCAACTGGTTTTAATTTTTCACCACTTAGAGAAGTTGATACGGAAAAACTAAAATTAGTTAAACGAAATAAACCTTTTCCGTTTGATGCCAGGTATTGATTGATCCTTTGATAAATATCATTACCGTTTCCATCTTTACCTTTAACTGCATAGTCATAAAATGTATAGGAAGACGAACCGGAAAAACTTAACAGGTCTCCTATCTGCGTTCTGTAACTTAAATTCAAATCGGAGAGTTTCATACTATCGGCTGCAAAGTTATAACCGATACTTGCATTCAAGTTTAAAAGCTGAATTTTCTTTTGCTCTTTTGTTGTATCGGCAGCACTCTTGGCCATTTTCATTTCAAAAATATTGCCTAAAGAAAAACTTAAACTTTGTGATTGACCGGATGAGACACCGCCAAATACTTCACCGCTGTATTTATCATAACGTACAACTTCACCGTTAGATTTTGTATAAGAGTCATAATACCCCCAAACATCATTGGAAAAATCCGGTTGATAATTATATGAGATTGAGGGAAGTATTGTATGCCGGAAAGATTCAATTCCTAAAACATTCGGATTTATAACACCATACAATTTTGTTGAGGTTGAAACACTCATATTAAAAGTTCGAACAAAATTTAGTTCATTAATTGTTGATTGTATTGTTGAATCTTTTGTGGTTTTTATTCCTGTTAAAGGATCTACTGTTTCAATGGTTTTATTCTCTATCTTCGTTCGCTTGTTATACCACTTTTCCGTGTAAGAAATATTTGGCGATACGTTAAAGTAACCTAACTTTGGAGATGCACTAACTGAAATGTTATGCAAAGCTCCTGCATGAATGTCTAAATTATCGCCTGTCTTTCTTCTATTATTTGTGAATTGGCCTGAATAGCTGTAGCCAATTAACTCATACCATTTTTGATCACTCAAGGATTCAACATCATCCCGCTTGAACGGATAAGTTATTGACTTGCTGAAATTAATATTTGGAAGTGACTCGTTAATATTTCCGCTTGTCAGATTTTGTGTTCTGCTATAATTGATTGCCAAACTTGCGCCGGATTCATCCCATATCTTACTAAACGTTGCATTGGAAGTAATATCTTGGGAAAGGATATCATTGTAATTAATACTGTTATTTTTCAAAAAGTTAGATGATAAGAACTGCAGATTTACATCAAGCCGTGTTGTTGGATTAATTTGCTGATTATGATACCACGATAGATTCCAATCGGTTCTAACCTCTCTGTTTGGATCATTTGCTTCACCTAAAATAATTTTGGAATAACCGGCATTTACTGTTCCGGAAAAATTATACCGTTCGGCATAACGGAATCTCGACCTTGCGCCCCACCCGCCTTTTGTGTAATAATCTCCGGTGAGTGCAAGATCCATATAATCATTCATTGCCATGAAGTAACCGAAATTTCTAAAAAATTGCCCCCGGTTATTTTCTTGTCCGTAAGCAGGAATAATTATTCCCGAACGTCTCCCGGTTTCATTCGGGAATACAGCAAACGGCAACGGAATTGGGAACGGGACACCGCCGATATACATAAATATCCAGCGGGCAACAATCTTATCTTTTTGAATCACCTTCATTTCACTTGCGGAAAAATATGTATGCGGAGTATCGGAATCGCAAGTTGTGAAGGTTCCGTTTTTAATAAAGTAAGTACTCTTATCAACTTTATTTACTTCTTCTCCGGCATAAGTTTGTCCCTTGTCTTTATTTTTTGCAAGAGAAATATATCCGCGCTGATTCTTAAAATTATATTTTATTCTTTCGCCTTCGTAAGTTTCACCGCCTTCTGTTAAGTGTGGTGATTGTTTTAATTTTGTTTTTGCAGTGTCGGCTGTATCAACAGCGCCAAATGCATCAAGTTCATTTGTGTTGTAATCAACAAATATTTTCGCACTCTTGAGATCGGTTGTTTTATATTTCAATTCACCGGATCCGTAAACAAACATTTTTTTCTTTTGGACATCAAAAATCAGAGAATCCGAAGCGTTAGCAAAAACAGTTGCATCAACATCATATTTCTTTTTTGATTTTGTGGAATCTGAAACAGAAAGAGAATCGGCAGCATTTTTTTTAAATGATGTTGAATCTTTCTGCTGAGCGAATAGGGTTGAGAAAAAAAAGATTAATATTATTGAAAATGAATACTTCATCGTTTCCGGTATTTCTTATTAACTTCACTTCAAAATTACGATTTATAAAACACTAGCGCCGATGCACCTTTAACACCGGCATTGTTCTTCAATTTAGCCGGTTTCACTATTATCTGATCTTTGAACGGTTTTATTACTCTCTCTTTTATAGCTAATTTAACAGTATCAAATAATAATTGACCAAAGCCAGCTACTCCCCCGCCGATTATAATTGTTGATATATCAAGAACGTTTACAATGGATGCTAAAACATATCCAAGTTTTAAACCGCAATCTACAATAATTGATTTTGCAAAATCATCCCCGTTTTCTGCAGCCTGATGAATTAATTGTGGTGTAAGTAGATTTAAGTTATCACCTGTAAGTTTGTTCAACTGAGAATCTTTTCTCTCTTGCAATTGTTTTTTCACCCGCTCAATTAAATAATTATTTCCTATGAAAGATTCAACGCAGCCAAATGATCCGCATTTACATTGAGGTCCCTCATAATCAATTGTAACATGGCCAATCTCTCCGGCCCCTCCGGTTTCACCGCGATAGATTTTTTTATTAATTATTATTCCACCGCCGACACCGGTACCAAGAGTTATCATTACAAAATTTTCTAATTTTTTCCCGGCACCATAAATCAACTCTCCTATTGCTGCAGCATTGGCATCGTTCTCAACATAAACATCGCAATCAAATTTTTCTTTTATAGCTTTACCCAAATGTACTTTTCCCCAATTAGGAAAGTTAGGCGGATTTTCAACAGTTCCCTTTTTTAATTTCACTGCACCGGGCGCACCTATTCCAATTCCAAGTATCTTATCTATCTTTTTATTTGTGATTAATTTGATTCCTTTAACGATCTGCTCAATTACCGCATCGGGACCTTTTGAAGCACAGCTATCAACAGAAGTTTTCTTATGAATCATTCCATTTGAATCCACCAAACCAATTTTTATAGATGTCCCTCCGAGATCAACACCAACAGCATATTTTTTCTTCGACATTAATTTCTCTAATTGAATGATTTATCAACAATAGTTATTTCATCAGGATATTCCAGCTTACCGAATGGGGTGCCCAAAACAGGTTTAGCTACCATCTTTAAGTTTGATGTTGATCCATGTACTCCGCCTATTTGCAAAAGCAGAAGAAGGATATCATCCATACTTTTTTCCTTAAAGGACTTTGCAACATTAAATTCAATTTTGATCGGAATGATGACCGATTCTCCTTTGCCAGGAACGAAAACCGGTTCGGTGATATTTCCTTGAATAATTTCCTTTTCGTTTAAAAATAATCTCCATGGGAATGATGCAATGTTCAAATCCGTTCTGGCAAATCCTCCATTGCCGTCATTAGGATTTTTTGCCTCAATATTCAGCAAAAAAGTAAGCGGAAGATTTCCATTAATAAATCCGGAAGTAATTTTTAACAATTCAATCGAATTAAAATCTTTTATAGATTTCTTCTCAGCAATAACAACACCAGCTATTCTATAATCGGTTGCTGAATAAATTTTATATTTCAAACGAGAGATGTTTGAGATAGTTTGATAAACACTGCAGCTTGAAAGAATGGAAAGCGATACAATAATTATTATTAACAGTTTATATGGATTAAGGATTAACTCGCTTTTTCTATTTAACATTGCTCAACCGACCGGGAAAATTTTTGCATTCTTAATTGATTCCTCAATTTTAGCAATGATCATTTCTGCAACCCTCAAAGCTTTCAATCCGTCTTTTCCGCTTACTATTGGCGTCTCTCCTTTTACAATTGCTTCAAGGAATAGTTCTAATTCCAGTTTTAGCGCGTTCACTTCCTTAAATTTTGGTTGTTCGTATGCAACAATTTTCTTTTTATCACCAACACCAATCTCGCCAAACGTTTTGAAAAGCCCTTTTGGTTTTTGATCAGGCGGCAATAATCTAAATACTTCTGAAACACCTGTAATGAAATCCAAAGAGATATAAGCATCGCGCTGGAACATTCTCATCTTTCTCATTTTCTTCTGTGAGATTCTGCTGGCAGTTACATTGGCAATAGCTCCGTTCTCAAATTCTATGCGGGCATTTGCAATATCAATAGTATCGGAAACCACCGGCACACCGCTCGCACTTACATTCTTGACATCGCTTTTTATAAGACTAAGAATTATATCAATATCGTGGATCATTAAATCAAGGACAACGGCAACATCAGTTCCTCGTGGATTAAATTGTGCAAGGCGATCTGTTTGAACAAATAAAGGATCAAGTTTGTACTTCTCAAGAGATATTAATGCTGGATTAAAACGCTCAATATGCCCGACTTGAAGAATCAATTTTTTCGCATCAGCAATTTTAATAAGTTCTTCGGCTTCCCGGATTTGTTTTGTTATCGGCTTCTCAACAAAAACATGTTTGTTCTTTTCAAAAGCAAGTTTAACCAATTCGTAATGAGCACTTGTTGTTGCAACTATATCAACTGCGTCTATTTCATTTAAAAGTTTGTCCGGATCTTCAAATGATTTTACTTTGAATTCACTGGCAACTTTTTTAGCACATTCCAAATCCCTATCATAAATTCCTATTAATTCACAATTGACAACTTCCTTAAAAAGTTTTGTGTGAATTTTACCAAGATGACCTGTTCCGATCACACCAACTCTAACTTTGCTCATAAAGCTCCACTCTTAATTTTTTTGTAACCTATAATTTTATCATAACCGCCTTTCTCTTCGGTTCTATAAAAGAGAAAAATAGAATATTCATTCTGTGTTTCCCAAAAATTTCCTTCAAGAATTTCCCAATCTATATTTTCTATACTATTATTTATAAGATCACCGGTAACATACTGGTAATCATAAACTCCGCGTTTCAACCGTACCGGAATATTCATCAATCCGTTGTCATCATACATTTCATATTCAGGGAGGACAGTCCAATCGTTAAATGATCCGACTAGAAATATTGGTGATTTGATATTTTCAGGCGGACGTAATTTAAAAACAACATTCATGTAATCTGCATTTTCATTTCTATAATTTAATAGTAATGATCCGCCGTTAAAATCTCTTCTGCCCCGTGTAAAAAAGTTCGAAGTCTCAATGTCGCCGAACTTTGCATTAACAGTTGGAGTATTGTATTTCCCGATATCTCGTGTGTCTGTCTGGCGGGCTTCATTCCCGGGTCTTATGTTCCGTGCAGTGAATGAAAATTTATTTGATGCATTCCATTCATAAAATTTATCGGCTGTATATGAATTGCGGTCAATAATTATCGGATAGTTAGATTTTCTATTTGTAATTATTTCGACTTGCATAACATTAGCAGGAAAAAGTGAATCAGGTAAAGTAAAACCTGAGCTGATTGCAAAAGTTCTTCTTAATGCAGCTAAATCCGGTAAGTCCCCTTCACTGCCTTCTTTAGAAAGTTGAACGTTTAATTTCACTTCAGGATTTACAACAAAAAATTTACCGGAACCGTAAATCAAATTCCTGTTTTGAGTATCAACCAAATAAAATTTCCACTTGCCGGAAAATGGAAATGTAACATTATTATTCGGGAACGTTCCGGAATAATGAAATCTTGCACCTCGAACAGTTGAGGGTAAATGATCAAACAATAGATTATGTTCTGTGTTATACATCGGATTTGTTAAGAAAGCATTGTTGTAAGGATTCCATTGAGAATCGCAAAACCTAAATTCAATATTAATATTTGGTATGAATTGCGACTGAACATCAAATTCAATTGTAATTTCTTTTTGAGCAGGGTCGGATAAATCAATGATCGGAAATTCTCTTTGATCTTGCGATGAATAAATACGCAGACTTTTTATTTCTATGTTCTGAGCAAAAATATATTGCTGAGAAAGCAAAAAAATAAATATGAAAAACGAATTCTTGACTTTAAAAAAGCTTAGAATATTTCTACACATTTTATAGAACCATAAGGGACAAAAACTTTAAATGATTTTTCATCACGTTTTGAATCAAGCAATAATCCATCATCATAAGATTGGACTAATGTTCCGGTTTTGAAAACAATTTCGTAAAATGTCGGGTGTTCCCCTTTTTCCTTGCCGTAAACAACCCCGTAATTCTCCAACATTGTAATGTTCATTACTTTGCCAACGTATTGATTCCAATCCAATTTCATGTTTGTCTTCCTTTTAGTTAACCGGATTAATTTAAGCTTTCAAATACAACCAAAAAGTAGCTAAAAACAATTTCTTATACAATTTAGAAAGGAATATGCAGTCTTGACCTCACCTCGTCAGAAAAAACTCGCCTCGATTCGATCATCGAACAGAAGCGGGCGCCGGGCAGGCCGCTCCGATAAATCAGGGACCCTCTACTTTTTAACCCACTCCGCCAAAACAAACGGCGGACAGGCCCTTTTGTCCCTTCCTATTTGACCTCACCCGTCTCCGATGAATCGGAGCCACCCTCTCCTTACAAAGGAGAGGGGCTGGGGGTGAGGTTAGAAAAAACAATTGACTAAAATTTTCTTTTGGGCTAAGTTGAAGTTGTACCAAAAATCTTTTCTTAACACGGGGTACTTTGTTTTGAAATATTGAACAAAGAAAATAGATTTCCTTTTCTCTGCTGTTGAACAACATTAAAAACAAAATTTAAGTTGGTTGATAACCCGTAAAATACACGGGACAGGCATTCCAAGTAATGATGTCTGCTGGCGGGCCTGCCCGCCGTTCTTCTGGCGGGTTAATTAATAGTTATATTTACAAAATTATGACAAAGAAAAGATTGATAAGATGTATCCCAAATGATTATTGGGAAAAGAGTGAAATTGTCCACCGAAGTAGCGGGATTGTTGAATTACAGTATTACTATAAAGGAGTCCCAGCTTTACACGTTCCACTTGAGGGAGAAATTGCAAAACAAATAGCCGGATATTCATTAATTAAATACGATCTACAAATGATCTTATCTTGGCTAAAAATTGTAGTTAGGGAATACGAAAATAAAGGGATTAATAAATCTAAGCAGACTGTTGTAAATGAAACCCCAGAAGAATCAAGAGAAATATTTGAGTTTATTAAAGGAATGATGGCCGCCTCATTCAGTTTCTATGGTAAACTGTTCACGCAAGCTGAAGGAAGAAAAATAAAATTAGTAAGACAAATTTTTAATGGGGATAAAACACTAACTGACTTTCATGATGAGTTAATATTACTTAGAAATAATTTTTCAGCTCATAGCGGTAAAGAAAGAGTTGAATATGTAGATGTTTTTTTGGAATTGGATGGAATTAGAGACAGAAATACTCGCCCACTTCTTGCTAGCTATGTAAATCAACCGAATGCATGGAATAATAAGTTTATAGATGATTTTAAAAATATTTGCGAATATCTAATAACTAAAGTAGATGCAAAAACAGCATCGATAAGTTCTAAATATTTTAAATCATTAACACGACAACGAATTGATATGTTTTATGAAATTGCCAAAATGTAAATATAACACGCGTCTCAAGCGGAACGCTGTAGCCGGTCGTTGCATTTGTAGTTCAGCATTGCAGTGTTTTATGAAAGTGAGAATAACTAAAAAACATAATCAATAAGTCGTTGTATTTGTAGCGGAAACTTTGTAGCGTCCGCTTAAACACCACGCCGTTATATGCGTAGAAAATATATATGATAGATAAAGATTATTTGGAACATAAAGTTTTCGATCAATTACAGTATTATGCTAATTTTTACATCAATCTGGCTTTGAGAATAATGGGTTTCATACCACACGGCACAAATAAAATATTCAACACTGATACTTATATGTACACTTCAATTCAAGGTACACTAGAATCAATTAAAAATATTTTAAAAAATGGTCGTATCAACGACTCTTATTCGCTTATGAGAAAATATTACGATTCCATAATCATTAATATCTATTCAATATTATACTTAAAAGATCATTGCACTTCAGATGAATATGTTGTTGAACAAATTGATAATTGGATAAATGGAAAAGATAGACTTCCTGAATTTCGAATAATGTCAAAATACATTAAATCATCAAATCACTTATCTGATATAAATAAGCTTATCGAAAAAGATTTAACATACAAAGAAATTAGAAATAGATGTAACGATCATACTCACTACAATTTCTATAAATATGTTGTACTAAATGATAGTAATGTTTATAATCCTCGCCGTCTTGGCATTCTTGATAATTTTTCAATAGACCTCCGGAATCTTTTTATTTATCATCTAAGTTATGTTTTTTATTTAAATGAATACTATATGTCATCAGATGATTTTATAATGTCGCTTGAAGAGGGATTAACCCCAGAAGAAAACTCGCAATATTTTGTTGCACCTTTTATTCAAGATATGTTTGACAATGAAATAAAAAAATACAGAAACGATTTGTATGAATTAATAAAAAGAACAACTTCGATGATGTTGAATTAAAATAGTATCGCATATAACCCGCAAATCAAAGCGACTGCTTTAAAGATTGCGGCATTTGATAAATAATTGGCATTGGTTGTAAAAGTAAATTGCTCTTTGATTGTAGTCAACATAACAAGTTAATAAATAATTATCGGCATAGCTTTTCAGTGTTGCATTGTTGTTCTGGGCAGCGCTTTATTTGCAACGCCGTTAGCATTCTTAAATATGAGGAATAAATGCTCATTCGAATTAATCAAATACAAAGTATAGGTTGTTTTAAAAATACAAGAGCTGCCAATTTACAATTCGAACAACTTACTTTTATTTATGGCGACAATTCTTTTGGCAAATCAACCTTATGCGATATTTTCCAATCACTTACCGAAAATCAATCTTCATATTTATTAAAACGTAGATCCATTCCAAATCCAAACAATGAACCGCAAAGAGTGAATTTTAGTTTTAGACTACTTAATACAACAACTGAAACACCTATTATTTTTTCAAATGGTAATTGGAACCCAACCATTGGAGATTTAAAAATCTATGTATTTGATACAGATTTTATACATAGAAACGTTTTTACTGGCTTAACTATTGAAAGGAAAAACCAAGAAAACATTACACAATTCGTTTTGGGTGAAGATAGTGTTGAAACAGCCCGTCAAATTGCCGCCAACAATTCAAATTTAAGAGCAATTAATAAAGAATTGAGAAATCTGGAAAATAACGAGTTACAAGGCATAAATGAATTACAAACATTCCTTGAATTAGAAATAACAAGAACAGAACAACAAATAATTGATAATATTACCTCAACCGAAAGAGAACTTGTTGCCAAAAGAAATTTATTGAATAATCTAGACGATATCATAAACAAAACTGAACCCGAATTGATTGCAAATAATTTAGATTATGAAATATTTGTCAACAAGATAAACGATTGCTTCAATTCATCTTATGAAAGAGTTCACGAGAATGCTTCTGAAATCGTATTAAATCATATTAATAATAATTGCAATCCAGCGACACAAAATCAATCTTGGCTAAGACAAGGAATAGACGTATTAGTTTCCGAAAATTGTCCTTTTTGTAGCCAAAAATTAGAAGTTGATGCTCAAAATTTAATTTCTGCTTATCGAGAATATTTTGATACTGCTTTTAATTCTTTCGAATCTGAAACAAAAAATGAATTAAATGATTTTCCAAGAGAGAATCGTTCATATTTTTTATTTGATACAAAAGAACACTTAAATACGAATAACACCATTATACAAGAATACACTAACCTTATCAATACAGACGAATTTAGAAATGTAGCTGCCAATCTCTCAAGAAATAGGAATCAAATTTCAACACTTGTTGATCGTTGGAATGGTGGTTTTGAAAACATTGAGAAATTGTTGCAGTTAAAAATTCAGACCAAACTTTCTTCCATTATTAGAAGTATTGGAGACATTGAATTATCTGATAAAATTGTTGAGTTTAATATCTTAAGAGAAAATATTGATCTTTATAATAATGAGTTGAATAATGCACTTGAGCTAATTACTAGTTATAAAGAGAATCTTAATGCTGAATTAATACGGAATCAAATACGAACATTAGAAGAACAAAAAGAGATACACAGAATATCTCTAAAAAGATTACAGCTTAATCCAATTTGCGAAAGATATAATGAATTGATAGAGAATAGAGATAATGTTTCGCAAATAATTGAGGATTTAGAAACAAATCTTGAAACAGCACAAAATACTTATCTAAATGAATATTTTGATAAAATTAACGATTTGTTTTCAAGGTTGGGAAGTGAAAGTTTTCAGATTACAAAGTCTATCAATCGTCGTGGAAATATGCCAGTTGTAATTCTCGCCGCCACATATTGCGGTATTCCTATAACTAATGAACAAATCTCTTGTTTTTTTAGTGAGTCAGATAGACGAGCCTTAGCTTTATCAGTATTCCTTGCAAAAATAATATCATTAACTGATGAACAAAAACATAATGCAATTATATTACTTGACGATCCAATTACAAGTTTTGATGACTCAAGAATTGAAAGAACTATTAGATTGATGGAAACAATAAGAGCATCTTATCGTCAATTAATTATTTTATCTCATTACCCTAAGTATATTAAAGCTTTTTTTGAAAGAACGAATACAAATACAGCAGATATTAAATTACTCAGACTAACAAAAAATGCTGTCACTACAAATTTTGATGTTGCCCAACCCATTGATTTTGTGGAGACCTTACATCAAAGAAAATATAGAAAAATAATTGGCTTTATAGAAAGAACACATACTGAAGATATATCACTTGAACTTCGAGTGTTTTTTGAAGAAGAAGTTAAAATGCGATATAAAAAACAAATAGAAGACAATGCATTGATTAATTTGTCATTCATACACATTCTAGATGGTCTTAGAACTGCAAATGTTATTACTGAAGAAAATAGAAATGGAATTGAGCAATTTCGATTAACATTGAATGTTGATCATCATATTTGGAGCGATAGAACACAAGATGAGATAATTGGTATTGCGAACGATCTTATTAATTATATTTATACAGAATTATAGAAGAATGCTAACCAGCCACTCAACACGGACAGCGTTTTTCAGTGCGGTATTGTTCTAATCATTGTGTTTGGTTTTCATAATTAAGTTGCTCTTTAAGCTAGTTTGTTCTAAGAAGTATTTAGATAAATAAAAAAATAGTTGCGGTTTATCGGCATTCTTGTTCTGGGCTGCCGGTTAGCGGCAAGGCCGCTAACAAACTTAAAAAAATGAGAGAATGAAAAAGTTTTTTTCTCTGGTCATTTTAGTAATATCATTTCACAACTGCTTTTCTCAAGCAAGGAACAGTTTTACAGCAGCATTCGATTCACTTCACAGCAAATTATCCACAAACTATGCCTTTACCGATTGGAAAAAAATTAATTGGAATACGCTTTACAATGAGTTTAAACCCAGAATAGCCGATGCTGAAACTAACAACGATTCAAGCGTTTTTATAATGGCGTTAAAAGAATACACATTTAGAATTCCTGACGGACATGTTGGATTTAGTACGGGCCTCCGCGTTAATTTAGATCCGCGCGGTAATAGAAAAACGAATTGGGTGGCCTTAGAAAAGAAATTGAGAGATCAGCAGATTGGCGGAAGTTTCGGATTTACTCTTATAAAATTAGACGATGGAAGGTTTGTTGTCCGGCTAAGCACGGCAGGTTCTCCCTCGGATTTAGCAGGTATTAAGTTTGGAGCTGAAATAATAGAAATAAATGATAAGCCGGTTACCGACGCAGTGAATTCAACTTCGGTAATTTGGGCTGAACAAATTCCGGCAACCAAAGAAACAAGACAATTACTTCAATGCCGTTTGATAGGGAGAGCACCTGTTGGCACTATCATAAAAATTAAGTTTAAGAATAGAGGAGAATTAAACCCCGCTACTAAATTTATTACAGCTGTAAATGATAATTATGAAACTTATGATCATACGTCAATGCTTCCTATTAAATCTCCGGAAATTTCTTATAAGATTTTGCAGCCGGGCGGTTACGGATATCTTGAAATCACCTCATGTATTCCGCCTGTATCAATTATTTCTGATTACATGACTGCATTTTATAATCTTGTCTCAAGCAACATAAAAGGTCTTGTGCTTGATCTAAGAATTAACACAGGCGGTCAAGATTGTTTTGCGGCAGCAGTTGCGGGATGTTTTTATTCAGACACAACATTTTACGAATACTGGAGTTTATATGATCCGGCAACAGGCACTTTTCAAAGATCGAAAGAAATTCTTAATCATTTAAATTTTCAGACGATGAGTTTATTCAAGCCGACAAAATATACACCCGGTTCAATTTTTGTCGAGCCGCCATCTCTAACTTTCAAAGGTCCGGTAGTAGTAATGGTTAGTCCGCAGGATGTTAGTTCAGGTGAAGGAATTGCAATGGCTCTCAAGAAATTACCTCAATGCAAAGTTGTAAGTTTTTACGGCAGTCATGGATCTTTTGGAATAACTGCTCCTGAAATGGAACTGATGTCTCCTCAAGATTCATTGGAAATATCATATCCAAACGGAAGATCATTGGATGTTTATAACAAGATACAGGTTGACAGTGATGGTGAAATAGGGGGAGTAATACCGGATATAAGACCGCCGTTGAATGATTATACAATTGACAAAATGTATTTGCATGGAATTGATGCAGAATTGGAATATGCCGTTAAAGAATTAGATTATATGGTTGGCGCAACAGAAATTAAGAATGAAATAAATAAAATTCCTGCCGCTTATTCACTTAGCCAAAATTTTCCAAATCCTTTTAATCCGTCTACGGTTATCAGTTATCAGTTACCGGTTGCCAGTAACGTTACTCTTAAAATTTATGATATGCTTGGAAGAGAAATTGCAACATTAGTAGACGAATATCAGCAAGCAGGAAATCATAATTCGCAATTCTCAATTAGTAATTATTCTGTACCAAGCGGCATTTATTTTTACAGACTTACAGCCGGAGATTATTCCTCTACTCAAAAAATGATTCTGCTGAAATGAAAGAGTCTAGTCTGCAACTCAAAGCGACTGCCCCTCATCGGGTTCGGGGTAAACTCTCTTCGACTTGGTCGTTTGATGTGGCTATTGGATTTAGCTTTTTAATGGAGTATGAATTCTTAAATGAAAATGAGATTTAAAGAACAATTCAAAATCAATTAAGGAGAATGAAATGAAATTCAGAAATTATAATTACAAATTCAGCATGGTTGTCATTTTATTTGTTACAATGATTTTAATCTCTTGCAAAGACCAACCCCTAGAGCCGATACCTAATATGTTAACAGCTGAAACCATCGCAAAAATTCAAACGGCCGCAGATAAGATAATGAGAGAGTACCTAACGCCTGGTTTAGCAGCTTACATTTCTGTTGAAGGCGAACCTGCATTTACTTTAACCCGTGGCGTAAGCAACTTAGTTACAAATGAACCGATGAGTGTGAATAACTCTTTTAGAATCGCAAGTAATACAAAAACCTTTACAACTGAAGCTGTTTTGATACTGATGGATAATGGTTTGATAGATCTTAACAAACCGATCTTATATTATCTGCCGGATTTAAAATTACCAAGAGGCAGTGATAAGATTACTGTAAGAATGCTTGGCAATATGACAAGCGGGCTTTTCAATTATTCAAATGATCCGGATATTCTCAATTCATGGTATTCTTCTAATGGAGAGACATTTTATACTCCTGAACAGCTTGTTGCCTCGGCGGGCAAGAAGGATTCTTTGAATTTTACACCCGGAACCAAATATGAATACTGCAATACTAACACAATTATACTGGGAATGTTAATTGAGAAAGTAACAGGCAAAAAAGTGAGAGACGTGTTGAACGAAAAAATATTTCAGCCGTTAGGTCTGACAAATACTTACTGGCCTATCTCATTATTTTTACCTTATCCCTATACTCATGGTTATACTTATTTAGTTAACTCACATACTTTTGTTGATTGCACAAATTGGAACCCCTCATGGGGTGATGCAGCCGGTATCCTCGTTTCTAACATACACGATTTAATAATATGGTCTAAAGAGTTAAGTGAAGGAAATCTTCTTACAGCTAACTCAAAAAGGGAAAGATTCTTGTGGAACGTAAGCGGTGGATATGGATTTGGTATAGAACATTTTAGTGATTGGATTGGTCATCCGGGAATAATAGAAGGGTATAATACACAAATATGGATTAACACAGTAAGAAAAATAACTATCATTACAACAACAAATACAACTATAGACCAACCGGCATATAAAGCGTTTGCCGCATTTGCTATAATACTTGACCCTGTTCTTACAAGATGAATAAGAACACATTATAAGTAAAACAGTGAGGAATAAATTTATATGGACGATGTAAAATTGAGGAAGAAAAATGTTTTCTCATATATTTTTTATCGGAAGCATTTATTGGATGAGTGAATAAATCGAATAATTGAAAATTACGGAGTACATAAAGTAAAGTAGATCTGTTAATTAAAATATTTTATCCCGTAAAAAGCACGGGACAGGTAAATAAAAGTTGTTAGTAGCGTTCGGAGTTTCTGTTTTGGGGCGCCGGATATTTCCAAAAAGGATTTAGATTATTATAACAATTCTTTTTGGAGGCACTATGTATTATTCCGGCATAGATCAACACAAACTTTTTTCCGTCATCACTACTGTTAATGATGAC
>Ga0172369_10000595_pt1 | contig 53907 bp, 53 predicted proteins | sample LakKiv25m_FD_114539 | JGI IMG/M metagenome (GOLD analysis project Ga0172369, IMG submission 114539) | Freshwater microbial communities from Kabuno Bay, South-Kivu, Congo - kab_022012_11.25m | ecosystem: Environmental > Aquatic > Freshwater > Lake | place: Democratic Republic of the Congo...
CAAAAAAGAAATCGGGCAGGCAATGTTAAGACTGAATTTCAGACCACGAAAATCCCTTCGTTTCAAAACACCTTTCGAGGTGTTCTATCATTTATCTGTTGCACTTACCAGTTGAATTCACAAACATATAAAGAAAAGACTCCATGTTCTTTGTGGCACTGTGGTGTGGTGAAATTTTTGTGGAGAAAGAATGACAATTAAAGAAACCCTTATCAAGAAATTGCAGGATAAAACCGCAAAGATCGGAATTTTAGGAATGGGCTATGTGGGCATGCCGCTGGCAGTCGTTTTTGCCGAAGCCGGATTCAACGTCACGGGCATTGATCCCGATCAGCGCAAAGTGGATAGGTTCAATAAAGGCATCTCCTACATTCAAGATGTACCGACCGAAACAGTGGCGCGCCTGCAGAAAGCCGGTAAATTGAACATGACCACCGATTTCGCGGTGCTCAAAGATATGGAGGCGGTCAGCATTTGCGTGCCCACGCCGCTCCGTCAAACCGGCGACCCCGACATGTCGTTCATTTTGTCGGCCACCGAGCAGTTGGCAAAATATGTCCACGCAGGAATGGTCGTCGTGCTGGAGTCCACCACGTATCCGGGCACGACGCGTGAATTGACCTGGCCGATGTTGACCAAAAAATCCGGACTCAAAATTGGCGAGGATATTTTCATCTGCTTCTCGCCCGAGCGCGTCGATCCCGGACGGAAAGACTGGACCACGATAAACACGCCCAAAGTGATGGGCGGCATTACCAAAACCTGTGCCGAAGTCGCGACGGCCTGGTACAGCGGAGCCATCAAAACGGTTGTGCCAGTTTCTTCTGCTGAAGCGGCTGAGATGGCGAAACTGTTGGAAAATACTTTCCGCATGATCAACATCGGACTGGTCAACGAGCTGGCGATCATGTGCGAACGTCTCGGCGTGGATGTGTGGGAAATCATCGATGCGGCGGGAACCAAGCCGTTCGGTTTTATGAAATTCACACCCGGCCCCGGACTCGGCGGTCATTGCATCCCGATCGATCCGCTTTATCTTTCGTGGAAGATGAAGGAATTAAATTACAACGCCAAGTTCATTGAACTGGCTTCGGAAATCAACACCAACATGCCGCGCTATGTTGTATCGCGGGTGTTGGATGCGATGAATGATCGCGGCAAAGTGTTGAAAGGTTCGAAAGTGCTGGTTCTGGGAGCGGCCTACAAACCCAATATTGACGATGTGCGCGAATCTCCGTCACTGGATGTGATCGCCCTGCTCAGGAAAAAAGGCGCGGACGTTTCGTATCACGACCCCCGTATTTCAAACATCCATCACGAGAAGGAGGGCTGGAAGATGGAATCGGTCAAGGATGTGATGAAGGCCGTCAAAGAATCGGATGCGGTTGTGATCGTCACCAATCATAAATCTTATGATTACAATGCGATCCTGGCCGATGCGAAATTCATTTTCGACAGCCGCAACGCGCTCGGAAAGATGGGCGCGGAGAATCCGAAGGTCGTACGGCTCTAATTACGAATCACGCATTGCGCAATATTCCGTGATGCGTAATACGTAAAAGGCAAGGATATGGCAAATTATTTGGTCACCGGCGCGGCGGGATTCATCGGCGCGCGCACATCTGAGATGCTCATTGAGCAGGGACATACCGTTGTCGGCATCGATAATATGAACGACGCGTACGATGTCCGCATGAAGGAATTTCGACTCAAATATTTATCCGGCTTGAAGGGCTTCAAGCTGCACAAGCTTGATATTTCCAAACGCGCCGACATGGAGAGTTTATATGACCAGAAATTTGACGCGGTCATTAACCTTGCCGCGTGCGCGGGCGTCCGTTTCAGCGTGGAAAATCCGTGGCTCTTCTATGAAACCAACCTGACCGGCACGTTGAACATGCTCGAATTGTGTCGCGCCACTGGTACGAAAAAAATCTTGCTGGCTTCGACATCGAGCATCTACGGCGCGAACCCGCCGTATCCCACATCTGAAACTGCTTCGAGCAGTGAGCCGCTTCAACCGTACGCGGCCAGCAAAAAAGGCGCGGAAGTTTTGGCGCACTCGTATCATTATCTATATGGTATCGATGTCAGTGTGATGCGTTACTTCACGGTCTATGGCCCGGCTGGACGTCCCGATCTGGCGATGTTTCGCTTTTGTCAGTGGATCAATGAAGGTCGTCCGGTGCGCATCAACGGCGATGGAAATCAGTCGCGCGGATTCACATATGTCGACGATATTGCACGCGGTACGATCCTGGCGCTCAAACCGCTTGGCTATGAGATCATCAATCTCGGCGGACATGACGTCATCACGATCAATGACCTTGTCAAAATGCTGGAAGAATTGATTGGCAAAAAAGCAGACGTGCAATATGGTCCGCCCAATTTGGCCGACATGTTTTCGAATTGGGCGGACGTTTCGAAAGCGAAAGAAATGCTTGGCTGGAAGCCTCAAGTGGGACTCACCGAGGGCGTGAAAAAACTCGTCGACTGGTACGCCGCTGAAAAGTCCTGGGCGAACGAGGTCCTGACTCCGTGAGGTTGATTCAAAAACTGCGCGAAGACGAACTGTTCGGAAAAGTCATCCGCAACAGTGCTCATCTAGTCAGCAGCAATTCGCTCAGTCTCGGCTTGAGCGTTTTGCAAGGTGCTTTGGCTTCACGCCTGTTGGGCTCATCGGATTGGGGACTGGTCGCGATCGTTTTGTCTTACGCTTCAACTGTCAACGGGTTGTTTTCGTTTCGCATGAGCGAGATCGTTGTGCGCTACGGCGGCGAATATCTTGAAAAAGGCGAGAAGCAAAAAACCGCCGCGTTGATCAAAGCCGCCGGCATCGGTGAGACGATTGTCTCGGTGCTGGCGTTTATCTTTGTGTTTCTCACTGCGAGTTTGGCATCGCGCTTCATTATCAAGACTCCGGGCACAGAATGGATGGTCGTTTTTTACAGCCTGGGTTTGCTGGCAAATTTCAACGCTGAAACTTCAACCGGGATCTTGCAGATTACGGACAAGGTCAAACTGCGCGGCACGATCAATCTTATCCAAAGCATTGTGGCGGCCATCATTGCGATTGTCGCATTTATTTTGAAGGGAAACGTGCTGGCAATCCTTGCTTCCTATCTGGTCGGTAAGATCATTCTCGGACTTGGGCTTTTTATCGCCGCTCAAATTCAGATTCGGCGTACGCTTGGCTCGGGTTGGACAAAGGCGCCATTTTCCATTCTTCCTGATGTCAGGAAATTATTTGGCTTTGCGGTAAGTTCCAATTTGAGCGGTACGGCGATTTTGATCTTCCGCGAAAGCGAACCTTTGTGGGTTGGATTTTTCCTCACCAAGGCCGCGGCTGGTCTCTTCAAGAACGCCTATACCATCGCTGGATTTTTAGCCATTCCAGCTGATCCGCTTATTCTCACTGTTTATCCGGAGATCAATAAGTTGATTGTTCAAAAAGCCTGGCCGCGTCTGCGGAGCTTTTTGCGAAGGGTGACAACGCTGGCGTTTGCATATAACCTTGCCATTGCTTTGGGGTTTGCATTGTTCGGTCAATGGCTTCTTTCCATTTACGGTGAAGTGAATGTCGCCGCGTATCCAGCGTTGATCGCTTTGCTGGTTGGGCTGGTCTTCAATTACACACTTTTCTGGAATCGCCCGCTTCTGCTTTCGTTTGGCCTGCCGACTTTTCCGCTTTGGGCTACCATCATTGCCGGTGTGTTCAAGGTTGGTTTATCGTTCTGGCTTGTTCCGCGTTATGGTTATGTTATGGAAGCTGTGCTTCTATCGTTCTACTATATTTTCTCGGTTGGTATCATTGTTTGGCGCGGACTGAAGGAATTGCGTCAGCAGGAAGTTTTGAGCCCTGCTGATTTTGTGCTCTAGAAATTTTTAAAGATCAAGAAAAAGAATCAAAAAGACGGCCTGCAATTTGCAGGCCGTCTTTTACATTTTCTGAAAACTGGCCACGAATACTCTTATGCTTTTCTCCTTTTGAGTTCATCTTTCAAGATCAACGTCAGCACTACGCTTACGATGCTGACGACCAGCCCGCCTAGGAATGCAGGCCAGAACCCGGCAATCGTCATGCCAATTCCGAAGGATTGGCCTATTTGTCCTGTCAACCAGAAAACGAATGTGTTGATCAGCAACGTGAATAAACCGAGCGTCAGAATGATCAAAGGGCAGGTCAGCAATTTCAGTAGTGGCCGCACGAAAGCATTTACCAGGCCGAGAATGAGCGCCAGCCAGATCACGGACACCAGTCCGCTGCGAAGGGTGATGCCGGGGACAAACGTCACTGCCAGATAAATTGCGATGGCGTTGATGACCCAGCGTAAGATGAATTTTGTCATATCGAATCTCCTTATTATGAATCAATACGAAAATCGATTCAAGACGTTGCGCACATCCAAAGCAAGGTACGACGCGCGCTAAAACCAGCGGACTGGATGGCCTCGACCATTTCACCCGCCGGGTATTCGAGAGTCAATCTGCGAAGATAACCTAAATCGTGTCTGGCCGCTTCCAGCGCGGACCTCAAACCGGCCGCGCCATCATCGGGTTTTGCCGCCGCCCACAGCGCGTCGGATGTGCGCATCGTGGACATCCAGCTCAACGTGGCGAGTAGTTCGCCGTCTTTGTACGCGGCCCATTGACGGATGTCGAATTCGACGAATAGACGATAGAGCCAGTTCCACAAACCGGGGGCGAGTATGTTCCAATCCCAACGGTTATACCAGCCAAGTTCATCGGGATGCGCATGATCGAGCCAGGCGCGTTGAAGCAGCCAATCGCGTGGCTGAGGCCTGGTAACGGTCAGTCCGTTCGGGGTCACTGACAGAAGCGGATCTGGTTTAGCGGTGTACGTTGTGCGGCGGGTGCGTTCCACGAATCCGAGCTCTGAATAAATTTTTATGGCGGTCGGGTTATCGTCGCGCACGTGAAGCCAGATTTCGCTGACGCCTTTCTGGCGGGCATGCGCCATCGTACGTTGGGTCAGCGTTCGTCCAATACCCCCCCTGCGAAATTCGGGATGGGTGGCAACGTTGGCGATCAGGGCAAGTTTTTTCTCCTTGTAGCGGTTATAAACCAGGCTGGCATTGCCGATGACTTTTCCATTTTCCTCCCAGACGAAACCTGTCATCGGTAAGGATGCGCTATCTACAACCTGGCTGGCCCAGTGTAGGAAACTATCATCGTGGCTTGCCCGGCGCATTTGCTGAAGGTAGGATTGCCCCTCATCATCCATTGTGGTCGAGAAGCACATTTCGATCAGGTCGGCCACGGCAGGCAGGTCGCGCAGGATGTTCAATGGGCGGACGGGGCCGGTTTCGGTGGAACGGACTGAAATGCTGGTAGCAGACATTTGAGTAATTATAATTTGTATTTCTGAAGAAGAAGGTAAAATAAAACGAATGGAAGTCAGGATGCCGGCAGGCGGATTGGATGGGTGCCGCAAATCTATTTAGAAGTCATCATGCCCACACCTTTCCCGACAATAACGCCGAAGCTGTAAAATCTAACGCATCTCTTATGATGCACAGATAATTTGTCGGCGTGACTTTGTTATAATCTGCCTTGTCTGTTTGGCAGGGGTGAAAATTCACCTTTGCGGAGGAACTAACCTATGATGCGATTTGACCGTTTTACCGAGCGAGCGCAGGAAGCCGCCCAGCGGGCGGCTGAGATCATTCAGCGCTACGGCCACAACCAAATTGATACCGAACACATCCTGCTGGCCTTGATTGAACAGCCTGGCGGGGTGATTCCCCAGATTTTAGAGAAATTGAGCGTCAGCGCCGAGGCGCTGGTGGAGCGTCTTGACGCGACTTTGCGCGCCAGCCCGAAGGCTAACATATTCGGCGGCGGCGCCGGGCAGATTTTTATCACCCCGCGTGTCAAACGAATTATTGACCTTGCCAATGAGGAAGCCAACCGTCTCAAGGATGAATATATCTCGACTGAGCACATTTTCCTGGCAATCCTGACCGAGCGCAACACGCCCGCGGCGCGCATTCTCGAATCGGCCGGCCTGACCCGCGATCGGGTCTACGATGCGATCCAGGATTTGCGCGGCGGACAGCGCGTCACCGACCCGCAAGCCGAGACGCGTTACCGCATGCTGGAGAAATATTCGCGCGATCTGACCCAACTGGCGCGCGAAGGCAAGCTCGATCCGGTCATTGGCCGTGACAATGAAATTCTGCGCCTGATTCAAATTCTTTCCCGCCGCACGAAAAATAACCCGGTGCTGATCGGCGAGGCGGGTGTTGGCAAGACTGCCATCGTCGAAGGGTTGGCGCAGAAGATCGCGACCAATGACATACCGGAGATTCTTTCCGGCAAAAAAGTCGTCGCGCTTGATCTGGGCGCGATGATCGCCGGTTCACGCTTCCGCGGCGAATTCGAGGAACGCCTGAAGGCGGTCATCGAGGAAGTCCAGCGCGCGCAGGGCGAGATCATCATGATGATCGACGAGTTGCACACCGTCGTCGGAGCGGGAGCCGCTCAAGGGGCGATGGATGCGAGTAACATGCTCAAGCCTGCGCTGGCGCGCGGTGAATTGCAAACCATCGGCGCGACCACGTTGGACGAGTTCCACAAATACATTGAAAAAGACGCCGCACTCGAACGCCGCTTTGCTCCGATCTATGTCGAAGAACCGACGGTGGATGACACGATCAAAATGCTTCACGGCCTGCGTGACCGCTACGAAGCGCATCACAAAGTGCGCTACTCGGACGATGCTCTCGCCGCTGCGGCGCGGCTGGCTGATCGGTATGTCACCGACCGCCGTCTGCCCGATAAAGCGATTGACTTGATGGATGAGGCCGCCGCCAAATTGCGCGTGGCGCTTTATTCCATGCCAGCCGATTTGAAAGATATGAAGGCTGAGATTGACCGCTTGCAAGCCGAAGAAGACGCATCTTCCAACTCGCGCGATTATCAGCGCGCGGCTGAAATAAAAGTCGAACGCCTGCGCAAAGAGGGCGAATATATTTCGATGCGCGAGAAATGGGAAGTGGAACACCAGCTCGACGAAGTGGTGGATGTAAACGACATCGCCGAAGTCGTCCATCAGTGGACCGGCATTCCGATGAGTCAAATGATGGAGAGCGAAGCGACAAAGCTTTTGCAAATGGAACAACGTTTGCATGAACGCATCGTGGGGCAGGATGAGGCCATCCATGCCATTTCAGATGCCATCCGCCGCGCGCGCTCCGGGTTGAAAGATCCTTCTCGTCCCATCGGCTCGTTCATTTTCATCGGCCCGTCCGGCGTCGGCAAAACCGAGTTGGCCAAGGCCCTGGCTTGGTTCATGTTCGACGATGAGGACGCGTTGGTTCGTATTGACATGTCAGAGTACCGCGAACAGCATACGGTCAGCCGTTTGTTCGGCGCTCCGCCCGGATACGTTGGCTACGAGGAAGGCGGCCAGTTGACGGAAGCGGTTCGCCGCCGCCCTTATCGAGTGTTGCTTTTCGATGAGATTGAAAAAGCTCATCCCGAAGTCTGGAACGCGCTTTTGCAAATTCTGGACGACGGCCGCATGACGGATGGTCAGGGCAACGTGGTGGATTTCCGCAACACGGTTCTGATCATGACCTCGAACCTGGGTACCGAATATGTGAAGAAAGGCGGCACTCTGGGCTTCCTCCAGCAAAAAGCTGACGATGAGGAACGCGAGTCGCACGATAAGATCGAGAAGGCGCTCAAGGGCACGTTCCGTCCGGAGTTCCTCAACCGCATAGATGAGATCATTATGTTCTCGCCGCTTTCGATTGAAGAGATGGAAAAAATCGTTGACTTGCAATTGAAGGAAGTCCATGACCGGCTGGGCGAGCACCAGATCAAGATCGAGTTGACCGAAGCGGCTCGCAAGTGGCTGGCAAAAGAAGGCTATGATCCTGCCTTTGGGGCGCGGCCTCTGCGCCGGGCAATCCAGAAATATGTCGAGAGTCCGCTCTCGGTGGAATTACTCGGCGGAAAATTCAAGGACGGAGCTACGGTGCTGGTGGATGAAAAGGATAACAAAATTATCTTCCACACCACGCAGGCAGTGAAGAAAGTCAAAGAGACCGTCACGACATAACGTTTTTAGGAGTCAAAAAGACTGGATGACATTTCGTCATCCAGTCTTTTTGACTCCGATAGTCTTAATCTTATTCTGATTGAAATCGTTTACCATCGGAATAATTTACAAAGGAGAACTGATCCATGGAACAACCCAGACCCAACTCACCCAATCGGGGAATCATCATCGGGATCGTGGTTGCGTTATGTTGCATTTGCACAATTGCGCTGGCGCTTGGCGGCTACGCCTATTATTACATCACGAAAAACATTTCGGAAATTTCGACCGGAAAGCCGGTCGTTTCATCCGGTGCAACCGAGACGCCGATAACGGTCACACGACCGCCGGTCGAATCCATCTCGCCTGATACTATGGACATATTGAGCAAAACTGTTGTGCCTGATAGCGATTTGTACGATCTGGCCTGCCGCCTCAAGCAGATTTGCAACGTTCCGCATACTTTGCCCGCGCCTGCCGTGCCTTTTAAAGTTGGCGACGCGCAAAAGTTTTGGGTTAGCAATGTGGATACCAACGATAATTTCCAGATCAACGCCACGCTTCGTTACATTACGGCGCATACTTATTTCTGGGCGCAGGATGGCGTCAAAATCAACGAAGATGACATGAAAAAATTAATGGACACCTTCGAGAATAAACTCTATCCTACTGACCGCGAATTCTTCGGCAGTGAATGGACGCCCGGCGTGGATAACGATCCGCACATCTATATTGTTTACACACGCGGCACCGGCGCATCCAACGCCGGATATTTCTCCACGCCCGATGAATACAATCCGAAGGTTCACAAGTATTCCAACGGCCATGAAATGTTCGTGTTCAATGCCGATAACGTTGTCCTCAACGATCAATATACTTATGGCACGCTGGCGCACGAGTTCCAGCACATGATCCATTGGAATCTGGACCGTAACGAATCATCGTGGATGAACGAAGGCTTCTCGGTGTTGGCGGAATATCTCAATGGCTATCCGGCCTATTTTGATTTTGACTTCATCAACAATCCCGATCTCAACTTGACGGATTGGCTTTCCGACCCCGGCTCGAACGGCCCTCATTATGGAGCGTCCTTCCTCTTCCTTGATTATTTCCTCGACCGCTTTGGCGACAAGGCCACACAGGCCCTCGTCAAAGATCAGGAGAATGGCCTGACCAGCGTGGACGACACGCTCAAGAATCTCAACATCACCGATGCGAAGACCGGTCAACCAGTGACTGCCGACGATGTGGTCATGGATTGGATGGTCACCAATTATCTGAAAGATGGCTCGGTTGGCGATGGACGCTACATTTATCACAACTACAAGGATTCGCCGCAAGCTTCGGAAACCGAGACGATTGCGACTTGTCCGCAATCAACCTTGAATCGCTCGGTCAATCAATACGGCGCGGACTATATCAAAATTACCTGCACCGGCGATCACACCTTGACCTTCAGCGGTTCCACATTAGCCGGGCTTTTACCGACCGATCCGCATTCGGGCAAGTATGCCTTCTGGTCGAACAAAGGCGATTCATCGGACATGACTCTTACGCACGAGTTCGATCTGACCAGCGTCAGCGGGCCGGTTGATTTTTCCTACTGGACCTGGTATGACCTTGAGAAAGGTTACGATTATCTTTATCTCGAAGCATCCACGGATGGCCAAAACTGGAGTATTCTCAAAACGCCCAGCGGTACAGACCAAGACAAATCCGGCAATTCGTATGGTTGGGGCTACAACGGCAAGAGCGGTGGAAGCAATACTGCTGAATGTTCAGGCATCTTTAATTTTCTTTGTAGGTTGTTTGGTTACAAGGCCAAGAGCAGCGGCAATACAGCCCAATGGCTCAACGAGAAGGTTGACCTTTCAACTTACGCGGGCAAGAAGGTTCAATTGCGTTTTGAATATGTCTCAGACGCGGCGGTTAACGGCGAGGGCCTCTTGCTGGATGATCTGTCCATAGCGGCGGCCAATTACTCGTCCGATCTTGAAGCGGATGATGGCGGTTGGCAGGCGAACGGTTTTGCCCGCATCAAGAATGCCCTGCCGCAAACCTTCCGTCTCGCGTTGATCGTCAAAGGTGACAAGACTACTGTTCAAAATATAACGATCAACGCCGATCAAACGGCCCAAATCCCGCTCTCATTAAAATCAGGCGAGTCGGCGGTGTTGGTCGTGACCGGCACGCAACGCTTCACGCGTTTGGCCGCCGGGTATACAATCGAGATCAAATAGGAGAAGCATGTCCACTGCACCGAAATCGCAAGTACTCAAGATGGCTGACCTGGCCGCTTATCAGGAAGGCTCGGTCGTCAGTCGCCAGATCACCAAGGCGGATGCGGGCAACGTGACGCTCTTCGCCTTCGACGCCGGACAGGAACTAAGCGAACATACCGCGCCCTTCGACGCGCTCGCTCACATCCTGGACGGAGAGGCGGAGATCAGCATTTCAGGCAAAGCTTACGCTTTGAGCGCGGGCGATGCGATCATAATGCCAGCCAATGAGCCGCACGCCGTCAGAGCGACCAGAAGATTCAAGATGTTGTTGACGATGATTAAGGCTTAAACGACAGAGCTCCCGAAGCAAATTTTGCTTCGGGAGCTCTGTTTTGTCTATTCGTCAGGTTGTATCACAACGCTGTTCCGGTCGAAGAATCGCGTCAGCCAACTTTGGAATGACCTCAAGAATCCGGGATGCGCCAGCATGAGGCTGGCCTGATCGCCTATTGCCATCAGCCAAAGAAGCCTTCTTTGAACATCCTTCCAGCAGGCTTGCCCTTGCTTGTCGTTTAACCATTATCCATGTTATTTACGCAATTGTGAAGTGAGTGGAAATTTTATTAGCGCAACGTTAGGTAGAAGAAATCGCGCAGAGACGGCGTCAGATACAGGGATCGAATATCCGTCATTTGGCTCAATAAGCGTTCGGCAGTTAAGCCGGAACTTTGCGATGTATCAGGTTGGTAAGTAACGAAGTGGGTGTAAAACTGGTTGATATCCAATTGCATGGCATTATAAGCCCCTGCCATTTGTAAGGCGTTGGCTAAATCCTGCACGGTCGTGCCATTGCTGACTGCATAGATCAGGTAACGGCCATCCTGACTGATGCCCACTCCGGTACGCCAGGTGACATCATTGTTCTGGGAGTAACCCCATGCCCTGCGATCATTGTAGGAAAGCGCCGGGTTGAGCTGACCGGCTTCGATCAATGGCGGACAATTTTGCCGGAATGCGACCATGTCTGGAGATGGCAGAATATTCGATCCCCACGCGCCGATGCGCACGCTTCCGTCCTGATATATCGCGACGGTGGCAACCCCGTCAATTGGTTGGAGCAGGGAAACGCCATTCACCATCATCCCATAACGGCCATGAACGCCCTTGAAGCCGCCGTTGAAAGCCGCGATCAAATTGTTGTAATCATCCGGCGAAATCATTCCAAGGTTTGGAATAGCTTGTCCGATTCCCGAAGGGTGAGCCGGTTCCAAATTTCCTGCCATTACATGCAGTTGGAGCTGGGAGAGATCCATTCGGACTAACGCGGTTCCAGCATACGACTGCCCCGGATTAAGCATGCTCATTGCCTGTGCCATGAGCGGAACGCCGTTCACGGTCGGACCGTAAGCCTGCCAGCCGATCTGAGGCAGCGCGCTGACCACATCGCTTGGTGGGATTGGCGTGGCTGTTGAAGGAGGCAGTGTAGCTGTTTGAGCAATAGTGGGTTGGATGATGATGGGGTGAGCGACAGGTGATTTTAAAGCGGGTGTGGTCGTGCTAGTTGGCCTTACAAGGCCGACCGAAGTTGTGTCTGCTAGGCTGATTTGGGGTTTCTCGCCGCTTGTGATGAAAAGAAATTGATGCAGTTTATCCTGCATTTGAAAGGACAGACTTTCGAGCGCCGCTACCGGCTGTGGGCCGACCACTGCGCGCAACAAGTCGGCGCCTTCTGCGCCCGTGGCGGGAGATACCGCCGGTACGATTACCACGATAGCGACCAGCACGCAGACAAGTATCCAGACGCCAATGACCGCGTTAATCAACCTTCTAAGTTTCGAACGTGATTTCCCAATGTTTGTTGAGGTTTTGATTTGTGATTGTCTCATAAAATTGTTTCTTGCTCTCTTTCTTATTCAATTATTTTATACTACCTTTTATTCCTAAAAGCCACATGAAACCTGAATAAAATTGTAAAGAATAATCAGACATTGCTCTGACTCTCTAAAAATCGATGGCGAATTCCAGCTCTTGTCATTTTTTCACCGCGAAGAGCGCGAAGTACGCCAAGAAAAAAAAAGGAAGTCTTTGCGGGCTTCGCGGTTCGTTCTCTGACTTTGAGAAAGCCATATAAGGCGCATCTTCCTTATGTGCACTATTCAGGCGGTATAATTCGCAGGCGTTTGTGAAAAGTACTTCAGCAATTTTTGGGTTCAATCAATGTCTCTTATCTCCGTCAACTCCATTTCCAAATCCTACGGCCCGACCGACATATTCAGCGGGTTGTCTTTCAGCGTATCCAAAGGCGCGCGCATGGCGCTGGTTGGACCGAACGGCGTCGGCAAGACGACGCTCTTGCGCATCCTGGTCGGCGTGGACGAAGCCACATCAGGAACGGTCAGCCGCTCACGGGGAGTCCGGATCGGGTACTTGTCGCAGGAAGCGGATTTCGAAATGAAAGGCACGCTGTGGGACGCCTGTCATTCCGTCTTCGATGAGTTGATCCAAAAGCAGGAGGAACTTCATAAGCTCGAAAGTCAAATGGCGACTCACGCCGATGAAGTGATGGAGCGTTACGGAAAGCTGCAGGAGGACTTCGAGCGGCACGGCGGATACACGTACATCACGCGCATCAAGCAGGTGTTGACCGGCCTGGGCTTCGACGCGGCGGATTACACTTTGTCGCTCGACCATCTTTCAGGCGGACAGCGCACGCGCGCCTTCCTTGCGCGCTTGTTGCTTTCAGACCCCGATCTGTTATTGCTCGATGAACCCACCAATCATCTCGACATCGCGGCGGTCGAATGGCTCGAAGGTTATCTCAGTCAGTGGGACGGCGCGGCGGTCATCGTTTCGCATGACCGCTATTTTCTCGACAAGGCTTGTAATGCAATTCTCGAATTGCATCCCGGCGCATTCGAGATTTATCATGGAAATTATTCCGCCTATCTTCGTCAACGTCAGGAACGCGCTGACCGCCGTCAGGAAGTCTTTGATTCGGAAAAAGAAAAGCTGGTCAAAGATCTTGAGTACATCAAGAAAAATATTGCGGGCCAGAACGTGCAGCAGGCCAAAGGCAAACTGCGACGGCTGACGCGCGTGGTGCAGGCCATCGAGCAGGTGGGCATGGACGCGGTGCTCAACAGCAACTGGTCGCAGTTGGATGTCGAAACCACCACCAGCCCGTTCAGCGTTGAAGAGGCGCAGAAGCGCGTCAACTCGCTGCGTTCGCCCGTCCGCACTCTGCCGCATCTGCATTTGAAACTTGGCTCGCAAAAACGTTCGGGCGATCTTGTCCTGCGCACCAGGGATTTGCAAGTCGGATATCCCGGCAAGCTGCTTTTTTCCGCGCCGGATCTTGAACTGCGACGTACCGATTGCGCGGCTTTGATCGGACCCAACGGCGCGGGCAAGACAACTTTTCTGAAGACCATCCTCGGTCAGATCGGACCGTTGGCGGGTGAGGTGATTCTGGGAGCCAGTCTGCACGTCGGCTATTTCGCGCAAGCCCACGAAGGTCTCAACCCGAACCGGACTCTGATCGAAGAGATCGACTCTGTCGTGCCGAACTGGCTGCCGGGTCAGATCCGCGAGTATCTCGGCAAATATCTTTTCAGCGGCGACGACGCTTATAAAAAAGTTGAAGTGCTCTCCGGTGGCGAACGCGGACGTTTGGCGTTGGCCAAGCTGGCTTTGCAGGATACAAATTTGCTTTTATTGGATGAGCCGACCAATCATCTTGATATCCCCTCACAGGAAATCCTGGAGGCCGTGCTGGACGATTATGCTGGTACGATCCTGCTGGTGACTCATGACCGCTATTTGATCGACGCGCTTGGCACGCAAATTTGGGAAGTCGAGCCGGACGAGTCGCGCATGATCGCCTTCAAGGGCACCTATTCGCAGATGAAGGCGGAACGTGAAAGAGAACTGGAACGCGCGGCGGCACAACAAACCGTGTCTGCGCCGCGTAGGGGCGGATCGCGATCCGCTCCTACCACCAACAAAGATGAACGCCGCCGCATGGCGCATTTACAGCAACTTGAAAATAAGATTGCCGCTCTCGAAGCACAACTGGCCGAACTCGGTGCGCAATTGGAAAATCCGCCCGTGGACGAAGTCACGCGGTTAGGGAAGGAATACGAGTCCACCCAACGGGAGATGGATGAGAGGTTGGCAGAATGGGAGATGTTGCAGGGATAACGTTGCTATAATGAATTACCCCGCCGCAAGCGGACGGGGTATAAAGCGGAAGATTTTTTCGCCACAAGTGGCGGGATATTCGACCCACCAAGGAATTAAAAGAGACCCTTCGCAGGTCTCTTTTTTTGATTAACTTTTCAGCCGTTGACAACCTCACGCGGACATGCTTCATCATTAATCAGCCCCTCGCACAATCGAACATTCTCTACGCCCGCAAAACATCCGTTCATCCGCTCTAAATCCGTTGACGACCTCGCGCGGACATGTCTCGCCATCAATCAACCCCTTGCGCAAAAAGTCCGTTTGCATCCGTTTATCCGTTACGCGCAGCGATCCGTTGACAACCTCGCGCGGACATGTCTCACCATCAATCAGCCCCTCGCATAAAGTAACTATTTAATGCCCTAAGAAAACATACTCTTGAGAAGTTTCCTTTATTGCTATACTAAACTCCAGATATTTCTTCTGACCAACATTCGATTAGAGAACCATCGGAAAACCTTATTCCTATCATTGGGTCGTTTGGATATGACTGACCACACCCACAAGAGTATTCGAGATATTCAACAACGCCAACTTTTCCAATAAATTCTTGATTGCCTGTATCATCTGAAAATCTAAGAACGACAACCTTATCTTTTGGCTGGTAGGGACTACATTCAACTTTTTCGTAGATTGGTTTTGCCTCTGCCATAAAATGTCCCGAACCGCCAAGTTTCAATTACTTATCTAAACCTTCAACCTGTATTGTCCACGACCAACAAACTCAATCACATTTTTATCTCTCAGGAATTGCAGTTGCTGTCTTATCTTCGCCTTGACGTTATTATTCAATGGATGCTTGGCTTTCAAATAGGCTTCAAAGTTATAAACATCATCCAGCGAAAATTCATTCTTCTTGATTCTCTCGACACAGAGTAAAACATCCAGCATCCAGCCTTTTGATTCAATGTCATGTGTAGTTTTGACAAATTCAGTTTTATTCCATTTACCCAAAACTTCATTCTTGCTTTTCGCAATTCCATTTTGAACATAGAATATTTTCCCGATTTCAGGAATATTACTCATGTCAATATTGCAACCAATCCAACCAGCTCTTCTTGCAGTAACGTTTAACGCTTTTCTCTTCTCGATAATATTTGGCACAAAGAAATATTTAGGAATGGTCAGGAAATTCTTGATTTCAAACGTAGATTTATCGTAAGTCAAGAAAAAGAAATTTGGATTATTGGCTGATTTCAATCTTTTAATCATGGCGGAATATGCGCCATCAACGATTTTCTTCCCCATAACACCTTGCTTTGACTTTAGTTCATATTCTTCTGAGCACTTCTTGCAATAAAAATCTGCAACGGGTCTATTGTTTTCAAAATTGCTTAATTCATTGCCACAACTCGGACAGAATATTGAGTCATTCACCCAATATTCTGTCATCACTCGAATTCGCTGAGTGCTACTTGTGTAATCTTTTGCAACTCCAACAGGCAATCTTAATTCCATGTTTTACCTTCGTGGTTAATTAAAACCCCAACTCCTTCAAATTCTGCGCCTCAGACTTCTTCCCACTCCCACCAAGCAACTCCTTCCAAAACGCATCATCATACCTGCGTGAGCGGACAGGCAGCGGCATCGGGACGCCCCAGCCCAACAGCAGAACTTCTTCTTTTGGCTGCAGTCGCGCCAGCATGCCGCGTAAAGCCTCACGTCCCGCCAGACCCGAGAGCACGGCGTGGATGTCATCCTCGTCACCGAGCCAGCCGCTGATGCGCGTCCCAAGTTGCGACATGACCTCATCATAGATTTGCGACGGTCGCTGGTCAACGATCAACAGCGTCACGTAATATTTTCTAAGTTCGCGCGCGATTGTGGCGAAGGTCGTCTGCGCGGCCATCTCACGGTTCAACAGTTTGTGCGCCTCCTCCACCACGATCACCAACTGACGCGGTTCCACCTGTCCGTGCGTGCGGAATTCATTCGTCTTTTTCTCCCACGCCGCGCGGATCTTGCGCGTCAACAGATTCGAGACGAGCAGGTAATCGAGATCGCTTTCGTGTTCGCCGTACGAAAGGACGACGTGCTGTCCGTTCTCCAGCGAGTCGATGATATTTTTCACGCTGTCCGCGGCGGGCTTCTCGACGATATACGGCTTGTCAAATAAGCGGCGCAGTTTATCGTGCAGGGCCTCTGCCGCCATCACATTCGCGCCGTTATCTTCTGCCCAGGCCGCCACGCTATCGGGATGTGGCACGCGCTTCATCTTGCCCTTTTCGTCTTCGACTTCCACCTCATCGCGGTTCATCGCCTTAAAACTCGCAAACCACTTGTCCCTAAACGACCCATATAATGAGTTCAATGTGGTGGGCGTGGTTTCTTTCAGATTCAACTCGCGCGTGAGCGTTTCAATATCCTCTGTGGATATGTCGCCTGTTGAGATTTCCAGATTAAAGTCCGGGACCTGGCCTCTGATGGTTGCTCCTGATCCCAGGCCAACGATTCTTACCTTGGACTTGAACTTGGTCTTCAGTCCCGTCACGGGCATTTTCGTGTCTGAGGCCACATCGTCAAAGCCATATTCGTTGTGCATGTCCAGCACCAGAACCGAAGCCTTGTTGTATTGCATCAACCCCGCCAACACGAGCCGCGTCAAAAACGACTTGCCCGTGCCCGTTGCTCCGAACACTCCTGATGACCTCTGCACAAATTTATCCATGTCGATGCACACGGGATGATTCTGTTCGCGTGTATACCCGATGACGAGGTTGCCCTTCACACCCGCCTCGCCGAAGATCTGCGCGATATCGCCTTCTGATGCGAGGAATACTTCCGCGTGGTGTGGCGGGATATTCTTTACAGGTAATATTTTTGGCTCAGGGTTTAACAACATCCACTTCGCGTACTCCGGACTCGACTCATCCGGTCCCACTTCCAGCATGAGGTTGGGAAGCACTTCGAGATTTGCGAAGAGAGTCTGTCCATGCAAGGCATTCGAGATGTGCGCCGGGAAGCGTCCCTCCATTTGCTCGTCCGCAAAGCGCGGGTCCGTTGCGCCGAGTTGGATATCCGTGACGATACCGTAATAGCGCCAGTTTCCGCTGGAGATGATCACGAATGCTCCCTCCTGCATTTCCTGCGGAGAGACAGTCAGCCTCACGCGAAAGTTTTCCTTCAGCCCGCCGCCGACCAGATAACCAATTTTTGTTCGTTGTGCTTCCATAAAACCTCTTTTCACCACAAAGGGTACTAAGGTACACGAAGGTTTAAGAGCTTTTGATTCTTTCCTTTGTGCTCCTTCGTGACCCTTAGTGGTTAAATCATTAAACAACTATTCGCTTGATTCCATCTTTCAAATGCACGACATTGAAATTGATCAGAAACCCCAAGCGGATTTCCGTGAGTTTCAAATAAGTGATGAGTTGCGCATCATAAACTGGATTCATCGTTTCAACCGACTTGAACTCCACAATGACGCAATTCTCAACCAACATATCCAGCCGAAGACCCGCATCCATTTTGATATCTTTATAAGTAACAGGCAATGCCACCTGTGTCGCTACTCGGAGGCCGCTTTCTCTTGTCTCCAACGCAGTGCAAGTTTCGTAAACCGATTCCAGCAAACCCGGCCCAAGTGCAGTATGCACTTTATAGGCCGCATCCAAAACAGCCTTTCCGACTCGTTCCACATGTGGCGGAACTGGAGCATATACCCTCTTGCCTGAGTTTGTAATCATCCTTTGTGCTCCTTTGTGACCTTCGTGGTAAAGAACCCTAAACGTTCACATCGCTCAACGCGCCCAGCACGGACATCAACGTCGGGTAATCATCCCTCAGCAAAGTGATTACCTCATGCGTTGCTTTCTCTCTCCACGATTTATCCATGTGCGCCGCGCTGGCCTGCTGGATATGTGCGGCGATCACTTCACCGATTGGAAGTTCCTGTGAATTCAGGATGTGACGGAAATACCCAAACCTCTCTGTAAACCTTTCTACATCCTTATCATCGCACAAATAGATCATATCCAAACTCAGCGGCGGACGCGGCGGCAATAGATGAAATATTTTTCCATTCTGCTCGTATCCCACCGCCAACACGGACATCTCCACGGGCACAATGCGGTTCACGCGATTGTCGTGCATCACAGCATCCGAAATATTCTCTGACGTCACGAGCTGGCGCACCAGCCCGTCATCGTCAATGTGAATGTCGTGGATGAGTCCATAGACTTGATAGCCATCACTTAGCGGTGCGCGCACTAACGCGCCAAACGCGGGTGCATCAAGTTGGTTGACGCGGCATCCCGCGATAAAGCCTGTCGTGCCTGCCCGCAGCAAACGTCCGATTTCGATTTGGGTCATAATCGCCTCCTCATAATGTTGCCTGTGTAATGCGGCACGTTTTGGCCGTTATGAAGGTCTCTTCGCAAAAGCCAAAATGTGCCCATCTAGGTCTTCGCAATAAGCCGCCGCGTCTCCCCAATTCCGAAGTTCAAGCGGGCTAAGCGCCTTTGCGCCCGCGTCAACTGCGCGTTGATAAAAAACTTGCGGCTCGTCCACAATGAGATATAACTCCGCGCGGGGAATCCCTCTTGCCAGCGCGGGATCTTGGATCGCATCGCCAAGCAAATGTTTGATCCCTTTCTCTGGCATTAATCCCAAGACCGCGCCTTCGTTGAGACTGAACTCGGTCATACCTTCAACGTCCAGCGCGGGATTCTGGTTAAGGACTTCGCGATAGAACGTCGAACTTTTTTGCTGGTCTTTGACGTAAAGAATAATATGCGCTTTCATCTATCTTCTCGTTCTTCCCTTCAAATCTTTCGCCGACTGCTTGTTCGAGCCTTCATCAATTTCTTCGTTGTTTCGGCGTAATTCCTGCTGGAGCATTTGCTCGATCTGATATTTCTCTTCCTGCTTTACCACCGCTGTTTCATGGGCGCGATGTAATAAATACGGATATGGCCTGCTTCCCATCATTTTGCATTGCTCGACCAGGACGGCGTGCAACAAATCCAACTTGTCTTTATCGTCCACCACCCATTTTGGGACTTCGACACGCACAGGCCAGGGGTGTCCCTCCGTGCCGACGTTGAGATAGAAGAAATGCAGGGACAATCCGCCTTTGTAATATTTCTCCGAACTGGATTGGATCCCAAACACCGCCGAGCGATGACCAGGCGGCAATAACGGTTTTTCTTTTTCGCCGAACAACCACCTGTCACTCACACCGCGCAGGGGGTGAAACTCGCGCATCTTTTGTAGATCGTCGGGCATAGCCGTTGCTATTTCAAGCAGACGAACTACCAGATCAGCTGAGGGTTTGTCCACGTAACCGGCTGTGATCACGCCGCGCGTTTGCAGGCGTGAGAGAATGGTCGTATATTTTTGGATGAAATCTGAATAGGCTTGCGCGTCTTCGCCTTTTGCGCCCCACAATTCGATCGGCCCATCTGTAAAAGTGACAACCTGTCCCTTGATATTTTTGGATAAATCATCGAGTTTGATGCGCTCGCTCAAATCCCGCTTCAGAGTCACCATGCCTTCAGACATGGGGATTCCGTTTGGCAGAAGGTCATCGCCGTACATGAGCTCAGTATCTGTGAAAACCCCAGGCGCTTCACCTGAGTTGAGTTTCATGGAAATCGCGCCGACATTGATCAGACCAAATTGGACAGCCGCGTGCCTGTCGGGGTTGATCTGTGAACCGTCTGCGGCGATTAGCGTTGCTTCTTTAACGGAGTCTGGCAGCGGGTAGGAAGAAGCGAGTGACTCATTAAGCGGTAATGCGCATCGGATATTCGCATCAACCACTTTGGCGGAATCCACTTTCGAGTGAAGCACATCCAATTCAGACGCGTAGGTATTGAGCAGGTCACGCGCTTTGACGCGTCTCTCTTCGAGAGTCTTTCTTCGCTCACGCGCGCCCGCGCCGATTTCTTTTATCCGCGTGAAGATTTGCTGGTAGTCAATGGGCATATTTCCCTTTAGGGATAGAACAAATGTACAAAGATTTTACAGGTAAATTGGATAAAATACAAGTTGCCCGCCAGGAACTTTTTTAAGCGCCTTGCGTCTTATGTGCGATACTTTCAAAAGGAGAAAAAATGAAATTCAAGACCCTATTCGTTTCCATTGTTTTACTTGCCGCAGTGGCACTGAGCGCCTGTGGCCCAGCTACAATTGTTGCCAACCCAGTGCCGCCCCAACGTACGATGAACGTCAACGGCTCCGGCATGGTCATGTTGACGCCTGATATTGCCTATATCAATATCGGCGTGCATTCCGAAAAGCCGACCGCTTCGGAAGCTGTTTCCGCTAACAACGATCAGACTCAGCAAGTAGTTGATGCGTTGAAGACCTCTGGCATAGATCCAAAAGACATCCGCACGACCAATTTTAGTATTTATCCAAACACGCAGTATGATCCACAAACAGGCAAGCAGACCAGCACGACCTATGTGGTGGATAACACCGTTTATGTCACGGTTCGCAAACTCGACAAGCTCGGTGATCTGTTGGATGCAGCTGTCAAGGCGGGTGCGAACAGCATCAACAGTATTCAGTTTGATGTGCAGGACAAGACTGCCGCCATCAAACAGGCGCGCGATGCGGCTGTGAAGGATGCCCGCACACAGGCGCAGGAATTGGCAACCGCCTCGAGCGTTACGCTCGGCGATCTGCAAACGATCAGCTTCTATGACAGCATTCCGACGCCGACAGATGCATATGGAAAAGGCGGCGGTGGCGGCGGTAACGCTGTAGCTGCTCCTTCCGTGCCGATTAGCGCCGGACAGTTGACCATCACGGTGACTGTCAGCATGACGTACGAGATCAAGTAGAGGCTCATTCTGGACCCCAACCCCCGCTTCCGTTACCGGAGGCGGGGGTTTGTTTCGGGCCTTTTCTCCCCACCTGCTCTTTCATAAAAGCCCCAGGGCCGGGAAAAATCTTTGCGTCTCTGCGTCTTTGCGTTAAGAATTGGTCGGTTATAATCTCTCCAGCTTTTCCAAAGGAGATTCTCCCATGTCCACTACTTCGCTCAAAGTCGGTTACATCGGTCTTGGATTGATAGGCAAATCCATTGCCCACAATATTCTCAAGGCAGGATTTCCCCTCGTTGTCCATAATCGTTCGCGCGCGGCGATGGATGAACTTGTTGCGGAAGGCGCTATAGCCGCTTCATCCCCGGCGGTAGTGGCCGCCCAAGTCGATGTGGTTTTTACCAACCTGCCGGATACCCCGGATGTCGAATTGGTGACGTTGGGGGAAAAAGGCATTATCGAAGGCGCACATTCCGGATTGGTCTTCGTTGATAATTCCACCATCAAACCAGCTTCAGCGCGTATGATTGCGGAGAAATTGTCAGCCCGAGGCGTGCTGTCGTTGGACGCGCCCGTTTCGGGCGGGGATATGGGAGCGAAGAACGGCACGCTGACCATCATGGTCGGCGGCGATGCGTCCGCGTTGGAAAAGGTCATGCCGGTTTTTCTGGCGATGGGGAAAAACGTCACGCACGTTGGCGAAGCGGGTGCGGGGCAGGTGGCGAAGGCAGCTAATCAGATCATGGTCGCGGCGCAGATGGTGGCGATGGGCGAGCTATTGATCTTCTCGCGCAAGGCGGGCGTTGATCCGCGTAAAGTTGTGGACGCCATCAAAGGCGGCGCGGCGCAATGCTGGGCTCTGGACGTCAAACCGCCGCGTTTGTTTGCGGGCAATCGCAATCCGGGGTTCAAGGCGCACATGCAATTAAAGGATATGAAGATCGTGCTGGATACGGCGCGTGAATTCGATATCCCGCTTTCATCTGCGGCGGAGAACACAAAACTCTTTGAGCAAATGATCGCGATGGGCATGGGCGAGTTGGATAATTCAGCGGTGGTCGCTGTGATCGAAAAATTGGCCGGAATAAATTTGCTGGATTGACAAATTTCCTTCATCATCAGAAACAGCATCGGAGAAATCAAGAACGAACCGCAAAGGACACGAAGAACGTTAAGAGAAAAAGAAAAAAACTTTGCGCTCTCCCTGGCCCCACCCGCCAGGGCAGGTGTGGCGGGCTTCGCAGTTAATAAATATGAACTCTCTTAAACATTACTGGCCCACTTTTCGTGATTATGTTTTGATCCTTGTCGGTTCGGTGATCGAAGCGATCGCGTTGCGTCTCTTCCTCGTTCCGGCAAACCTGGCGAGCGGAGGCGTGAGCGGAATAGCGCAATTGCTCAATCACTATACCTCCTGGCCGATTGGCGTCATGGTCCTTCTTGGAAACCTGCCGCTCTTCGCGATCGGCTGGCGTTACCTCGGTGGACGGCGTTTTGCGCTTCGCACCGCGTTCTCGGTCATTGTCTATTCGCTGGTCGTTGATTTGATCCCGCGCTTCCATTTGCTCCCGGTCAATGGTATCACCGACGATATTTTTCTCAATTCGTTGTATGGCGCGGTCGTGGCAGGTGTAGGCTATGGACTGGTCTATCGGGCCGGTTCCACGAGCGGCGGCTCAGACGTTTTGGCGCGCATCCTGAATCATTATCGCAGTGTCTCGATGACGCAGAGTTATTTGATGGTTGATTCGGCTGTCATTCTCGCGGCGGGATTTGTCTTCGGCTGGAAGCAGGCGCTTTATGCGATCATCACTTTATATGTGAGCGGGATTGTTTCAGAAACGATCCTTGAGGGTTCAGGCACGGTCCGCACGGCGCTGATCATCACCGCCCAGCCCGATCATGTTTCCATGCGTGTGTTGGATGAACTCGAACGCGGTGTGACGATTTTGCAAGGCACAGGTGCGTACACGGGAGAAGATCGTCCGGTTTTGTATTGTGTGATCACGCGTGCTGAAGTCGCACAGTTAAAAGCCATCGTGCAGGAAGCCGATCCGCAGGCTTTTATCGTGATCGGCCTGGCGCATGAGGCGCTGGGCGAAGGATTTAAATCTCTGCAAAGACCATAACAGGGCACGATATATCGTGCCCCTACAATTATTTCGTCTTAAACCCAAACCGTTTCAAGGCGTTTTCGTTGTTGCGCCAGTCTTTTTCCACCTTCACGCGTAACTCCAGAAAAACTTTTCGTCCGCCCATAGATTCGATCTCTTCGCGCGCTTTTGTGCCGATCTTTTTCAGCATCTTTCCACCCTCGCCGATCACGATCCCCTTTTGAGAATCGCGCTCAACGAATAGCGTGGCAGAAATATAGGCAACGCCGTTCTCGCGCTCGGTAAACTCGTCCACGCGCACGGCGATGCCATGTGGGACTTCGTCGCGCAGTTTGAGCAATGCCGCCTCGCGGATCAAGTCTGCAGCGATTTCCTTCTCGTATAAATCTGTGACTTGATCTTCTTCATATTCCGCCGGGCGGACAGGCAGGCTGGCGATGAGATAATCCATCAGGTCGGTTAGACCATCGCCGCGCCCGGCGGAAATAGGGATGGTCTTCGCTTCCTTCCTGACCAAAGCCTGATACGCTTCGAGACGCGGAGTCAAAGCCTCAGCCGCGATCAGGTCAATTTTATTGGCGGCCAGCACGAGCGGAGTCCGACGCGTTAATTTATTGATCAGTGCCGCGATGCGGGCGTCGTCTTCAGTCGGCGCGCTGGACACGTCAAACAAAAAGATGATCATATCCACGCCATCCATTGCTTCCTCGGCTTCATCGTTAAGAATCTCGCCGAGCTTATGGCGCGGATTGTGGATACCGGGCGTGTCCACAAAAATAAGTTGGGCATCCTCGCGCGTCAGAATGCCGAGCTGGCGGCGACGCGTGGTTTGCGGACGCGGCGAAACGGCCGCGATCTTTTGACCGAGCAAAGCATTGACCAGCGTGGACTTGCCTACGTTGGGACGTCCGATGATGGTGATAAAGCCGGAGCGAAAATTTTCAGTCATTTGTTTTTTGCGGATTCCAGTTTGCGACGGCCAGACTTGCAACAATGAGGACTGCGCCTGTGATCAACTGCCAGGTGATCAGTTCATGCAGGAAAAGCACACCAAGGATAACACCGCCCAGCGGAAAAATGTATGTGACCATCGTTGTGCGGGTCGGCCCGATCTCATGGATCAAATAATAATTCAAAATGAAGGCAAAACCGGAGCCGAGCACGCCGAGCCACAAGAGCGCGATCCATGTGATGGGCAGCTGCGGGATTTTGATGGGTTGCTCGATGGTGAAGGCCGCCAACCACATCACGGCTGTGGATGATACCAGCGGCCCGCCGCCGCGAATGAGGCCGGACGCCTCCTGTGTGCTTTTGCGCGCGTACACCGAACTGCCCGCGTAGAACATGCAAGCCACCACAACAGCGATCTCTCCAAACACAGAACTTGGCGATCCGCCGATGTCCTTACTCATCAGTACGACGACACCTGCGAAACCCATCAGCAAACCGATCACTTTCGGCCAGCTCATTTTGTCGTCATGGAGCAGGTAATGTGCAATAACGATGGTAAACAAAGGCACGGTCGAATCGAGGATGGCGGCTACGCCTGAGTCGATGGCCTGCTCGCCCCAGGAAATTAAGAAGAAGGGAATGGCCACATTGCTGACGCCAAGGATGATGAAAGGCAGCCAACTCTTGAAATCGCGCGGTATCTTGACGCGTTGAATAAAAAGCACGGTAATGCTGAACAGAAGTCCGAACAGCACACGATAAGCGACCAGCGTCATCGGGCCAATTTCCTGCACCGCGATCTTGATCCACAAAAAGGATGAGCTCCAAATTGCGCCGAGCAAAACAAAAACGAACCAGTGTTTGGGTTGCATAATTCTCCGGGATGAATAAAAGAGTTTATCACAGAAGAAAAGTGCGACGACTTTACTGTGCTTCCATCTTCAACAGCCACGCTTTTGTTTTAATCCCGCCTTTGCCGCCGTATCCATGGAGTTTTCCATCCGTGCCGATGACGCGATGACACGGAATAACCAGCGGCATTGGATTCGTCGCGTTGGCGCGGCCAACCGCGCGCGGCGCATCGGGATGTCCGATCTGCGCAGCGACGTCCGCGTAGGTGCGGGTCTGTCCGCAAGGGATGGAAAAGACTACTCGAAGCGCGGCCCGCTGAAAGTCCGAGGCAAGAACCGACCAATCGATCACGAGATCGAAGTCGCGGCGTTTTCCATCCAGATATTCTTTAACTTGCTTCACAATTGTTTCAACTTGTTTCGGTGAATATTCGATATCGCGCTTGGTTTGCTTTCTAACATTTGTTTCAAAAACTTTTCGTGTCACGCCATATTCAACCGTGACCAGGCCGTGCTCGGAAACAGCCGCCCAGACTTCTCCGAGCGGAGTGGACTTGATATTTCCAATAGTAATGGGCGGCTTATTCATTTTAGTAGTTGCTCACGAAGTCGATCAATCCGCGTTCGCGGGCGCGGTAATCGCAAAATCGAAAAACGAATGTAGACGCGACGCCGAAGACCAGCGTAAGTCCGAGCAAAATTCCAAGCAACTGCAAGTTGCTGAATTGCGCCAGCGTGGGAAAGGCCTGCGCCACATTGCCTGACAATGAACGACGCATCAGTTCGAGCCAGTAAGTGATCGGGATGGCAAACCCAATGGGTCTCAACCAGACCGGCAAAACATCCAATGGAAAGATCGCGCCGCTGAACAAATAAAGCGCGCTGGCCACGGCTTCACCGATCAGGAAGAAATGATGCGCCACCAGCAGTGTAATGCTGGCGAGGATCAATCCCATCATTGCCAGCATGGCAATGCCGATGAAGAGCGAAACAAAAAACAGCGGCCAATTCACAGTTGCGAGATTGAGCGGGACATGCAGAAAGAGTACGCCAAACGCGATGGTAATGATCACTGCGATCGTGCCGGTCGCGAAACGCGAAACGCCGCGTCCCAACCAGTACGCCGGAATACGTATCGGCGCAATGTACATATATTTGAGAGTCTTGTAATGCTCGCGGTCGTCGATCACGGCCCATGAGATTCCAGACATCACCGCGCCAACATAGATATAAAAGGCATTCCCAAAATAAATGTATGGAAAGATAGGCGTGTCGAAATTGCCTTTGGTGATGATGCTATACATCACGACCAGAATGCCCGACGAAGCCAGCGGCTTGACGATGGAATAGATTGCGAACAGGAACGGATCGGTCCAGTTGGATTCGATCTGCCAGCCGAGCCAGGTCGCCATCCAAAACGATCGCAAAGATTCTGAACTATTGAATACGGATGAATGTTTTTGCATTTCTATCTCCGGCTCTCTGTCAGGCGTCCTTCGCGGATGGCCAAACGTTCCATGTGTCCGAGCAAGGCCCAGGCTCCAAATAGAAAAGCTACGCAAAGGACGCACAGGATCTCAAGTTCAAGGCCGACATTCAGAAAGCCAAGCGTTGCACCGGATTGGAAGATCAACTGTCGCATGGCGTCGAGTCCCAAAGTCAACGGGATGATCGAAGCACCTGCCGCGATCCAGAAATTGAAAGACTTGATCGGGAAATAGAAGCCCGATACCAGATAAACCGGTTCGGTCGCCAACTGGGCGAGGTGGTCCGCTTCTCTTCCTAAAAGCAGGAAAAGCGAAGCACTCATCATTCCCATTCCGTACAAGGCTGTCATTGCTACAAAAAAGACCGAGAGCAATTGTATGAAATTTCCGATCACATAGTGAATGTTGAAGAGCAAACTGCCCAGCAGAATAATGGCGATAGCTCGCAGAAAAGTTGCCAGCATTCCGCCGACTGCCATGCCAAGCAGGACAGCCATCATCGAATTGGGAGCCATGATATACAGGGCCAGGTTGCCCTGTTCCTTTTCCCAATAAAGCTGGCTGGACATGCTCCACATGATGTTCATCCAGAAAGCCGTCATTGCTCCGCCGATCACTACGAAGCCCACATATTCCTCCGGCGCACCGATGGCGCGATAGACGAACACATAAGATGAAACAGCCAGCATCGGAAGAAAGATGTCGAAGAAGACCCATGATTTCTCGCGTTGTTGTCCAATGATGCGCGGATATGCGCGCGCGATCACGGTCTTGATGAACAACTTCCAGCCGGTGGCTTTTTCGTACGCCTGGCTTGCCAGCGGATTATTTTGTATCGTCATTCGTCTCTTCTTTCTCAACCTCGTCCATGCTGCGGCCAACAAGATTGACAAAAACATCCTCGAGAGTCGGTTCGTGTTTATCGAGTCGCGCGATCTTGATGTTGGACTCGGTCAGCTTGTTGATGACTCCTGCCAACGCGGCGTCTTCCCTCAACATGAACTTCAGCACGTTCATTCCTCCGGACTGTGTGCGGGTCACCTTGCTGACGCCGGGGATTCCTTCCAAGGCGGATGTGGCTAAACCGTTAAGCGCGCCGACGGTGATCTCGAACAACGCGTCGCGTTGCAATTGTTGTTTCAGTGCGGTGGGTGTATCGCAAGCCAGCACGCGTCCCTGATTGATAATGGCGACGCGGTCGCAAAGTTCATCGGCTTCGGCCATGTAATGCGTGGTCAACAATAAAGTACGCGTCTTGTCTTCATTCAACCAGCCGCGAATTAATTCACGCACATCGCGTGACGCACCCACATCGAGTCCCAGAGTCGGCTCATCGAGGAAGAGCACCTGCGGATCCGTTAGAAAGCCGCGCACGATGTTCATCTTCTGGCGCAGGCCGGTCGAAAGGTCGGACGATTTGGTGTGCATCCGGTCATGCAAGCCAACGATCTTCAACAATCCTTCGATGCGCTCGTTGGCCTCCCTGGATGGCAGCCCGTAGAACTGTGAGAACATCCAAAGATTTTCGCGCACGGTCAGCAGGCCATAGCCAGAAGATTCGCCGCCGGAGACCATGTTGATCAGCGGACGGACTTTTTCCGGCTCACGGGCCACGTCACAGCCAGAAACACGCGCCCGCCCCGAGGTCGGAGCAAGAAGCGTGGTCAGGATCTTGATCAGCGTGGTTTTGCCCGCGCCGTTCGGTCCAAGCAATCCAAATAATTCGCCTTTTTTGACTTCCAGTGTCACATCCTGCAAAGCTACCAACTCTTTGCGAATATTTTTCTCTTTTTTGCTGCCGCGAATTTTATAAATGCGGCCCAAACCTTCGGTTTCTATCGCCAGATTTGACAAAGTGGTTTGTTCTGCTTGCACTGCGTTCTTCGGTGTGACCATTCGATCTCCTTGAAAAGGCAAAAACGATTACAGGTGATTAATCTTTGGTGCTAGTTGAGTCGTGGGGGCAGCCTCAGGTTGCGAAACCAAATTGAGGAGAAACTCCACGACTACAGACGATATTATCCTACACATTTTCTGGTTTGTAGCTGAAGGCTTGCCCGACCTCCCCCAAAAAGCACACCAGTCCGTGCTGGCCTTCATGTCTGGAGGGATTGCATTCAACTGCCTGCCGGTGGTTTACTAGGGCATCAATGCACTGCGAAACAAATTATGAGGCGATGCATTAGAAATTACATTGCTTTCATTCTTAACGCTGATAGGCATGTTCAGGCTTGAAATGAATAAATCTGTTGCCCCCGATGCAGTTGCGGCTTGTTGTTGTGGTCCAGCCCATACAATTTGGCTTACTGATGTAAATCTTAGTTCTCGTAAATGAAGACCTGATTCAAAAAAACTTTCTGTACAGTTTTTCGTCTCGGGTATACTCCTCCTGATAGTCGCGCCATTTTTGATTTGAGAGCGAATCAAAAAACAGGTTTTGAATATCCGCTTTTTTATCTTTGGGATTCCAATATTCCAAAGCCAATTGAAAGCTCAGTTGCTTCCGTTTTCTTCGTGGCCATTATCGTTTGCTTCCCTCGGTTTAGTCTTTGCGATTCTTTCTTCAGCTAGTTTGCAATATTCCGGGGAAATATCAAACCCAACATAATGACGGCCATTTTTCTTCGCCGCAATGCCAGTTGTTCCTGAACCCATAAATGGGTCAAGCACAACATCGTCAATATACGAATAGAGTTTGACAACTCTACTAGCTAATTCCACAGGAAATGGAGCAGGATGCCCAGCTTTTTTAGCAGACTCAGGTTGAATTTGCCAAATTGACAAGGTGGATTCCATAAACTCTTCTGACGTTAAATCAGACTCGCCTTTATCTGGACGAGAAAATGCTTGCTTGGCAAAAACAATAATATACTCATGCAAGTCGCGCAACCGAGGAGCTTTTGCACTGCGCCAGCTTCCCCATGCACAACTTCCACTTGCACCTTTTCCTTTTTGCCAGATAATTTCGCCCATCGGTAAAAAACCAATGTCTGAATGAATCTGATAGAAACAGGAATGAAGTGGAATATATGGCTTACGTCCCAGGTTTGCAATATTGACCACATACCGGCCACCTGGCTTAAGCACACGATAAACATCTTTACCAACGCGCTTGATTAAATCTAGATATTCTTCAAGCGTCATATTGCCATCGTAATCTTTGCCTACATTGTATGGAGGTGATGTAAAAGCTAAAGCTACGCTATTGTCGGGAATAGGCATATCTTCAGATGTGTGGTTATAAATCCTATCGGCCCAGCCATCAATTTTAATTTTTGGCAATTTAACGCTTGATACATCTGTTGCAGTGTTTGATAGAAAAAGATTACGGGAATAAAAATCTGACGAATCGTGCGATTCGCGCTTTGAAACGCCAAATGAGGATGTTTGAGTCTTTTTAGCCATGATTCTCTCTCCAAGTCACATCAAGCTTACCATACGCATATGATTTTATAAGGTGAAATATTTCCTGCATACAAATTGTGCATTTGTTCTAAGAATAAATCCAGCCCCCAGTTTGAGTTTCTTCTTGTATTCCGTCGCCGAACACTGCCGACGCGGCACAAAGGAGCAGAGAGTTTGCTTCTGTTTGGTTGTGGCTGGACGCTTCGATACTTCGTACTCAGCGCGACGGATCACCCCCACTGCTAGAACGCATTGCCAGCCGTCCGTTCTCCTAAAGGAGAAGGAAACTTGTAAAACACGAAGAACATTCAACCATAAGGGGTGGCATGCAGTACAATTGGATTCGAGATACAAACCCTAAACTATGGCGCGGAACCTGCTCTCCCGGCTCAGCCTTCTGACCCGCTTTACCCTCGTCAGTCTGTTTGTCACTGCGGGGATAGCTATTGTTTTGATTATCGGCATTCAACAACGTCTTGAAAATAATGCACTGCAGCAGGAAGCGGACAGCGCCGCGGACCAGGTTGCCCTGATCCTTAACCCGCATCTATGGACTGCCGATCTGATAGGCCCTCTCACGCCGCAACACTTTACAGCGCTCGACTCTCTCATTCGGAACGAAATCCTATATAATCATATTGTCCACGTGAAGATCTACAGCCTCGATGGGACTGTGATCTATTCGGATGAAAAGAATCTCGTCGGCCAAAAATTTCCGATATCAACGGAACTGGCCGAGGCCCTGAATGGCCGGATTGGAATGGATGTCAGCAATCTGAGCAAGCCCGAAAATGTCACCGAACGTAGCGGTCAATATTCCCAGTTGCTGGAAGTCTATGTGCCCATCCATCCCGTTGATGCGCCCGATAAAATACTGGGGGCTTACGAAATCTATCACGATCTGTCCGTTGTCCAGCCGTTCATAGATGAGATGCGGCTTTTTATTGCCCTCAGTGTGGGACTCGGATTCCTGGCCTTGTTTGGCATTCTCTATTTCTTGGTGCGGAATGCTTCACGGGAACTCGTCCTGCGGAACGAGGAGAATTCCCGCCTGTATCAGGAGACAAGGAAGCAGGTGCTGGACCTCCAGCGCACTGAAGAACAAAGCCAGCGTCGTTATCAACGTCTGCTCGCCTTGCGGGCCATTGATGAAGCCATCAGCGCCAGCCTTGATCTGAGTTTGACACTTCGCATCTTCCTCGACCAGGCTACCACACAGCTTCAAGCCGATGCGGCTGACATTCTGTTGTTGAACCAGCCCACGAATCTATTGACCTTTGCCGCCGGGCGCGGCTTCCGTACCGACCTTATCAAAGCTTCGAAGGTCGCTGTTGGGAAGGGCTGCGCGGGCCGCGTCGCGTTGAACCGAAAACTGCTCCACATCCCGGACCTGCTCCACGCTGAATATCCTGTTCCAGCTTCGCTGATCGCCGCCGAAAGTTTTTCGGTTTATTATGGCCTGCCTCTGATCACCAAAGGGCAGGTTCTGGGCGTGCTGGAAGTTTTTCATCGCTCGCCTCTCAATCCGGATCAGGATTGGTTGGAATTTCTCAAAGGACTGGCCGAGCAGGCTTCGATCGCCATCGGAAACGCGGAATTATTTGAAAACCTTCAACACTCCAACAATTTGTTGAGCCGCGCTTACGATGCAACCATTGAAGGCTGGTCAAGCGCGCTTGATCTGCGCGACAAGGAAACGGAAGGGCACACGCAACGCGTCACCGAAATGACCTTGAACCTGGCCGTTGCTTTGGGCATCAATACTGGCGAATTGATCAATATCCGTCGAGGCGCCCTGCTGCATGATATCGGCAAAATGGGCATCCCCGATGACATTCTGTTGAAGCCGGGGCCGCTGACTGAGGCAGAATGGCAGGTCATGCGCAAGCACCCCGGCTACGCCTACGATCTGCTTTCATCCATCGAATACCTGCGTCCTGCGCTGGACATTCCTTATTGCCATCATGAAAAATGGGATGGCACTGGTTATCCGCGCGGACTGAAAGGCGGGCAGATTCCCTTTGCCGCGCGCCTGTTTGCAGTAGTGGATGTATGGGATGCGCTCTCCTCAGACCGCCCCTATCGTAAAGGTTGGTCGCATTCAAAAGTGCGCGAATATATCATCGAACAAAAAGGGATTCACTTTGAACCCAGAGTGGTGGACATATTCCTCAAAATGCTGGACGAGAGCTAACCCACATCCAATTAGATCTGCTATGAGTTCGTTCTTTCCAAATACCGACACATAAATAAAACTCACGGAAGACCTAACCATCAACGCCTCTCTTAAAGGAGAGGGGGGCAAATTCAAGGGCGCAGTGTGGAATTCCTGTGCGAGCCTGAGAGCACCGAAGCCGATGTTCATTTGCATGTCAAGGATTTGTATGGCAACCAGATTGTGATGGTACAGTTAAAGTAGAATCAGGAGCATCAATTAGTGTAATCGTCACCATCGCGGAAGACTCTCGATAGGAACGATGTGACGGTTACATGGGCTTATAATCCTCTTAGAGGTGCACCATGATGAACAATCGCCAGTTAGCCGATACCTTCACCCTTATTGCAAATCTATCAGAGATCAAAGGCGAGATCATTTACAAGACCCTCGCCTATCGCAAGGCCGCGGAAAATCTTGCAGGGCTTGGCCGCGAAGCGTCCGAGTACTGGAAAGAGGGAAAACTTGAAGATATCCCCGGCGTGGGCAAAGCCATCTCCGAGAAAATTGATGAATTACTCCGCACCGGCAAACTTGAATTTCTTGAGAAATTGAAGAAGGAAGTCCCGCCAGGTTTAGCGGACTGGTTGCAAGTGCCGGGGCTTGGCCCGAAGAAGATCGCGCTGATTTGGAAGACTCTCAACATCACGACTCTCGCACAGCTCGAGGTGGCCGCCAAAAAAGGAAAGTTGCGCGACCTGCCGGGCATGGGTGCCAAATCTGAATCAGCGATTCTCGCGGGACTTGACTCTTTGTCGCGCCGTTCGGGGCGGATTCCACTCGGACGCGCTTGGCCGCTGGCGCAGGAGATCATCGCTCAACTCAAAAAGGTGAAGGGAGTCGTCGACGCGCAACCCGCCGGAAGTCTGCGAAGGATGCGTTCGACCATCGGCGACCTCGACATCCTGGTCGCGGCCAAAGATTCAAAGCCGGTCATGGAAGCGTTCACTAATCTTCCCGGCGTGAGTCGCGTGCTCGGTAAAGGCGAGACAAAGTCATCCATCGAATTCACCGACGGCGTGCGCGCCCAGGTTTGGGTGCATCCGCCCGAAAAGTTTGGCACGGCGCTTCAATATGCGACCGGTTCGAAAGATCACAATGTGCAGTTGCGGCAACTCGCGCTCGACAAAGGCTTATCTCTTTCAGAACATTCATTTGCGAAGACAAAAGGCGGCGGCGAAATATACTGCGCCACCGAAGAGGAAGTTTATAAAACATTGGGTCTGCCATGGATTCCGCCCGAACTGCGCGAAGATCGCGGCGAAGTACAAGCGGCGAAGGCAAACAAACTCCCGACGTTAATTGAAGTCAAAGATATCAAAGCTGATCTGCAAGTCCATTCAACGTGGAGCGATGGAAAATTGTCCATGCTCGAGATGGCGCAGGCCGCCGCCAGGCGCGGTATCAAAGTGATTGCGTTCACTGATCATTCCGTGAGTCTCGGCGTCACGGGCGGACTGAGCATGGAAGATCATAAGAAGCAGGCCGCCGAGATCAAGAAGGCGCAGGACAAACTCGGCGACAGCATTTTGATTTTGCACGCCAGCGAAGTCGAGATCAAAGCCGATGGCACGCTGGACTATCCCGATAAATTTTTAGCGAGCCTTGATCTCGTGCTGGCTTCGCTTCACACGTCATTGCGACAGCCGCGAGAGAAGGTCACGCAACGTGTGATCAATGCGATTCGAAACCCTCACGTTGATATCATCGGCCATCCAACGGGACGTTTGATCCCCGACCGTGAAGGCGCGGACCTCGACATGGACGCCGTGCTGAACGCCGCGGCCGAGACAGGCGTGGCGCTGGAGATCAACGCCAGTCCGTACCGCCTCGATCTGGACGATGTGTTTGCGCGCCGTGCAAAAGAGCTGGGAATCCCGATCAGCATCAATACTGACGCGCACTCCGAAGCGGATCTCGATATGTTGTTTTACGGTGTCGCAATTGCAAGGCGGGCATGGCTGACGAAAGACGACGTCATCAATTGCTGGTCAACAAAGAAGTTGCTGGATTGGTTGAAGAAACGAGGATAGATGGAAAAATATGTGAGCGTTGGAGTTGGCGTTATCATAACCAAGGAAAACAAAGTTCTGCTTTTGAAGCGGAAGAATGTTCATGGTGCTGGAACTTGGTCAACGCCTGGTGGAAGTCTTGGGTTTGGAGAAACACCTGAACAATGTGCGCTTCGCGAAGTCAAAGAGGAAACTGGCTTAGATATTACCGATGTTAAGTTTAGAGCAATGACAAATGATTTCTTCGAGCAAGAGGGAAAACATTACGTTAGTATTTGGATGGAAGGCAAATATATCGGCGGCGAGCCTGCCATCAACGCGGATTATGAAATGTCTGAACTGGGCTGGTTCGCGTGGACGGCTTTACCGCAATCACTCTTTCTCTCGTTTCAGAATTTATTGGAAGGTAAATGTTATTCATAAATAAGTAACATTTTGAAATCAATGAAAATGACTGCCCTCAAATCTTTCTTATATCTTATCCTCGCCGCAGGACTTGGTGCGGGTTACGTTCCCTTCGTTCTTCTGCCAAGAAATCCGCAAATCGAGACCGGCTTCTTGGCCTATCTTGCCTTTCCGTTCTGGCTGATCGGTAATGTCCTCCTCTATATATGCTCGATAAATTTAAACAACGTGCCCGCGCGCTGAGGCATGAAACGTTCGCTTTGTATTTTGCTTTCCGCGATGCGCGCACGCCGTGGTATGCAAAGATGGTCGCGGCACTTGTCGTGGCGTACGCGTTAAGCCCAATTGACTTGATCCCGGATTTTATTCCAGTGCTCGGCTATCTCGACGACTTGATCATCGTCCCGGCCGGCATTACGCTGGCTGTGAAATTGATACCATCTGAAGTGATGGAGGAGGCCCGTTTAACAGCGTCCGCTAAAAATCCGGAAAGAAGCGTGGGATGGGTCGGCGCGGTCGTCATCATTCTCGTCTGGCTAATGATCGCGGCGTGGGCTATACTTTATATTATCCACATTTTTCAGGAGAAATAAATGAGCGACATCACGATCCGCCGCGCAACTCACGATGACAAGCCCGAATGGTTCCGAATGCGAAAAGGAATCTGGCCTGAAGCGCCGGATGAATATCTTAATTTCAATATGGATGAAATTCTCGCCAGCAATCGTGATGTGGCTTTTATGGCGTTCGCGGATGGTCGGCCTGTTGGAATGATCGAGGCGCGTTTGCGCGATTACGGTGAAGGCTGCGAGACGAGTCCGGTTGGATACATCGAGGGCTGGTTCGTGGATGAACACATGCGCGGAAAAAATAATATCGCAGGCGCTCTCGTGCAAGCCGCGGAAGATTGGGCGCGCGAAAAAGGCTGCACCGAAATGGCGTCGGATACATGGCTGGATAACCTTGCCAGCATCCGCGCGCATCATAAACTTGGATATGAAGAAGCGGAACGCCTGGTACATTTTGTGAAGAGATTATGAAAACTTTTTTGCTTTATGGCTCCTACGGTTACACCGGTGAGCTGATTGCTGATCTCGCTGTGCAAAATGGAATGCGGCCTTTGCTGGCAGGCCGCGACGAAACGCGCTTGAAAGCGCAAGCGCAAAAACTCGGACTTGAGTATCGCGCCTTCAATCTTTCAAACACAGCCGCGCTCGATTCTGCTTTGCTGGAAGTGGACGCGGTTTTGCATTGTGCTGGTCCTTTCGTGTTGACGTTTCGTCAGATGGCCGAAGCGTGTCTGCGAACCAAACGTCATTACGTGGATATCAGCGGCGAGATCGAAGGCTTCGAGGCGTTGGCCGCGCTCGACGCTCAAGTAAAAAACGCGGGCATTATGATTCTGCCCGGCGCGGGCTTCGACGTGGTTCCATCGGATTGTTTGAGCGCGCATCTCAAACAAAAACTTCCTTCGGCAGATCATTTACGACTCTTCATCCGTCAGGTCGGCGCGGGGGTCTCGCGCGGCACGGCCAAATCGGGCATCGAAAACATGCACCGTAATGGACGCATTCGCAAGGACGGAAAAGTTATTCAAGTGCCGCCCGCCTGGAAATTCATCAACGTTGATTTCGGGCGCGGTCCGGTCAAAACTGTTTCCATCGGCTGGGGCGACGTCAGCACCGCGTATTACAGCACGGGCATTCCCAACATCGAAACCTTCATGGTATTGCCGCGCACGATGATCGATTTCCTGCACGTCAGCCGTTTGATAGGTCCCTTATTGAATACCCGCCTCGCAAAAAATATAATGAAGTCGGTGATCGATACATTTCCGCCCGGTCCGTCCGCAGAAAATCGCAAACGCGGACTTGCGATCATCATCGGCGAAGCGACAGATAACAAAGGCGGACGCGTGCGCGCCAGGCTTCAGACGCCGGAAGGTTATTCGCTCACCGCGCAGACTACAGTCGAGATTATGAAGCGCATCCTTTTGTCGGACCTCAAAGCGGGTTTCCAAACTCCAAGCCTTGTCTACGGCCGGGACTTTATCCTGCAATTCCCAAACACAAAGCTTGAAGACTTGTGAAAAAATTTCTTTTGGTTTTGCTCGCGCTGATTCTTTCATCATGCACTTCAATTGCAACTCAGGAGGCAACAATGACTCTGTTTCTCACCAGCAATGCTTTCGCATCGGGACAAAACATCCCGTTGAAATATTCATGCCTCGGCCGCGAAATTTCTCCCGATCTTTCATGGACAGGCGCACCTGTCGCGACAAAATCCTTTGCCCTGATCGTGAACGATCCCGACGCGCCGATGGGCGCGTGGGTGCATTGGGTGATGTACAACATTCCAGTCACCACGGACGGACTGCCTGAAGCCATTCCTGCCGGAGCTCAACTCAGCGATGGAAGTTTGCAGGGAAAAAATTCGTCCGGCAATTTGGGTTACAACGGGCCATGTCCACCTTCGGGAACGCATCGTTATTTCTTCAAACTTTACGCGCTCGATACAATTTTAAATTTGTCATCCGGCGCGAGCAAAGATCAATTGCTCAAAGCCATGGACGGACATATTTTGGCGCAGGGCGAATTAATGGGGACGTTCAGTAAATAGCATGTCAAATTACATCGGCGAGATCGCCGGCATTGCCACATCGTTTTTCTATGCCATCAATGCCGTGTTCATCACGCGTGCCGGGCAACAGGTCGGTGCAGTCATTTCCAACCGCACGCGCATTATCTTTGCATTACTTTATCTCATCGTCCTCAACCTGATTCTTTTTCGCCAGCCTCTGCCTTTTGATGCAGGCACCAGTCGTTGGACATGGCTTTCACTTTCAGGCATCATCGGACTTGCGCTGGGCGACGCTTTTCTTTTTCAATCGTATCTCTCGGTCGGGCCGCGGCTCGGGATGTTATTGCTGAGTCTCTCGCCCATTGTCGGCGCGCTGGAAGCGTGGGCGTTCTTCGGCGAGACCTTGCGCGCGGGCCAGATTCTTGGCATTGCGTTGACACTTGGCGGAATCGTTTGGGTGATTCTTGAGCAAGGCAATGGCAAAACACAAGTATCGCGTCATGCGTTGATCGGAATCCTATTTGGCTTTCTATCGGCGATTTTTCAAGCGACCGGTTTTGTTTTCTCCAAGCAGGGCATGTCCGGAGACTTCTCACCGTTTCAGGGCAACGCCATCCGCATGTTGGCCGCCGCTCTCGCACTTTGGATTTTCACGACCTTTCAAAAAGAAGTTGGCAAGACTTTTAGTACACTCAAAGAAAATCCAACTGCCATCAAGCAACTTGCTGTCGCGGCGTTGATTGGTCCCGTGCTGGGAGTTTCATCATCTCTGTTGGCCGTCCAACACGCGCAGGTGGGCGTGGCCAGTACGCTCACGTCACTATCCCCGATATTTATGCTCCCGGTCAGCCATTTCATTTTCAAAGAGAAACTTGGTTGGCAAGCCATCGCCGGGACGCTTCTGGCGATGGCGGGAGTCGCCATTTTGTTCCTGACTTGAGCGAACGCCGCAGGGTGCGCTTTGCCTGAAACGATCGGCCTCGCTTAGGAAGTATAATCAGTCTGTATGAGCATCATCAACGGAAAACATATCCTGCTCGGCATGACCGGTTCGATCGCGGCTTTCAAGGCAGCTGACCTCGCGTCGAAGCTGACACAAATGGGCACACAAGTGGACGTCATTCTCACGCCCGCCGCGGAAAAGTTCATCACGCCGCTCACGATGCAATCTGTCACAGGCCGTAAGGTTTACACCGAATCCGATCTGTGGGGCGGCGAAGCGCACGTGCTTCACGTGGGACTTGGCAAGAGCGCCGATCTGCTTGTCATTGCGCCCTGCACGGCAAACACCATTTCCAAACTCGCACAGGGTGCAGCCGATAATTTACTAACCATCACCGCACTTGCCGCACAATGCCCGCTGCTCATCGCGCCCGCCATGGACGGTGGCATGTTCGACCATCCCGCAACTCAAGAGAACATCGCGATACTCACGAAGCGCGGCGCGTACATCGCCGGACCAGCCGAAGGACATTTAGCATCCGGATTTTCAGGCGTTGGACGTTTGCTTGAACCGCTTGAACTGATAGGTCATATCCGCCTCGTGCTCGGACGCCGCGGGCGGCTCACCGCTAAAAAAGTCATTGTCTCGGCTGGAGGCACCCACGAACCGTTCGACCCTGTGCGCGTACTGACCAATCGCTCCTCCGGCAAACAGGGTTACGCGCTGGCCCAGGCCGCCGTCGACGCAGGCGCGGACGTGACATTGATCACCACACCTACCGCGTTGACGCCACCAGTCGGCGCAAGCGTTGTCCATGTGGAGACTGCCAAGCAAATGCTGGACGCGGTGCTGAAACAATCGTCCGATGCCGATGTGCTCATCATGGCCGCCGCGGTGGCAGATTTCCGCCCGAAGCAGGCCGCGGGAAACAAGATGAAGAAACAGGACGGGATTCCGCAGATCGAGCTTGAAGCCACGGAAGATATCCTCGAAGCGGTATCCGCTCAAGATTTCGCGAAGAAGCGGCCGCGCGTCATGGTTGGATTCGCGGCTGAGTCGCGCGATCTGCTTGGGAATGCGAACGAGAAACTCAAGTCCAAACATTTGGACTTTATTGTTGCCAATGATATATCAGCGCAGGATGCGGGCTTTAATGTTGAAACAAACCGCGTCACGCTTTTATTTGCGGATGGGAAAAAAGAATCTTTGCCGTTGATGAACAAGACCGAGGTGGCCGAAGTCATTATCGAACATGTCGCAGCGCTCCTGGAGTAATCATGCGCATTTTGGTCATTTCGGACATTCATGCAAATTGCACCGCACTGGAGGCTGTGCTTAATGATGCCGGAATAGTGGACGAGACCTGGTGTCTTGGCGACATGGTGGGCTACGGACCAGACCCGAACGCGGTGGTTGAGCAAGTGCGCGAGTTGACGCACCTGACCTGTATCCTCGGCAACCACGATGTGGCCGTGATCGGCAGGATACCTTTTGAAGCATTCAACGGCGACGCGCGGCGCTCGCTGATCTGGACGGAAAAAGTGATGACTGCCGACAACGTTGACTTCATGCGTACGCTTCCGCAAAACGCAAAGGTGCACGGCGAGGTAACGATGGCGCACGGCAGCCCGCGCGACCCAATCTGGGAATATGTATTGAACACGCTCTCGGCGCGTTTGAACTTCGACCATTTCGATACGCCCTATTGTTTTGTAGGACATTCACACGCGCAGGTCATGTTCCAGTTGAACGAGCAGAACGACCGCGTGACCCTGGAAGTTACAAAGCAGGATGAGGCTGTGCCGCTCACACCGCGCTGCATTTTGAATCCGGGTTCGGTGGGACAGCCGCGCGACCGTGATCCGCGCGCTGCGTATGCGATCTATGATTCAAAGGCACACACCTGGGAAGCGCGGCGTGTGGAGTACAACATAGCCGAGGTGCAAGAGAGAATTCGCCAGGCAGGTTTGCCGGAGAAACACGCAGTGAGATTGTCGGAAGGTTGGTAGGCCGGTGAACAGTGATCGGTGTTCAGTATTCAGTAATCAGTTTCTCCAGAAGCTGTACGGCTTGAGCCGAGGGCTTGTGGAGATTTTTGTTTTGCGGAACTTTCATTCAACGTCAGCGTCTTTTGAAGAGAAATCAATCTTACGCTTCCCTTGAAGGAGGAAGACATGAAACGGATACTCTTTATCATCGTCATCGTTGCGGCAGTTGCTTTGTCGGCTTGCAGGGCGGCAGCGACTCCTACACCGGCCCCAAGATCGGGGCTGGGAGGGGGGGCTCCCATTCAGGAAGCCCCGGCAGCCGCGCCACTTGTTGCGGACTCGGCCAAATCCCTCGTTCAGAATCAGGCTGGCACAACTAATTCATCCGCTCCAACGACCGACCGCCTCGTCATCCAAAACGCCGATTTGACGATTGTGGTCAAGGATGTGAACGCACGCGCCAAAGAAATTCAAGACATGGCAAAGCAAATGGGCGGATATGTCGTATCCGTCAACATGGGCCAGACGTATGCCAATGACGGCACTCCAGTGCCTCAGGCACAGGTCGTTGTCCGCGTGCCAGTAGACCAGTTGGACACCGCGCTGGAACAGGTCAAGAAAGACGCGGTGGATGTTCAGAACGAGACACGCACCGGACAGGATGTCACTGACCAATACGTGGATTTGCAATCCCAGCTCACAGCCAAACAAGCCGCCGCGGATCAACTGCTCAAGATCATGCAAGACGCCACAAAAACCGAAGATGTACTGGCTGTGTACCAACAATTACAGCAGATCAACACCGACATCGAAGTACTCAAAGGCAAGATCAAATATTACGAACAGTCTGCCGCGCTGTCTGCCATCAGTGTGAACATTGTAGCCGAGGAAACCGTCAAGCCCATCGTGGTCGCCGGTTGGAAGCCGCAAGGCGTGGCACGTGACGCCATCCAGAATCTGATCTACTTCTGGCAGGGTTTCATCAACTGGATGATCGGCTTCTTGCTGTTCACCCTGCCGGTCCTTATCACCATCGGCATCCCGTTTTACCTGTTCTTCCTGCTCATACGCTGGATCTTCCGCAAAGTCCGCAAGCCAAAAGTCAAGGCGGAAGAGCCAAAGAGTTAATCACCCGAACGGCCCTTAGCTTATACCCCTCACCTGAAAAGGGAGAGGGGTATAATTTTTTAACAATGGATAAACTCATCAAAAACGCGCAGGAACTCTTTCACGTTAACTTGAGTGGACGCCATGTCATGTCGCTCATCACGTATGAGCGCGAACTGCTCGAATGGAATCAGAAATTCAATTTGACCGCCATCCGCGACACGGAAGCCATCCGCACCAAACATTTTCTGGACTCATTCTCCTGCGTGCTGGCCTGGGGTGCCAACCCGCCGCATCATCTTATCGACGTTGGAACGGGCGCCGGTTTCCCCGGCCTGCCCCTCAAGATTTTATATCCCCAGTTAAAACTGACGCTGGTCGAATCGGTTGGCAAGAAAGCCATGTTCTGCCAGCACATCGTCCGCGTGCTCGGACTCGACGGTGTGGATGTGATCCACGCCCGCGCGGAAGATATTGGACAAAAGCCCGAACATCGCGAGAAATATGATTGGGCGCTGGCGCGCGCCGTGGCTGACATGAAAGTGCTGGCCGAATATCTTTTACCGCTGACGAAAATCGGCGGGACGATGCTGGCGCAAAAAGGCGAAAGCGGACCCGCCGAGGCGCAGTCCGCTGAAAAGGCAATGAAAATGTTGGGCGGGAAATTACAACAGATCGTGCCGGTCAATCTGCCGGGCGTGGCCGATGACCGTTATCTTGTTTTAGTGGATAAGTCCGCGGCCACGCCGCCGAAATATCCGCGCAAGGCTGGGATGGCGAGCAAACAGCCGTTGTGATTTATATGTTTTTGATGGGGCGCAGCCACACTGACGGAAAGAATCGTGCCGCATAAACATAATTTTTAAACGTACCATCCACCGGACGATCTGACCAACGATTCCAAACCTTGTCCATGCGCGGATGACGCTGCGAAACATCCATCATACTGCTGCATCTATTCTGATTGATAGAATAAAGATATTTTTTCTATTGCGAGAACGGTCCTAAAGCAGGATCGGCAATAAGGATAATATTGTCGGTTATAAAGTTATCCCAATTTATTTTATCTACAGTGGGTTTGGAAAACGTCAAATTTAATGCCTCATTCTCGGCAGCGTTTCCATACGCATCTTGAAATGCAAAAGTTCCAATAAGAGTTGCATATGTAAAATCTACGCCACTAAAGTGAATTGTTTTGAGTATATCTTTAGCGTCCTTCTTCGCCCCAAATATTATTAGATCTTTTGTTAAATTGTCATTTATTGTCCAATATACTGTGATATCCCCTGCCACAAATTCACTATACTTAATGTCCGTGAGCCTTTGGGAGTTTCTATTGCTAGTGCCAAGCACCTGCGTTATCTCCAGTTGTAATGCGGCTTTGGGTTCTAAAGTCGCGCTAGGCAACGCAGTAACAGATGGTAAAGCAGTTGCTTGCGGTGTGTTATTTGGTAACGAAGCATTAGTAGAAGCGCTTGCTGTCGATGTTTGATTAAATCCCGCTACTACTGTCTTAACAGCTGATGTTTGCAAAGCGCCCACATTAGCTGCCGTTGGTGCAGATACTGAAGAACAAGCAACCAACGAAATTGCGATTAAGAAACATGTGATTATTAGCTTCATTGGCATACATCTCCTTTATTTTTATCAATCATGCTTTAGCGGATATTTCCTCGACCAATACCGCTTCTCTCGCACATCTTTGGCAATTATAAATATAACATCATTTAAATCTTTAATCTCGTCTTTCAAGATGTCTACACTTTGAAGTTGTCCCTCATCTAATTCTTTGGGCAGATCATTTGGGAAACTCAACTTGGCTACATATATTTGTTTACCAATCTTGTAAGAAATTTCTTTGACTGTGATGGGTCTTTTCCCACTATTGGATAGCTCAACACAAATGTACTCGATACTGCCAACTGCTAAGAAACGGTTTACAATCTTGGCATTCACCTTAATTTCGGATCGGTCCTTTATGTCACGCCTTATATTCCAAAGGATGGCGATTGTTGAAAGGATAGCGCCATAAATCGCTACATATAAAGCGACTTGATTTTGTTCCATGTCATCTCTATGTTTTTATTAGTGTCGCAAGAATCTAACAACTCGCCTCATCCACCACCGTGATTTTATTCCTGCTCAAAATCCTTCAAGATTTCAATAATCTTTTTCTTGAGTGGCGGCAAATCTTCCTTTGCCGTCAGCCAGACTTTTTCTAGATCAACGCCGAAATAATCGTGGATAAGTTTGTCGCGCATACCCGCAATATCCTCCCACGGAATTTCGGGATAGGTCTTTCGCAAATCTTTTGAAGCATGCCTCACAGCTTCGCCAATGATTTCGATTTGTCGGATCGCCCCGTCTTGCAGCAATTTGGTCGCTTTAAATTTCGTCTCGCTCACTCTGTGTAAGTATTCTTCGATTGTCGTAATGGCATCAAGAATATGTCGGAGATAAATGCCGTCATCTTTTTTCATACACCACCCTCATCTCTTTCAAAATCCGTTCGCGCAAATATGGACTGATGGCAGCTTCCGTTAGCAAGTCCACTTTGCGGCCAAGCGCTTCTGAAAGTTCACGTTCCAATCGCACAACCGCCAATAGACTCTTTCGCTTGGAAAAGCGGACGATCAGATCAATATCACTTTTTTTCTTTGCCTGCCCGCGCGCCATCGAACCAAAAACGCCGACCATCGAAACATCGTTTTGGTTGCAAATGTCAATCAGACGGGTGACGTTGAAAGGATATGCGGCCATAGTCATGATTTTACACGAAATACAATTTTAAAATGACAGTCGTTTTATTTCAGCAACTCGCCTCATCCACAATTGTGATCTTGTCTTCCTTGTTGGGGATAATGCATAAAAACTCAAAAGGTTCTTCGCTAGGATTCTGATACGAGTGGATCACACCTTCGGGAATAAAAACCACATCGCCGGTTTTGACGTGATGAGTCTCATCGCCGATGGTGATGGTGGCTTGTCCGCGCAAAACATATTGCTCATGCTCGACGGTATTTGTGTGGCGCGGCATGCCTCCACCCTTTTGCATTGAAAATTTCCGCAGGGCAAAGTTCGGGCCTTCTTTGGATGAGATCAAGACTTGAATCTTCGTGTCTTTTCCGGCGGCGACATCCTTGGCTTCGACATCAACAGCATGTTTGACTGACATGGTTTTTTATCCTTTCTATATCCAAGTGTCATTGCGAGGAGCTGCGTAGCGGCGACGTGGCAATCCCAACCAACCTGCAAATCAACGATTGCAAAAAACAGGGGATTGCTTCGCTCGGTCTCGATACGCCGCTCGCTTTGCTCATGGCTACTCGACCAGCGCTCGCAATGACATCAATCTTTATGAATCTTTCCGTCTTCAACTTTCCACACTTCCGATTTTTCTACAAACTCAGGCGCGAACATCTTCGCGTCGGTGGCGGTAAATAACACCTGTTCGCTCTCACTTACATATTTTAGTAAATCTGCCCGCCGTTGTAAATCAAGTTCGGCCATCACTTCATCGAGCAGGATCACCGGCCACTCGCCTGTGCGCTCCTTCAACCAACTCACTTCGGCCATCTTCAAAGCCAGTAAGGCCGTGCGCAATTGTCCGCGCGAGCCATAATCGCCGAGGTCAATGCCGTTGGCGAGAAAACGCAATTCGTCACGATGCGGGCCGATGGTGGTCACGCCGCGCGCGATCTCCTCGGAGCGGAGCTGCGTCAGACGAGTCAAAAAGCCCGCGCGAATGCCGTCCGCTTTGAGGGCGGAGCGATCGATGTCCGTGGTCAAGTGCAAACCGATTTGCCCGTCCGGATTTTGAAGCGGATCATAAGCGGGCTGATAATTCAATCGCAAGACTTCCCTACCATGCGTCAACTCAAGATGGACGCGTGCTGCAAGACGTTCGATCTGCTGGACGGCTTCGATGCGCCACTGGATAATCTGCGCGCCGAGCCGCGCCAGCGTCTCATCCCAGACTTGAAGCTGGTCGCCGTTTCCGCCCTTCGACAAGCTCAGGACACCGCCGCGTTCGTTCAACGCCTTGAGCAACGCGTTGCGCTGATTGAGCGCCTGCGAATATTCGCTGAGTATTCCTGCGTAGGCCGGGACGGCTTGGGCCAACGCCAGATTGAGATAGCGGCGGCGTTCATCCGGCCCGCCCTCAACGATCTGCGACATCTGCGGCACGAAGATGACCGCGTTGAAATGGCCGATGACTTCATTCATCTGCTTCTTCACGCCGTCGAGCAGGATTTCTTTACGCAGGCGCTGACCGTTAATGCCGGTTGGCTCAAGGATCAGGCGCGCTTCGATACGATGTTTCTTCCTGCCGCGTTCATAATCCGCGACCAGACGCGCCACGGCCAGCGGATTCTTTGCTTCGTGAAAGTTGACCAATTGGCGGTCAGTGTTGGTTTGAAATGATGTGAAGGATGCGAGGAAATAAATTGCTTCGAGGATACTGGTCTTACCCTGTGCGTTATCCCCCACCATCAAAACGACCCGCCGGGGTATGTCAATATCCAGGCGGGCGAAGTTGCGAAAGTTGGTGAGGGAGAGATGTTTGAGGTGCATCGAATTTTTTACGCATTACGAATTACGCATTACGGATCACGTAATGCATAATTCGTAAAACACATTATCAAACCATATCTTCTTCTTCATCCACCGCCGGTTTCCAAACTTTTGTAGCAATGTCCGGAAAAACAACACCGTTCAAATGATCCACTTCATGTTGAAAGATGCGGGCCAGCCAGCCTTCAGCTTTGAGCTTCATCGGCTGTCCGCGGCGATTAAGGCCTTTGAGATGGATCGTTGTGAAGCGCTCCACTTCGCCGACCAGACCGGGGATGGAAAGACAACCTTCCACGCCAAGTTCTTTTTCTTCCGAGAACTTCACGATCTCAGGATTGATCATGACGTACAACTTCGGCTTGACTTCCTTCGGCTCTTCGCCCTCTTCCACTTCTTCCTCTTCCGCATATTCGACGACGATCAAGCGGTCAGAGATTCCAACCTGCGGCGCGGCCAAACCAACGCCGGGCGCAGCGCGCATCGAGTCAACCATATCATCAATTAATGTTTGCAGGTTGTCGTCAAACTTGGTAATCGGACGAGCCTTGCGCCGCAAGACCGGGTCCGGCAATGTAACAATGGTTCTTAATGCCATAAAGTTTCCTCAAAAAGTTGTTGCAATAGAACGTTCTAAATTATGTTATCTACTGATCGTCAAGGTGGTTTCTTGAGAGATCAAAAAATTAACCGCGAAGCCCAGGAAGAGCGCAAAGTTTTTCTTTTTTTCTTGGCGTTCTTAGCATGCTTCGCGATTTAAACGGCCTTTGCCCAAAACTTCACAGTTAAGCGCTTATCGTCGCCTGATTTTACTCGCTTTTTGTTTCAGGCTTTGGACGATTCAATTCCTCGCGGAACTCCTCGGCATTTTCGTGATAAGACACCAACCAATCAGCCATGCGCTCACGTTCACCAGCCGCTTCCGCTTCCTTTTTCTTGGCCATGCGCGCCGCGCGGCGGTAATCGATATCAGCTTGGACTCCGGCAGGGTCAAGCACATCTTCGAAAACCAGCTTGGTTCCGCCGACGGTGATTTCAACCGTGCCAAAGTTGAACAAATATCCCATCAGCCCCAGCCGTTTATATTCGGTGCCCAAAATATTTTCGAGCGGCGCGGTACGGCGTTGCTCCGTCCCGAACGGAGTCCGATCAAGATCGAGGAGTTGATCGGTGGTGACTTGAAAGATATCATTGTCCCAGTCTACATATTGATAAGCCCACCAGATCGAAAGCGGCAACATCAAAAATACAAAAACAAGGACGGTCGTATCTACATGGGCGCCGGTCGAGACAAAGAGCGTAGCCCCGGGAGTTTTCCATAAAGTGTAAACGCGTACAATAATACCCACGATCATTAGCAGAATCAGGAGCGTCGGTTGCCAAACCTGACGCCAAAGCACATACCAGTGTTTGTGATACGTGATCGTACCGCCTGCCTCCGTCCGCAGTTTAAACCAGTTGGCGGCCACTACTTTCCACCACGACATTTTATTTGGGCTGGGAAATGACACTTTCTCCGATTGGGCAGGTTCAGCGGCTTTGTTGTCCACCGTCAGCCCCAATTTCTGCCGCAGGATATTCCGGATAGCTTCTTTTTCAGCCCGCGACGCACTGTGCTTGGTGCGCCCCCACTGCTCCTCCACCATGTGCGAGGCCTGATATGGATGGGAGACGTGGCTAAAAGGGATCTTCCCGGTAAACGTGCGGATGATCACATCACCATAATCCAACATGCGGCCCGTTATGTCCGTCTCCACGCCTACGGAAAGCACTGTACTCAACGGCGATTCCTGACGGCTGTCATAAATACCAATCACTTTTTCAAGCCAGATCACGCGTTGGTTGGTCACAATATAATAATCATTGCCCCAGTCAATCACATTCCAAATTGCCCAGCCCAGGATAGCCACAAAAAGAATGATCGCCACAGCAAGAGCAGGCAGAGAATGCGAAAGCAAAAACCACAAAACCAGCACGCCGGGAAAGATCAATGAAAAGACCGGCGCACTCAAAGTACGAACAAGCAAGATCTCATGCTTGCGCGCCACAAAATAAACCATCTCGCCTTCAGCCAGCCAGTTGAAATGCTGTTGACGCGCCAACCGGCGGCTGGTAATCGAAACTTCAAAGCTGGGTTTGAGTTTATGAAATTTTTTGAGGAGTAAATTGAACTCATCACGGGTGAGGGAAAATAATAAGGTTTTTTCGACAGCAGTCACTGTCGTGGAACGCTTGCGGCTGGAGAACAAAGCCTCTTCGCCAAAATAATCGCTGGTCACCAATGTAGCCAGATAAAAAGTCTTTTTACCGCGCTCCTGAGTGATCTTGACATTCCCGTGAAAAAGAATGAAGAATCGGTCAGCGCTTGAGCCCTGTTTGAAAACATCCTGTCCTTCTTCAAACGACTCTTCTTTCATCTTCTCGGCAACCAGAAGCAGATCATCCTCTTTAAGATCACGAAAGAGATGAATGCGACTAAGGAACGCGGCACGGGCGGGAGTAGCGATCATTGTTTTATTCTATCAAATTTCACGAATGATGGTGCACCCATACGCGGGAGTTTCCGTCAGCGCGGGAAGATGCCCGTCGATAAGCGCCTCCACCGCCTCGTCCAGAAAGAAGCGGGTGGGCGTGCGCTGGCGAAAGGTCACATCGTCCACCGCACCGCGATAACGCAGCAGGCCATCGTGGTCGATCACGAAGACATGAGGAGTCGTTTGTGCATTATATAAATCCGCGACGACTTGTTGCGCGTCGATCAGGACCACAGGCAGGCGCCGCTTTTTAACGGCCTCTGCAACCATTTCAGTTGACTCGCTTCGATTTGCGGCGATGGACAGCATAGCCACATCTTCGCGCCATTGCACGAATATCGCCATAATGGCGCGGTCGGTGCGCTCGGAATGCAGGCATTCGCATGACCAGAAATTGACGATGACGATCTTGCCGCGATAATCGCTCAGACGATGCTTTTTCCCATCGAGGTCGGGTAACTCAAAATCGGAGGCGGGCTTATTAATTTCCACGCTGAGATTATATCGTGATGCCATGATAAAATCTCGTCCATGGTCAAAAAACAAACCACTTTGAAAAAATGGCAATTTTGGCTTGGTGTCCTAATTAGCGTGGTCTTCATCTGGCTGGCCTTGCGCGGCCTGCGTCTCGACCAGTTCTGGAGCGCGGTAAAATCGGCAAACTACTGGTGGCTGATCCCCGGCATCGTCGTTTTTTTTGTTGACGTTTGGGTGCGGGCGTGGAGATGGCATTACCTGCTCAAGCCCATTAAAGAAATACCCACCAACACCATGTTTCCCATCACAGTCATCGGCTATATGGGAAATAATATCTACCCGGCGCGTGCTGGTGAAGTCTTACGGGCTGTAATTTTGAAGCGCAGAGAAGGCGTGTCTATTTCCGCTTCGCTGGCGACCATCATCGTCGAGCGCATCTTCGACGGCGTGGTCATGCTGTCTTTTGTATTTGTCAATTTACCGGAGCTCGCCAAACTGACGGGCGCTTCGGGGTTCGTCGGCAATATTCAGCAAGCAGCGGTGATCGGCACAGGCGTCTTTCTCGGCGCATTGCTGATTTTTTTACTGGCGGCCATGTTCCCACAAATAACGGTCAAGATCGGTCAATGGTTTATTGACCGGTTCCTGCCAGAACGATTAAGAGAAAACTTCAGCGGGCTGATGCACAAATTTCTCGACGGCCTGGCTTCATTGCGTTCACCGGTAAATATTCTGATGGTATTCGTCACATCAGTGGTCATCTGGCTTCTTGAAACAGGCAAGTATTGGTTCGTAATGCACGCATTCAACTTCAACGTTTCATTCTTCGCGTTGATGTTGATGAATGGTATCGTCAACCTGGCGACGACTATCCCATCCGCGCCGGGGTATATCGGCACATTCGACGCGCCGGGCATCGCCGTGTTGACGGCCTACGGCATAGATCAAGCCACTGCGGCAGGATACACTCTGACATTACATGTTGCACTTTGGCTCCCCATCACGTTGCTGGGTGCATACTTCCTGGCACGCGAAGGCGTCAAGTGGTCGGATAACTTGAGAGAAGAAACAAATTAATATTCGTCATTGCGAGGAGATTGTTTTTTCCCAACGGAGCAATCCCCCCCTCGCTATGTTGGAGATTGCTCCGCCAAAGAACGGCTCGCAATGACGGGTTAAGAGGATGAAATGAAAATCGCAATCATCGGGGCAGGGTTTGGCGGCATGGCAGCCGCGTATGATCTAAATAAAGCTGGGCACGATGTCATCATTTTTGAATCGGTGGATTATGTCGGCGGGCTGGCGAGTGGGTTCAAAGAGCCGCACTGGGACTGGTCGGTCGAGAAGTTCTATCATCACTGGTTTCAATCGGACAAATCCATGCTCGGCCTGATCCACGAATTAAGATGGGACGACAAGGTTATTTTTCCGCGCCCGTTGACCGTGATGTATCACAACGGAAAATTCTATCCATTCGATTCGATTCTAAAAATGGCCTTGTTCCCCGGCTTGGGTTGGGGCCTCGATAAAATCCGCTTTGGCTTCGTCGGGTTATTCCTCCGTTTAACGAACAACTGGCAGGCGCTCGAAAAAGTGACGGCCGATTCGTGGATGTTGAAATGGGCGGGAAAGAATGTTTACGAGAAAATGTGGAAACCATTATTAATCGGGAAGTTCGGGCCATATTATCAGGATGTGAACATGGCCTGGATGTGGGCGCGCATCAAGGCCCGCACAACCCGACTCGGCACCTTCGAGGGCGGCTTTCAGAATTTCGCGAACATGTTTGCAGAGAAGCTTCGAGAGTCGGGAGTCGAGATTCGGCTTGGAGTAAGTGTCAAGTCAATTAAACGGCAACCGGATAAAGGTCTCGTAATTGAGGCGGCGGCGAAAGAGTCCTTCGATAAGGTGCTGGTCACCACGTCCCCGAATTTGATGGCAAAGTTATGTCCCGCTCTGCCCGAAGATTATCTCAAGGGTTTGCTTGAACTCAAATCCATGGGAGCGGTGGTGATGACGATGTCGCTTAAACATCAGCTTTCGGAGCAGGGCTATTACTGGTTCAATCTGCCGAAGGACGCAGGCTTTCCAATGCTGGCTTTGGTGGAACATACGAACTATGTTTCCCCCGAACATTTCGGCGGCGATCATATCGTGTACGCGGGCGATTATCTGGAACTGGGACACGAGTATTTCTCGCTGAGTGACGAACAATTATTAGCCCGCTTCACACCTGCATTTAAAAAAATCAATCCGGCCTTCGAGCAGGACTGGGTGAAGAAGGTTTGGGTGTTCAAGACGAATTACGCCCAGCCCGTGCCGCTGCTGAATCATTCAAAGAATATCTCCGCGATTCAGACGCCGGTTGATGGATTATATTTTGCGTCCATGAGTCAGGTCTATCCATGGGACAGGGGTACAAACTTCGCCGTGGAAATTGGCAGGCGAGCGGCGAGCATAATGGCAAATTAAACACGACATCCGAAGCCCCACGCTTCGGATGTCCTTGGGAGGAGAATATGAAGTTTGCTCGCGCTTCATGCTTTCATTCTACATTCCCAAGATGACGCCATCATGAACAAAGATGGCAGTTTATTTCGCCGTAATTGAACATTCCAGTTCCTTGGTTCGCCTGCCAACATTGGTGTCATAACACCAAACGATTGTTTTTCATAACTACTCCTAATCTATCCAATCAGGTGAGCGATGAAAAATGCCGCACCTGCCGCCAGGCCTCCGATCAGCATGGTTTGGATGGCTGCCCGCACAGGATGCGAGCCGGTGAAGCGGCCTTTGATGTAACCGAACACACCCAGCGCCAGAATGGTCACAATGACCGAAAGTGGAAGTGCTTCGCCCGCCTTGGAAATTAAGATATATGGCGAAAGCGGAATAAGCCCACCGCCGATATAAGATAGGGCTATGGTCAATGCGCTGGTTAGTGCGCGTTTCGGGTCAGGCTCCTCCAATCCCAACTCAAAGCGCATCATGAAGTTAACCCAATCTTTAGGGCGTTTCTGCAAAGCCTTGACCACCGGCTGGCTTTCCTTCTCCGTCAGGCCGTAGGATATGAAAATCTCCTCCGTCTCACGGATCTCAAAATCCGTTTTGGTGATGATCTCATCGTTTTCGCGTGCCAACTCGCTGGCATAATGTTCGGCGTCCGAACGGGCAGCCAGATAGCCGCCCAGCCCCATGGCAATGGAACCGGCTGCGATCTCGGCAAATCCGGCCGTTACCACGATCCCGCTGGTGGCGATCGCGGAAAGTCCGGCGGCCAGGGCGAAGGGGACCGTCAGTCCGTCAGACATGCCGATCACGATATCCCGTACGGTTTCTGAAGCGGTAAAATGTTTTTCAATGTGCGCTGTCTGAGGCATGGAATTCTCCTTTATCAAAGTATAGACGGAAAGAAAAAACCTTGCAACATGGCAAATGAAGTGTAAAATTGAAAAGTCAAAACTCTGTAACGCCGCGGCTGCGGCGTTCCCTTAACCCAAAAGGAGATACCCCCATGTACCACACCATTATTATCGTCGGCAACCTCGGCAAGGATCCCGAAATGCGCTACACACCCTCGGGCCAGGCCGTGACATCTTTTTCAGTTGCCACCAACCGCAAGTACACTTCGTCGAACGGCGAGCAGGTCAACGAGACGATCTGGTTTCGCGTTTCGGCCTGGGGCAAGACCGCCGAGATCTGCAACCAGTATTTGAAGAAAGGCTCGAAGGTGCTTGTGGAGGGCCGACTGACCCCCGATAAGAATACGGGCGGGCCGCGCATCTGGCAAAAGCAGGATGGCACATCCGGCGCGTCCTTTGAAGTGACTGCGGGTACGGTTCGCTTCCTGACCTCCCGCGGCGAGGGCGACTCGGGTGGCGGCATGCCCGCTGACAGCGGCGACTTCTCAGCGCCTGCTGAAGACGACATCCCATTCTAATCAGGGAATAACAAGGGCACAGCAAACTGCTGTGCCCTTTACCAAAGACTGGAATCTTATGGCTCTCCCCAAACCGCAAGGCCCCGTTCTTGAAATCCCGCTCGACCTCGACACGGTCTACACCAATTTGGCGCGTATCTCCCACTCTCCCGCTGACATCGTCATAGATTTTGCCCAATTGCTTCCGGCGGAGACAAAAGCCGTCGTCAAGTCGCGCGTGTTGATGTCACCACTTTCGGCCAAATTATTGTTGCGGGCGCTGACGGAAAACATCGCCCGCTATGAAGCCGCCTTTGGCGAGATCAACGTGCCGGTCAATTCTTCGCTGGCTGATAATCTCTTCAAACCGCACCAACCACCGGAACCGCCTAAAGAAGAAAAAACTTAGCGTTTCTCAACACAGGATATTATGCACAAACTTGAAAGCATCACCGAAAAAATCCGCGTCAGTTTTGACGCACGCACTGCGGCGCGCGACCAGGCATTATCTCAGGCCCGCCAGGTGATGCGCGCCTGCTCACTCGCCATCCGCGCCGTTCATCGCGATGAGACGGATGTGATGAACGAACATTTGTCAGAAGCGCGAAAATTGGCCGAAGCCTTGAAAAACGATCTGGCAAAATATCCCGATCTGTTTTTTGCGGGCTACACACAAGATGCGTTGAAGGAATTTGTCGAGGCTAACGTTGCTTGCGCGCTGATCCAAAACAAGCCGTTGCTCACGCCTGAAGAATTGGGCGTGGCCGATGCAACTTATTTGAACGGCATGGCCGAAGTGGTCGGCGAGTTGCGGCGCAGGATCATGGACATTCTGCGTCATGGCTATTCACAGGAAGCCGAGCATTTACTTGGCATCATGGACGAAATCTATTCAGTGCTGGTCACGATGGATTATCCAGACGCGATCACCAACGGCCTGCGCCGTCAGACCGATCTGGCGCGAGGCATCATCGAGAAGACGCGCGGCGACATCACGTTCAGTCTGCGCGGCGAACATCTGGAGCAAGCCATTGGGCGGCTG
>Ga0172369_10000598_pt1 | contig 53863 bp, 54 predicted proteins | sample LakKiv25m_FD_114539 | JGI IMG/M metagenome (GOLD analysis project Ga0172369, IMG submission 114539) | Freshwater microbial communities from Kabuno Bay, South-Kivu, Congo - kab_022012_11.25m | ecosystem: Environmental > Aquatic > Freshwater > Lake | place: Democratic Republic of the Congo...
CCGGATATGCTTCCGCCTGCTCCTGCATTATAAGTTAAGGTAAAGGTGTTGATCGCAAAGTTAGCCGTGACATTTAGATTGGCCACGACATTGGCATCTGTCCTGGCAGCTGTAAGGACCCCGTCGCTCCAGCTGACGAAACTGTAGCCTGTGTTCGGCACAGCAATGACCTCAGTTCCACTGCCATTATAGTTAACGGTCTGAGGGGTTTCTCCAGAGATGCTTCCACCTGCTCCTGCATTATAAGTTAAGGTAAAAGTATCAATGGCAAAATTAGCTGTGACATTTAGATTGGCTATGACATTGGTATCTGTCCTAGATGCTGATGTCTGTCCGTCACTCCAGCTGACAAAACTGTAGCCTGTGTTCGGCACAGCGATGACCTCTGTTCCGCTGCCATTATAGTTAACGGTCTGAGGGGTTTCTCCAGAGATGCTTCCACCTGCTCCTGCATTATAAGTTAAGGTAAAGGTGTTGATCATGCCTACGAAATTCTGCGCCATGTTACTTGTTACTGTTAATGTCGCACTCGGTGGTGTGAACGTATAGCCGATAGCTGAGGGGACAAGGGTGATCGCGGTCCCATAGGCAATATTCGGGATCGAATATGCTCCTGTCACCGGATCAACAGCAACGCCATTAACTGTAGCACCTGGCGGAACCTGTCCTCCGGATGTTAAGACAGTGCCAGAGACAGTGAAGGTCTTTGAAACGGCTTCATAATCCTCGTTAGGCTTACTACTTGTCACATTGGTATAAGACCTGGCAACCGGAACATAATCGTATTTTTCAGGAGTATAATGCGGAACAATAATTGTGTTATTACCCCAGCCGTCAGGGACTTCAAATTCGTAATACCCGCTACTTTGTGATACAGCCTTGACCGTTGAGCCCTCTCTTAGTTCCACATTTTCAATTCCAACTCCGTTTTCTTTAACGTATCCAGAAATCTTAATTGTGTTCGGTTGGCCAGTAAAATTCCAATTTGCAATACTAGCATTTAAAGGATCTGGAAAATTTGTCCGGTTTTCAGGCGTAAAAGAATACCCAGAATATGAAGGAGTAACCGTTCCAACCCATCCTGCCGGCATTGAAAATGAATAACGCCCTGTTGCATTAGTTACAGGTACGGGCGTAGGTGGATCAGGATCAACAATCAAATTAACACCCGATATGCCTGCGTAAGCATTTTCCATAACACATCCAGAGATGCTGTAAAGCTGAACCGTCCCTAAGAAATTCTGAACTTTGCTCGTTGTAATGTTAAAAAAAGTTTTTGCTGAAGGTGCAAAGGAATAGCCGGACGCTGATGGTGTAAATGTTACTGTTGAGTTGTAGGTAACTATCTGCGAATAGCTACCGTCAGCATTAATCGTCACAGGCACTATTCCCGTCGATGTGGCAGCAGTCAATGTGACCCCGGGAATAGGATTACCGAACGAGTCCATGACCAACCCGCTCACTGTAACCTCTGTGATGGCAAAAGCCTCAAAATCCTGTGTCATGTTACCCTGCAGAGGATTAAAAGTTTTGTCCGGCGGATTGAAAGTATAACCCGCCAATTCTGGCGTGAGGGTCACTGGCCACCCAGCCGGAATATAAACCGCATAATATCCATCGCTATTTGTTATGCCAAGATATCCTCCTCCAGAAATTATAACGTCGGGTAGAGGCTGGCCACCACAGGTAACATGACCCGAAACAACAAAGTAGTCGGAAGTAGTCGCTGTATAGTCTTGAAAATACTTATCGCTGTTCAAATCCGTATAGCTTCTGCTAGATGGTGTGAAAGAAAAAAATCCATAAGAATATTCCGGGGTTACCGTCCCTTCCCAGTCTTCAGGCAAATTCGGAATGGAATAATAACCATTACTATCAGTCTGCGTTGCGACATATGTATTACCTCCAGTTGTAACCTTAATATTTACATTCGGAAAAGCGTATGAACCAAATGTTATCTTTCCGTTGATTGAATATGTGGTGGAGGTGTTGATGACGAAGGATCCCCCTATCGAAAACGGCGACCCGCTAAACGCCGTATCTATGGCTTGAACGCCCCAATAATAAGTTCCATTCGGCAATCCTTTAACGGTCCATACATTGTTTTCATTCTGCGCCCCAATCGTTGCCACTCGACGAAATCCCCCTGGAATTTGGGACAGGGGAGAAATCCGGCTAATCGAATAGGGATCGTTTATCCCCAAATATATATTATAACTGAGTCCGTTTTGCGGGGTTTGATTATCCGTGGCCTTCTGCCAGCTTAACGTAACATCATCCCCTTGAACCACAGCTACTAGGCCTGCAGGCTCCTGAGGAACTGTGTTGGGCTGAAAAATACCATTGCCCAATTCATTGTGATATATCGCCGCAAAGGTCTGTAAACCACATGTGGTGTCCTGTCCAACCGTAGCCACATCCAGATATCCATCGTTATCATAATCTCCCCACCTCGAAGCGCCATTTTCTTGCCCTGGAATCCCCGCAATAATATTAGTAAAGATTTGCTGGCCGTTAACCCCAGGCCCATCATTACGATAGATTTCGTTATAGAATGCATAAAAATTCGCCCCGCTCCAAGAATTTGGAGTATTAAGCCCTGCATCTTCCAATCCATTATATAAATGCAAATCTAAATCTCCATCATTATCGTAGTCTCCCCACTCCAAATCTGCGCACGCGACCTGCAAAATATTTGCGTTAACATCCGTTAGCACTAAATTACCGCCTGTCATGCCATCATTACGAAAAATCTTTACCTGATACGCAGAAAAAGCTTGGGAAATAGTATCGGCAGCTAAGGCTAAATCCAAGTAGCCATCGTTATTATAATCACCCCAAGCCATATTCCCATAACTTTGAATGACACTCATAGGAACAAATTGTTGTTGATTAATCTCATTTTTCCCTACATTTCGATAAATGGTTGTTTGATATGAAGATACAGCAAAATCTAGAAGGCCGTCATTGTCAAAATCACCTGAAGCCATCGAAACCGGATTAGGACAAGAACTCAAGCCTACCGTTGGAATTTCCGTAAAAATGCCCAACCCATTATTATGAAATAATTTTTTAATGTAATTATTGCCAGAGATCCTTCCGAATATTAAGAGGTCCGGATATCCGTCATTGTCAAAATCTCCCCAAGTATGCGTACCATAATTATAGCTGGGTAATTGCGTGCTGACTTGAGAAAATGTACCTATCCCAGAATTATTTTTATATAGCTTAATAGTATTTGAATTAGGCTCAATAGCGACATCTAAAAATCCGTCCATATTAAAATCTACCCATTCAACCTTAGGGTATTGCTCTCCCAAAATTCCTGAATTCCAGATCATTGAAAATGTTCCATTTCCATTGTTCTTGTAAAGATACGCATGGGTTGGACCGGTATAATTTTCGCCTCCTACAATCAAAAAATCCAGATAACCATCATTGTTGTAATCCCCCCAGGCCATGGATGAGATATTCAATCCTGCTAAACTTATACTTGTTTTATTAAATTCACCCGACAAACCTGCCGTATAATCCTGATTATTGATATTCTGTGTTAGTGCGACTAAATAAAATCTACTAGACGGAGAAAATACACACCCGTCCTTAACGGGTTTATAACGCCATCCTGAAGCTGAATTATGACTAAAAGAATAAGTCCCGTCGCTTAAGGTTTCAGCCACGGTTATTCCGGATTGACTAGTGATCTGAACGCCAGCCATAGGCACTCCATTCTCGTTCTTAATCTGACCCGAAATCATGTATGATTCGCCAGACTCAGGAAATTCAAGCGCCCGCGGAAAGACCTCCTCAGCAGATAATTTTTCCATAGCTTCGGGGTCTTCTTCAGGAATCCTAAACTTAACAGAAAATTGGCCCGGGGCGTAATTCTCTTCATCAACAAATTTCTGGACTAATGGCTCGCCATCGATGTCGAAAGATGGTCGATTATTTTTCAGTTTAATACTATCACCCTCTAGCACATACTCCGGCAATTCTAGATCTTTCGCTGAAGAATATGAATAAGTTGGAACACTGCCATCTGCTTCCTTGTTAATGGCTCCGAGAAAGCCAGAAGCATCTTCGGCATCAGTGGCTGGCTTATCAGCCTTTACGGCCGCGTTCCGGCTAAAAGCTTTTTGAGGAGCAGCCAGGGCGTAACTTGGGATTGTAAAATTAAAAAATACAATCAACGTTATGCAACTGATCAGAAACTTGTTTTTCATTTTTTTCTCCTTTTTCATATCTTTTCCCGCTCCCCTTCCCTAGGACTGCGACGGCCCTGCCGGATTTGGCAGCGGCCGCCGCTAAAAACTAAAATCACTTACCTGCAAAATCCTGTCCTACCTGGTTCCCGCCAAGGTTCGTATAACTGCGGCTGCCAGGGTTAAATTTATAACCCGTCTTTATCGGGGTAATCGTTCCTGTCCATCCCTTTACTTTTGTCAGAGTATAAAACCCTTGAACATTGGTCGTAGCAACAATTTGTCCTGCGCTATCTTTAAGAACAACTCCCTGCATTGGCTGGCCTAAAAGATTCTTAATGGTACCAGAGATGACGTATGTCATATGAGGCGTAGGGCCGCTCAACGTCCCGACATAATGCTGATTCATGTAATTAGCCATGACGTTTTCATAAGAACGTCTTTCAGGAATAAATGTATATCCGTTTTTCGATGGTACCACTTGTCCTGTCCAGCCATACGGAACCGTAATCGTGTAATTGCCACTACCATCAGACATGACAGACTGAGTGTATGGTTGAGCATTTACCGTTCCTTTGGCATCCAAGCGGACATCTTTAATGCCAGGCGTATTGGAACTGATATTGTTTTGATAAACAGTTCCCTTAATAGAAAAGGTCTGCAGCTTGGCCAAGTAATTCTGAACCTGATCCTGCATCACCGGTGAGCTGAACGTCACATTTGGGTCTTCGATCAAAATATAAGCAACGCTTGAGACTACAAGCGCACCCTGCCATCCATAAGGAAGTGTCATGGCATAATTACCACTCGTTGCATCAGCGGTAACATCAGCTGAGCCGTTGATGCCTTGTGCGGTAATGGTTATCGGATAATTAGCGCCAGGAACAAGTCCTGTAATTGCTCCCGAAACAGCAAACTTCTTAAGCTTAGCATCATAATTTTGGACTTGATCCTGTGTGACAGGTGTTATGAATGTCACAGCAGGAACTTCCATCATGTCGTAGGCTGGACTTGAAGCTACAAGATCGCCTGTCCATCCATAAGGAAGCGTCATGGTGTAATGACCGCTTGAAGCATCGGCAGTGATGGTCGAATAAGCTCCTGAAGCTTGAGCTTCAATGGTGATTGGATAATTTGTTCCAGGAACAAGCCCAGAGATATCGCCATTTAAGGTAAATGTCTTTAAGACAGCATTAAAATTCTGATCTGTTAAATTGGCTATTAAAGCATTAACAGCAATAGATACAGGTGTGATATTGTAGGCGACGCTTGTAGCGCTCAGAGAACCGCTCCACCCATAAGGAACATCATTAATTATATAGCTTGATCCTGTAACCGTAACATTAAAGCTTGGCGTACCGCTAGCTGTAATAGTTACAGGATATGTATTGCCAGATAAAAGACCGGAAATACTACCCGTGATGGAGAATGTTTTTAAGGTCGCATTATAATTCTGAACCTGATTCGCTGTCACAGGCGATGTGAACGTGACAGACGGTGCCTCAACTAAGTTGTACGCTGCGCTTGAGGCGACTAAGCCTCCTGTCCATCCATAAGGCACGGTCATGGAATAGCTGCCGCTCGTTGCATCAGCGGTAACATCGGAATATCCGCTGGCACCTTGCGCCGTGATTGTGACAGGATAGGTGTTGCCAGAAAGTAAGCCGGACACGCTGCCGTTAACCGTGAATGTCTTTAAAGTGGAAGCATAATTCTGGACCTGATTCGCAGTCACAGGTGATGTGAACGTAGCAGGCGGCGTTTCAACTAAGTTGTAGGCTGCGCTTGAGGCGACTAGGCTTCCTGTCCATCCATAAGGCACAGTCATGGAATAACTGCCACTCGTTGCATCAGCGGTAACATCGGAATATCCGCTGGTGCCTTGCGCCGTGATTGTGACAGGATAGGTGTTGCCAGAAAGTAAGCCGGACACGCTGCCGTTAACCGTGAATGTCTTTAGCATTGCGGCAAAATCCTTGCCTGTTAAATTAGTAGTGACAGCTGGGATTGATATCGAAACTGGCGTAAAGTCGTAAGCAACGCTTGTTGCATTTAAACTTCCTGTCCAACCATAAGGAACATTAGGAATCGCATAGCTGCCGTTGGTTCCCGGGACTGCCGGAAGGTTTGGTGAACCGTTTGTTCCGGTGCCAGCAACTTCTACTAAATAAGTGTTGCCTGATTGAAGGCCGGTGATGTTTCCTGAGATAGAGAAAGTCAGTTGCGTTGCATTAAAATTCTGCGTCTGATTGGATATTAACGGAACAGTCATAAGCGGCGCAGTTGCCATAATGGTATATCCAGCTTTTAAAGCTGAAATTGTTCCGTTCCAATTATAGGCAATATTATTAAAGGAATACTGACCTGACGCATTCGTTGTAGTTGCTTGACCAGTGCTTAAGTTAATAGCAGCGTTCGCAAGTGTTCCGCCACCCTGCTTATAAACCGTACCAGAAATTGAATAGGTATTAATAACACCCACGAAATTCTGGGTTTGATTAGCTGTAATATTAGTAAAGGTCTTGCTAACAGGAGTAAACGTATATCCAGGTGCCGAAGGTGTCAACGAGACGTTGTCTCCGGAATTAACCGTAAAAGAATAACTGCCATTGGCAAAGTTAGGATCAATGGTGTTTCCGTTCACTGTTGCGCTTAATTGCGCTGTGCTGATATTATTATTGGCAGTATCCTTAACAGTCCCTGAAACGGTAAAGGTTGTTGGCCCACCTATTGTGAAACTTCCTGTCGCAAAAGGTGATCCAGCAAAGGCTGTATCAATGGCTTGGACACCCCAATAATAGGTGCCATTTGGTAAATTTTTGATCGTCCAACTTGTGTTTTCATTCTGACTGCCTAAAGCTGCAATCTTGCGCCAACCATTGCTCAACTGAGCCATTGGCGACTCAATATCAACGGAATTTGGCGTTGTCCCCATGAAGATATTATAGGAAAGGCCATTCTGGGGTGTCTGGGCATCGGTTGATTTCTGCCAACTTAACACCACATCGCTGCCGGAAACATTTGCTTGAGGATTCACTGGAGTGCCTGGATTGGTGTTTGAGGCCTGACTGTTATTGCGATAAATTGTAGAAAATAAGAATGCCTCTCCAATTCCTGTAGGTAGATATTCTCCTGTTGATAAAATATCAAGGTCGCCATCATTGTCATAATCTCCAAAAGCAGCATCACCAATTACAATTTTCTCAAATTCAGAATTAATGACATTGGTAAATGTATTGTCATGGTTATTATGATAGATACCAAACGTTGCCTGCCAATTTGATTGACTGTTGCCACAAACTAAAATATCCAAATAACCATCATTGTCGTAATCACCCCAAGAAGCACCTCCTCCATAACCACCCCCGGGGATGTCATTATTTATATTAACGAAAACTCCGCTATCATTTCTATAAACTCTTGCAAACGCTGGAGTGTAGCCAGAAGGAGGACTGTTTTCATATCCGCTTAACAGAACATCCAAGTCGCCATCATTATCATAATCTCCCCAAGCACAATAAGATCCTAGCCCATCTAATCCGGCATTAATATCTGTAAAAGTGCTATCGCCATTGTTATGATAAATCTTGGCCACAAGGTCCCCTCCCCACTGACCCCATCCAGAAAATAAAATATCTAACTTTCCGTCATTATCATAATCACCCCAGGCATTCCTGGCCTGAAGTTGCGGCAAAGCAACATTGCTATCTACAAAAACTCCATTATCATTACGATATATTTTTGTTTTTCCTCCCGAAGACGTTTGCCCTGATAGCAAAACATCCAAGTCGCCATCATTATCATAATCTCCCCAAGAAGCATTAGCGTTGCCAAAAAAACCAAGAAAAGGAACATTAACATTAGTAAAAATATTATTTCCATCATTGCGATAAAGCTTAGAAAAAGTCCCGCCAGAAGCGCCAGTATAAGTACTGGTACCCAACATCAAAAGATCCAGATCGCCGTCATTGTCATAATCTCCCCAGGAAAAATCTCCGCAATAAAACTGGGATATGTCGGCATTAATATCCGTAAAAGTACCATCGCCATTATTATGATAAATCTTTGTAAAAAGAATTGGCTGTATCGGTCCTGATGAATAATCCCACCCTGTGTTCCCCATGGCAACAAAATCTAAATATCCATCACTGTCATAATCACCCCAAACTACTGTTGACCAATCAAGGCCAGGAAAATTATCTATGTTGATGGCCGTAAATTCTTCCGGAGAAGGAATGTTCTCTGCCTGCAAATCTTGTATAACATTATCGGCATTAATTCTTCCTGCTCCTATCTTTCCTATATAATTAGGATTTTGTGCATCAATATTATCACAATTCTCTTCTAACAAGATCTCTATCTGATGCGGAGTTAAGGTATTATTATAAGAAAGCATCAGCCCTGCCAATCCTGCGACCAGCGGAGAGGCCATTGATGTCCCATCTAAGTTGCCATATGAATTATTATTTAATGGCAAGGTGCTTAAAATACTAACCCCGGGAGCCATGACATCTATCCGAGCTCCATAATTTGAAAAAGAAGCTCTTTGGTCAGACTGATTTGTAGCCCCGACACTCACAACATAGAGATAGCTAGCAGGATAAAAATAAGTTTGACTATTATTATTCCCTGATGCGGCAACAAGCGTAATCCCCTGGTTATGTGCAGTAATAAATAAATTCTGATATGTTTGAGAAAATGATGCAGAACCCCATGACATATTAATGACATCTGCATCAGCAGCTATAGCGTATTGCACGCCTTCAAGTGTCGTTTCCAAAGAACCACCTGGGCTTGAATCCTCTTTTGTCTTAACCGCTATAATTTTAACTTTGTTTTGCCCTGCACCAGATATGGAAGAAACACCCGTTGCATTATTAGAAACAGCAGCTGCAATACCCGCCACATGCGTTCCGTGCATGAAATAGCTATTTGTTCCGGTTGAGGGCGGATTAGGATCGTTATCATTATTCGCAGCATCCCAGCCGTTGATATCATCAATATACCCATTACCATCATCATCAATGCCATTACCTGGAATTTCACCCGGATTGACCCAAAGATTACTATTTAAATCTTCATGTCCAAGCTTAACTGCATCATCTACAATCGCGATCTTAACTGCACTATTATTAGGATTGGCATTGTAGATATTCCAAGCAGTAGAAGACTGAATTTTATCTAAATGCCATTGTTGCGTGTACTGAGGATCATCTGGAGTATACACTGTGTAAATCTTGGGTTGTTTTTCAACATAAGCGACGCGAGGATTATTACGCAATTCCTCTAAAAGCTTTGCACTCTCTTTCGTAAAAGAAACAAAAGCAAAGACATTCTCAAGAGAAGCAGCATTTTTACGAACACTTGATTCCTTAGAATTTACAAGTGTCTCAAATAATTTTTTAGTCTCAGATGTTCTAATCTGATATCGACTCGCGATATTTGTAAGCGTAGGACTAGCAGAAAAAACATCGGCTGCTGGCATTGTCTTAAACAAACCAGGTTGAGAATCAGAATCCTTAAATTTAATAAAATAATGGCCTTCGACATAAGTATCTTCATTAGCGGGGATGCTGGGACTCGCAAGAGCCATTCCGTTCTGAAGGGTTGAAGAAGCTGCTGCGACATTGACACTGCTGGATAAAGAATAACTGGGTAATTCTTGCATGGCGCTTAATTCCGGAATCGTATAAGCAGGTATTGCCTCTGCTTGCGTAGGCACAGAAACCGCTTCCTCGGGCACAGGAAGGTTCTTGCTATTTCGGCTAAAAGCTTTTTGAGGAGCAGCCAGGGCGTAACTTGGAATTGTAAAATTAAAAAATACAATCAACGTTATGCAGCTTATAAGAAACCTATTTTTCATATTTCCTCCAATTTTTTGTTAGCTTTTAGCCCCTAAAAAACGAATCCCTATTCTCGAAAACACCTCAAGAATAGGGTCAATAAATGCTTGCCTTTTCTTCTTTCGGTAACCCAGCCCCCCGTAAAACACCTGCGGGACTGTTGGCTTTGCGCCCCCTGATTACTCAGGGTTTGCCTTTTCGAGAAGTTAAACCCAGATTTTGTATTTGCCTGTCTCCTGACAGGCTAAACAAAATCCGCCCAAAGGGCAGCGACGTTCCGACATTGTCGGAACTCTGCTGGGTTACCCCGCAAAAGCGATCCCGCAACTGCGGGATAAAATTTGCATTTTTCTGTGCACGCCTTTTAGGAACGGCTTTCACTGTCATGCAAATTTTGGGTTTAAAACATTTTCTATAAAAGAACGCTTTTATTTGCCTTTCAAAGAATAGCATATATATAAGAACAAACAAGGCAAAAGGGTCATTTTTGAGAAAGCGGTTCCCTGAGGACATAACTTACGGAGTGAAACGCTCGTAAGTTATTTATCCGAAGGGACTCCAAACACGAAGTATTTGGAGCCCGATGGGCCGCCATAATCGACTGGCGGCCTAAGGACGTCGAGCCAACAGCGAGACGACCAGAAAATACTAATAATCGACTGGCGGCCTAAGGACTTCGAGCATTGGCGAGAAGCCCAAAAACGTACGTTAAAATCGTAAGTTATTTGTCCGAAGGGACTCCAAGCAAGAAATATTTGGAGCCCGATGGGCCGCCATGATCGGCTGGCGGCCTAAGGACTTCGAGCATTGGCGAGAAGCCCAATATTAAAAAATTGATTGACTCTGCATCTAAATAATATAGATTATTCACTAGAATATGCATCGCTTCTTAGACACTTTATTTAAAGATAAGCTCCGTTTTTATAAATTCCTTTCGATCGTGCTTTCTGCTGTAAGCATTGCCGCAATGGGAACCGCAATTTTCTTCATGTCCCAATCCCAAAAACAGCACGAAGACTTTGCCATAAAAAATGTTTCTTCAACCACTAAAAAAATCCCCCAATACAGTCAAATCATGTCGATCATTAAGCCTCTTTACTATTCAGGGCTACAAGCACTGTTGCGCGATGACGTAAACATCCAGATTGATTTTATGGCGCATGCCTGGTATTTAAAAAACATCCACCGCTTTGATAACGAAGGTAATGTTGTCCTGGATGAAGGCCGTTACGGGCTTTGCGGCGAACTAGCGTCTTTTACTTATTCAAAAATAAAATCTATTTTAGGGCCTCAATACGAAATCATCTTTGCGCAAGTGGCAGAATCAGGATTTTTTCTGCAACCTCAATCAAGCCATATTGCCCTGCTAATCAAAGATAAAAACACCTCCGAGCTTTTCTTGCTTGACCCTTCCTTCCACCGCTACAGCCCCGTTGAGGATTGCGGCAATTATCTTTTCTACAACTACCATGAAGCACTGGATTTTGTCACAAACCAGACTAAAGATGTAGGATTCGAAATAGACAGCGGAACACCGATTTTTATCCACAAAGACACCCTTCTTTTTTTAACGGTTGAGACGAGCGAAGGGCGTTTTGACGAACAAAATTTTGCAATCGCGATCGCGGCCACGCGACGCTACCAATATGCAGGACGCTACGTTTTGCTGATTACACGAAAAGACGGGAAAATTAACGTGTTCGAGAATCCAAACCTTGTTAAGCAGTTATTCACAAAAGAAGTTTATGATGCACTGTATCAAAAAATTCTTTCCTGGGCTGTTTCCCTGCCATAAATAACAATCGCTTTATTATCCCCGGGAAAATATTGATCAAAAAAAATAACTTATAAAATCTTTTCACCTTTCAAAATCAGTGGAATATCCGATGTATCAATGCGAATACCGCCATCATGCTCGATTTTAAGGGTATAGACAATACCAGGGATAAATTTCGTTCCTGGTGCTTCGATTTGCGCATTTTTGATTCCTCGGCTAGATGCCTTTTTAGGATTAAGGGCATAACCCCAAAACTCTCTCCAAATCTCTTTCTCGAAGACGCTTTCTACCCCTTCCAATTTATACCCTTGAGGAATCTCTCCGACAGGCGTGATGATATATTCCTGAGTATTTTGACCATCCAAAACAAAGGCCTTCCAAAATAAATACACACTCTTGCCTTTAAGCTTGTCACCGGAAGCAACGAGCGTATCGTTAAAACGCACCACCAATGATTGAAACTGAATAATGTTGCCAGAAAATGTGAAATACTTTGGCGTCAGGGGTTGTCCAAAGCTATCGAATTCAAGAAATTTAATCGTTGTTGTTTGTTCTTGGGTTATGGCATCAATTCCGACATCTGTTACAATGACTTCCGCAATACGCGAATCCGCTTGAAGCCGGCGCACCATTTCTTCTAAAATTTTCTTTTCATAAACATACTTAACGTACATTTGATACCCGGCGTAAAAAATACCCGCAGCCAAAAGACCCGCAATAAACAAACAAACGACATTAGGTAAAAACTTCCTTAATTTCATTAATCCCCCTTTTCTTCTCAAGTCATTGTCATTATACCACAATGCAATGATGAAAATAGTGCTCGAGCGCTCTCGCCGGTAAGAAACGATTGTTAAAGCTAAAGAAAAGGGCTGATGATCTTTCGATCATCAGCCCATAAAAATACAACGTGCTGTTGATTTTTATATTTTTCTTACATTCTTGGCTTGTTCGCCTTTAGGACCTTCTGCGATTTCAAACTCAACCGCTTGTCCTTCATCCAAAGATTTATAACCTTCACCCTGAATTTCGCTATGATGTACGAAAACATCTTTACCAGATTCAGGCGCAATAAAGCCATAACCTTTTTGACTATTAAACCATTTTACAGTTCCTTTTGCCATTGTAATACCCTCCTTTCAAAATAATTGAGTAATTGATGGCACACCAGAAAACAAAAAACCGGAAGGCAAGTCCTGACTGCCTTCCGGCCTAAGTCTTCTTTTCCCTTATTAACTCAAAGGCAAGTATGCCCGATTTTGAGCTTTTTGTCAATAAAAAGTTTTCTCCTCGCCTAGAAAACTTTGCCGAAAAGAAATATATCGCACGCGTATCTAAAATTAGATATGTTTTTCGCCTTTAACAGCCCCGGCTTCCCATTTACCAAGACCATCCATAACATCTTTAAAGCACAATTTTGCCAGCGGATCAAAATCGCTTTCCAAGATACGTTGAATACGTCCTGGCTTTGAAAAAAACTCTCTCATGCCCCAGGCACCCAGGCGACCCAAGTCTTCAATGCTCAGGAAATCCGTCGGAACAACCGGGTGGAGAAAATCCCATTTGAGCATATCGATCTTGTCTGGATCGATCCATCCGCGTTTGATACCATCTGTCCAGATAGGAGATCCTGGTGGTGGCGTCAGATACCCAACCCACATAACATCGGGATCAACCTGATCGGCAAATTCAAAACGCTTTTTAATGATTTCTTCGGTATCATAGTCAAATCCGATCATAATATCCCCGACGATCGCGATATCATGACGACGTAAAATCTCAATCGTCTTGAATATTTGATCAACGGTGATCCCTTTATCGAGTTTGCGCAATTCATCATTATTTGCAACCTCAATGCCAAAGACCGCCATAAATAACCCTGCCTTTTTCATGAGCGGGATGTCTTTTTCAAGCCTGACCCAATCGCTTGCGCATCCAAGGCTCACCCACTTCATGTTGAGATTGCGGCGTAATTTCTCTTCACAGAATTCCCTGACACGTTTTCCGTTAAGATTAAAATTATCTTCCTGAATAACCACGACCTTGGTCCCGAATTTCTTTTCCAAAAGCTCAACTTCATCCACAACCTTCATGGCGGACTTAGAACGCCAGAGCTGAAACTGCTTGAGCGCTCGAGGATCATGCTCGCTCCACTCATAGCAAAATGTACACCCGTGCGTACAGCCTCGCGAAGTAACGATTTCCGCAAATGGCTTCCAGTAGGTGTGACCGACATACTTCTCCATGGGAAAAAGATCATACGCCGGCAGAGGCAAAATATCCAAGTTCTTAATAAGCTCACGCACAGGACCAAAAACAACCGAACCATTATGTCGAGATGAAAGTCCGGCAATAGCGCTAAAATCTTTCTTACCTTTATTGAGCGCATCCATGAGCTCATTAAAGGTAATCTCCCCTTCTCCCATGACTACAAAATCAACGGCGGAATTCTTTTCAAGGGTTTCCTTGCCAAAAAATGAATACCACAATCCACCCACCACGATCTTGACCTGTGGTAATATTTTTTTGATCGCTATCGCTGAGTCGTTAAAATACTTTTGAACAGCAAAACCACCGTAGGAATGCAAAACATCTCCCATGACAATAACTTCGGGAGATTTCTCTTTGATGATTTCGAGCATCTTGTCCATCGGAATACCAAGAGCTTTGCAATCCAAAACTTCAGGCTCAATTGTTTTTTGTTCACGGGCATAAGCAGCCCATTGCGCATGCATTTGATTAGGAGCAACGTGATGACCATGCGTTGCCCATGAACCGAGCTGTGGTGTGACAAATAAAACTTTCATATTTTTCCTCCTATTTTAAAATGCCTTTTGACCAAATATCCATAACAATTTCCAGCCCCTGCTGAAAACTCACGCCCTCTTTTTGTAAAATCTCCGGATCAATAATATTATCTACCGCGCCCAAATAAGCTCGAACCGCTAATGCTGGATTAACGGGACGAAATTTTCCCTTCTTGATGCCTGCGCGGATAAGGTCCTCCAAACCCATAACCTTTGCGGATCGAAAATCAACAAATTCTCGCCATAACTCTGGCAACTCAAGCTGAATGTCTTTCAAAAAATGATCAAACCAAGGTGCCAATTCTTGCTGTAAAAAAAGAATGTTCAAGGAAATAATTTTTAACGGATCTTTTTCGGTCTTTTCAACCTTTTGCTGATAAGTATTGATTCTTTCTTTTATTCTCGCCACCAAACCCTTGGCAATATCTATTTTACTGGGAAAATGCAAATAGATGGTATTTTTGCTCATCTGCAAGTCAGACGCAATCTCATCCATGGTCACCTTGCGGTAACCAAACTTGATCATCCGTTTTTCCGTCGCGGTTAAAATCTTTTCTTCTGTGGAATTAAACTTTGCCATCACATTATGCTCAATAATACTAATTTCGTATTTTTAGTATTATATCAAAAAAAACCTCCTTGTCAATGCGCTCGTAAAAATAGTTTGCCCTGCCGGAAACTTATCCGGCAGGGCAAAAAAAGACACCCTCAACCCGTATAAAAATTACTTCCCTTTCGGAAACATCATTTTGATATCAGTCTTAATCGCCTCCAAATCTTCTTCATGCTCAATCTCGTCGGACATAATCTGAAGAGCGATATCGTAAGTGACAGGATCTTTGTCTTTCGTGTAATCGATAATTTTTTTGTAAACACTGATCGCACACTGTTCTCCTTTAATGTTCTGCTCAAGAAGCACGCGCACATCAGGATCTTTTGGCTTATCATACCCGCAGTTCGTATGCGTATACCAATCTTTAGGCTCAAGCAAAATCGTGCCGCCTAATTGAATAATACGGTCAGCAACCATGCCTGCATGTCGCAACTCATCAGCCGCATGCTGTGTGAGCTCTGCCACCACGGCTTCTTTAGGCATCCCAACGGCAACTTTCGCGCCGACCCAATACTGATAATACGCTAGCCATTCATCCGCATATGCTTTATTAAGCATTGCAATCAGATCGGGCACTTTAATTCCTAACGCTTCAATAATTTGTCTCCCCTTTGTTCCCATCTTAACCTCCTTTTAATGAATTGTTCTTCTGTTTATCCGAATGCCACATCCAAAATCATCATCATGACAAAACTAACAATAATCCCTGCCGTCGCCAAATCCGTATTCCCATTACGTTGCGATTCTAGGAGCACTTCTTCAACGACAACAAAAATCATCACCCCTGCCGCAAACCCGAGCATCGCATCAAAAACTTTCTGGCTAGCCTCTTTCGCCAGAAAATACAGCCAACCCCACAGCCGTTGCGGCCTAGATTCCCGGGCCAGCGATAAGCGCTAAAAAGACAGGATGATAATTTTCAGTATTCATCACATGCTCAAAAGATTATTTAATGTCGATGGACTCTACAAAAAATTCCTTGTCCATTTGGACGCTGATGTTCGCGCTATTGCATGACGGACAAGCAAAAACTTTCTTTGTAATGCTCGTGACCTTCTTGCAATTCTTACATTCAAGTAAAATAGCAAGAGGCAAAACATCAAGCCAAACATCCTTAAAACCTTCCACCCTGGATAGTTCCCCAAAGATCGACTGCAGCGCCTCTGCTGTCACATGACTAAAAGGGCTTAGCCGTACATGAACGACCGCTTTAGCCAAAACAGGGCCTTGGCCCAATCTTTGTTTTAATGAGGCAAATATCTCGTTTATAAATCTTGTCTCATGCATACATTCCTTTCGCTGTGCTATGGATAAAGACTTTAAATTCCTTCCAGAATTTTTATTGTCTTGCCGCGCCAACATTATACAAAAGATCTTTCAACCCTGTAAAATATTTATCTTACGCCCTTAGACGCTCCAAGGTTGTCACGGCCCGCGCCTAAGGCTAAAAAACAATAATCCCTGTTTGCTAAACCACAAAAACTTTTTTCCTTCAAGCTCGTGTAATCCTTGCCAAAAACATTCTTTAAAATGCTCTGCGCAATTTTTCCCGTGCAATGAAGCGGAACAACTTTTTGAACCCCAATCTCTTTAAGCCTCAACGCAACAGACTCAATCTCTTTTCTGTCCACATCCTTGAGATGAAAACCGCCGACAACCCAAGAAACTGGCTGTCCAAAGTCTTTAATAACTTTATCAACAATCTGTGTAATCCCAGGATGAGCACACCCGGTTATAACCGCCAACCCTTGCTTTATTTTCACAACAATCGCCTGTTCCTCAATATCTTGTCCAGCATAAGCACCTTTGATGGAACCGGTTGTATAAATACCTTTTTTAATCTCTAGCAAACCCACAGTCTCAACAACACGCACGCCTAAGGACGCGATCCGATTCCTTGTCTCTTGGCTAAATCCAGGACAAACATAAACTGTCACATTCTTGTGCTTTTCTAAAAAAGGCCACAACCCCGCGAGATGATCCCAATGATCATGCGAGATGACAACATGGCAAATCTTACTGGTGTCGATCTTTATGCGAGCTAAATTGCTCAAAAAAACTTTGGCATCTCCAAAAGTATCAAAGAGGATATCATCGCCGATCAAAAAAGAAATACCCCAGCGCTTAATAAACCTTTCCCACTTCGTTGAGCCTTCAGCAATTAAAGTTAGTTTCATACGCTGCCTTAAAAAGTGACCACTTTATCGCTTTCTTTAACGATATCATACATGTCTTTCATCGTAGAAATCGGACACATAGCTGAGCCTTCCTGCGCCCTGCTTTTGATGCACGTTCCACAGGCATAAATTTTACCGCCAGAACTTAAGATCTTGTCTGCCTGCTCAATTGTATTGAACTTATCAGTACTTACCTTTTGATATTCAACACCTTTACCCATAAAAAAGATTTTTACTTCATCTTTCTGCCCAAGGCAAAAATTAGCATACCGAAGCGCGTTCCAACAGGTTTCAGCGTCATTACTTGAAATAATAATTCCTATTTTCATTTTTCTCCTTTAGAGGGCCCACTTTATCCCGAATGGCAATCTTTGGAAAGGGATGCTTTCATTAAACGACACGCGTGTTTTAAATAACCTCTTTTAAGCTCAATGATATAGCTCTTGTTCCAGAAAATAGGGCTATGCGATGCCACGATCACCTGACAGCCCGTCTTAACAAGCGCATCAAGGCCTTTGCGGATCTTGGTCACCCACTCAAGGTCATGCCCGTTTTCCGGCTCATCCAAAATAAAACAATCTCCCGGCAAAGGATCATAGGACTGCAGAACATCTCGCATGGTCTCGCCGTGGGAAGAGAACAACGCTCGCGTGCGAATAACAGACCCAGGTAAGCCCTTAAAATATTTATACGCCCGATGAGGGTTCATGGTTTCGCCGTTAAAATACTGATAACGGGTCGGCACATCTTCCTGGCGCTTGCATTCCCGGCATTTATAAATAGCCCTCAACAATGTGCTTTTCCCAGAGCCATTCGGGCCAATCACCATGTTAAGTCCTTTGGTAAAACGAAAACGCCTTCTTTGCCTCATAAAACGTTTATGCTGAAAACACAAAGAAATTTGGGTGATCATTTACTTGCTCCGCTTTAAAACAATATCTCCGAGTTTCGCCCCAGAATGCCTCGCGATCACGGGACACTTCACTTTAAACAAAAAATATATTTTCCTCTCAGCTTCGCTTAGCGCCTCGTAGTTGCCCTGACCTTTACTAATGATCAAATCCGCCTGTTGAAAGATCTTTAAAAATTCCTCTGAGCAATACTTCAAAATAGTTCCCGGGGCGTCAACTCCACTAGACATGACGTGCGTTATTTTGTCTAACCCACAAAAAACCGCGTCTTCCATAAGGGCATCGTTAATCGACGGCTTGTCCCGAACTGCAAAAACAACTTTACGATGTCCGCAAAATTCTTCAATAAAAACTCGATCAAAAACAATCTCACCGGCATTGTCCGCCAAATAAAGAATTGTCTTAGCCGTGGCTATATCTTTCTTGAAACACTCATACTCAAAAATGCCCTTATACTCTTGCGAGAAATCGTCTCCAAATATTTTTTGGATCTCTTCTTCAATATTAAGGGTATTCTTGATCGCATAATCGATCACATTCCCCGCGATGGCAAGCTCAACAGATGTTAACAAGCGATCCCTGGATCGTACGACCTTTTCCTTAAGCTTTGGATAAAGCTCCATAGCCCAACGGTTACTCCGCGCTCTGATCGATTTAAAAAGATCCCTTGAGCCCGTTTTTCGGGCAATGATCTGATGAAGCTGACGCGCCATTTCTGGAGGCGTCAGGCCAAGAGAAAATTGCGGGATCAAGGCGGCCGCTTCGTTAATAATTTCTTTCTGTACGCGCTCATCATCAGTTGCCAACCGCGCCTGTTCAAGAGCGCCTTTGATCAAACATGGGATACAATCTAAATAGGTCTTCACTTAACCTTGCCTCGTCTCTTTAAGGTATCCTCATCGCTTATGGACGCAATATCCTTAAGCACTCTCTGGTCATAAACTGAAACGATGCTGATCCCCTTGCAAGCGGAAATAAAATGATCTTTTATCTTCACAACATCTTCCATCGCTAATGGCTTGACTTTGCAAGGCCTGAGTGGCGTATTAATCTGGATCTCGTCAGGTTTAATTTCTTTTGCCACTTGAGCGATCTCTTGGGCATACTCTTTGTTCTGTTCAATAAACATGATCTGCAATGCCAATTTCTTCTTATATGTTTGCTGAAAAGTTTTTATACTATCAACGATTCGCTTGATATTCATGCCCTGCATAGGTTGATTGACTTTCTTAAAAACGGCTTGTGTCGGCGCGTCAAGCTTCGCGATCACAAAATCTGTTAACATCAAATCTTCCTTGACGCTCTCATCGGAGAATAAAGAAGAATTGGTGATCACAGCGATTTTTTCTTTCCTGATCTTCCGGATCACTTTGATCATGTCTCCTAAATTCTTAGCCAATGTAGGCTCCCCTGCCCCCGCAAATGTTACATAATCTATTTTTAATAAGGGCAGCCTAACCAATTCCCCGATAATCTCCCTAGTCTCGATAAATTTTCTTCTTTCATTGGTGAAAAAACCTGTTTTGCCGATCTGGCAATAAACACAATCAAAGCTACAGACTTTCCTTCCTCTCGAGACAGGGTCTATTCCTAAAGACGCACCCAATCGCCATGATGGCACCGGACCATAAACATATTTAAACGCAGGTCTCATTATTTTTCATCCGTAAATTCTTTTATTTTATCAACGATGGCCGTAAAGACCTCGGCAGATCTCGATTTGTGATGAAGGGCAGCAAACGGCGTACCCTTGTCGCCAAAATCAACAAATTCCGGCTGAAGCGGGATCCTTCCCAAAAACGGCACATCAAGATCTTCCGCCGCTTTTTGCCCGCCGCCTTTTTTAAAAATATCTGTCTCGGCATGACAATGCGGGCAAACAAATCCGCTCATGTTCTCAATGATCCCCACGACCGGGATCTTTAGTTCTTTAGCGAACAAGACACTTTTTCTTGCGTCAAGGATAGCCACATCCTGCGGTGTGGTGACAATAACGATCCCGCTTATATTTGGAATAAGCTGGCAAACGCTCAAAGGTTCATCGCCTGTCCCCGGAGGCGAATCAACGACCAGATAATCCAGATCCCCCCAGTTCACATCACTTAAAAACTGCTTAATGATCCCGGCCTTCATAGGCCCTCGCCAAATCATAGGCTGATCACAATGATATCCGGTCAAGGCAAGGCTTACCGCTTTGAGATTTTTGGTGACTTCAACCGGCTCTATACCAAATTCAAAAGTAGAAATCGATTGATTCTCTATCCCGAGCATCTTCGCAATGTTAGGCCCGTGGAGATCAATATCTAAAATACCGACCGCCTTATCGGCAAGAGAAAGTGCATACGCAAGATTGACCGCCACCGTGGACTTTCCCACCCCGCCTTTACCGCTCATGACGACGAGAGGATGCTTTATTTTCGACATTTTTTCTTTGAGTCGCTTTTCTTGATCTATTGGATTTTGCTCATTCATCTGATACGCTCCTCATTTTCTAAGTAAATAATCCGCAATCGCCCGATAAAGCGTGCTCACGGCCAGGATCGAACAATGCAGATGGTCTTCGGGTAAGCCTTTCAACTTCTCAATAATTTCTCCTGCTGAAATTAAAAGAGCTTCTTGAACGCTTTTTCCATCTGCCAGCTTTGCCACCATCGCCGCACAGGCCATCGTCGCTTGACAGCCATCCGCATAATAGGTAATCTCCGTGATTTTATTGTTTTCAATGACCAGATAAAATTCCATGGCATCCCCGCAAGGCCCCTTTAAATACGCAGAACTCGTTGGATCGTTCATCCTGCCAAAATATTTTGGATCATGAATAAGATCGATAACTTCCTGCGGATACTGTGTTAGGCCTTCTTCGTTATCCTGTCCCACATGAACCTCCTATCATTTTATGTCTGAACTGTAACAAAATGTTCTTCGGACAAGGCCGGTAATTTCTTCTCGCGTAAAAAACTGCATGTAGCCCCAAGCTTTATTTTTTCGCCGACCGGCTCATTCGAGATTAAATACTGTTTATATCTATCCAAGTCACGCAGAGGCGCGTCATGATCGGCGTAAGCCGCAAGAAAATCAATGCCTTTTTGAGTCAGCACAAAAACCGGGATCTGCTTTGAAACTTGCAGCAAGGCAACCTCGCCGATCTTCTGGCGAATATCTAATGACGCGCAACTCCAGACAAGATCGGCATGCCGATGGATCTGATCAATTCTCGCTTGGGCGATGCCTGTCGTGCAGACAACAAGAATCGTGATCGTAGCACCACTTAAAGATTCTAGGCGCCTGATCTCTTTTAATTTTTCAACATCATGCCCGCTCACAGTAACCGCGATTTTGGTGTATCCATTCTCGATCGCTTTCTCAACCCCCGTGGCTTGATTGATCAACGCGTTATCAAAAACAACATGACACTTTAATTCTTTAAGACACATGATAATTTCTTTAATAGGAGACGTAAGCAAAAGGTTGTTCATGCGCGCGCCAATGCCCTGCACAACCTCCGCCTTATCTGTTATAATGGTCCCTGCCCCCTCGCAGACAACGACCGCCGCATCGATCGTTTCTTTCTTTAAAGCGAACATAAGCATTTCTGAAGCGCCATAAGGGATCGCGATGTCTTCGCGTATTAGTTTTCTTTGAGATGTAAAAAATCCATAATTTTTAATTTTAGACTCTATCGCATTCTTGATTTCTTTTTTTATTGCTTCGGTATCAGAGGGATCAATGTTCTTAAAGCCTTTATAAAAATGGTGCGCCAAGGGGCAAAACGAGATCTTGGGATCAGTCACATTGATCACCTTGCCTTTCGACACGCTGACAAATGACGAAAAATACCTCACGATATGTATATCCCGCTCCATAGCCTTATTCATTAATCAACTCCTTAAAGCCTCCCAAATCTTTCGCACCTCATCGCCTGCTGCGCATCCTGCGTGCTCAACGATCGTTTTCCCCTCTACCAACGCTTGAACAACTGTCTTATCAAAAATGATCTTACCGACAATCGGAACGTTCCGTTTTGAACAAAATTCCTCTATCTTCCCAGTCATCGTCAAATTTAAATCATACTTGTTTACTGCAAGCTTGACCGGAATATTAAAATGCTTTGCGACTTCCATAACGCGTTCGGCGTCATGCAGGCCCGAAAGCGTGGGCTCAGTTACAATAAGCGCGCAATCAACGCCTGATAACGACGCAATCACGGGACATCCTATGCCAGGAGGCCCATCAATAATGACATAATCAAGGGCTTGTTGTTCTGCCAATTCTTTGGCAACCTGCCTTATCTTTGCCACGAGCTTACCTGAATTCTCCTGTGCGATGCCAAGTTTCGCATGAACAAAAGGACCATATTGCGTATCAGAAACAAACCATTCCCCAGCGACATTCTCCTCCATGTGTATCGCACCATGCAGGCATACACGGCTACAAAGCCCGCACCCTTCACAGGAAAAATGTTCGATCGCATAATCGGCCTTGATCGCCTCATATCGGCATACGGACACACATTTTCCACATTTCTTACAAAGTAAATTGTCAATAACCGCAGTCTGGCCACTTCTAAATTCATGGCGCTCTTTGATCACGGGATGCAACAAAAGGTGCAGGTCTGCCGCATCGACATCGCAATCCACCATAGCTTTATTCTTAGCTAAGGCAGCAAACGATCCTGCAACAATTGTTTTGCCTGTCCCACCTTTACCGCTGATAACCACAAATGTCTTCATAATGTTTCTGCTTCAGTTATGCTTTTAAATAAAATTATATCTCCTTGTGAGGAATGGCTTTCATGACACTCTTGTACCATCCGACCCTAATTCCTTTTTTAGGGTCAAAGTGCGGATTATACGATTTGATATCCAGAAGGGGTGTCCCGTCTAGCATATCGACTTGCTTGACGGTTAAAACATTCTTATCCCTGCGCAGTAATTTAACAACACTAATCCCGATCTGATTTGGCCTGCGAGGATAACGGCATGAAAAAATACCTCTCTCGCATTTATCAAGAAACGGTCTTGTTTTTAACTTATATCCTTTTGATTTATGAAATCGATAAATCAGCAGCACATGTGAAAAACCTTCAACATCGCTCAAGCCTTCTTCATACTTCTTAAATACTTCAACAGTACCAACCGCCTTTGATTTAAACGGCTGGATAGGCGTTTCTTTTTTGCACTTAAACGGGGTATGAATAACGCCGATAGGAACAAGTCTCATGCCGATAACCCTTTCTTGATCAGATGAAACATATCTTTAAACTGCTCAATATATTCCGGCTTCTGCTCGACCAAAGGGATGCCATTTGAATATAGTTGCGCGATCTTTTTGTCAAAAGGTATCCGCATTAAAATCGGAATATTATTTTCTTTGCAATAGAGTTCAACCTTTTGATCGCCAATGTCCGCGCGATTAATGATGACACCGAAAGGGATCTGTATTTTTCGCAAGACCTCAACCGCCAAAATAAGATCGTTCAGCCCGAAAGGTGTCGGCTCAGTGACCAAAATACAAAAATCACTTCCTTTCACTGCGGTAATAACAGGACAGGATGTTCCCGGCGGCGCGTCAATGATAACCACCCTTGTAGGATTAATATGTTCTTTAACCTGACGGATCAAAGGAGGCGACATTGTCTCGCCAATATTAAGACGGCCGTGAACAAATTGTATCCCGTCTTTATCACCGAGCTCGATCAAGCCTATCTCTTGAGGAACTTCCTTGATCGCTTTTTGAGGGCAAAGTAAACTGCACGCACCGCACCCATGACAAAGATGCGGAAAAATGAGAACCTTTCCCTTGGTACCATGAGCCCCCGGTAAAACAGCGATAGCGTTATAGACGCAAATCTCACGACATTGACCGCAATAAGTACACCTTGCTTCATCAACCTTTGGCACAAGAATAACGGCTTTCTTTTCACCGCTCATGCGCGATTTTAAGAATATCTGCGCGTTAGGCTCTTCAACATCACAATCAAGAAATTGGACGTTAGTAAGCGACAACGCTAAGTTGACCGCGATCGTTGTCTTTCCTGTTCCGCCTTTTCCACTTGCCACTGAAATAATCATGATCTAAATACTACCTCTTACGGCAACGAGAACGCATTGATGTGTGCTCTGCGCTTCCTTGACCGAAAAACCTTTTTTGATTAAATACGATTCCACATCCTTGAGCCCAGCTTTTCCGACCTCGTGTATATTACCTTCAAGGCCGTGAATCTTGTCCATCACCTTGAAACCTTCTTGCGTAAAATCAGCTAAGACCATTTTTCCTGTCGGAGAAAGGATCCGAATGAACTCGTCGAGGACCATATAAGGATTGCGCAGATGATGCAGAACGTTGACCGAGAAAATTGTATCAAAGCTGCCTTCAGCAAAACTTGTATGCTCACCATCTTCGATCCTAAAGTTTACTTGCTTTTCAAAACCGAAATACGCAATACTTAATTTTGCGAAATGCTGTTCCTGCGCGGATATATCAAAAGTAACAAACGAATACCCAGCTTTAGCCAAAGCAAGCGCAAAATGTCCCTTACCAGTTCCGGCTTCAAGAATTTTTCCGTCAACAGGCCTTGCCTGGTCAAGGACAAAATTCCTTTCTCTGTCTACATCATAACCAAAACTTTGATAAAACGCTTTACGCTCTAAATATCGCTCAAAATTTTCTAAAGTTTCTTTATCCGGCATAGCCTTACCTTATTTTATTAGGCATGCCGAATTTTGAACCTACGCTCGGGGCATCTACGGGTTGATATTTCCCTTTTTTATAATTATCAATAGCCTCTTTTACCGTTCCAGAAACTCCGGTCAATATGTTGATCCCTGCGGCTGATAACACCTGATACGCGTTAGGCCCAACATTTCCCGTAAGCAAAGCCTTGACACCCTTAGACACCACAAGCTGGCCTGATTGGATACCAGCTCCTCCTTGGAATTGAGCGTTCGTATTCTCTTGTGCCTCAAAGCTGCCGGTGTCAGTATCAAAAAAAATGAAATGCTGGCACCGGCCGAAACGAGGATCAACTTTAGAATCCAACGTCTTGCCTTCTGACGTGATACATATTTTCATTTCAACCTTCCTTCCGAGTTATTTCAGCTTGAGCGGCTTTAAACACATAAACCAATCAAGACATTTGATGCCTTCTTTTTGCGCGCTATCAACCCTATCCTTGGCCGCGCCACAACTTCCCGGAGGCGGAACAATAACATCATCACCTGGCTGCCAATCAGCAGGAGTCGCCACTTTATAAGTATCTGCAGTCTGCATAGCGATGATCATGCGCTTGATCTCCTGAAAATTACGCCCCATGGACGAAGGATAAAAAACCATCGCCCTGACTTTAGCTTGAGGATCCATAAAAAATACAGCTCGCACAGGACTAATATCACTTGCCGCAGACTGAACCATGCCGTATTTATTGGCAACATCCATTTTGACATCCGCAATCACCGGAAATTTTATTTCAACATTTTTCATTCCTTTGTATTCAATCTTTTCCTTAATAGTCCTTAACCATGCGATATGGCTATAGTGGCTATCAATGGACAAACCAATGAGCTTGCAATTAAGGGCCTCAAACTCCTTTTCCATGGTAGCAAATGTCATAAATTCACTTGTACATACCGGCGTAAAATCAGCCGGATGACTAAACAAAATCACCCACTTTCCTTTATAATCATCAGGAAACTTGATTTTGCCCTGCGTAGTATCAGCTTCAAAAGCGGGTGCCTTTTCTCCTATGAGCGGAATACGATTCACAACTTCTACATTATTTTCCATTTTTTAATCCTTCCTTTTTAATGACATTCTCCGGCCTGCCCATGATCCTTACAAGCGCCCAAGCCGCCTAATGCGTTATTCATAAAATCATCTAAAGCTTTTTGAACATTGCCAGAATATCCAAATACTTGCACGCCCGCTTGGGCAAACTTCTGCTGAGCACCACCGCCCATCCCTCCAGCAATAACGTGGGTAACTTTATGCTTTAATATCTCATCGACAGCGACGCATCCGCCTCCCCCGTGGGAAGCAGTATTAGGAACAATGTGAGTATGAATAACTTTCTTTTTTTCTTGATCAATATCCGCTAAAAGAAAAAACTTACACTGACCAAAGTGCGCACAGACATCACCCTGCAACCCTGACTCATCTTCTAAGACAACTCCAACTCTCATAAGCACAAGCTCCTTTTTTATAAAATGTTAAAAAATCTTTCTTTTATTTAGCTTCTAAATCCTGCAAGCATACCTGCACAGCGTCAAGCTCTTCCTTAAGATAAGCAGCCCGGTCCTTAAGCGCTGCAAGCTCCTGTTCTTTGGAAAGTGACTGCCCAAAGCCTCCAGAGGTCTGTACTCCTCTTTGGCCCCGCACCCACCCCGGAAGACCAGTCGCGTAAAAACAATTGCGCCTTCCTCTTCCTCCGCCTCTAGCGTAAAAACTGCCTCGATTAAACAACCTACCATTTTCACTATTAACAGGTACGGCACAATACCCATTGCCACCACCTGTCATCGCACCCTGTCCCATAGGGCCTGTTCCGTCAAATCTTGGCATAACACCCTCCTTTTCTATTGAAAACCATTTTCATTAATAAATAAAAAAATATATTGTTTATTTTTTGCTGCTACACTCCTCGCAGACGCCATAAAATTGCATAAGGTGATTGGTGATCTTAAACTTATATTTCTGCCCCAATCCTCTTTCTGTCTGGCTAAGAAGCTCGACTTCATCATCAATAAAATCTGTATAATCAATAATGCGATGACACTCTGTACACACTAAATGGTGATGATGATGGGCTCCCTTTGGCCCCTCCGCGAGCTCATATCGTGCTCGTCGATCTCCGGAGTCAAACCGTGATACCAAACCTGACTGGGATAACGCATCAAGCGTGCGGTAAACAGTCGTTAACCCAATCTGTGGGTACTTGGTATGGATCTTTTTATAAACATCTTCCGCACTTAAGTGGTCATCAGATTGCGCTAACACATTTAAAATGGCTTCCCTCCCCGTTGTGAGACGATACCCACAGCCACGAAATTTTCCATGCAGCCAGCCATGACCCTCGCAATGACCTCTTGACATTCATATCTCCTTAATGAAAATGATTTTCATTAGTAATTATATGCTTGATATATCACATGTCAATAATTATTTTGCTACTAACCTAAAAAGGCTAATAATCGAAGGCTTCAACGTATCTCTTTAACTAAACCATTTTTTTCGTACGTAAACAAAACTTGGCAAACATCACCATCACAGGAACATCGACCAAAGAACCTGCTTCTGACGCAAACAGTTACCTATTAATATCTTTCTCTATTTTGAGAGAGTCTTTTTAATCTCCTCTTTGCTCAATACTTTCCCGGATGAAACAACCTTGCCGTTAACAGCTAAAGCCGGCGTCATGATGACACCGTATTCGGTAATTTTATCAATATCCGCGACCTTCCCGACCTCGGCTTGCATATTTAACTCTTTAACCGCCGCCTCAGCATTCGCCATAAGCTGTTTACATTTCGGACACCCCATCCCTAAAATTTCTATTTTCATATTTTTCCTCCAGTTTATTGAACAATAAACCCAAAAATCATTCCGCTGATCGTCGCCATAGCAATAACTAAACTCACATAGACAACAGTCTTCTTTGTGCCAATAACTCCGCGAATGACTAACATGCTCGGCAAGCTCAACGCAGGCCCTGCTAAAAGCAAAGCAAGTGCCGGCCCTTTGCCCATACCCGAACCAATTAAGCCTTGCAAAATCGGCACCTCTGTAAGTGTTGCAAAATACATAAATGCCGCCACAATCGACGAAAAGAAATTCGCCCGCAATGAATTGCCGCCTACCAGCATTTCAACAAACCTCGAAGGAATGATCCCCTCATGCCCAACTCTTCCTAAAAGAAAACCAGAAACTAAAACTCCTCCTAACAAAAGCGGCAATATCTGCAAAGCAAAAGTCCATGTTGCAGCGGTCCATTCCTTTAATTCATCTTTTTTAAACCATCTAAAAAGAATAAAGGCTAAAACTGCTAAGAAAAAACCTGTGATCCACCATTTGGAAGCATGAATCAAACTCCAAATGCCGGTATCGCCTTCCATCGGTTTACCCCAATTGGCAAAGACAAGTATTGCGACCATAGAAAAGAAATAAATACTATCTTTCCATAACGGTCGAGTTGTTTTAACCTCGCCAAATTGAAGATCTCCACTCGCGTGGCGAGTACGTTCCTCCTTAAGGAAGATTACATGCATAAGCAATCCTATAACAATGCTAAAGACCACTGCCCCGATAGCGCGCGCCAAGCCTAATTGCCAACCAAGAATGCGCGCCGTCATAATAATGGCTAAAACATTGATCGCGGGCCCTGAATATAGAAAAGCGATCGCAGGCCCAAGCCCAGCTCCTCTTTTGTAAATACCCGAGAATAAAGGCAAAACCGTGCAGGAACAAACCGCTAAAATTGCTCCTGAAACAGACGCTACACTATAAGAAAGAAACTTATTCGCCTTTGCCCCGAAATATTTCATTACCGATGCCTGACTCACAAAGACAGAAATCGCCCCTGCGATAAAAAATGCCGGCACAAGACATAAAATGACATGCTCTTGCGCATACCACTTCACAAGAGCCAATGCCTCAAATATCGCATTGGTAAAACGTAAATTCTCAATTGGTAAATAAAAACATGCTAAAAACGCTGCGACAACATAAAGAAACTTTTTTCCCTCTTTCATGACTTCGATCCTTTCCTTGCTGATTGGGATATCTTGCAACAGCCGCCCTCAATCTTGACCGCCTTGATATTCACAAACGCATCAGCGATCTTCTCGTGAGCAGATTCAAGAATACGTGAAATAGTAGAACGGTGCACTCTCATCTTTTTTGCCACTTCTTCTTGAGATAGCTTTTCTAGATCTGAAAGACGAATAGCTTCAAACTCATCGAGGGTAAGATTGACACCTTGCAATTTATTTAAAGGTTTACATTGGGGACGAAAACATCGCTCCCCGGGAAGGCATTTAACCCAGCGTATTTTTTTAGGCCTCATAGATTCTCCTTGATAGTTATGCACATATGTGCATTATATCGATAAACACTTTCTTGTCAAATAAATTTTCATATCAATCATTAAGAGATTATTTTTCTGCGGTCTCGACAGGAAAAGGCGTAACAGCGGGAGTGCGACGCGAAGTCCATCGCTTATTGAGCCATCCGCCCCACTGGGTTGGATACTTCTTAACGAATGACTCGATCGTGCTGGTCAGGCTTGCGATATTCTTTACCATGTTATCTTGAACGCTCATGGTCTTTTCGACGTATAGGGGTTCTTCAATAAAAATATCAAAAGACCCTTCGTTATCTTGTGTAATAAACATTGGTAAAATTGGCGACCCCAAGCGGTCATAAAATATCATTGGCCCTGTTCCGCGGGTTACTTGGGATCCGAAAAAAGAAACCTTAACGCCTTCGTCGTCGGGAACAACTTCATCAAGCAAAATAACTAAAAGTTCATTACGCCATAACGCGCCGAATGTTTCTTTAATAAAATTCTTTTTAGGCAGGGTCTCGATCATGTTAATCTTCCATAGCGCACATAATTCATACATAAACTTGCTAAAACCTTTGTCCCTCATCGAACGAATAACCACATTAACCTTGTAGCCGTGAGAGACTAAAGAAAGAAACATGAGGGGAAAATTGCTTAAATGGGCGGTTGTGACTACCACGCCATGTTTAGCTTCCATGGCTTTTTTTAACCGCTCTTCATGATGCACGCGCACGATCTTTGCTAATTCTTTTGGTCTCTCAACAAAATAAAGCATATCCATCATGGAACGCCCAATATTATCAAAACATGCCTTAGTCATCGCTTCATACTCATCGCCTGTTTTCGCATTACCGTAGGCAAATTTTAGATTAGCACGACAGACTTTCTTTAAATTCGTAATCCCAATATAGGCAATGTGCGACAAACCCTTAAATAGCGCTTGGGCACAAAATCGAGGCAAAAGCTGCATCAACTTAAGAAAAACCTTCAAGCTTTGGATGGTTAATTGATTTTGGAATCTTTGTATTCGAGATTCAGACAAGAAATGGTCTTTCGGCTATCTAATTTTTTGTTAAAATCTTTATCATTCTACCACAGAAAAGATAAAACACGGTTTTATTATCTACTTCCCTTCAGAAATTACTTCTCGCACAGTAGATACCAAGCAATACCCTCCATCAATTTCTCCGTAAGGAATCGTCGTGCTAGATTCACGACCTGTTACCTGATCAAAATAACGAATGCTGACAAGTCCCTCGGGGGTCACGCTCGGACGATAACGCAAATGATTCACAACATATTCAGACTTAAAATCCTCTGGAAGGCTCGCTAATTCAACGCTACTAATTTTGATATTAAAAAGATTTTCAAGGACAGACAACGTTTGCTTTTTCATTTCGGCATCCACGCCCCACCAGCAATAAAGCCCTGAGATCTCAGATGAATCCTTATCTTGCAAAACTATCTTGACCGCCTGAGCTAAATCTTCCCTGGTGGCAAAGGGCGCTTCAAGATTCATTGCCGCAGGCTCTGGCGTTGCATCCGCATTTACTTTTGTCTCGACAGCCGCATTTCCTTCCATTTGCACGCGACATTTTTCTTCGCATTCAGGAGGATATTTTGTCAAAGAATCTTTCGCACAGTTTTCAAGACATGCAACGCAGATATCAAATTTATCTTCCTTGATCAATCGACACTGGCCCTCAACCATTTCGCACTTTGCGTATACCCTGCAAAAATCTCCTGTTTTGTATATCGCCGTACACGCCTGAGGTCCTTTGATCAGCGCACACGACATATCCAGACCATGACAGTTTTCCATACCACATTGTTCTTGCCCATAAGCCACAAAAGGCATCATGACGATAAAAATTATCACCAACACAACCTTCACGTTCTATCCTCCTTAATAAAAATGTTAGAATTCTCAACAAAAAAACAACACTATTTTATCACTTACTTTTAAAACTGCGGGAGTTTTTTCATTCTTTATGAAAAATAAAAAAACTTTTAGACGCGGATAGGCAAGATAACAAAAGGAAGGCCTCGGTTATAAAATTTCCGCTGCATAGTAAAGACGGTAAAATTGTGCAATAATCGTGTTAAAAATGTTTCTTTGGAAAATACTAATTGTCCGCCAAAAAAAACAGCATTGGGAAACTGCTCGGACATCTCAGCAATAATCTTGTCAGATTGTTCAACGACATCAATCCCAAAATATGTTATTCCCTTAGCCGCATACCCTTGCTTTTCCATGAGGTAGACATACTTTTCGACATCACTGGTTGTTTGAGCTTTAAGAGAATCGATTTCTTTTGCTCCCTTAAAATTCCCCGCATCAATCACGCCAATCTGCACAAAGACAAAATTCTTAAATTCTTGACCAAAAAATCGGATGATGTTAAACAGCGTATGAAGTCCAAGTCCATTATAACTATTGACCAAAACTACAGCAGTTTTGGCACTTGGGTTGAATTCAGGAACTTTTTTATATGAATTCTCTTGCAAAATCGTGGCGTCGGCTATTTGAACCAAAGAATTAAGTCTTTGAAGGAGCTCCATGGTGCCGGCATAATGCCTCTTGATCATAACTGCTATGCCGACGAGAGTTCCTGTGACAAAAAGCGTGATCCACCCCCCTTCTTGAAATTTTAAAATAATAACAGAAAACAAAATAAAAGTTGTGGCGGACAAACCAACGCCATTGATGAAAATCTTTCTTGGCCATGACTTAAATTCTTTACGCACGCTCCACCAGTGCCGAACCATGCCAAGCTGCGAAAGGCAAAAAGTGATAAAAACATTAATACTGTACAAAATGACAAGGAACTTTACCGATCCCCTAGACAAAATCATCAACACGATACTTGAGATCCCAAAAAGCAAAATACCGTTGTGGGCTACCAGCCGATCGCTCAAAGCTGCAAATTTCGTAGGAAACCAACGATCGACGGCCATGTTGGCTAATACCCGAGGCCCATCAATAAAACCTGCTTGCGCCGCGACAAAAAGAATTAGGGCTTCCGAGACAAGACTCACGAGGACAAAAATATGGCCCCACGTCCCCCATCCTTGCGCAATATTCTCAAATAAGACTGCGTTAAGAGTTTTCCCTGGCTGAGGATAAACATTATAAAATAAATAGGCTAACATAAGCCCGACCACAGTAAATGCTAAAGAAAGCGACATGTACAGCATGGTTTTCTTTCCTGTCTTAACCTTGGGCTCCCGCAAGCTTGGTAAGCCATTGCTCACAGCTTCAATGCCTGTAAAAGTTCCTGCCCCCAAGCTGTAGGCACGAAAAATCAGAACAAGCATTCCCCAGAAACCAATCGCCTGTTGTGTCGCATGAATGTCTTTCATTGTTGCCTGTGCAATCCCGGCAGTCTGAGGAATATGATGAAAAATCGCGTATACGATCATGATGAAATGCGTAAAAACAAATACTAAAAAGAGCGGCACAAGGATCAATATGGATTCTTTAACACCTCGAATATTAATAAGGATGAGAATCCCTAGAGCAACAACGGCAAATGGGATCTTATATGGCATCCAGTCCGTAGGAAGAAAACTAAACAAAGCATCAGCGCCGCTGGCAACAGACAGTGTAATCGTCAAAAGGTAATCGATCAGCAAGGCGCACCCTGAAACCATACCCGCGCGCGGTGACAATAATTTACTTGCGACAAGATATCCGCCGCCACCCGAAGGAAAAAGCTCAATAATCTGAGAATAGCTGGCACTAATAAGAAAAACGGTTACGGCTGAAGCAAGGGCAACAAAAATACTTAAATACGCGTGTCCTTGCAAAGCCAAAAAAGCCTCTTCCGGCCCATAGCAGGATGACGATAATCCATCAGCCCCTAAACCAACCCAGGCAAAAAATGCAATCAACGAGACATGATGGAATACTCTCCTGTCTTGAGGATTCAACGCTTTCCCTATCAAAGTATTTTTAATTCTTCGTATGACCATATTCCCTCACCTAAAAAGCAAAAACCAGAGAATGCCTCTGGCTCATTCTCTCATGTTAAGCTGACGGGGTTAGCTGTCGGGCGCGGACCTGAGATGTCCTTATCCTTATTGGATATTAGCCCCAAGATTTTTCAATCTGCTCTTGGTTCCCCCGCTCGCTTTTCATCATCAGAAATGCTGAAAAGTGATTAAGCGGTTATATGAACAAAAAGTATACCTCAAAAAAGGTCTTTGTCAATGTCTTTGGGGCTGCAGAGCGCTACTGCGTTCTACAGCCCCATGGGGTCAAAAATATCACACAATAACAATTAAATCCTTAACGAACTTTAACTTTTATGATTCCCGAATCACTTTTTTTATTGATGAGCCGAGGAATTTCAATGGCAAGAACCCCATCTTCATAATTAACCGATATCCCCTTGATATTGGCATCTTGAGGTAGCGGTAATGATTGGGAAAAATATCCAAATGACTGTTCCTCGCTTGCGTATTGGGCATCCTTTTTGCTTTTTTCCTGGCTACGTTCTCCAAAAATAAGAAGCATGCGACTCTTGATCTCAACACGAATATCTTCTTTTTTCATCCCCAGGACATCCATACGAAGAATATACTTATCTTTCTCTTCTTTAAAATTGGTGCTCATCTGGATAGTATTTTGCAGGGGAAAATCTTGATGCCTGCGCGGCTCATTCCAAAAACGATCACGCATGAGCGCATCCATTTGCCGCCGTACTCTTTCCATTTCCGCATAAGGGTCCCAACTCTCTTCAAAAAAGTCTTGGGGCATCATCCGGCGAGGAATCCTTTGGGCCACCTTAGGCTGATCAAAAGCAGCAACCGCTAAACGTCTCTCGGATAACTGCGTCATCTCTTTTTTTAACTTTTGTACCTCATAAGAAAGACAAATGAGGCCGACGATCAAAATCGCCACAATTCCAACAGAAATAACTTTAAAAAATTTAGCGTTCATACGCGTCCTCCTTTCAATTTTGCAGGTTAAAAAAATTTCCTAACGATAACATAAATTATATTTATTTTTGAAAACAAGGTCAAGTCTTGAACACTACGGTAACGTCATTGCCCTTATCATCACCAATCAATAGGAAAATAATCCTTCAAAAACTTTCCGCACCAATGTTCACCTGTCAGGATCCCGCTAAAAAAAGGATCGCAAACCCTGGCGGCGCCATCAACGATATCTAACGGCGGCTGAAAATCATGATGCTCTTGTTTAAAACTAGACAATACCGCAGGGTCTTCATCCGTCACCCATCCGGTATCGACGGCATTCATAAAAATACCGTATTTCGCCAAATCGCTTGCCGATGTGTGTGTCAGCATATTCAATGCCGCCTTGGCCATATTGGTATGCGGATGACGATCAGCTTTTTTAAATCGAAGAAATTTCCCTTCCATGGCAGAAACATTAACAACATGTTTTTGCCCGGTGTTGTCACGTTTCATTAAAGGTGAAAGTTTATTACACAAAACAAAGGGGGCAATCGCATTCACAAGCTGTATTTCTAGCATTTCCGATGTAGGAATCTCTCCTAAACGCAATCGCCAGCTGTTGGTTTTACGTAAATCCACTTGCTGCAAATCCGCATCAATCTTCCCTTGAGGAAAAACCTTGTCGGACTCTTCTGCATAATCATAAACATAAGGAATTTGCGAAAGCTCTGCTGACGCGCGCAAACCAATGCCCGGAATCTTGCCTGTCCAAGCGATCGGAAGCCCTGATTCAGCAACAAGCTTCGGCTCAGCCACCGATGTTAACTGCTTCTTGCATTCTTCAAAAGGATGCAACAATTTCTGGACATTCAACGGTAAATCACTGATCCTACGCATTTCATTAGGCATAAGATGCGCGTAAAATCCCGGTGGCCGACGAACTGTCTGCGCCGCGTTATTAATTAAAATATCAAGGCGGTAATATTTTTGTTCAACATAATGACAAAATAGTTCAACGCTTGGCGTATGGCGTAAATCCAATCCATAAATATGGAGCCGATCGCTCCACTGCTGAAAATCACTCTCGCGAGCATAACGCATCGCCGAATCCACGGGAAATCGGGTTGTTGCAATAACCTGTGCCCCAGCACGCAACATCATCAAAGTTGCCTGATAGCCAATCTTTAAGCGTGATCCTGTAATGAGAGCAACTTGGCCCTTAAGCGGTACTGTTTGAAAACGTTTCTGATAATTAAACTCGGCGCACTGCGGACACAGGGCATCATAAAAAAAATGTAACTGCGTGTATTCATTTTTGCAAATATAACAATTGCGCGGCGAATTTAATTTTTGGGGTTCCTGCTTGTCTTCTTTGTAATGAGTATGGGTAATTTGTCCTGGGGCAGAAAACACTGCCGCCTTTCTTGCAACACGAATACCCGTCGTTGAGCGAGCCGTCCGTTCTTTCTTGGCAGCGATCTGGCGCTCTCTCTGCTTTCGATCATTTTTTCGCTTAACGATCTCATGTTTATCTGGCCGTGAAAGTTGTCCAGCGGCCTTCATCAAGGCAACCTTTTGTTCCTCGGTCAAATGCGCAAACAGTACGCTATCCGTCGCTAACCCCTGGAGAACAGAAATACATTCACGTATTTGTTCATCAGATGACTTGCCGATAAAATTTTTATCAGGATGAGGTGCTGAATTCATAGATTACTTAAATGATTTTTAATGCCTTTACCGCGGAGGGCAACTGATAGCGGCAAGCAAATCCTTATTTGTTGGATACATTTGTAATTTCTCAATCAAGGCCTGCGCAGCCTCAACAGGTCCCAAGCCAACCAAAGCGCAGCGAAGCTTTTTGATCTGCTCAATTTCTTCCTTGTTAAATAACAATTCTTCTTTGCGCGTCCCGCTTTTTGAAATATCAATGGCCGGGAACATGCGGCGGCTTGCGATCTCGCGCGAAAGAAAAATCTCCATATTTCCTGTCCCTTTAAATTCTTCAAAAATAACCTGATCCATGCGGCTGCCGGTCTCCACTAAGATGGTTGCCAAAATGGTGAGCGATCCCCCGTTTTCAATTTTACGCGCTGAGCCAAAAATACGCCGAGGGATCTCCAGGGCGCGGGCATCCACGCCTCCGGATAACGTCCGCCCGCCGGACGGCCGTTCGGCGTTATGGACACGCGCCAAACGTGTTAAAGAATCGATCAAAACTAGTACATTGTCTCCCTCGCTAACTTCGCGGTACACCTGCTGCATCAATTCATCGGCCGTTGCCACATGATGGTCATAGGGCTGATCTGAAGAGGACCAACGAACCTCTGCAGAGATATTGCGACGAAAATCTGTCACTTCTTCCGGCCGTTCATCAATCAATAGACAATAACGTTTCATTGCCGGAGCACTTTTCGCCACAGCCTGGCAGATATGTTTAAGCAAGGTTGTTTTACCTGATCCCGGAGGCGCGACAATGAGTCCACGCTGTCCCATTCCGATAGGGCAAATCAAGTCCATCACCCTCATGGTGAACTCAGAAAGGCCGTCCTCAAGCCGTATGCGTGGCGAAGGATCAAGGGCCACCCCAGCAAAAAAACGACTCTGTGTTTCGTCAACCGCCTTATGAATCCTATGAGGCTGCACAGATCGCACAGGCCGATGCCCCGGATGACGAACTTGATGATGATTTTTTGAATGAATGGAAAAATTTTTCATGGAATTCTTAGATGAACTGCTTGTGAGTCGTGTGGAATCTCAATTGATTATGATTAGCGGGTGTCTTGGAAAAATTGATCACCCTAAAGAATCTTCCGACCCTTGCCCCTAGTAGATAAATCTTGCCTTGCTAAGACTTCTTAGAACTTTATCGGCGGTGTTGACCAATTAGACCAACCTAAGGATGATTGAAAATCAGGTTTATCCTTGTTGACCCATGCCTTGAATTCATCAACGTTCGTAAACTGCTTATCCGGCGTTCCGTCATAATTTGTGTCTGCTTCAGCAGATTTAAATTGTCCGTTTTCAACGTGAACCGTGACGTCAGGCTTTCCGTCATAATTCGTATCTGCTTCCGCTTTTGTTACATTTTTTCCATCATGATAGTACGTCACGTCTGAAGTCCCGTCTTTATTGACATCAATTGTTGAAGTCTTTTGAGCAGCCACAACAGTCTGTTTAGCGGCCACAGTGCAAGGAGCCCCTTGAGCATAAGACATAGAAACTCCCAAACAAAATATGCTTAGAACGGCAACACAAAACAGAACCCCTGCATTTTTCATAACCACTCCTTTGTTAATATTAGGATTTATTTTCCAGAATAAAAATTATTTTAATAATATTATTATATGAACAATTTTTTTGATAGCAAGAACTTATAAAATTTGGTGGGCCTTTGAGCTTTTTCCTAGGTTAAGGAAAGTTCATAGGTCACCAAAGTTTGCTTCTCAAATTTTGGTGGAGGTGCGGGGAATCGAACCCCGGTCCTTGGGTCACAAAATAGAAGCCTCTACATGCTTATTTTGTTTACTTGCGTCTCGCTAGTTACCCTTCCAGCAAACAGGATTGATAAAAAGCTAGCCTTTTTGGATTCGCTGTTACCCCAAAGGCAAAAATAACAGCTAGCCCGCTAGAGTCCTTTTGCAAACCCGCAGGCGCAGCCTGCAAAAGGGCCTTGCCTAATTAGGCAAGGACTGGTTCGCCAGCGAAAATCGGGTTAACGATCTCGTTAGCTTGCGCAATGAGTTTATCTGCGTTTGATTTTACCCAGATGTTTTACGAGGCCAACCGGGTGTCCTCGGCATGCCACGACTATTCTGTCAAACTCAAGTCGAAGCCTATCACCCCCACGCTTGCCAGTATAATAAAAAAATAAAAATTAGGCAAGGTCGTTTATTCTTGCAGGATTTCTTGACGATCTACTTAATTCTTGCCTTAATGGCACGGTCAATATGCTTATCAAGTTCTCGATCTTTAATGGTCTCTCGCTTGTCGTAAAGCTTTTTCCCTTTTCCTAAGGCAATCTCGACCTTAATAAAATTTCGCTTGTTAAAATAAATCCTCGTGGGAACAAGGATAAGCCCTTTTTGTGCCGTCATCCCAAGAATTTTATTGATTTCCTTTTTGTGCAACAAAAGTTTACGCGGACGATCCGGATCAGGGTTCATAAACGAAGCCTGCGCATAGGGTGGAATGTGCAAATTATAAAGAAAAAGCTCTTCTCCATCCATGCGGGCAAAACTATCCTTGAAATTAACATTTCCTGCCCGAATTGATTTGACCTCGCTTCCCTTGAGCTCCAAGCCGCACTCCCAGCGGTCAACCAAGTTAAAATCCCGAAACGCTTTTTTATTGGTTGAAGAATTTCTTGCGTCATTCATATCTACCCCATCATTCCTTGATAAAGAATAAGAAAGATTGGAAACGTGATTAGTCCTAAAACATGACTATAAAAAATCGTCTGATTGATAAATGTCTCATCTTTCTGATAATATTTAGCAATTACGGTTAACGTCACGGCACTTGGCGCGGCGGCTTGAATGATTAATAAAAGCCCAAGCATTGATTTAATTTTCAAAAGAAACAGTGCCGCGAGTATGAGCGCTGGAAAAACAACAAGCTTGGTCAAGACCGCTAAGCCTACATCGCTAAGGTATCGTTTTTCATGAATCTTGATCATCGCAAGACTCCCTCCCACCACGAGAATCGCTAGAGGCATCGTGCAACTCCCAAAAGAGCCCAGCGATCCAATAACGATTTCAGGAATAAAACGATTGAGCCCGAAAAAAATAATAATCAACGAAATAAGCGTAGCCAAGATGGGCGGATTATAAAAATCCTTAAGGCTCACAAGGCTTCGGCCTTTTTCAGAAATAAGTTTTACGCCCAAAGACCAAATCAAGAAATTAAACCCAACTAGAAAAAGAAAAATGTACATATACATCTGTGAAGCATCTTCGGGTTTCAAAATCACTTCAGCGATAAGAAGAGGAATATATCCTGAATTCTGAAATGCACACAAAGACAAGAACTGATTCTTTTTTCCTTTGTTTCGCAGCAAAAAACTTAGCATTTCACCGATAACAAACCCTGCCAGGGATACGATAATTCCTAAAAGTGGGAATATCCACCAGTTCTCATAAACACTAAAGCTAAATTTTGTAAGAAAATCATGAAAAATAAGACACGGCAAAAAAAGATAAACAAGAAGATCATTAAATGTGTTAAGGACAAACTCCGCGACGATTCCTCGCTTCACAAGATAATACCCTACCGCACCCATCAAGAACATGCGTAGCGGCGCTGCTAAAATTGCCTGAAAATTTGCCTCAAACATAGCGATATTATAACATATCGAAGCTTTCTATGAAGTGAAGAAAACTCGTTTTTCTAAATAGGTCGTAACAATTGACATCAATTCGTTTTCCCGATATACTTTGGAAGCGTAAAGATTTTATTGCCGAAGTGGCTGCTTAACTAACCCTTTTTGCTGGAGTGGCGGAACTGGCTGAGTCAGCCACCTTGAAATATTTTAATAGGAAGCTGACACGTGCTCGCTCCCACTAAATGTTTTTTGCCGAAGTGGCGGAACTGGCATACGCGCTACGTTCAGAGCGTAGTTCCCTTTGGGATTGAGAGTTCAAATCTCTCCTTCGGCATAAAACTTTAAGGAAAGCGAGCTCAGACGCGCAGTCTACGTTCAGAGCGTAGTTCCTTCTGGGATTGGGGGTTCAACTCCCCCCTCCAGCATAAATTATTAAGCCTGACTTATTTAAAACTATGGATACACCACAAACAACACAACTTGCTATTATTGGCGCCGGGCCCGGCGGATATACGGCTGCCTTCTTAGCAGCGGATCAAGGGCTCAAAGTTACGCTCATCAACGACAATCCTCTTTTAGGCGGAACCTGTCTTCATGAAGGGTGCATTCCCTCCAAGGCTCTTCTCTCTATTGTCCAAACGATGAATCACGCCAAAGAAGCCAAAACCTGTGGAATTCATTTTCAGAAACCAGAAATTCATTTAGAAGAACTTTTAGCGTTTAAAAAAAGTACAATTTCAAAATTAAGCGCCGGCCTTGCCTTTCTATGTAAACAAAAAAAAGTTCAGTTTATCCAAGGTAGCGCAAGCTTCATCAACTCTCATCGCCTTATTGTTAAGAAATCAGACGGCACAACTGAAACCATTGAATTTGAAAAATGCATTATTGCGACAGGGTCAGAAGCGATCCGGCCTGAGGTTATACCGCAAGGATTACCTGGCATTATGTTTTCTTCGGAAGCACTCGCCTTAAAAGATATTCCAGAAAATCTTTTAGTAGTTGGCGGAGGATACATCGGACTTGAAATGGCTAGCGTTTACGCCGGCCTGGGGTCAAAAGTGACCATCTGCGAAATGCTCCCCAGCCTGCTGAGCGGAACTGATGCCGATTTAGTCTCTGTTCTTCTGAAAAGCCTTAGAAAAAAAATTGCCAACATTTACCTTTCGACATCTGTCAAAAGAATTTCATCATCCAATCACGGCCTTGACGTCACCTTTGACCACCAAGGGGCCGAGACAAAAGAATCTTTTGCTAAAATCCTGGTCGCCGTTGGCCGAAGGCCCAATGTTACAAGCCTCAATCTTCAAGATATAAAAATTCAGCAAGAAAAAGATGGTTTCGTCAAAATTAATGCCAACTGCCAAACAAGCGACAAAAATATTTATGCTATTGGAGATATTGTCCGTGGCCCCATGCTCGCACACAAGGCTTCGCATGAAGCCGTTGTTGCCATTAATCACATGTTAGGTAAAAAAGAAAGGCCGCTCAGCAACATTATTCCTGCCGTCGTCTTTACAGATCCGGAAATCGCTTGTTGCGGTCTTACGGAACAGCAAGCCAAAGAACAAAATATTAATGTCAACGTTGTTAAATATTCCTGGATGGCGAGCGGACGAGCAGCGAGCCTCAACCGCACCGACGGACTCACAAAATTAATTTTTGATGCCAAAAAGAAAAAACTTCTTGGCGCCGGCATGGTTGGCGTGGAAGCCGGCGAGCTCGTTGCCCAAGCCCTTCTATCAATCAATGCAGGCGTGGAAATAAAAACTCTTGCCTCAACTATCTATCCTCACCCGACGCTATCAGAAACGCTTAAAGAATGTTTGGAATTATCTTTGAAAAGAAATTGAACGCAGCTAAAAGGTCGTCGGCGGAAGGCTAATCAAAAATCGGACACCCTTGCAAGCCTCTTCATCAAGATTCTCAACCACCATATCCCCACCGTGGTCATAAAGTAAATCTTTGCATATCGCAAGCCCCAATCCTGCCCCGTCCCCGCCGGAAACAAAGGGCTCAAAAATAGATTTCTTTTCTTCGTCAGAAAGGCCCGGTCCGTTATTTTCAATCATCACGAGAATACGACCCGGGTTCGCCTCATATTTAGAAACAATTTTAATATAGCGTTTTTCTATTTTTGGCATTTGGCTTAAAACCCGCACGGCATTAACCATGATATTCATGAAAATTTGCTGAAGCTGAATAGTATCACCATACACATGGAATAAATTTCCCCCGGGGATAAAATCCCACTCAATACGCTTAATGCGAAACTCATCTTTCACAAGCCGAAGAGATTTCTCCAGACATAAATTAATATCAATATTTTCTTTTTTTGTTTCTTTGTGACGCATCAAATCCATCAAATCATTGAGCATTTCTTTAATATACGTTGATTGATCATAGATCAGCGCTATCGATTTATAATAAGGATCGGTTTCCTTCATGTCTTTTTTAATAAATTTAACCAACCCATGCACCGCCGTAATGGGTTGACAAATTTGATGCAAAATCCCAGCGCTCAGGCTTGCAAAAATTGTTGCCTTTCCCGCATCGACCAATTTTAACTTTGCCTGTTCAATGCGCTGCTTGACGGCATAAATTTCCTGCTCTTTTTCTTTGACTTCCCCGCCTATTTTGCGCAATTGTTCCAAAAAGGCAGCATTATGATATTTTACAAGGGCATATCCCATGGCAGCGACAGAAAGAAACAGCATCAAAGGCCCAAAAGGATAAATCCCAATCCCGTAATTATTCAAAACAGTTGAATTACTTAAAAGCGTCAAAACAAAACAAGCAATGGTCATTTGCAGTTTACGGCGATATTGAAGGTCAGCCTTACGACGCTGTGGAAGCTTTAAGAAGGTAAAAAAATGTCTCAAAATCAACAAAAGCGCGTAAGTAAAACAGGCAAAACTGTAAAAGACAAAAATCAGATGAGCATCTTTGGCTTTGGGAGAAAATCCCCAAGGATATTCTTCAATGCCTACAAAAAACGGGTCGGTCCACGTCTTGACAAACAGGACTAAAACGCCAAAGTAAGCAATCCACAAGATAAATCGTTTCTGGTAAAAAAAACGCTTTTCGTAATATTGCCCGGTCACGATCAAGGCGAGGTGCAAAAGCGTTACCGGGACTAACACAATGGCGAGATACGTGACCCGCCCCCAAAAGAATGTAATCGGGTCAACCCAGGCGTTCAAGGTCAAGGCAAAGCCTAAAAACCAAAGGGCTGCACTCATGTAAAAATAGAAAATCGCCCGATGAAAACTTTGACGCATGCCAACAAACAAAACAAACATGGCAAAAAATAATGTAATATTAAAAAAAACAAAAGGGACAAGCGAGCAGACATTAAAATAATAATAGGAAGGCTGAAAAATGGTATTGAAATTTAGCATAGTGATTGATTATAACATAAATGCTATATTAACATTGCAAGAGAAATATTTTTATTTCGCCTTTTTTTCTACTAAAGAAAATCTTGCTTCCTGTCCAATTGTCAAATCAGTCGCATCCGCAAATCCTGCATTCGCCTCTAGGACATAACGAATGGGCTCTTTAGGCCCATAGACAGGACATGTTTCCTGAAGGCATGGCGGCGCATTCTTTTCGATATAAACAATTCTTTTGAACTCATTGAACCAAATCATATCAAGGGGCAAGAGTGTATTTTTCATCCAAAAGCCAGCCTCCACGTTTTGCGGGAAAACAAACAACATCCCTTCATCCCTGGGCATGGTTTGGCGATACTGCAACCCTCTTTCGAGCTCCTGATCAGTCTGGGCAATCGCGACCTTGAGGCATGAGGGTCCAAAACAGACCTTGGGCTGTTTATCGCTAAGACATCCTGAGGCAGCGATAGTGATCGTCAAAGCAAACAAAGCGTAAAAGAACATTTTCTTTTTCATTACTGTGCTCCTTCTTCTTCAGTCAGTCGAATATAATCACGAAATGTGGTTTGACCGGTAATCTCCTGTTGGACAGCCGAAGAACGTTGAGAAGTATAAGGGTGTGTTCGCCAATAACTATAGCGACGGATAGGCTCTTTAGCGTTGATGATCTGCAATTTATCTAAAAATTTAACCATCTCTTCCGGATGATAACCAGCCTTCTTCATATATTTAACGGAAAGACGATCGGCTTCAAATTCATCTTCCCTTGAATAACCTGTAATAATGGACGCAAACGCCAAATCAATACCCGGCATCATCTGAGCATTTCCGGTTGTCGCAGAAAGAACCTGTAAAAGAGTATAGCCATACGACGCTTGAAGTCTCTTCATGGCATGTTTGGCTGTAATATGCCCAAACTCGTGAGCAATAACCCCCGCAAGCTGATCATCGTTGTCCAGCTTATCTAGCAAACCCTTGTAAACATAAATATATCCTCCAGGAAGCGCAAAGGCATTAACCTCATTTTTGTTAATAACCTGCACTCTATAAAGAAGCTCTTTGCGGTCACAAACATCTTGTAAGCGCCTCGCAATCTCAGCCACGCGGTCATTGACATCAACATCTGTATTGATCTCATATTCTTTTTCGATGTATTGAGCCAAGGCACTGCCCATATTAACTTCTTTATCCGTATTAAACAACATGGTTTCTTCTTTTTCCGTAGCCAAATTATATTCGGTTGTCGTGCATCCCAGAAAAGAAATACAGCACAACGCGCACAAAAGATGAACACCAAAACTTTTAAGCATTACGCGCAATTTTGCTAAAGGCAAGCCCACCACATTAGAGTAACATCCCTCAATCCGTTCGACAAAAAAAGCTCCGCGGCCCTCGATATCAAATCCCCCCGCTTTGTCCTCGCCAGGGGTATGTCGATAATACGTCTCGATTTCTTGATCTGTCAAAGGGGTCATAATGACCTTTGTCTTTACAAAGTCAGCGATCGTCTTCTTTGTTCTGGCATCAACAATAGCCACTCCGGAATAAAGCCATTGAGGATGCCTGGACAACATCTTTAAATTTCGTTTAGCTTCTTTGGCGTTACGCGGCTTGCCAATTAATTTTTTATTGGCTGCATAGACAACCGTGTCAGCGCCGACCACAAGGCCTGCTTTCAAACGACTGGCAACATCCTTGGCTTTTAACAGGGCATTGGTTTTAACAAGATGGGCGCACCCCTTGGTGATCTTGGTCAGCTCTTTAGCGCGGCTTGCGACAACACGGAATTTAAGCCCGACCTGTTTTAAGAGCTTGCGTCGATGCGAGGATCGTGATGCTAAAATAATAATGGGAACATTTTTCATCGATTTAAAAATTCTTCAACTTGAAATAAAGGCACAAGCACACAACCTTCTTGGGCAAGTGCTTCTTTGCTGCCTTCGTTGCGATCAACAAGGCAAATACATTTCTTAACAATAAAACCTTCTTTTTTCATTACGATAAGCGACTCGATAAAAGCCTTTCCTGTTGTGGCAACATCATCAATGAGAATAACTTTCGCCCCCGGCTTAAGCAATGGGCCTTCTACTTGCTGCTGTTTGCCGTGAGGTTTAGGGGCTTTTCGGATAATAAACGTATTGATCGGTTGACGATTCTGGAAGCTTAAACTTGCAATGGCGCCGACCAAAGGATCCGCGCCTAAAGTCGGACCGCCGATGGCGTCAATCTTTTCATCTTTGGTCATCTCAAGAATAATCTTGGCCGCCAAATATGCGCCTTGAGGCGTCAGTGTTACGCGTCTGGCATCAATATAATAATCGCTCACTTTCCCTGAGGAAAGCGTGATTTTTTCGCGAAAAAATGCATGACGATAAAGAATTTCAAAAAGTTCTTTTTTATCTGCCGTTAAGCTGGACATGACTTCCTCCCTGTTGTTAATATCTTTCATAATTCGTCGTTATTATACGATGATTGAGAAACCCTGACAAGAGCTTGTCTTAAAAAATAAGTTATCCTCTTGATTTGACACCATTTTCACCAAATGTTAATATATTTTTAATTGATTTGCTCGCTATGACTAAACTCCACCTCCCACATCTTTTGAATGCGTGTATTGATCTTGTCTATCCTCCGCAATGCTTACTGTGTCAAACAAAACTTCTTGATCGGTCAGCAATCCTCTGTGAACAATGCCACCAAACGTTATGCTTCAATACCCCGCCTTTTTGCAAGAGATGTTCTCGCCATCTCATCGCTTTTGACGAACAAGGCCTTTGCCCGCAGTGCCAAAAACGAATTCCGGACTTTAATGTCGCCTACTCGGCTATGATCTACAATGAACCCTTGAGACATTTGCTGCATCTGTTTAAATATCAAAGAAAAACAGCGCTCAAACATCTGTTCGCCGATCTCATAAGCAAGTTCATTGAGCGGTACCATATCCCTATGCAAACCTTTGATGCCCTTGTTCCTGTCCCTATCCACCCGACAAAATACCGAGAACGGGAATTTAATCAGACCTATCTTATTACAGAACTTTTGGCAAGAAAATTTAACAGGCCCATGTCTCTCAACAATCTTGTTCGTTCGAAACATACAGGGTCCCAAGCCTTTTTAGAAGAAAAAGAGCGCTGGACAAACATTCAAGACGCCTTTAGAATAAGACATTCTTGTGAATTTAAAAATAAATCCATATTGATTATTGACGATCTTATGACAACAGGGGCCACGGCTTGCGAAACAGCTAAAATATGCAAACAGGCCGAAGCCGCTTATGTGGGTGTTTTAACATTAGCTGTCGGACAATAATATGAAAATTTTAAGAAACTATATCCTGCGAGAATCCGTCTTGCCTTTTCTCTTGTCCCTAGCCGTTTTGACAGGGGTCTTTTTGCTAGGCAACCTTATCCGCTTAGCAAATTTAGTAATCAATAAAGGGGTGAGTTTAGCACTGATGGGGAAGGTCTTTCTCTACTATATTCCTTTCTTCTTAACTTACACCCTCCCTATTTCATCACTCGTCGCGGTCATTCTGACCTTCAGCCGTTTTTCCGCCGACAATGAGATCCTGGCTATCCGCGCAAGCGGAATCCATTTGAAAAGACTCCTGGCGCCCACCTTTACCGTCGCTATCATCCTTAGCCTTTTTGCCGTTATTCTGAATACTCAATTGGTTCCTTATGCTTATCAAAAACAACGCGAGTTGTTAAAAGAGGTCGGCACAAAAAATCCCACAGCCCTTCTTGAGGCAGGCACTTTTATTAACGACTTCAAGGATCAAATCCTTTTCATCTACCGCATTGAAGGCAATCGGCTTTACAATGTCCGTATTTATCAGCCTCAGCCTGATGGAAAAATGACACGCACCATTACTGCCAAAGAAGGAGAATTTACTCAAATTCCTGGCGAAAGTAAAATCAAACTAAAACTCATCAACGGCACCACCGATGAGCCCGATTTGGAGAATCCAAACAATTTTTATAAATTGAGATTCAACACCTTTTTTCGCACCCTTGATATGGCAGCGGCAAGTGATAAAAAAGTTGAAAAAAAACCAAAAGGAATGTCGTTAAAAGAGGTGGAAGAAAAAATAAAAGAACTGACGGCCTTGGGGATTGATGCCACGCCCCTTGTCATTGAATTTCATCGAAAACTTTCATGGTCGTTTTCCGTTTTGATCTTTATGATGCTGGGCCTTCCCATCGCGGTTGTCACTCATCGACGGGAAAAAACAGCCAACATCGCCCTGGCACTTTTATGCGCAGCGGCGTACTATCTTTTAACCTTGGGCTGTGAGGCCCTGTGCGTGCAAAAAATGACTCCGATTGCTATCACAATGTGGTTTCCTGACATCATTGGGGCATTGATTGCTCTTATTTTAAATTACCGCCTATGCGTATCGTAGACCGCTACTTATTAAACCTTATTGTTAAAATCTTTCTTTCAACGATCTTGATCTTTTGCTTTCTTTACATCTTGATCGATATGGCAGCAAATCTTGATGAATTTATAAAACAAAAGGTACCTTTTAGCGTTATCCTTGACTATTACAAATCTTTTATTCCGATCATCTTGGCGCAGACTTCTCCCATTGCTTGCCTTATTGCCTGTCTCTTGGCTTTTAGCCATGCCAACAGCAACAATGAAATCATCATCCTCCGCTCTGGAGGATTGGGTTTTTGGCAAATCACAAAACCGGCTCTGTGTTTTGGACTTCTTGTTTCTGTCTTAATTTTCTGGATCAATGAACGCTTTGTCCCCCAAGCAACAACTGCCTCGGAAAGTATTCGAGATGAAGCTATGATCCTTAAGTCTGATTCCGCCAGAAAGAAAGAGGCCATTGTCAATCTTACCTTCTATGGATTAAAAAATCGCCTGTTCTTCATTGATAAATATGACCCCGCCGATAACACCCTGCGCGGGATTACAATTATCGGCCATGATGAAAATCAGCAGATCAAGGAAAAATTGGTTGCCCTCTCTGGGAAATGGACCGGCATTGCCTGGAAATTTTTTAAATGCCAAATTACAACCTTTGGGATTCCCGGAGATGAAAAAACAGAAACGATTTTCTACGATGATGAAAAACTCATGGACATCAAGGAAACACCCCAGGATTTTTTACGCCAGAGGCTTAATGTCAACTCAATGAACATCCGCCAGCTCCATCAATACATTCAGCGCTTTTCCAAGAGCGGCGCGCAAAAAGCTCTCAATAATCTACGCGTCGACTTTCACCAAAAAATTGCATACCCGTTTGGAAGCTTTATTATTCTTTTGGTCGGATTACCGCTCGCCCTGATGACGCAACGAAGAAAAGCACTCACCTTCACCTCTCTAGGGATTGCCATTGGGATCGGCTTTATTTTTTATGTCGCTAATGCCGTTGGGCTCGCGTTTGGCAAAGGGGGACTTCTCTCGCCCATCCTCTCGGCATGGCTGGCGCCAATATGTTTTCTTCTTTTAGCTTTCTATTTAATTAAATCACGCCTCTAGAGAAATTTTTCAGTCATAAAGCGCTTGCGGCTATTTTGAGAATTGTTTAATATTATTTTGAAATAAAATAATGCCGGCACGCACTAGCACCGCAGCCAATAAATACCCCAGGAGCGTCAGGCAATAAGGATTCATGATCGTACCCGTATCAACCCAAAGTTGAATACCCCAAAATATCTGCGCAAATACTGGAAAGATCAAGCTAAGAACAGCGGCAAAAAATCCTGCAGCGTGGTAAGCAACCACGATCGTCCAAATGTAGATGATCGCGCCTAAAGCAGTCATCAATAAATAACTGACCCCGGAAATCGCACAGCCAAGTTTTACCTTGTCAGGCCTAACAGCCTCACGACGCTCGTCCTGTCCGCCTATTTTAACAACTTCCGGAATAAAGATTTTTTCTTCGTCAATATCCATGTGTGCGCCTGGCATCCTTGCCTGTATTAAATTTTTACCTTAAAAACAAGTTTCTTGATCTTGGACGGATTTTGATAAAGGCATCCAGGCTGATGTGCTTCGCCGGGGAAAAAAACAACACATTCTCCAGATGAAACAACAAGCTGACTGATACGTTTAGGAGGTTCAAAGAATTGAATATCGGATTCTTCATCATATTTGGTTGCCGGCAATAAAGATGCTTCCGTCGTAAAACCCATCACCTCGATACCAGAAACAATATACTGTACATCGGCATAAATACGGTGTGTTTCAAAACATTTATTTGTCTGCGGTTGTGTGGTATATTCACCAACACGGACAAAACACTCCTTGCCCTTTAAAAGAATTTCACCAACGGGAAGCTTTGCACAATCTGTTGTTTCAATAAACTTACAAATATCTTTTACGCAAGGAATGCGCACAAAAGATTTTAAATCTTTTAAACAATAAAACTCCATAAACCCGCTCTCTGTCTAATAAAAAATATCCGGCGCCCACTTGTCAGATGCCGCGGAATAATCAACCGCATATTCTTTTTTCTTCAAGGCATCCACAGAACTTGTAATGTCAAAATGTAAAACATGCTTTTTTCCTGTGGCAATTTCTTTGATACTTAAATCATCGTAATAGCGGCTATTGCCAAGAACATACGCGGTCACTTCGCTCTGCCCTGATAGATCCCAATCCCGCTGAGGCTCTCCAAATTGATCCGCAACATATCTTATTTCGTTTTTAAATACTGATTTGTTGAAAACTTCTTCTGCGCATTCAAATGTTTCGCAAGATGTATAATCAGCCGTATCTTGAAGCAAGATCGCCTGATCAAAATTAGCGCCCTCTCCTTGGTTATTGATCGACCTCAAGAATGCCGCATCCTGCGGATTTCCAGCAAAAATTCCGGAAGGCGAACTAAAAAAACAAATGAAAAGAAAAATGAAAAAAACGCTATTTCCTATCATCTCAAATATCTCCGTTTATAAAGGACATCTTTGGATTAAAAATTTCCTGAAAAATGTCGGAATTTAAATAGCTCATAATCTGGGATATTCTTTCTTAGAAAATCATCCCCCCATCCGGCAAGAAGACCATTCCTGAACAAAAGAGGAGTCAGTTCATCATAAGTCATATCAGTCTTAAACCATCCGCCCCTGTCTTCATAGGGGTCAGTCAGGTAATAGAACACTTCAAAGGTCTCATTGCCTCCTTGAACCGTTTCGCTTTTGTATGGATTTTCAATGACCGCATGTCCTTCAAAAAAATTTCCCGTCCTGGAGGACGTACCCATAACTTTCAAAACCTCGTCTTTTGTCATGCCGATGGAAAGCTTGGCAAGGCTTGCCCTGTTTTCAGATGCTGTTTTTTGGTAAATGGATGTTCCGGCACACCCTGCTAATCCGCAGCACAACAACAAAAACAAAAATTTTTTCATGATTCCCTCTCCTTTTATGAGCCCCCCCCAAAAAAAATAAAATGCCAAACTTTTTTGCGATTCTTCTTTGAAAACCGTTACTTTGGGACGATCCAACTCCTTAAAACTTTTGCAAACGAGTCAGATACCAACCGTGCATCGTAAAACGCTCCGACCTTATGTTTTGCCCATTTTGCCTTGGCTTCTTCAATTGCAAGTGTAGATCCGTCCTCTGTTCCTTTTAAGTTCGCATCGCTATAAACAACAATCAACGGATTCTTATGCTGCATCTCGCCTATGCGTGGCAAAAGCTCCTCCGGGCCCTGCTTTAAAAATGCAAGATGAAGAACAATAACTTCGCATTTGAATGCCCTTCCCTTCGCCAAGAGATCGCTTTCATTGTTCACAGCCAACGCCTGATAGCCGCTTTGCTGCAACGCCTTCGTAATGCAATCAGTTGCGCCAGAATCCCTGCACAAAATTAACGCCTTCCTTGCTAACACAAAATCGATCTTTGCTTTAATCTCTTGGGACTCAAATGGTTTAGAAACGAATTCATTTACGCCTAATGCCTCAAATGTATCTCTCATTAATTTTCTTGCCGTAATAACGATGATCGGGATGCTTGCGTACTTCTCATTCTTCTTTAAAAGCTTAAAAAATTCAAAACCGTCCATAACGGGCATCATCACATCCAGCAATATCACATCCGGTTTGTTCACTTCAATGGCCGCTAAACCCTCTTGCCCATTGCACGCTGTCACAACGCTGCAGTCTTGATCTTTTAATCTTTCAGACAAAACCTCGCGAATATCAGGCTCATCATCAATAACCAATACTGTTCTTTTCATATGTGATTCCTTAAAATTTATTACCTCTGCTTCTTAAGAAAATGATTATTTATCCCTTTTGACCATCGGCAACGGCTTGTGCCGCAGCATAAAAATTCTTAAAAACATCTCTTCGTCCCACGATACCGACCATTTTTCCATGCTCGCAAACAGGAATCGTATGAATATTTTTTCGTTTCATCAGCGTAACAATGTCATCAAGCGTTGTATTTCTTTCAATACTCATAATCTCTGTGGACATGGCAAAGCTGACCTTGGGATTCAAGGCATCTTCTTTCGCAGATCCGGATCGAATGACATCAATGAGCGTAAATAAATCGGTTGCGGTAATAATGCCGACAAGCTCATCATTTTCGCTAACAACGGGCAACCCGCTTACACGTTTTTTAATCATTAAATCTGAAACTTCCGCCAGGCTTAGATTCTCTTTGACCGTTAGAATATTCGTGGTCATAAAATCTTCAGCCTTGATTAGTTTTAATCTTTCCTGCAACTTTGACACTTGATTCTCAATGCTTTTTACCATAACCCCTCCTTTAAATAAGCGCTTAAGTTACGGAACCTCTTAAGTGACGTAACTTAACTACACGAATTTACCTCACTATTTTGCGAGGCAATAAGTCCGCCATTGATTCGCTGGTGGATGAATTTACTTTGCTATTTTTGCGAAGCACTGAACCTCGCGCTATTGACGCGACGGATCCTGTTTGCCGGCATTAAAAACCGATGCTCGCAAACCATATCCTTACCGATACATTCGTGGAACCCTGCTTCCCAAAGAACACGTAATCTCATAATTAATTGTGCCGGCGATTTTCGCTAATTCATCCGCGCTCACTTCTTCTTTTCCCTGCCGGCCTAGCACACACACCTCATCGCCAATTTTAATATTTTTAACACGGCTCACATCTGCCATGATCTGATCCATGGTCACAGTTCCTAAAACCGGACACCGCTTGCCACGAATGAGAACATGGGCCTTGTTGGAAAAGGCTCTGAAATACCCATCGCTATAACCAATCGCGATTGTGGCGATCTTCATTGCGCGCGGCGTCATAAAACGATGTCCATAACTAATCCCGGTGCCTTTTTCAACATTCTTAACAAGTGTCACGCGTGATTTCACACTCATCACAGGTTTAAGTAAAATCTTTGATTTAATTCTAGGCGAGGGATACATCCCGTAAAGAATTAAACCGGCACGAGCCATACTAAATCCTTCATTTTCATACGCCACAATCCCAAGGCTATTTGACGCGTGAATATAACAAAGAGGGACGTTCAGCTTTTCTTGAATTGCATAGGCGATAAAAAGAAATGTCTTTTGCTGACTACGGGTGAAATCACTATCGGAATCTGACAACGGAAAATGTGTGCAAATACCTTTGAGAGAAATCCAAGGCAAGCGCACGAGTGCTTGAGCAAGGGCAAACGCATCATCTGGCGCAACACCCAAACGCCCCATCCCAGTATCCACCTTGATATGGACGACAATCTTTTTTCGTTTTTGCGCGCCAAGGGTGTTTAATGCCTGGGCAAGCGCAAAGGTGCAAACAATCGGCGTGATATTATTTTCCACTAGATATTTAGCATGGGCAGGCAAGGTATTTTCAACCATCAAGATCGGCTTCTTTATTCCGGCCTTGCGAAGCAAAACACCTTCGTGGAGATCTGAAATGCCTAAGAAATCAACCCCCTTTTTCTCAAGCATCTTTGCGATCGCGATATTGCCATGGCCATAGGCATCAGCCTTGACCACGCAAAGAATTTTAAGCTTGGGACCAGCGGCCTTTTTAATCGCATCAAAGTTATGTGCAAGCGCTTTTAAGCCAATCTCTGCCCATGCCATGGCCGGGGTCAAACGCTTATCCGCCGAACATAAAGCTTTCATCGTGTCACCTGGCAATCATCTCTGTAAAGGTAAAGCGGAACGAGTTTATCAATATCATCTGCTTTCTTTCTGGCAAATCGATCAAGGGCAAGAAGTGCTAACTGCTCAGCCTTCGGCAGCCAAAGCCTCTCCTGCTCAAAAGTAACCTTAATATTCTTTTTTATAAAATACTTTTCAATTTCCTCGCGATATAGTCCAATCCCATCGCCAATAAAAACAGTATTTTTTTTGATGCGTGGTAAAAGATTTTTAATCTCAAGTAAATGATACGGGCCTTGTCGTTTTAAACTACCATTAACCTGACAAAAAATTGCCGCATAGACCATGTGACGCTTGGCATCACTGATCACGCAGATGTCTTGATCTTGCACAGCCTTAATATTTCGTGCAATGAGATCAAGACTTGAAATCCCCACCACAGGTTTCTGGGTTGCTAAACAAAACCCTTTGATCGTTGAAAGCCCGACCCGCAAACTTGTAAACGACCCCGGGCCAAGTCCAATGGCAAAGCCATTCAGCGCCGCAAATGACATTTTAGCCTTCTTTAAAATACTCTCAATAGTCGGAATAATGGAATCCGACAAGACCTTATCCAGGACAATATCACGCGTGGCAATGATGCGGCCTTCTTCTAAAACCGCCAGGCTAAAATTTTTTGTTGATGTATCAAGGGCTAAGATATTCATTTTGTTTCTGCCATTAATAAATGATCCGAGCATGTGCCTTTTGTCGATAGCACAAGCTCACGGGTTGTC
>Ga0172369_10000599_pt1 | contig 53832 bp, 60 predicted proteins | sample LakKiv25m_FD_114539 | JGI IMG/M metagenome (GOLD analysis project Ga0172369, IMG submission 114539) | Freshwater microbial communities from Kabuno Bay, South-Kivu, Congo - kab_022012_11.25m | ecosystem: Environmental > Aquatic > Freshwater > Lake | place: Democratic Republic of the Congo...
CATATTGTCCTGTAAGCTCCAGACCCCGGCATTACTGCCGACGCATGTTACAGTAGGATTGCCCCAAATGGAGGGGGTAGCATATTCTGCAATTTGTGATGCGACTTTCATGTCGCGACGTGCGTATCCGCGTCATCCGCTCAATCCGCGTTCCATCACAAGCGCCATATAGTTATAACAATTTAAATATTAAAATCTCGGCGCCGTACTTGAAACCGCCGGGAATTTACCCAAATGTATTGCTGGAAACTGTTAAGATCAATGAATTTTATTTAATCCAACAAATGAAGAACGAGAGTAAACTGACATGGAAAGATGTTGTAAAAGAAGCTCTTTTAGAAATCGGCACCTCTGGACATCTTGACGATATTTACTCAAAAATAATGGGGCATCCGAAAACCGAAACAAATCCAACATGGAGAGACACTGTAAGACGTACTTTACAGCAATACAGCATTTTCTATCAGGAAGAGAAAGGAAGCGGGATATGGTCTCTCAGGGAAGAAAAGCCTCTTGAGGAGTTTGACCCAAAGAAAAACCTGAATCCGGCGCATGAAGACGTTCAGGGGATGCTGCTTGAACTTGGGAGGATATACGGTTATGAAACCTCAGCGGCAATCAATGATGCAAAGAAGAAGTTCATGAATATTCCAATTGAAGAAGTCGCAACGATAAAAGAGTTTCAAAGGGATGTATTTCATCCAAAGGTTGCAGAAATAGTAAGCCATATAGACGTTTTATGGTTTGGCGGCGATACCGATATGCTTGTGCCTGAGTTTGCTTTTGAAGTTGAGCATACGACCGATGTGACAAAAGGACTTGGGAGGCTTCACGACCTTCACAGGTCAGGTCAGAGAACAAGACTGTTTATAATCCTGCCCATTGATAAAATGAGCAAGTTTGATAAAGAGATCGGGCGCAGTCTTTTCAGAGACATAAAAGGAATTTGCAGGGCAAGAACTTATGAACCGCTGATCAATCTGTACACTCTGGCCAAGGAGCATAATTTACAGAAGAAAGAATTTTTTGGAGAGTATGAATAGTTGCAGGATTTTAACAATATCATTTTGATTTCAATAATTGGGAGCATGCATCCCTCTTATTGATTTTTTAACCATTCCATTCTTTTTATTTCAGCTTGCTTAAGTATTCGGATCAGCAAGTCTATACTAACCTCTTTTTTATGTGGGTTAGGTATGGTCAAAACAAGATTACCTTTTATCATGTATGGGTGCCTTCCACCAGAGAACGGTCCTTCGAATCCAAAGTCCTGCAATCTCTTAACAAGTTGTTTCCAGGATACCGGCATCAATTTTGTCTAAAGACCCCGCCATCTTTGGTTCTTTAAATTTCATATGACCTATCGAAGGAATTGAAAGCCCTTTTTTTAATCTGATGATTACCCATCCTTCAATTGTTTCGGCAAGATTCCTTCGGCACTCCTCAAGATTTTTCCCGGTCGCCCATACTCCCTTTAATCCAGGGACTTCACCATAGTAAGGCTCATCGTCCTTAATTATTTCATATTTTGCTTTTTCCAGTGCTGCGTTTATATATTCCAATATCATGCTGAATCTCTTTATTTAATATTCATGATAGCTCTTTATATAGGTTTTTATCGCATAAAATGATCCAGAGAAACTGATTCATCATCCCGAATCATCGCCCTCCTGCACGTTTTTTGTTAGCAGGGGCTTCCCGGCGTTGAGGGCTTTTTTTTATTTGAGGGAAGTGAGGTTTATGGCTGAGGGGAGTTTTTAATATTGGGGATGCTCATCGTTTCAAGGCTCTGCTTTTTGAAATTTAAAACCGCAGATGAAATGTAGGTGAACGCAGATTTATCGTAACGGGGAGCACGGATGGCACGGATTTGAAGGAAGTTGTTCTTACAATAATACTTCTTTCAAAGCGTCTTTTACAATATCATCGTAATCTGGAGATATAAAGGTATGATTTTTGAAGTCATATATATTATGAGCTTCTTCATAGGCGATTTTAAGGCAGAAATCGTTTATTTCATCAACGTTATCAATTTCCATGTTTTTATTTGTGACAAAAATAATATTTATTAGATATTCGAGTTTTTCTTTTGAAAGGGAATTATTAGAGTATATATCTAAATAGTACTTTTGTGGCACTTTAACTTTATATAGGCCTTTTGTTTTTTTTGGCAACGAATCGGTATGTCGTATTAGGTTGCTAACATTGTGTTCGTTTCCTTGTTTTCCATATAACTCCTCTTCATTCATCTTCTTTATTATTTTTATTTCATGAAGTTTATTATATGAGTTATCCAATATTCTTTTCCATGCGTCTAATGCATATTCATCTTTTTTGAGGTCAATTGGCGCCTCTTCAGAAAATGCTCTGGCGCTTATCATAGAAAATAATATAACTTTTTCCCTATCTGACAGCTTTTTATTATCTAAATACACATCAAAAAATTTTTCATCCAATTGATTTACTATAGAATCCTCTGTTATATTCTTATTTTTTCTCTCTATTACCCATACACCTTTAGCAGTTATTGTATATTTATTAATCTCATCAGATGGTCTAATGAAATTATCTTTTAACAGATTCGACAATATCAACTCGGGAATATTTTCATTAGAGATGGCCGCAAATTCGAGTGCTCTATACCGTACATTTGATTTGACATCAAAAAAAGAGAGCAGAATTGAATCTTTCTTTAACTTATTTTCAAACAGAAGATTATCATATAGTTTATCATAGAAACGTTTCAAATAGTATTCAGAATCTAAAGGCATTTTAACCTTCAATTTCTTCAATTTTCATCTCATTTCCCATTTGAACAATAATTCCTAAAAGCAATTTATCTTTCTCATATAGTTCCTTGAGTTTTGTAAAAATGGGAAATAAAGCTTTATTATCCATCATCGCAACTTCATCGAACAGTGCGATTATTTTTCTATTATCTGAGATATTTAATAAACCCATCAGATATGCATTTTGGCCTTGACCAGTACCCATATCAGCTAGTCTAATTATTCTTCCCTCTTCTGTATGGATAGTACCTTTCATCATGTCAATACTTTTTAGTTCATATTCTTTGTTTATGTGCCTGATATACCCAATACGTTTTCCAAGATATCTCGATACTAGTTCTAGATATTTTTCGCGTTCTTGATCTTTTGAATCATTATCATATTTTCCTTTGATTATTTCATCGATATACTTGTCGTACTTTACTGACAGTTTTTGTTGGAGAATCTGACATATTCTTAGTAAATCAGTTAGTTCTTTCAGTTTGTTTTGATATTTATGTGGCTCTTTTTTCTCCATTCTCTCGATTTCATTATCTAAGTGTCCAAGATTATTATATTTCTTATTGAGAGCGTCTTTTTCATCGCGAATAGAATTTTGAAAATCACGTATTTTTTCCAATAGTTGCTCTTCCAAATAACTTTCGTATGTAAATATTTCTTCTAATCCACTAATCTCATCGAATACTTTGGGAATATCATTAACTGAAATATCCTTCTTGGCACATTCTCGCAAATAATGTTCTAACAAAATTTTGATTTCATCTTTTTTCTTGATTTCTTTATCAAGTTCATCGTTGGACTCATTTTCATCGTCAATCCATTCGATATCCTTATCTTCTCCTATTTCTTTAAGTTTTGGGAATATCTCTGTTTCTAACTTGTTGCGTCCTTCCTCAATACCGTCAAGCAGCTTTATTAAATTGTTAATGTTAGATATATACTTTAATAACTCTTCATTTTCTCTGCTAGCTTCTTTCAAAGAAATAATAAATTCCGATATTTTTTTACCCGCTCCAGGCACCTCTATATCTTTTATCTTACATTCTTCAAGAATGCTAATCATCTTACTCCATATTGTTGCTTCTTCGATGCTATCTTCTTGGCTTTTTGTCATTTTGAATAACTTTACCTTAAATGTCAGGAGAACTTTTTTAAAGTTCTCTCCAAATTCAAGATTTCGAAGAGACTCTTTGAAGTTTATCCTTTCCCATAATTTGATAAGATGATCATCCTCTTCAGGAATTAGGCGTTTTAATGTTGGGGTAGACTCATCATATTTGGCTTCAAGAATATTTATTAATTTTTGAGCTTCATCGATTAGTTCGTTATATTCTTTGCTTTTATTTCTTTTTTTTCGGTCTTTACTTTTTTGTTTTTTCTCTAATTTTTTAATATTATTATTAACTTTATTCAATTTATCATAATATTCTACATAACATCTGCAATAAGTATACTTTTCAAGAATATCTATGAATCTTTTATTTTCTTCATGTTTTTCAAAAAAACTTTGATATTCTTCAGTTGCCCGTTTTAGCTGTTCTTTTAACGTATTTATTCTATCAGGATCTCTTGATTGTTTTATATCATTTATCACGCTTTGTGTGTTCATCAAAAGTAAACCTACTTTCTTCCCCATATCAAATTGAAGTTCTTTAAGAGACCTCGTTAATTGGTTAAGTCTCTGGGTGGGATTTTCGGGTATGTCATAGATTAAGTTGTATTCTCTTTCGAACTTCTCAGGAGAAAGTGGAGCTTTCTTCCCGTTTTTTATCTCATAAACTTTAATCAGCGATTTATCTGGATCGTCTTTCTCCGATATAATCTCCAAAGTCTTATCTTTATTTTGTATTTTGATTTTAAAATCCACTTTCTGATATGAAGTGTCTAACAAGGAGTTCATCTTATTTTTCAGAGCCGGATTTAAATTCTTTTTTTCCAGTCCATGCAAACTGAGAGCAATCATATGCAGTAGTGTACTTTTTCCCGAAGAGTTTGGTCCCTCGATATACACTAGATTAGGCAATTGTTTTGGAATTTTATCTGGTAGATAAGTAACGACTTCAGTCTCTTCATTTCTTTTTATTACATAATCATATTCTATCAAGTTTTTTCACCACCACTATCTTCATTAAGGAAGTTTTCAAGAATTTCATCCTCATCAATCCCCCTTGATATTAATCTCAGAATTTTCTTTTCATTCTCTTCCGTAAACAAGACTTCAAAAAAAGAATCTAATTCATTTTCTGGCATTTCTAAGTCTCCTTTTCAAATACACCCGCATATGCTAGTGGAAATTTTATGAATTTGACTTGCGATAAATTATGGATGGTTGCAGCTGCGAATCCATTTCTTAGATTTTCGATCTCAACTGTTGATGCATCTATTCCATGTGATTTTGCAGATGAAACATCCGTCCTAAAGAATATTTTTGTATTTATGACACTACTCAATCCTCTTGGCATATCCTGAGGATTCTGAGATGAGAATAAAACTCCAATTTCCTGGCTCCGTCCAGTTCTGCTTATGGTGTCAATATCACCAAGGGCTTCTCTTGAGCTGCCTGTATTATAAAATTTGTGGACTTCATCAATAATAATCAATATAGGTACATCAGATTCTTTCTGTGATTTTGCTTGAACAATACGGTGCAAAAGATGTCTTAATAATATGGAACCAAATTCCTCGCCTTTGTCTCCTGCGACATTTATTACAGACATTTTACCAGGATACAAGATGTCTTTCCAGTCAAGCGATTTTGCCTCTGGATTATCAAAAAAATCTTGGGCAAAAATCAGATTTCTTTGGAGATTTGAGAATGTCCCGCTATGAAGTGATATTTCTGCCGATTCTTCTTTACGAGAGTTCATAGTCCTAAAATTTCGTCCGTTTGCTTCGGCCCTCGAAAAATATTTCACAAAGTCTCCAAAAGTAAATTCTTTATCACCCTCCTTAATTTTCATTTCTTGCCAATACCTAAAAATATTTGGAAGATTTTGAGCCGCAGCATCAGTAATACCCCTTAATAAACCTGTAAGAGCTTCAGGTTCCATATCTTTAACATTCATTGTGATTTTTTGGCAGAGTTCCGGTGTTACCCCTGGGGTAGTGGATATTTCTATATTTGCAGGGAAGTATACAGTGAAGTTTTCTATTCCATGAGGTTCTTCGCCTAAAAGTTTCCATTCTTTTAAAACAAGTGGATTTTTTGCGATTGATTTCTTATCCATCATTAAAAAATCCACATCTTTGACGTTAATTGCCAATACTGCACCTTCCATCTTTTCGACAAAGTATTGAGCGAGATATTTTGATGCGACGGTTTTTCCACTACCTGTTTTACCGCATACGAGTATCTGGTGAAAAAACATCTCTTCTGGGAATTTTGCTTTGATAGGCTTTTTCTCATTATCCATTAGCAGTTGGTTTTGACTCGAGTGTACTGTAGCCAAAAACACTTCAGGCCCGCCTTCAACATCACCTATAGCTTTGCTGATTTCTTCTTGGTTGGATCTGCGTGCTTCTGATTGTGGCAAGATGTAATCTATTAAGCCATCATCCCTTTCATTAAGATCTTTTACTCGATTTGCAAGAATTATGTTTTGACATTTTTGATCTTGTCTTAAGGGGGACAAATCCATATCCACAATAAGAGGAGATGGTGAATATGGTTCATATTGAACACTGTCATCTACTCTTAAAATGAACTTTCCTTTTTCTCCTTCTATGGTTAGATATGATCCTTTGGGAAGTAAGCCCGGAGTTCCTGCTTTTGAAACTAATTTTATTTTTCCATGATCTTCACCTATAACAATCCAAGTCATTTTTTTCACCATCCAAATCTTTCTTGATTCATTGTCGGAGTAAGTCCCGAATTTTTTGCAATTTTGTTAACATCAGTAAGGCGTAGAGTATCTCTGGCGTATTTTTCAGCTATTGCTATTAGTCGAACCTGCGGATTTTTCAAATCTCCTTGGGCAAGTATAAGATAGTAAATGAGATCCATTATTTCATCGATTTTCTCTCTGTATTTTTGGAATGTATCTATGTGGAATTCCACCCTCTGTGGGCTCAAATCGAATGATTTTAGGTAGCAAAAAATTTTTGCATTATCTAGATTATTTCTATCTGCGTATTTGAAGAAATTTGTTCTTTGCCCTTTTTTGAGACATGTATATGCCCAATGCATATCTGAGTTGTATTTGCCTGACAATTCAGGAATATTATCCGTTACCAAATTGCTAGAACTATTTTTTACAAAGAATATTGGTATAATATCTTTTGAAAGGAACTTGTTGATTGCCCGAATCATGAAAGTATATACATCACCCCCGATAAGTGGCCCATCAATAAACAAAATTGACCCTGAGGGTGAATATTCAGTAAGAAATTCTATTTTATCATTCACATAGTCTTTTTTGGAGTCCATCTCTGGATCTTTTGAGTATTTGATAAATCTGGATTTGTTAGTTATATCTTTGGATCTTGTATAGAAATAAAAAGTTAGCAGATTTAACGGTATAAAATCTAATTCTCTCATCACAACCAAAGAATGAGACATGAGAAATGCAGTCCCTTCAAGACCTGAGAACTTATTTATCGATTCATCATAAGCACAACAAATTGTTGTATTTTCATGAGCAATTTTATCGCCTTTTTTTGGGTCAAGCACATACCTTTTAATCTCTTCAACATTTGTAACCAACTTTCCATCCGGTGGATACGTGTAAAACTGAAAATCCATTTCTTGATATGATGGCTTTGGAGGAAGTTGAATATTCAATCTATTAATTTCAGATATGGTATCATTGAATGATGGATGAAATAATAATTTGTTTAGATTATCCATACATGAATTCCTTTTAATGGTTTCAAATTCACCCGCATTATTCGAGTAACAATGTAAGATCATTGATCTAAACATTTCGGTCGTTTTGTGAGCATCATGATTGTAACATTTACTTACAACTTACTTCCACCTTACTTACAACTTAATTATATTCACATAATTAGATCATATTAATTTATATATTAGTAAATAGATCAATATCGATCCTTGCACGAGATCACAAGGACCGACTACAAACAATTCCTCCAATCACACGCGGAAGTGGTGATTGGGGAAACGAAAATAAAATTCCACTCCAACTGGAAGATCTCGCAATTCGCCCCCTCCACCTTCATCCCCGAAACCACAACCGTCTGGAGCTTCCCCGACCGGGGCGACTGGGCGACGCATGTTGGAAATTACAGGGGCAACTGGTCGCCATACATCCCACGCAATCTCATTTTACGCTACACACAGCCCGGTGAGCTTGTACTTGACCAGATGATGGGTTCGGGCACAACGCTTGTGGAATGCAAACTCCTGGGACGGCGCGCCGTGGGCGTGGACATAAACCCGGATGCGGTCATGGTGGCGCAAAACAGGCTGGATTTTTCTTATGCGCCGCTGGATTCTGATTATGTTGCGCCGGAGATAAGGACATATGCCGGCGATGCACGCTCACTTGACCTTATCGGGAGCGAGACCATTGACCTCATCGCAACCCATCCTCCATATGCCAGCATCATTCCCTATTCCCATTACCGTGAAGGCGACTTATCAAGCGTGCACAACATTGCTGAATTCGCGGATGAAATGAGGAAAGTCGCGGTTGAATGCATGCGTGTTCTCAAGCCAGGAAAGCACTGCGCCATCCTCATGGGTGATTCGCGGCGCAACAAACATTTTATTCCCATAACGCCGCGGGTCTTGATGAGCTTCCTTGAAGCTGGGTTCATTCTGCGTGAGGATATCATCAAGATGCAGTGGAAGATGAAAAGCACACGAGAGAAATGGTTCGGGAAAAAATATGATTTTTACCTGATAGGGCATGAGCATCTTTATGTCTTCAGGAAACCGGATGCGGGGGAGAGGACGACAAAGTTCAGGGAGAGCATGAAGTGGTGGTAAGCGGCAGTACAAATAAACATTCGATAACTTTAGATAATATAAAATCCAAAGTGTTAGATATGACTGTTATACATATAAAAGACGATACAAAAGAGCTTTTAATGAAATTTATGGCGGAAATTCGACAGAAAGAGAACAAAAGAGTCTCCTACGATGAAACAATAAAATATTTACTTGCAGGGGGAAAACAAAAAAATAAAAAAAGGCTATTACCTCTTTTTGGATGCATTGAGAAAGAACAGGCTTATAAAGACCTGGAGGAGTTGAAATTACAGGATGAAAAAAGATTTGAGCGATTATCCGGGAGTCGTAGTTGATACCGGCGTCTGGATAGAATATTTCATAGAAACAACACTGGGTCAAAAATTCAAAGAAAAAATAGTTGAAAGCCGAATTTCGATATACATAAGTGAAACCGTAGTTTCGGAGATATTTTATGTTTTATGCAGGCAGAAAGGATATCAAGAAGCAAAAAAGAAGATTGATATGGTTCTGGACGGGGCTGAAGTTATTGAGGGAAGAGAGATTCAAATGATAGCTGGAAAATTTAAGTGTGAACGTGCAATTTCACTTTCAGATTGTTTTACAATAGCCGTTTCGAAAAGTATGGGTTATCCAGCGCTGTTTAAAGAGGAGGAGGAGATACGTAAGGAACTCCAAAAAAAAGCCTTTGATGTTGAACTCTTTTTATTAGAAGACATCTGATTTCGCCCCCTCCACCTTCACCCCCGAAACCACCACCGTCTGGTCCTTCCCCGACCGCGGCGACTGGGCGACGCACGTTGGCAACTACAGGGGCAACTGGTCGCCGTACATCCCGCGTAACCTTATTTTGCGCTACACCGCGCCCGGTGAACTTGTGCTTGACCGTAAGCGGAATCCACGTATGCCTGTGAGGCATACGTGTCTGCGCCCTCCCGAGGCGCGACTCGGGATGATGGGTTCGGGTACGACGCTTGTGGAATGCAAGCTCCTTGGACGGCGAGGCGTGGGTGTTGACATAAACCCGGATGCTGTCATGGTGGCGCGAAACAGGCTGGACTTTTCTTATGCGCCGCTGGATTCTGATTATGTTGCGCCGGAAATAAGGACATATGCCGGAGATGCACGTTCACTTGACCTTATCGGGAGCGAGACCATTGACCTCATCGCGACCCATCCTCCTTATGCCAGCATCATTCCCTATTCCCATGACCGCGAGGGCGACCTCTCAAGCGTTCACAACATTGCCGAATTCACAGATGAAATGAGGAAAGTCGCGGTTGAATGCATCCGTGTTCTCAAGCCGGGAAAGCACTGCGCCATCCTCATGGGTGATTCGCGCCGGAACAAGCACTTTATTCCGATAACGCCGCAGGTGCTGATGAGCTTCCTTGAGGCTGGTTTCATCCTGCGCGAGGACATTATCAAGATACAGTGGAAGATGAAAAGCACACGAGAGAAATGGTTCGGGAAAAAATATGATTTTTACCTGATAGGGCATGAGCATCTGTATGTTTTCAGGAAACCGGATGCAGGGGAGAGGACGACGAAATTTAAGGAGAGCATGAATTGGTGGTAGGAATAACATGCTATAATCGAAAGAAGGGAATGACAGAAGCAAGTATATAAAGAATTAAATTGTATGCTATATAATCGTCAAATAGTATTATGGAACTAACTGCAATAATCAAAAAAGGAGAAAAGCAATTTGTGGCTCTGTGTCCTGAAATAGATGTTGTGAGCCAGGGCTTTTCGATTGAAGAGGCGCTGAATAATCTCAAAGAAGCTGTGGAAGTTTACATTGAGGAGATGGGTCTTCCTGAAGAAATAAAGCAAAGTGATACATTGATCGCTCATTTTGAGGTGTTCCCATATGGGAAAACTGCCCGTGCTGTCAGGGCATGATTTGATCAAAATCCTGAAGAAAATCAGTTTTGAACCAGTAAGACAGAAGGGAAGTCATATAGTTCTTGTCAATAATAGCAGTGGCCCAAAAAGAGCTATAGTTGTTCCGAACCATAAGGAAATCGACCAAGGAACTCTGCTTGAAATTATCAGACAAGCAGGTTTGAAAAGGGACGATTTTGAGAAATTATTGTGAATTTAAGTTGTAAACTAATATTCTTCCCAGCCATCCCCACCTTCACTCCCGAAACCACCACCGCCTGGAGCTTTCCAGACCACGGCGATTGGGCGACGCAAATGGATAATTACACACGTATGGCACGCTTGCCATACGTGGATGCGACGTCAACTGGCGCAACAGTTGTTGGGAATCACAGGGGCAACTGGTCGCCGTTTATCCCGCGCAACCTTATTTTGCGCTACACCGCACCCGGCGATCTTGTGCTTGACCGGGATCGTGAATCCACGTATGCCTGAGGGGCATACGTGTCTGCGCCCTCCCGAGACGCGAATCGGGATGATGGGTTCGGGCACAACACTTGTGAAATGCAAACTTCTTGGACGGCGCGCCGCCGGTGTGGACATAAATCCGGATGCTGTCATGGTGGCGCGAAACAGGCTGGACTTTTCTTATGCGCCGCTGGATGCTGATTATGTGGCGCCGGAAATAAAGACCTATGCCGGAGATGCGCGTTCACTTGACCTTATCGGGAGCGAGAGCATTGACCTCATCACCACGCATACTCCTTATGCCAGCATCATCCCTTATTCCCATGACCGCGAGGGCGATCTGTCAAGTGTGCACAACATTTCTGAATTCGCGGACGAAATGAGCAAAGTCGCGGTTGAATGGATGCGCGTCCTCAAGCCGGGAAAGCACTGCGCCATCCTCATGGGTGATTCGCGGCGCAACAAGCATTTCATTCCGATAACGCCGCGGGTGCTGATGAGCTTCCTTGAGGCTGGGTTCATCCTGCGCGAGGATATAATCAAGATTCAGTGGAAGATGAAAAGCACACGGGAGAAATGGTTCAGGAAGAAATATGATTTTTACCTGATAGGGCATGAGCATCTTTATGTTTTCAGGAAACCGGATGCAGGGGAGAGGACGACGAAGTTTAAGGAGAGCATGAAGTGGTGGCAGGCGGGAATTGCAGCATAACAATTATAACAGAATAATGATATAGAAATATAATACCATGGTAAATCTGGCAAAAAAAGAATTAATATTGCGTGAAATGGAACAGGTCCCAGAACCACTTTTCAATGAAATACTGGATTTTATCCATTTTCTCAAAACAAAGGCATTAAAGGAAAAACTGGAAACCGCAATTGCCAGTGAATCTTCCCTGAAAAAAGATTGGCTGAGGGAAGAAGAGGATAATGCATGGCAAGATTTGTAAAAGGAGATGTAGTTGTCGTTCCTTTTCCATTTTCAGATTTATCACAATCCAAAAGACGCCCGGCGCTGGTCATTGCAGAGTTGACAGGAAAAGACGTAATTTTATGTCAAATAACCAGCCAATGGATTAATGATGAATATGCTATCTTGATTGACAATAAAGATTTTGATGAAGGTAATCTTAACCAAAGAAGCCATATCAGACCAAACAGGATTTTCACCGCAGACAGTAGTATAATTTTATATTCAGTTGGACATCTCAAAAGGAAAAAGATTGATGAAATCTTAGATAAACTCTTTGAAATCTTAAGTGGATGAATTTTTCAACTAATTCTATCAAATCGCAGGCATAAAAGTTCGCAATTCGCCCCCTCCCCCAAACCACCACCTTCTGGAACTCCCCCGACCGCGGCGATTGGGCGAAGCAAATGGATAATTACACACGTATGGCACGCTTGCCATACTTGGATGCGACGTCAACTGGCGCAACGGTTGTTGGGAATCACAGGGGCAACTGGTCGCCATCCCACGCAACCTATTTCCCAAGCGCGCTTGGCTCGTCTCCCCCATGCCAGCTTTTCCTGGGGCGCATTCTCATAACATGAGCAGACTCCGAATTATCATCAACGATAAATGCTACGCCTTTTTCCATTCCCATTTTTTTAAGAGAATCCCCGATCCCTTCACGCATGTATGTGGGACGAACCGCCTCAAGCGCACTGATATCATCCTGCGCAGTAAGGCGGTGGCAGATAATTATATCACTCTGGGACATCACATCAGGATGAAGCGCTGCAGGTCTCTGGGTTGCAAAAACAACAGATAGACCGGGCTGGCGTCCCTGTCTTAGCCACTCATTCACGAGTACGTCTGTTGCAGGCGTTTCCCCAACTCCTGGCAAAAACAAGTGTGCTTCATCTATGAACATCCATACCATGGGGATGCCCTGTTCTAAGGGTTTTTCTCCAATTTTGCGCTGCTCATACAAACGTCTTGATCTTATGCTTTCGTTATATATCTTGGAACCCAGGATTTTCACAGCGATCGCTTTGATATTCTGATTTCCAATAGAGCTAAGGTCAAGGATAACCACTTTTCCTTTTTTGACAATATCGCGGATATCGATCCCGTTTTCATGGAATATCCCCCATGAAATGGCCGTCCTTAAATAGTTTTTTGCAGCATTTCTCAAAGTTGGATCGGCCTCTACATCACTGTTGATATACTCAATTAAATTCACTAAGGAAAAATCATATGCCTTTTCCTTGATCTCTTCAATTGTTTTGAGGACATAAACGCCTAAAGGGCTAATCGGCGCAAGGTCAAATAATGAGCACCAATCATATCCTGAAAGTTCTGCTGGCGATATCGAAAATGATTTTGCTTCAACATTCATGGTTTTATACTGCTTCAAACTTCCCGCAGGCACGAACAATTCCAGATCGAAACCCTTTGGAGATAAATCCCATTTTGATAAAATATCTTCTTCCTTGGTATTCGGATGGCGCATAGTCCAGAAAATACCCATCGTATCTATAACAAGAGTGGCAATATTAATATTCAAAGGAAGCATTGATAACTCTTCGATAAGTGTTCCCATTGTATACGATTTTCCATACCCGCGTTTGCCACATATGAGAATGGCATGGGGTCTTAATGCATCCATTTTAACGTGTGAACCCATTGACCTGTCAAGCGCAAGGTATCTTCCCACATTGAGCGTTCCCAGGTCGGTATCTGTATCTCTTCTGCCTATCACATATTGTTTGAGTGTGACGCCTGACTTTCCAAGATCATGTGAGATTTGTTTTTCTTTAGAATTCATCTATTGCCATCCGTAAGCGATAAAAATGCACATAGTGCGTATAGTATTTAATATTTGTGTTAATATTTTATATATAATATAGTTATAATAATCATTATTCTCGTAATCTATATTATTATAATCGTAATAATTATTATAAAACTTATTAGATAAATTTATATAATCCTGTGATTTACTTTAATTAAAATCTCCAGTTTCGGAGATTATAATAATCTGTTAAATATACAAAATGGTGGTAACAAAAAGGATGGATAAAGTATCGACATTCAGTGCAGCATCAATAGTGGATACAATTAAAGGATTGACTCGAAAACAGAAACACGAGGAAAAGTCGTGTTCCTATAAGGTTCGAAAATACAAAAATCAACGCATAATAATTCTTGATTGTAAGAATTGCAGGAATGGTTCATCTTCCATAACAGACTCTACATGCAGGAAATATATATTCCAGATCCTTGACACTGAACCCGCAGCAAATCGACTTGTGCTTTCGCATCTTTTTGAACGGGATTATGAAAATGAAAATCTCGACCTTTTATACCTGCTGGCCCGATTCATCAGTAACATAGACAGTTATAAAAATTCCCCCATCGGGAGCGAACATGAGATATATGCAGCCCAATGGAATGAATGGCTTCTCTCTATCATAAAAGCAAGCAAATCCGATCCTGTCGGAGCTTATGAGGACATAAATGCAAAGATAAAAAGCTTACAGATTTACGATAATGATCCGGATATCAAATACAGAACATACAAAGAAAGTTTCATCTCAATCCTGGAAAAAATTCACACCTCTGTGCCATTGCTGGCAGACAGGATCAAGGATGATATGACCAGCCAGGATTTTTATGGCAATTTCATAAAGTCTCTTGTCAGGCCAGGTTTTTCCACATCAAGAATATACATATCTCCGCCTTCGAATACGGAATTCCTTGAAAGATACGAAGTGCAAAGATTGGATGGAAGGGTTATGCCAATCACGCTTTATGGGCTGACTGATCGACCTGAAAGCCTGTATTTCACGATCCCGGCTGAATATAATAATATGCATCCAATAGAATTGGAGATAATCGAATCAGTCAGGAAGAAACTGATGAGACATCGACCGAAGGATATCAATTTTGCCGAAACCTCCAATTCCAGGGAATATTTCACGCGATTGGGAAAGCAAATGATATCGCAGGAGGGTATATTGAGAAACCTGAAACTTACACCCGATGAAATACATGTGTTATCGGACATCCTTGCAAAATACACAACAGGATTCGGGATCCTTGAAGATGTTCTTTCTGATGAGCGCGTCAGCGATGTATATGTGAATTCCCCGGCTGACATAAACCCGATACATGTTGTTGTGGACGGTGAAGAATGTTCATCCAACATATATTTATCCCAGGATGATATTGATTCTATGATCACAAGGCTCAGGGCAATAAGCGGAAGACCATTCGGTGAAGCAAATCCCGTCCTTGATATGGACCTGCCGGAGTTCAAGACACGGGTATCCGTGATCGGAGACCCGCTTTCTTCGGGAGGACTTGCATATGCTTTTCGAAAACATGCGCGAAATCCCTGGACGCTGCCAAAGCTCATAAACACAGGCTCGATCACCCCATTGGCAGCAGGCCTTTTGAGTTTCCTGATGGATGGCCAGTCATCCGTTCTTGTAGCGGGCGGTGTTGGTTCTGGAAAGACATCACTATTATCAGCGCTCCTTCTTGAAATACCCCAAAAATACAGGATACTGACAATTGAGGACACTCCTGAACTTCCAATCGAAAATTTGCAAAGACTTGGCTGCAAGATCCAGGCAATGAACACGAAATCTGCCGTGGGTGGAACAAACATAGAGGTCAATCCGGAAACAGCTCTTCGCGCAGCGCTTCGAATGGGAAATGCAACACTTGTGCTTGGAGAAGTGCGTGGTCCGGAAGTAAAAGTATTATACGAAGCAATGCAGGTGGGCGCCTCTGGCAATTCCGTTATCGGAACTATTCATGGCGCCTCCACAAGGGCGGTTTACGAACGTATAGTCAACAGCCTGGGAGTGCCGGCTGCTTCTTTCAGGGCCACGGATGCGGTGGTAGTAGCCCAGAACGTGAGAATAAGCGGAACGATGAAAAAGAAAAAGAGGGTTGTAGAGATCGCGGAAGTTACGGGCGGGGAATGGGAAGATCATCCGGATGCAGATGATATTTTCAATGATATCATGGTATTTGATGCCACACAAGATAAGCTTGTAGCTACCGATCTCTTGGACAGGGGAGGTTGCGAGCTTGTTAGTAAAATTGCCCATAAATGGGGAATGAGCATCGATGAAGCCTCTCTGAACATAAAAATGCGGGCAATGATCAAAGAAACGATGGCTAAAATTGGCCTGCAACACCCGAAGTTTCTGGAATCTGATATGGTAGTTAAAGCTAACAATACTTTTTGCCTTTATCTTGACAGGATACAGGATGAAAAAGGAAAAGTGGATTTTCAGGAGGTCTACGATAGATGGATCGAGTGGTACAGGGATTTCGTGGAAAAAAACAGGTGATATTTATATGAATGATGATCAGGGTCTCTATTGCCATGCCTGCAAGGTATCAGTGAAGCATTTTAGCTGGCTTGCAGGTGATCTTGGTGATTTTAAGAAAAAGAGCGAAAAAAGCGTAAGTAATGAATTCCTTGATGCAATAAATTTTTCCGGGTTTGAGCTTGAACCATTTGAGATCCATATTCTGTCCTATACAAGCGGCTTGTTATTGTTCCTGTCAATGGCAATTCTTGATCTAATTCTATTTCGTGTTTTCACGTATGAGCGAAATACGATAATTTTTGCAGTGGCTTTCACTGTGATAATTCCAGTTGCTGTTATGATATACCTGAGCGAATACCCGAAGATCCACGCAAAATTCATGAAAATTCACACGCTTGGCGATATTCCTGAGATCCAGAGCTATATCGTAATGTCAATGAAGCTTGTTCCCAACATGGAAAGAGCCATAATTTTTGCGGCTGAGAATTCCTACAGGCCTCTTGCGCGTGACTTGAAAAAACTTATATGGGATATCCATATTCGCGTATATAGCAACGTCGATGAAGCGCTTATCGAATTTGCCAGCCAGTGGGGAAAAAACAGCGAGTATTTCAAACGATCCCTGCATCTTGTGAAGAGCTCCACAAGTGAACCGGATGAGGCGCAAAGGATCATGACCCTTAATAAATCGCTGGATATCGTTCTTGAGGGAACAAAAACCATGATGGATGCTTTTGCGGCAAAACTCAAAACACCCACATACGTTCTATATTCTATTTTCATTCTGATACCTCTCGCTCTAGTTGCGTTGATACCAGCCGTAAGCATAGTTGGCGTGAGGATCGACACGTTGACCCTTATTTTAATTTACAACATCGGTCTCCCTCTTTTTACTTTTTTTTACTCGGAATATATCTTACTTCAGCGCCCGGCAACTTTTTCACCCCCCAACATATCCGATAAACATCCACAACTATCCAGCATCGGAACAATTCGAAAAAATGTAATAATTATCGCATCTTTTGCCGGCTTAATTATCAGTTTTTCCGGATACATCCTCCTTTATTTTGGCGATCCATTCAATATTATCTCCAAAGAAGCCATGGCAGGGTTGGTTTTACCCACATTCCCGATCGTGTGGGCTATTACTGCGATGATCACGATTTACTCCCTGGGAGTATACACGCCATACAAAAAAATTCGCGACGGGATAAAACAGGTAGAGAATGAGTTTGCAGACGCCATGTTCATACTTGGGAGAAGGATATCTGAAGGACGGTCTGCTGAGGAAGCATTTTCACATACGTCACAGACTATGAAAGGTTCCAAGATAGGGGAAGCGTTTGCTGATATCGCAAAAAACCTATCATGCATGCGAACCACATTGCATGGAGCTATTTTTCATGAGGAGTACGGCGCTTTCAAGGATATTTACTCAGACAGGGTACACACGATGATGAGGCTCCTTACGGAGAGCGTCCATAAAAGTCATGAAGCGGCAGGCATGGCGATCATAAAACTGGCTGACCACCTGAAGGAGTTACAGGATGTTGAGACAAATATCAAGAGATCGCTGTATGATGTCACTTCGACCATGAGGTCAACAGCCATTATTTTTGCCCCTCTTATCGCAGGGGTGACACTGGCTCTTTCCGAAGTGATCCAGAAGATATTGCTCAATATATCGCGGGAAACCAGTTACATGCCTGCTGAATATGACATAGGCGGTTTAATGAGCCAGTCGGGTACGGGAATGACCCAGAGCGTTCCTCCTGATATTTTCCTGCTTGTGGTGGGAATATATATGATCCTCCTTGTGATCATCCTGACAAGGTTCGCAGGCGGGATAGAATATGGGGATGACAGGCCACAGTTCATGTACGACCTTGGGCAGACATTACCGATGTCGATTCTGGTTTTCACGGTTACGACCGTTGTTTCAAGAATTATATTCAGTTCAATGGTATAAAAAAGAGGATTTATGAGAACAAGAACAATAAAAGAAAAAAAGCATTTTGCAGGTACAGGAAAAAGAAACACTTTGAAAAATTTCAAGGAAGATGAGAGAGCAATCGAGCTCCCAATAAATATTGTTGTGATGCTCGTGGTTGGCATGGTCGCGCTCGCTGCGCTGCTATCCATAATTCCCAAATCCAAGGAGAATTTAAGTGTAGATATTATAGATATTAAAATAGACAATGGAGCAGTGCATGAGGGAAGCGTTACCACCGTTGAAGGGGCAGGAGAATACAAAGTCAAAGTAAATGCCACAGTATTTGATAAAAACAATAATCCTGTCGAAAAAGCAAGCGTCACCATTACCGGAGGGGGCGGATTCGGGGTTGACCAGACTAACACTTATGGTGAAGCTATAGTATCTCTTGGAGAGACAAACAACTCAAAGGTTAACCTTAGACCAAACCAGAAGAGCGTGGCATTAAAACTTGTTGCAAAAGCCAATGGTTTCTATGACTATGAAGATGAAAATGCAGTGGTGCTATATCAAAAATAGGATCAATGGACTAAAATGGCGATCGGGCTCCCAATAAAAATGGTTGTTCTCACGATAGTGGGAATGGCAGGGATGGCAGCGATGCTTGCAATAATCGATAACGGCCAGAGTGCCATCCCTGGTTCGATGCATGCGAATCTCAGGAGCAATAATTTGATCATATTATCAGATTTCAATGATACTGACATTATCGATGTGGAGATCGAAGTGATTAATTCAATAGATGGCACCCCTGTAAGAAAAGCAAGCTCGGTTCTTTCAGGCGAGGGGACTTCAACAGTTAATATTACAGATGAAAATGGTGTCATGATACTGAGATTTAAGAAGACCGATTTCGATATGGAGACAGGAGAAGGTTATCTGGATCTTGAGGTAAAGGCGAATGGCTTCCAGGATTATAGTAATGAGTATGCTGTCAAGCTGGTAAGATGATCCCTATGCATACGGATTTACTATAATATGATTTTTTATTTATCGGGCCTGAATTCCTGCGGAAGGATCTTTCGTTTTGAATGCAGCTTTAAGGTTTTATACCAGCTATAGGTAAATAACACGATACTTAAAAGCGCAAGCATATTGAAAAGTCCAATATACTTTTCATTGACAAATTCAAGATCACGAATAATAAAAAAAGTGCTGAATGAGAAAACATATATACTATTTTTCTTGAAAAACGATTCACTGGCGATAGATCTAAATTTCAAATCTTCTTTGTCAATGTCTTTCCATAAAAACCATATCTGAACAGATAGAAAAACGAAAAACAAATATAATGTAAAAATTATATAGTCTATAATTTTATAAACGAATTCTGTCATTATATAAACTTCCTTCCACTATTTACATGAATATACATGATGGAACATAAGGATTTTGGTGATGCTGCTCAAATTTCCCCGCTTTCTCATATCCGGACCTGTTTATTTCCTGTTAGTCATAGTAAACTTCACAAGGACAACCGCACAAAATAATAAGCCAATAGCTATTGGATAAAACGATGATCGTACGATGCTCCAGTGATCGCTGTATATTAGAAACCCGGTTACGAACATAACAATGGCAGCCGCCAGGCCTGAGAATTCGATCGGGACTTTTATTTTTCCGATAGTAATCTTATCCACTTTTTCAAGTTTTAATATCCTGTTTTCGATAGATGAGAGACTTGATTTGAGAGAAGCAAAATCATTCAAATGGGTTTCCTGTGTTGTTTTCTCAAGAGTTGCCAATTTCTGGTCGATTTCTTGCAGCTTATCCCTGATCTCATTTAGCTGGATTTCATCAACATTTCTATGGATTTCCGGATCGTTTATAGGATCCTCGCGGGGAGGTTCGAATGTCTTGATGGACAGGCGCTTTTCAACAGCCTGGAGGCGCTTATCCACGCTTCTCAAGCTCTGGTCGATGTATTCTATCCTGCCGTTAATGTCCGGATTCGGTTCGCCGCTATTTATTTCCTGGCTGCTTTTTTTCACTGTTGATGTCACCCTGACCCCACGAAATAATGCAAGATATTTAAACTTTTCTTAAGGGCAACATAAGACCATCATCGCCTCAGCGGCAAGTGATGCAAAGCCCCCGACCAGGAATTGGAGCACCTGGTTCGACATTATCCCGGAGAAGCCCTTTTTATTTTAGAATCATTTTATTTTTATCAGATTATTAGTACCTGCCTGTTCGATTATTAATGAATCTGCATGTCCGTTTTTCTTTCCATTACGGTCTCTTCATATACTTTTAATAATAGTCAAATTTATATTACTTGAGCACTGTTATCAGTTGGTATAAAAAGGGGCAAATTATGTCTAAAATTTCACATATAGTAATTGAAAACATATTGTATGATGTAAGTAAACTTCCAATACCTACTCTGCAAGAATTCGTAGTCGATGTCACAAAAGCTGAGTTAGATAAGGTATTGAAAAATCCTCGATATAAAGATATTATTAAAGGCAAAAAAATTATAGTATAACCGCTTTTGGAGCCTCATGTTGAGGGAGCCAAAGAGAATAAATACTACATTTTTACTGTAAATTTGTAGCATCAAAAATTTTATAATGGACTGCACCTGAGGGTTTCCTGGAATTCCAATCCTGATAATAGATTTTCTGGAAAAAATTTAAATTCCCAATCATCCAGAACACAATGAAATGCTGGAACATGCAGGCAGTAGTTTTGATCATGACCTTTTTAATCCTTTTCCCATTTTCAAAATCGTAACATTCATGGCCAGATAAAGCCTACAGGTGAGCATGATAGAGACGAAGGAAATAATTGAAGTAATATCTGAATATGATCTCATGGAAGCTACTATAGGCGTTCTGGCATCCCACTCAGCTCTTGATGTATGCGATGGGGCGGCAGAGGAAGGCTTCAGGACTTATGCAGTTTGCGAGAAGGGAAGGGAAAAAACATACACCCGATACTTCAAGGCGCAAAGAGAGAATGGTTCACTCGTCCGGGGCATAGTTGACGACGCTGATGTTTATTCAAAATTCAATGAAATAATGAAGCCGCAGAACCAGGAAAAGATGAGGAAAAAGAATACCATCTTTATCCCGAATCGCTCTTTTACATCTTATTGCGGGATTGATGAAATAGAAAATGATTTCATGGTTCCCATGTTCGGAAGCCGAAACCTCCTGCGCAGCGAAGAGCGCGGGGGGGAGCGGGATTATTACTGGCTTCTTGAAAAAGCAGGACTGCCATATCCTGAAAAGATCGAAAGACCCGAAGATATCAACAGCCTTGTCATGGTGAAATTGCCTCATGCAGTAAAGAAACTTGAGCGTGGCTTCTTCACCGCAGCGTCTTTTGAAGAATACAGGAAAAAATCCGAAGCTTTCCTGAAACAGGGCGTGATCACAAAAGAGGCGCTGGCTGAGGCAAGAATTGAAAGATATATAATAGGGCCGGTTTTTAACCTTGATATGTTCTACTCACCACTTGAAGAAAAGATGAGCAAAATTGAACTCCTTGGCATTGACTGGCGCTTTGAAACAAGCCTCGACGGACATGTTAGATTACCCGCGCCGCAGCAGATCTCCTTGAACGAGCGGCAGATCACTCCCGAATACACCGTTTGCGGCCATAATTCTGCGACCCTTCGCGAATCATTGCTGGAGGATGCTTTTGAACTCGCAGAAAAGTATGTAAAGGCAACCCAGAAATATTACAAACCCGGTATTATCGGACCTTTCTGCCTCCAGACCTGTGTTGACAAGGATCTTAATTTCTATGTTTACGATGTTGCGCCGCGTGTTGGTGGCGGAACAAATGTCCATGTATCTGTCGGGCATCCTTACGGCAACACATTATGGCGCAAACCCATGAGCACGGGAAGAAGGATGGCGATGGAGATTAGAAAGGCGATCGAACAGGAAAGGGTCGAAGAGATCGTGACATGAGATGAAAGAGAATTTTGGGTTGTGAGAATTCTTAATGCACAGGAAAATATAAACACATATTCCTATCCGGTGCCAGAATTCTCGATGAAAATTTGATATTCTTCGAAAGAATGAGCAAGAAATTCAATCGAGTGTTCATGTTTATTCTTTTTTTCCAATATAGTACAACCGATTAAAATCCACAACTATCCTGCCATTTTTGGACCTTCTCTTGATTTCCTCCCTCACTTTGCTATTAAAAGTTGTCACATATCTCTCATCGATCTGGATATCATAGAATTCTTTCGCAGTATATCCATTTGCTGCGCCTGAAAGATAGATGCCGAAAGCTTCATCTTCCGAATATTCAGTTCGTTCGTGATCTATTGCAATATACATGGTCACAAAGCCCTGCTTTTCAAAGAAAAGCCTGTAATCATTCTTCCCCGGAAGATGGAACCAGGGATCTTTCCAGTGAGAAAAAACAGGTTTTATCTCTCTCTCATCACTGACTTTTGAGATAATACTTTCAAAACATGGAGCCCAGTCATTGGTCGCGGGGCAGGCAAGACCAATTTTCCCTTCGGGTTTTAAAGAATTGAATATCGTGGTCATAGCAACATCCGGATTGCTGAACCATTGCAGCGCAGAGTTGCAAAAAGCAATATCAAATTCATTATTATAATCAAGATCTTCGATGGCGATCACCCTGAATTCTATAACCGGATACAGCGATCTGGCCTGCTTTATCATGCTTTCCGAAATGTCGATCCCGATCACTTTGCCGGATGTGAGTTCATGCAGCATGTTCGTGATATGTCCGGGACCGCAGGCGATATCAATTACATTATCAGAACCCCCTATTTTCAGGAGATCAAGCAGTTTCAATGCTGCTTTTTGCTGCACAAGCGATTTTTCCCTGTATTTTCCTGATATTCCATCGAATGTTTTCATTTCTATTGAGCCTGGGGATTTGCCATTATATTATTTATTTTTACCTGCAATAAGTTTTATCATGCCTTTATCGTTCTTGAAAAAACTGATCGTAAAACCAAGTTCTGTAAGTTCTCTTCTCACCCACTCCGCTGGAATACGAAGTTTCCTGTAGCTACTCACATCCATTTTCCAGCCATGCGGGGTTTTGGAATGAACAATATCATTTACTAAAACATATCCATCAAAATATTCAATGAAACCGGTAAATATGGTTTCTGAGTCACTTTTTACCGGTATAAACCTCTCCGTATCTTTTAGCTCAATAACAAGGTCTCTAAAAGTGAGCACGAATTTTCCTCCAATACGAATTGAGTTGTAAACGTCTGCAAATAAATGCCTGACCTCATCAAAAGACCCAAGATGTGTTAGCGTGTCGCCCATGCATGCACAAAGTTCAATATCTTCCGGACAATGAACGGTGAAATTCAATATATCATCTTTTATTGGAGTAATATCCAGATTCCCACTCTCACTTTTCAATTCATCAAGAAGAGCCTGGCAGAGATCAAAAGCAATGACCTTAAAACCCAGTTGCGCCAGGGCGATCGACCCAAAGCCGCATCCAGCACCCAGGTCTGTTGCGATATTTGATTTTCCCGGAAAGAGCTTATGAATAGTAAAGAAATTGCGGTTTGATTCCACAACATCACCAAAATCCCCGAAGAGCCATGAATAATACGGAGCCAGGTGTTTTTCATAATGTTCAACTACAGTAGCCATATAAATTTCCTTTTAATTCATATTCTAACCAGTGTTCATGCTTCTGACCGATAATAAATTATGCGTTTGCTCCCGGTTTTTCGAAAAACTAAATGAAACAATCAATTACAGAACAATATGTGAATCCATAACTTCAATTCAATTCGAAGTTAAAGATATATTTATCCGTAACCTCCACGATACTATCCAATAGGTGATAGACTTTGAGAAAAATGATGATATTGACGCTTATCCTGTCAATTCTCGGCATCACATTATTTAGCGGATGCCTCCAGCAGGATTTGAAAACAATTGGAAATGAAAAAACTCCTATTAATCTTACAGATACAGGATCGACCCAGGAACTGAAGAAGTTCTCTTCAGCACATGAATTGCGCGAATACCTGAAAGCAAGCGCAGTTGATGCGGGCGTATATAATGCAGCGTATGGAATGGCAAGAAATTTCATGATTCAACCTGGAGTGGCGATCCCGGTGGCGACGTCCGCTCCAATGCCATCAGGAGCAATGCAAAAGGGGGCAGCGAATATCCAGTCGCCAGCTGGCGCGTCTGACTATTCAACAACCAATATCCAGGTGGAAGGCGTTGATGAAGCTGATTTTGTAAAGAACGACGGGAAGTATATTTATGTCATTGCGCAGGACAAAATTGAGATCGTAGATGCGTTCCCCGCATCGCAGGCAAAGATACTTTCTGCGATATCGGTAGAAGGGTATCCAAGGGATATATTCATAAATGGCGACAGGCTCATAATTTTTTCGGATGCAACTGGCAGGGTATATGGCATTCCAGAATATGATTATATGCCAAGACCTATCGATACTATGAAAACAGATATTGTGATATATGACATATCCGACAGGAAAAAGCCAGAAGAGATCGCGAATTATAGCGTAAATGGCAATTATTTCCAGTCACGGATGATTGGGGATTATGTTTATTTAATAGCAAAAAATGATGTCTATTATACGAATGATCTTGTGGAAATGCCCACGATCAGGAAAGGAGATGTAAAGATCATGTCTCCGGATGTATATTATTTCGACAATCCGGAACAGAATTACGTTTTCCACACAATAGCTTCGATCAACATAAAAAAACCCGATAGCATCAATGCAAAGACCTTCATGATGGGTTATTCTGACAATTTGTACGTTTCACAGAATAATATCTACATAACTTACATGAAAAACATGCCTGCAAGGTATTATGAATTGCAGCGCGAGGACAGGTTCTATCAGGTCGTTGTGCCCCAGCTTCCAAAGGATGTGCAGGATAAAATAATCGCCATCAAAGCGAGCGATCTGGGGTCTTATGAAAAATGGGATCAAATATCGTCTATTCTTGAAGGAACATTCAATGAAATGACAGAAAAAGAAAAACAGGACTATAATGAAAAGGTCCAAAAAGCAGTAGATGAGTACGAATTCAAGGTAGCCCAGGAAAGAGAGAAGACGGTTATCCAGAAAATTAGCATTGACAAAGGAGAGATCGCATATAAGACTAAAGGAGAAGTACCGGGAAGCCTCCTGAACCAGTTCTCCTTGGATGAATCGGGTGATTACTTCAGGGTCGCAACAACATCCCAATTCTGGACGCAGAAGGGCAGTGTCCAGTATAATAACGTATATGTTATGGATAAAAATCTTGAAATTGCAGGGAAACTTGAGGAAATCGCGCCCGATGAAAGAATTTACTCAACGCGATTCATAGGTAACAGGCTCTACATGGTGACTTTCAAGAGAATGGATCCGCTGTTCGTGATAGACCTTTCAGAGCCAACTTCGCCTAAGATACTTGGGAAGCTAAAGATTCCCGGATTTTCGGACTACCTGCATCCGTATGATGAAAACCACATTATCGGCGTCGGAAAGGAGACAGGAGATAATGAATGGGGCGGAGTGTCCATAAAAGGAGTGAAGATTTCGTTATTCGATGTATCGGATGTCAATAATCCAAAACAATTAGATACATACGAAATAGGACAACCGGGCACTGATTCCGAAGCGCTGCAGGATCATAAGGCATTCCTATTTGATAAAAATAAGGATCTTCTGGTAATACCCATAAGGGAGGTCCTGGGGAAGGAACAATATGACAGCAGATATGGATATTATATGCAAAGGATCTGGCAGGGCGCTTATGTCTTTAGCGTAACGCCTGAAAGCGGATTTAAGCTGAAAGGTAAGGTATCCCATTTCGATGATTTCGAAGAGCAGTATTATTACTGGGGCTCACCGGGAGCTGTTAGAAGGTCATTGTTCATGGATGATGTGCTTTATACGCTCTCGGCAAAAAAGATTGTTATGAACGACCTGAAGAACATGAGTGAAATAAACAGCATCGATCTGCCGTATTCGAATATCCAGCCCTATCCATATCCTATTGGGATAAAGTGAAATCCGGGAATAAATAGAAAATTGAGGGTGCCAGAAATGGCATCCCTGTCTTATTTTGATAAAAATGTAAATTAGCCAGACGCCTGACTCGATGGAGTTCGATTTCATATGAAGTAATCACAATAGTACTTTCACCCTCCTCGCATAATGCTTTTATCCAATAACCCCCTGCATGGATAAGATGATATTCTCTCACTATGGCATAACAACAAACTCCCAGGAGATCATCAACTCGATCACAAACCATGGAGATGCAGTTTTTCATACATCTGAGATACATATCAAGCCTTTTATTTGCCGAAAAAGCGCATGCAATCTCGCAGACATAATTGCAGTCTTCAAACGGTCAGAACGGTTCTATATTGTAGGCATTGAGATCAAAGAATGGAGCGCAGTCGTGTATCCGAAGCTTGCTCGTCAATATCTTGAGACTTATCGCGATACCTGCGAATATTTTTACCTGGCTGCAAAACACTTTTCAGATGCGACATTTGAAATAGAGGATATCGGACTATTTGATCTTAACTCCATGAAAGTCGTAAAGGAGCCCACATATCTTTTTCCTGATCCTGATTTCAGGGGACATCTGATGAAGCGGATAAAAAAACATTTTCAGGTGCTTTCAGGAGTGGTTGAAGACCCTTTCCAGAGGACGCTTCTGGAATTCAAAGCGGGGGAAAGAGTTTAATTATGAAAAGAGTCGTCTATTTTGACACAGGATAACTTCATTCATTTGAATCATATTTCTATGAGTTCAACCTTGGTTCCAAAATTTTGGCCTATGAGAGGATTTATCCCTGTTATTGGAAAAGATACAGGATACTGAATATTCCATATCTGGAGCGGTTTTCTTACAGACCTGATTTATATACCGCACAGCATCTTCTTTCGATCTAAATCCTTTCACAGTTCCATGTTTCCACTCTACGACTATATCTTGTATTTCGTTCCCGGATTTCGCGTAATTATTCTTCAGGACATTCATATTCAACCACCTGGCTATTGCGGGATTTTTCTGTATCAAATCCTTTATTATGTGTTATTAAAAAAGCATTTTAAGCATTTTTTAATTGTCTGGCACTCTCAACCCCACATTTTAAATATTTCACAATCCCACACTTTCCGTTTTACCCAATTATATTTGGGCACTATTCTTATTTAAATATATCGCAGGTCCAAAGTCGTAGTGCTCCGCTCTTCCCTAATAAAATTGAAGCAAAGAGTAATCTATAAGTCCTTAAATTCTATTGAGTACTCCTATGTACCATCTTGAGTGCATCGAATGCCACAAAAAGTATCCCGAAACAGAAGTAATATACACATGTACCTGCGGTGGTCTTCTTGACGTTGTTTATGATTATTCTAAAATCCATCTCACTAAAAAGGACCTGACTGGTCCGCTTTCCGTCTGGAAATATCGCGCCCTGCTTCCGATTAGCAGGGAACCGGTGTCACTTAAAGAGGGCGGTACACCGCTTTACCGCGTTGACAGGATAGCAAAAAGCGTGGGCCTTAAGGATGTTTATGTCAAACATGAAGGCATGAACCCCACAGGTTCTTTCAAAGACAGGGGAATGACCGTTGGCGTGACGAAGGCTCTTGAACTGGGCATGAAAACAGTAGCTTGCGCTTCCACCGGAAATACCTCTGCATCATTGGCAGTATATGGGGCAAGAGCAGGCATCCCAGCTGTAGTTCTCCTTCCTTCAGGCAAAGTGGCACTGGGAAAACTTGCCCAGGCGCTTATGCACGGCGCTAAGGTATTGAGTATAAGGGGAAATTTCGATGATGCACTAAAGCTGGTGCGTGATCTTTGTGACAGGGAAGGATTTTATCTTTTAAACTCCGTGAACCCGTACCGTCTTGAAGGACAGAAGACAATTGCCTTTGAAATTGCCGACCAGCTTGGATGGCATGCGCCTGACAGGCTCGTGCTTCCGGTTGGGAATGCAGGGAATATTACAGCTATTTATAAAGGATTCAAGGAATTTAAGAAACTTGGTCTTATTGATAACGTCCCAAGGATGACAGGGATCCAGGCAGAAGGTGCAAGTCCGGTCGTTACAGCAATAAAGAATAATGCAGAGGCAATAACGCCTGAAAGCCATCCCGAAACGGTGGCAACAGCTATCAGGATAGGTAACCCTGTAAATTCCATTAAAGCCCTGATAGCGATCAGGGAATCAGGGGGAACGGCTGAAACTGTGACCGATGATGAAATAATTATCGCCCAGCAGGAACTTGCATATCTTGAAGGCATAGGTGTAGAACCTGCCAGCGCATCCTCCATTGCTGGACTTCGAAAACTTGTGGAGCTTGGGGTTATCGGAACTGATGAAAAAGTCGTATGTGTTACGACTGGGCATTTGCTCAAAGATTCGGAGCACGTGCTTTCCGTATGTCCCAAACCCATAGAGATCGATGCGACCATTGAAGCTGTGAGAGCTGCGGTTTATTCGAAATAGTATTCATCCGACGAATGGAACACGGAGACGCGGATATTCACGGATTTATTTATACGCGAAATTATCTAATTTATCACAGGTTCATTTTCCCGACGGGAGGACTTCCTTCAATGCTTCTTCATATATCTGCATGTCATATGAGCTATGAAGGATGAATCTCACTTCATCAATGCCTTTGTTTTTAATCAGGAATCCAATGACAGCCCTAACAGCTACCCTGCTTGCTTTTTCAACAGGGTATCCATAAGTTCCTGTGCTGATGGAAGGAAAAGATATGGTCTTGATCCTGTTCTCAAATGCGATTTTGAGACAATTCGTATATGCTTCTGCAAGTACCTGAGGCTCTCTATTTATCCCGCCATGCCAGACAGGACCTACCGTATGTATGACATTTTTCGCTTTCAAATACCCGCCGGTCGTGATAACAGCCTGTCCTGCTGGTAATCCTTCAGGATAGTATCTCTCCCTTATCATTTTGCATTCTCTCAGGATATCAGCGCCGCCTTTCCTGTGTATGGCGCCATCCACCCCTCCCCCACCCATCAAACCCGGGTTTGCCGCATTAACAATAGCGTCTGTTCCCTGTTCGGTGATGTCCCCGCATAAAAGGACTATTTTAGTGGCTTCGACAGTTGTTTCCATATCTCCCTGGAAAGAAAAAAAAAGCCAATATATTCTATATTGCTCCTTTGCCTCTTTCTCCCGTCCTGACGCGGATCACTTCTTCGATCGGCAATACGAATATCTTACCATCCCCGATATTTCCTGTTTGTCCGGATTCGCAGATTATCTCAATGACTTTTTCAACATCAGGGTCATCCACTACAAGTTCGATCTTTGTTTTTGCAAGCATATCGACCCTGTATTCCTGGGTGCGGTATTGCAGCATAATTCCTTTCTGCCGCCCCCGCCCCTTCACTTCGTATGTTGTAAGCCCGATAAAACCTGCAACGGCAAGTGCATTCTTTATGTCACCCAGCTTTTCTGACCTGATAATTGCTTCAATTTTTTTCATGGCATCACCATCATGATCGCCTTTCGCATAAGTCGTAATGCTTTTTAAACATATGCCTTCTCGCCGTGTTGAGTTATGTCAAGACCTTCTATCTCTTCATTATCCGCAACACGCAGACCCATTATTGCATTCAGTATTTTAAGTATGATCACTGTGACCACGAAGGAATAAATTCCAGTAACAATGACAGCAATGATCTGGGATTTGATCAGATCGTAATTACCAAATATCAATCCATTCGCTCCCGCAGGATTGATAGCCACCGAAGCAAAAATCCCGACAGCAATAACACCCCAGGCGCTTCCGACGCCATGACAGGCAAAAACGTCAAGGGAATCGTCTATGTTTGTATTTTTGTTCTTGAAATGCATGGCGAAATAGCATAATAAGCCGGCTCCGGCTCCAATTATAATTGCCCAAAGTGGTCCCACAAATCCCGATGCAGGCGTTATTGCAGCAAGCCCCGCAACTCCTCCTGTGACGATACCAAGAGCATTTGGTTTTCCGCCATGTTTCCAGCTGATCGCCATCCATGATAGCGCCCCGGCTGCCGCTGAAGTATTGGTGACAATGAAAGCATTTGCGGCAAGACTTCCGGCACTAAGGGCACTCCCAGCATTGAAACCGAACCAGCCGAACCACAGGAGTATTCCTCCCAGGATCGTCATAGGAACATTATGCGGCGCCATGTTCTCGCTCTTGAAACCTATGCGTTTCCCGATGATAATGGCTGCCGCAAGGGCCGATAGCCCCGCGCTTATATGTACAACGAGGCCCCCGGCAAAATCAAGCGCTCCAAGCCCACGCAGCCATCCGCCGGTTCCCCAGACCCAGTGAGCTATCGGATCATATACAAGGGTTGTCCAGAGGAGGGTAAATACGATGAATGTGCTGAATTTCATCCTGTCTGCGAAAGCTCCGGTTATCAGGACCGGGGTTATGATCGCAAACATAGCCTGGTATATCATAAATACGGATGCAGGTATTGTAGGGGCGTAATTCGGGTCTGGAGTGGCTCCGATTCCATTTAATCCAATCCACTGGAGTCCCCCGATGAGACCGTGTCCGCCAACATCCGGGCCAAAAGCAAGACTGTATCCAAATAATATCCACTGGATACTTATCAGCGCAAGAACTATGAAGCTCTGGGTGATAATCGCAAGCACGTTCTTTTTCCTGACCATCCCTCCATAGAAAAGACCCACTGCTGGCGTCATAAGCATGACGAGGGCTGCTGAAATGAGCACCCATACAGTATCTGCGCCGTTTATTGTATTTTCACCGGATTGCGCACCAAGTGCAGGCAATGCGAATAATGACACGAGTATGATGAATGAAATGATTTGTTTATTCATAATATAACCTATAATTTTAATACATCAATTTTTGCAGGCATACGGTTTCCTACTGAATAATTAAACTATATAAATTTAACTCAATGTTCAGTTGATCGGCCAGGAGTGAACCACAACTAAGTTAATATCTGGTAAATTCCCGATGTTATTTCATCCCCTTTCAAAAAATCAACCGCCATGCTTATATACCACTTATTGGAATATATAACTCTTTCGCTGAGGTAGAAATTGAAAAGATTGGGAACTGTTCTTCATGCTATCGATAATATACTGGTAGTACGCGCTGATAAAACACTGGATTTAGGTACCTTGAACCAGAATTCCATGATAATCACAAAGACCATGCGCAAGCTCGGTAAAGTGAAAGAACTTTTTGGCCCCGAAAAAAATCCCTACATTTCGATCAAGTTATTCAATGATATAAAAGACCCTGAAAAAGCGAAACTAAAAAACGAAAGGGTCTATTTGGCATAAAGGAAAGGTGTATAATGGCAGAAATTGAAAAGGTAAAGGAAATCGAGAAGACTGAACGAGAGAAAATAAAGGAAGGCATCAAACAGAAAAAAGAGAAAGAAAAACTCGGTCAGTTCGAGAAAGCCACAATTGAGTGCCCGGAGTGTAAGAGCCACGCCCTTGTTCATGATTATGAGAGGGCTGAACTGGTATGTAATGAATGCGGACTTGTAGTGGACGCTGACTTTATAGACCAGGGCCCGGAATGGAGAGCTTTTGACCATGACCAGAGAATGAAACGCTCCCGTGTGGGCGCGCCAATGACCTATACTATTCATGATAAAGGATTATCCACAATGATCGACTGGAGAAATCGTGACTCGTACGGGAAATCCATATCCAGCAAGAGCAGGGCACAATTATACAGGCTAAGGAAATGGCAGCGCCGCATACGTGTAAGCAATGCTACCGAGAGGAACCTTGCCTTTGCGCTTTCAGAACTTGACAGGATGGCATCAGCACTTGGATTATCACAGAACGTAAGAGAAACAGCAGCCGTCGTATATAGAAAAGCCGTAGATAAGAACCTCATAAGGGGAAGAAGCATTGAAGGTGTTGCAGCAGCAGCCCTATATTCAGCATGCAGGCAGTGCAATGTTCCCAGGACACTTGATGAAATAGGCGAAGTTTCAAGGGTAAGCAGGAAAGAGATCGGAAGGACCTACAGGTTCATCTCAAGAGAACTTGGCCTGAAACTTGTTCCGACATCGCCAATTGATTATGTGCCTCGCTTCTGCTCAGGATTGACCCTTCGCGGGGAAGTCCAGTCAAAAGCTGTCGAGATACTCAGGCAGGCTTCAGAGAAAGAACTCACAAGCGGAAGAGGTCCGACGGGCGTTGCAGCCGCAGCAATCTATATCTCCTCGATTCTTTGCGGCGACAGGAGAACCCAGCGCGAAGTAGCTGAGGTCGCAGGCATAACTGAAGTGACAATAAGGAACCGGTACAAGGAATTAGCTGAGGAATTGGATATTGAAATTATCCTTTGAGGATAAAATATCTATAAATATTTAACGCAGAAAATATAAATAGCCGATAAATGTAGATAAAATGCAATAAATGCAGATTTGTTGCATCATATCTGCATTTATCAACTTTCATATAATTTTAACAGTATGAAATTTGATGAGTGGGAACCTATATACAAACTTATCCTTGAGGATATGCATTATGACAGGATATACGATGAGGCTTCGGCGCGCATCCTTTCCAAATTGCTTGAGACAAAATTAAGGAAAAAGATCCCCGATGTCATTGATATAGAACTCCTGCATAAAGCTTTAAATGGAAAAGATGTTCTCGTATGCGGCAAAGCCCCATGCCTTAAGGACGATATAAAAAATGTCGATTTCAAGAAATATGTGGTAATTGCGGCCGACGGCGCCACAAGCATTTTAATGAGCAACGGGATCGCTCCCAATGTTATTGTAACTGATCTTGACGGCAATATGGATGATGAAGCAAAAGCCAACGAATTGGGCGCCATAATGGTAGTGCATGCGCATGGGGATAACATGGACGCATTGGGAGAAGAATTGCCCCGCCTTAAGAGAGTTATCGGAACCACGCAATCAACTCCTCTCTCAAACGTATATAATTTCGGAGGATTCTCTGACGGTGACAGGAGCGTATTCCTGGCAAAAGAAATGGGAGCTAAATCCATAACCCTGATAGGTTTTGATTTTTCTGACAAAAATGTTACTCCGACCAAGAAGAAAAAACTGTTGTGGGCGGAAAAACTGATAGATCTGATAATGTGCGAAACGGATTTTTGAATAGCCCGGACGTTCTATCCTTTCTTCTTTACTAAAATCTCCCATTCTGTTTTATTTAACTGCTTCACGCTCAATACCTCATGCCCGTCGGCTTCCATTCCTCTTGGCACCTCTGTCACGGCAAGGGGATCATCAACAATCAACTTGAGGACCTTTTCATTCCCAAGATTATGCAGCGCCTGTTTGGCATATACAAAATTATAAGGGCATACATTTCCTTTAAGGTTAAGCTCTTTATCGACCTTAATTTCAGTCTGAAAAGTCCCGTTAATATATGCCCGCGTTCTCTCTTCTTTCGGATTCTCAAACACCTCTTTTGCATCACCGTGTTCCACAAGTTCACCGAGGTATAGATGAATAACGTAATCTGCAAGCCTCGTAGCCTGGTGAATGTTGTGGGTAACTATCACGATAGTATAATCCTTCTTGAGTTTAAGGATCTGCTGCTCGATATGCTGCGACGAAACAGGGTCAAGGGCTGATGTGGGCTCATCGCACAGGATTATTTCAGGTTCAACCGCAAGCCCTCTTGCAAGGCATAGCCTCTGCTGCTGGCCTAAAGATAATTGCGATGCCGGAGAGTTCAATCTGCCTTTGACTTCCTCCCATAGGCCCACCAGTTTCAGGTATTTCTCGACAATGGCATCAAGGTCATGCTTATTCTTTGATCCGTGGATTTTCGGCCCGTATGCGATATTCTCATATATCGACATAGGAAGCGGAATGGGTTTCTGGGCAAGCAATCCCATTTTCTTCCTGATGTTCACGATATCCGTTTTCCTGTCAAAAATATCTTCGTTATCAATCAGGATCTTTCCCGAATAGGTAATTCCATCTGTAATATCAATAAGACGGTTCATGCATTTGAGCAATGTGGATTTACCACACCCGGAAGGGCCAATAATAGCAGTGACCTGTCTTTTAGGGATTTGAACAGAAATGTTCTTTAATGCATGGTTCCCGCTGTAATATGCATTCACGTTTTCAATTTTGATATGGGTTTCTGACATTTCATGCACCTATTTTATGATATATTTAGTATATTTCCTTGAAAGAAATCTTGTGGTTATACTGATAGCTAAAATTACCAGCAGGAGTATTACCGCCGATGCATATGCTTTCTGCTGTACCTGCGGCAGCGGTGATCCGAGCTGGAAAAAGATTGCAAGGGGAAGAGAGGCTGTGGCATCAAAAAGAGATGTGGGTATCCGGTCTGTATATCCTGCTGTGAACATTATGGAAGCCGCATCGCCGATTCCCCTTCCGAAAGCTATCAACACTCCGGTCATAAGGCCGGGCAGAGCCTGTTTTGAAACAACTCTCAGTGTGGTCTCAAGCCTGGTCGCGCCGAGTGCGTAGGATACTTCCTTAAGTTCCTGTGGAACGGTTTTTATTACCTCTTCCATTGCCCGTGTCATAATAGGGAGTTCAAGCAATGCAAGTATGATTATTCCTGCAAGCAGGGAAGCTCTCATATGAAAATACATCAATACCGTGAACCCGAAAGCCCCATATACAATAGATGGAGTGCCCCAAAGAATATCAAGCGATAGGTGAGTAATGCTTGAAAGCCGCGTACCCCCGGAATATTCTTTCTGGAGATAGAATGCAATGCCTATACTCAGGAAAAATGCAAGTATAGTTCCGCCGATTGCTAGATACAATGAACCTATGATGGCATTCAGGATCCCCCCGCCCTTTCCAAGATAGTAACCGCCCTGGGCGGTATTTGTGAGCATATCGATATTCAGGGCAGGCAAACCTTTCCAGATTATTGTTCCTATTACCCCAAGGAGGCTACCCACTACGATCATAAGTGATAATATCATCAATACTTTAAAAATTGACTCTTCAATCCTTCGAAGTTCCATCTAAATGACGCCCCTTTCTATTTTAATGAGTACTATCCTTGCAAGAATATTGAATACCAGAACCACGATCAGAAGCATCAGGGCTGCAAGCATTATAGCTGAGTCATATAATGGGATCGACATCATCTCGCCAAAAGTGTTTGCAATGAGTGCTGGCAATGGATATGCAGGATCAAAAACGGATGATGGCACTTTTGGCACATTTCCCACGACCATGAGCACGGCCATCGTCTCACCGAACGCTCTTGAAAAACCAAGAATGATCGCCGCAAATATTCCTGGCCTGGCTTTTCTCAATACCACATGTTTTATCGTTTGCCATTTTGTAGCTCCTAGGGAAAGAGACACTTCCCTCATGTCCTGGGAAACGCTCCTTAAGACCTCCCCGGTGACAGAGATTATAATCGGGAAAACCATAATGGAAAGAACGATCCCTCCGGCAAGGATACCATATCCTCCTATGGTTTCTACGCCAAGGGCAGGAGCCAGGTTATTCTTAATAAAAGGCACTACAGCAAGCACACCCCACAGGCCGTACACCACAGATGGGATGCCTGCAAGTAGATCTATCAGTGGTTTTACGGCATCCCTGAGGCGATTATCTGCGTATTCTGAAAGATATATCGAGCTTAGCAGGCTGATCGGCACTGCAATTATCGTCGCAAGCGCTGTTACCCACAATGTTCCCATAATGAACGGGAGGAATCCGAATTTTCCATCTGTTGGCCCCCAAACGCTTGATAACAGGAGATCAGGGATAGGAAATATCGATAATATGGGACTTGCCCTGACATAAAGACCAATGAGCATTAAAAAAAACAGCAAGCAGGCAAATACTGTTGCTGCAAGCATCAGCCTGTTTGAAATATTATCCTTGAGCTTTCTAATATTCATAGTCTGTTTCCCTCAAATTCCTGTTCACCCGACTTTCCTTAATCCCTCACTGATGATGCTCCGGGGAAGAATTATGTAACCCTGTTCAGGGATGTACTTCTGTCCGTCCGTGAGAGTCCATTTTATGAAATCATTCACGATACCTGTGGGCCTACTTTTAGTTACAAGGTTAAGGTCTCTTGCCGGCGGAGATGGGTATTTACCAGTCCCTATTGCCTCAACGATTTCATCCAGCGTTCCGTAGAAGCTCTCTTCGGGGTCTATCTTGCCGTTCCCGTTCAGGTCGAGAGGTATTATTTCGATGCCTTCAACCGGTTTCTTTGTGTTCGCATCGTAAGCGAAGCCAATATTGTTGTAGCCGATCCCGAGCTTGTCCTGCCGGACTCCTTCTGCCAGTCCGGGGTCGCCGTTTAGGGCCACACCTTTGAGATTTTCCTGTTTGTATTTGCCCATGTAAGCGGCCCATGTCTCGGCAGCGCCGCATGCATCAGCACGTGTATATACATTTATCTTATCTGTAATGTCCGTTCCTGTTGCCTGTCCCCATGTTTTTATGGTTTCATTGACGTATATTTTCTCAAAGACTTCTCGTTTTATTCCATTTGCTTTGAGTTGTGCGATGACAGGGTTGTTCTTGTTGGCTGTTGGCACAACGGCGTCTTTTGTCACAGATATCCAGTATGCCCCCTTTTCCTCTTCAGCGGCAGTAATTTTTCTTGAGACCATGCCAATATCCACAAGTCCCCCCAGAGCATCGGTCATGCCTTTTCCTGCGCCGCCTGCCTGGATATCGAATTTCACTCCCGGATGGAGCTTCTGGTATTCTTCACTCCATTTGAGCATCATGGGATAGAGAGCAAAAGCGCCTGAGACACGTATGGTACCTTCTAGTTCTGCCGGCGTTCGCACGTCGGTAGATGTACTATTTCCTTCAGTTTTATCTATACATCCGGAGAACAATGCCACGATTAAGATCGTAATTAAAATAATAGTAAAATTTTTTATGTCCATTTATTCCACCTCGAATTTCTTAATATAGTTTCCTGGCTTTTCTGGAAATCGGGGATTTGTAGAAATTGCGCTTTATGTTCTTTGTTCCGATTCAATGAATTGCTGGTATCAGTAACAGCAAAGACGATCCCTTCTGAGTTTCATTTTATTCACCTGCCAGATAAGCAACTGCAAATAAGCAAGAACATATAAGAATGTGAAGAAACCGGCGATAATTGTTGAGATGATTACAAAAACAGAATAATTGCGGCAAAATTTGCCACTTCATGTTTCGCTTTTTTTTTCTAAAAACTTTGGAGCCATTTCAAGAACGGAATGAAAATGAATTTTTTGCCGTTTTCAATCGATGGGCCTATCTTACATCCCGCCCTCTCATGTCTCATATCCGCTTCATTTTCAAATTATGGCTCAAAATTTTCCGATATCTTCTTTCCATAGATGGGGATGGTCATTTATGAATTCACTCATCAGTTGTTTGCATTCATCAATGTCCAGATCGATGACCTCAATCCCATGCGATTCCATAAATTCCCTGGCGCCTGCGAATGTCTGCGATTCTCCTACAATGACTTTCTTTATCCCGAACTGGACAACTGCCCCGGCGCAGAGATAACAGGGCATCAATGTGGAATAAAGAATAGTCCCGCTGTATCTGCCGATCCTTCCTGTATTGCGAAGACAATCAATCTCCGCATGCATTATCGGATCATTATCTTGCACCCGCCTGTTATGCCCTCTGCCAATAATCTTGCCTTCTTTCACAAGGACAGAACCGATTGGAATTCCACCCTCATGTAATCCTTTTTTCGCTTCTTCAATAGCTGCTTCAATATAGGCATCCATAATTAGATTCTCTTCGAAATATGCCGGAGCATTTTTTATGTTTATCGCCTAAATGCCATTTTATACACGCCAAATGTAAGTATCAGATAGGCAAGCGTTCTAATTATTAAAATTTCCGATGGTCTTCCGATATTGAGGATCGTTATAATATACGAGATACCAAATAATACGAAGGCTGCGCTAATATACAAAGGAGCCTTATCCCGGCTTTTTTTATAACTCCAATAGCCTATGACCACTATTATGATATTGAACGTCAAACCTACAGCGTTCATTGAGTCAAGTACGATGCTCTTCACCTCCCCGAATTAAATCCAATAATTTCGAACATATAATCCAGATTTTTTAATGTAAGGTGTAATATATCGCAGCAGCAACGGGCTAATCACAATCGTTACTAATATGTTCGGGATAAGCCAGCCGGCGAATACATCCGGCACATTATCCCATGAAATAATCCCGCCCAGCGCAAGCATGCTTGCACCCCAACCAGCCCCTGCCAGGTTATTTAATGCCACACCAAAAATCACGAATATTAAGAAGTCCCTTTTTGTTTTAAGACCCAAATCAGCACCCAATGTCCTGAAAGCTATCAATGGTATCAAAACCTGCCAGAAATCTGCCAGCGACCAATAGGCATTGACATCGGGTGGCAGACCCGCTGCCATCCCGATCCCTATGAAGCATCCGATATACGCTGCAATTGCACCCCACATCCCGAACCATAGCGTGAAGGCGATCATAAAAGCAACTGCAAAATATAATCCTGAGACTCCAGGGGCGATCTGCCGGGGAATTACGGCAAAACGAGCCAAAACAAAGTTTATTATGGTAATTGTTATTAAAATTAATAGATAAGTATAAAATGACTTTCGTTCCTGATTTCCCCTGATATCCATTTTCACACTTCCATTATGTGGGTCCCAAGCGAACTATATCCCTTACTTCTATTTATTATATCAATGGTTAATATAACTTTGTATTATGTTTTGCCAATATAATAATACTATAATAATCAACTGTGGATACAGCAGTATTTAATAGCATTGCCTTTTCCCGGATATCCAAAAGTTGAAGTATTTTTTGTATTATCCCAGTTTTGGATAATCGATGTAACCTTTTTCCCCGTCCATGTAAAATGTGGCAACGTCCGCCTGATTGAGTGGCGCGTTTTTCCTGAAGCGTTCGGGAAGATCAGGATTAGCCAGGAACAAAACCCCGAAGGATATGAGGTCAGCATCACCTTTTTCGATAGCTTCATTTGCACTACGGAAGTCGTAGCCTCCATTTAGAATGAGTGTCCCTTCGAATATATCCTGAATGAGCGGAGCCAGTTCTGCAGCCGGAGCTATTGCTCCCATCCTTCCTCCGACAGGCTCGACCATATGAATATATCCGATACCGATATTGTTCAGTTCCTCTGTAAAGTATGAAAAGGTCTGGCACGGATTCGAATCGGACATGGAATATGATGAAAAGTGCGGTGAAATCCTGTATCCTACCCTATCAGCGCCCCATACGCTGACGACCGCTTCTGTGACTTCAAGCGGAAAACGTAAGCGATTCTCAAGACTTCCCCCATATTTATCAGTTCGATGGTTTGAGCCGTCTCTCAGGAATTGGTCCAGAAGGTATCCATTGGCGCCGTGGATCTCAACACCATCAAAGCCCGCAGCCTTTGCGTTCTGTGCACCTTTTCTGAAATGCTCAATTATTACAGGTATCTCGTCAAGTTCCAGAGCTCTTGGGATCACAAATTTCTTTTTACCCTGTCGTGTATGTACTTCACCGTCGAAAGGAAGCGAAGAAGGTGCGACAGGAAGTTCACCTTCAAGAAAATCGGGATGCGATAACCGTCCTACATGCCAGAGTTGAAGGAAAATTTTTCCTCCTGCCTTATGAACTCCTTCGGTCACTTTCCTCCAGCCCGCAACCTGAAGAGGTGAGTGGATCCCCGGCGTTCGGATAATACCGACTCCTTTAGGGCTTACCTGCGACCCTTCGGTGATGATCAAACCTGCCGAGGCTCTTTGCGTGTAATAGATAACCGCTAAGGGAGTTGGGACATTGCCTTCAATTGCGCGACTACGGGTCATAGGCGCCATCACCATGCGGTTTGAAAGTTCAAGATCGCCCAGTTTATATTTTGATAAAATATTCATATATGCTCCTAAATTCTTAAGAATGCTTTTATGGTCTTGCCCGGTATCAATTCCCAATTATATAAGTCACCTGAACAGATAAAGAAACTTTTGTCTCGCCAGGCATAATTGGCGTTACAGCCTTTCCTTCAGCGATAGCTACGTCTCTAAAAACTGGCTGGAATATCCCACCTTCACTTATAGAAGATGTCTTCACACCGACTATCCGGACATCCAGCTTTTTGGCAAGATCATTTGCCTTTGATGATGCATCCGATACTGCTTCTGCCAGGAGATCTTCCTGAAGGGTCTTTTGTTTTTCTTTTGATACGGAAAATGAAACGCCTCCAATTTGATTGGCTCCCGCTGCTGCGGATTTGTCAATTATATCGCTCAATGTGCCTAACATCTTTGTTGTGACCTGCACATTATTGGAAGCGGAATATGCTTCTATTGTCGGGGTCCCGTTATATTGGTAAACCGGCTGGATGGAAAGAAAGGAGGTCTGGATGTCTTTATCTTGAATTCCAAGATTTTTTAATTCATTGATGACGGCATTCATTAAGCCTGCATTTTTAGTTGAAGCATCTTTTGCCGTTGGTGCCTGAACAATTACACCTATGCTCAATGAAGCAGTATCAGGGGCTACGTTTTTCTCTGCGGAGCCTGAGATACTGAGTGTATTATCTTCTTTCTGGACTTGTATGGTTTGCGGTCTGGCAAATAGGACGACGACCATTAATAATAAGGCAATCGAAAGAACAAAAAGAACAGAATATAATTTATTGTTAGATATTTCCTGTGACATTTTACCCTCCACTTTTATTGATTAAATGTAAATATCTCTGTCTTATAATAAATCTTACCCTGGATCATGATTATCGGGCTATGGAGTCAATAAACCGTTGGATTAAGGGCAGGAAAATCCACTTTTGAATTATCTGAATATTTGAGTTAGGTTACAACAACATCGAACCCTTAGAGTTCGTTGGAGTTCGTTTTGGTTCGTTATTTGGTGGCATAAAGTAATTAACAACGAACTCAACTAACTCAAAAAGAACTCTCCGTTTCATATTTAAAAATAGCTTTAAATGATATAACATGTATTGATACATACTATGTCATTATTGCAGAAAACAATATCTGTAGATGGATCATATCAAAATTTGATGTTGTTTTCCAACGGTATTCCGATGCTATAGTTATCGGGTCTTCGATTTGAACCTGATAGAGCTATATGAAACAATAAAATATATCTCTAAAAGAAGGGGGACAAATGTACCGAAAAATATACACTATATTAACTAGCAAACCAGCTATCGAAGGCGCGGGATTTCACATGAAGTATCGAAATAGTATATTTATCAATGAAAATAGCATATTAAGAGGATAAAATGTACGCAATAGTCATAATGGCCAAAGCCCCTGTGCCGAATAAAGTCAAAACAAGGCTGACCCCTCCACTTGGGCCTTTTGAGGCATCCCGTCTTTATCACAGTTTTCTTCTTGACAAGGTCGAGCAAGTCAAGACGTTTGAAGAAGCCAGTTTATTCATGGCCTATACACCTCGATCATCTGAGTCTTTTTTTAGGAGTATCATTCCTCCCGGATTCTCTCTGATAAGCCAGGCAGGTAAAGATCTGGGTGAGAGATTGACAAATGTGTCACGTGATGTTTTTGCACTGGGGGCCTCAAAAGTACTTATGCTGGATAGCGATACTCCAAACCTTCCAATTAATCATATCCGTGAGGGGTTGGCGAGATTGGATGAAGTGGATGTGGTCCTCGGCCCATGCGATGATGGGGGATACTATCTGATAGGAATGCGATCATTCATTCCTGAAATTTTTCGTGAGATCCCGTGGAGTACTGCCCTTGTTACGGAGGTTACAACGAAGAAAGTCCAGACTCTGGGTTTAACTTTTTCAATGCTTCCCGGATGGTATGATGTAGATACCGGGAAAGACCTTCAACGCCTGATGAGAGATATTGAGTTCCCTTCTAACAATGGCTTTTTCTGTGAGAATACTCACCGTGCCCTCTCTCTCATACAGTTATGATAAGTATATGTAATAATATGGACCGGTCGGGAATTGAACCCGAGGCCTCTCCCATGCCAAGGGAGCGATCTACCCCTGAGCTACCGGCCCTGAAGGGTAAGTCGCATAGTGCTTATTCTTAGATAAATCTATCGATTAGTTCGAGTTAATCCGGCTGGATTTTGCCTTCACAAAGATAAGGTTTAAATCGGATGGCGTAATATGGGCGGTATCCTTGGGCCCGTAGCTTAGCCAGGTGGAGCGCTCGGCTGATAACCGAGAGGTCTTGCGTTCAAATCGCAACGGGCCCATAGAGCTTTTAATAATAGCAAAAACGGATGTTCAACCTATTCAATAAAGTTTATTAACTAAAAAGTCATGTGGAACTCAAATCGCGGCATATATTTTAATAACGCAAATACTAATTATTGGAGGATTATTTAATGGCACGAAAACCAGGACGAATGTACAAGAAAATTACCCAGCGCTCATATACAAGACGAGAATACATGGGCGGTGTTCCAGGCAGTAAAATAGTAACTTATGACATGGGCAACCTGAAAGATGAATTCCCTATCCAGTTGACACTGGTGGCAAAAGAGGAATGCCAGATCAGGCATAGCGCTCTTGAATCTGCCCGCATAGCAGCGAACAGGATATTGCTTGATGCTGCAGGACTGACAAATTATCATTTAAAGATCAGGGTGTACCCTCATGAAGTACTGCGCGAGAACAAACAGGCAACAGGAGCAGGCGCAGACCGTGTATCACAGGGAATGCGACTGGCATTTGGCAAGGCTATAGGTACGGCTGCAAGGGTAAGGCAGGGACAGGAGATCATGAGCGTTTATATAAATCCTGCAAATTTCAAGCTTGCAAAGAAATCATTGGTGTCAGCCGGCTACAAATTGCCGACTCCGATCAGCCTCGTAGTTGAAAAGGGCCAGGAACTGGTCCTGACTTGAACTCAATGAGAATTATCCTATTTGAACTGTGCATTGGAATTTCATCATGAATGACTATCTGGCAAACCTTGACAGGGCATTGAAGAATTTGCCTGAAATCAAAGGCTCAGGGGAACGTTTTGTTATCCCTGATCCTAAACTCCTGACTGAAGGAAAGACCACTGTGCTTGAGAATTTTGCAGTTATAGTGGATAAGTTGAACCGTGAGCCAGAGCATATTTTCAAATTCCTGTTGCGGGAACTGGGAACTGCCGGCAAGATCGATGGTTCAAGAGCGATATTCCAGAGAAGGCTTACCTTAAGCATGGTTTCTGAAATTATCAACGCTTATGTTAAGGAATACGTAACCTGCTCCGAATGTGGACGTCCGGATACACATCTTATGAAAAGTGAAAGGATCCTTACATTGCGCTGCGATGCATGCGGGGCTCATAGACCGGTGACAAAACGCCGTGCAACCATGATAGCCAAAGAAGAAGCGCTGGTTGAAGGAGAAACATATGATGTCAGGATCGATGCTGTAGGAAGCAAAGGTGACGGCATTGCCAAAAAGGATAAATATACAATATATGTGCCAAACTCTCTCAAAGGGGATACTCTGAAAATAAAGATCAAGAAGATCACAGGAAATCTTGCTTTTGCAGAAATTGTTGAAAAGATCACAGTATAATAAGTTCCAACAATATTCCTGCTCTCTATTTTTTTAACGCATGCCCACGAGTCAAATGATTTCATGGATAATATGAAAAATTACGTTATTTCAAACACAGTATATATATCCTGAGATTCCGAGTTATGTGGGCTATGTTTACAGAAATAAGCCCAAACTGCTCGATTCATGGTTTTTAATTGTAGCATATATATGTGTCACAAAATTATTTTTGGAATATTTGAGGGTATGAAAAAAAAATAGCAACGAACACAACGAACTCGATACGAACTCACGCCACCGGAGTTCGTTTTAGTTCGTACCAGTTCGTTGTTTTTTTTCATGTTCATCACGCACCGAAGGTTCATAGCCGACTCTGTGGTTTCTTCATAGCCTATTAAATCCTGAAAGTCAGGATATATATCTTTATCTGGCAAGCGAATTTTACTATGAAAATATTTTAAATTAACTTTCATCAAATCCAAGCGCTTCGGCCAAAGTAAAATTCCCGACATAAAGAGCAGCCCCGATCACGACGCCTTTCGCACCCGTTTCCTTGATAATTTCAATATCCGAAAGCGTTGTAATTCCACCGGAAGCTATTACAGGTATTCCCAGGGCATCCACCAGTTCCTCTGTAGGCGCCGGATTTACACCTTTTAACAGTCCTTCGGTATTGATATCTGTGAAAAGAATGCTTCCTGCTCCGAGTTCTTCAAACTTTTTTCCCAATTCAACCGCTGTAAACGCAGATTCCTGCGCCCAGCCGTGTGTGGTTACTTTTCCGTTTTTTGAATCAAGAGCTACTATTATTCTCTTTGCGCCAAATTCCTCTGCAAGTTCTTGCACGATCGATGGTTCTTTTATCGCAGCAGTGCCCAAAATTATCCTGTCCGCGCCCATGTTAAGGAGATCCTGTGCATCCTTTATTGATCTTATTCCCCCTCCCACCTGCGTTTCCACACCTGATCTTTTCACAATGGATGCAATTATGGAACCGTTTGAACGCTGCCCGTCAATGGCTCCGTCAAGGTCGATAAGGTGAATTACTTTTGCGCCCTGCTTTACCCAGCGCATGGCAGCGGCTAATGGATCGTCCAGGGAGATCCTTTCTGTGCCAGGAATACCCTGGATAAGGGAAACGCATTTTTTGTTTTTGAGATCGATTGCGGGGATTATGCGAAACATATTAGAGTGTAAACAATTTTAGTATTTAAAAATGCTCCTAATTTGATATTTCAGACAGGGCACCATTTATCGTTTCAACTATTTGTCCGTCTGTGGGATTCGCCTCAGACGCTCGGAAAGGCTTCGCTCCTTATGAAATTAGGAGTCATATCCACTTTCGCACTTTATTTTTATACTCCTTGTACTGTTCTCCAAATATTTTTTCTAGCTTCCGTTCTTCATCTGGAATAAATAAAATTTCAATTATTATTATGTATATGGCCGGGAATGTAAAAGTAACCAGTGTTCCTAGTAATATGGCGAAACCTAATAGTATGGCTACCATCCCAAGATAAATAGGATTTCGGCTTATATGAAAAGGACCTGAAGTCACGAGTGACGTAGGCGATTCATAAGGCGATAGTGTTGTTTTACTCCTTAAAAATAATGAGCGGCTCCAGAGACCCAGGAATATTCCGAAACCGATGATTATTATCCCGAAATACGTGACTGGAGCATAAAGAACCGTCCGGATAGGGAATACGAAATTTAACAAGATGGACAGGATTAGAAGAATTATGAAATAAGATTGTCCATCTGCAATATATCTTGCCTTTTGTCTTTTGTTTTCAGCCATATTGTAAGTTAAATGTTCTGTGAAAAGTTGGCTTGAATTCTTTAAGATTTTTAATAATTTGTTCAATTTTTTTCATTCATTCTTCCTCTTGATTTATACTGGCTTATTCTCTTTGAGAGTCTTCATTATTTTTTCAACTTCTTTCATGTTAAAGTGTATTCACCTCTTTCTTTATTTTAAAGCAGTAGAAATTCATTAATCAAACTGATATCGTGCTCCCTTCATATTAGTTCTCTTTTTCATACCGCCAGCGCCTCATTCATTTCACTAATTACCGAATTCATTCCATTCCCAAAAAGCTTAAACATCATGTCACGTCCTCCATATGCATCAAAAGGTGTGTAGTTATGATATCCGCGAATAGCAATACCAATACTTTCGTTCCAGTTAATTTTATCTTTGTCCTGAACTGCCCATCCGGCGGCGCGGAGTTGTCTATCAATATTGTCTCTTGCTACCTGTTCAGGAAATTGGTTTATCGATCCATCCATATTATACACGTATTAATTTTTCTCATAGTATATAAAGTATAATTTATCCTGATTACTAAACTGCAAATAAAATCAATAAACGTCACCTGGGGGGGGAAGTTCAATATATGTCATCTATAAGTGATCATAAAAATTCCAGCAAACATTTATAATAAGCTAAGTGAAAGTAATACACAATATGAAAGAACTCCTCTCCTGGGACCAGACGCTATTCAAAGACAGCGAGTTATTCGAACTTGACCACATCCCTGAGCATTTTCTTCACAGGGACGCGCAACTGCAATCGCTCATGTATTGCATCCGCCCGGGATTAAGCGGGGGAAGAACCCTTAACAGCCTGTGCATAGGAGCGCCTGGAACAGGAAAAACAACGGCAGTGCTAAAGGTTTTTGAAGAGATCGAAAAACATTCGACTAAACTTGTCCCCGTACTTGTTAATTGCCAGATCAATCCAACAAGATACACCATATTTTCACAAATATTCAAGAAGCTTATTGGTTATGCGCCGCCGCCTTCCGGCGCGTCTTTTAAGAAAATATTCAGCGAAGTCGCAAAATATATAGTTGAGCATGAAAAAGTGCTTCTGGTCGCGCTTGATGATATGAATTACCTGTTCTATGAAAATGAGGTGAATGAGATCCTCTATTCACTTCTCAGGGCTCATGAAACACACCCCGGGGCGAGAATGGGCGTGATAGCGATACTTAGCGACACCGGCGTTCCCCATATGCTTGATCCAAAAGTCGAATCCGTCTTCCTGCCAGAGGAGATAAAATTCCCGCAATATTCCTTCGATGAGATATGGGATATATTATCAAATCGCGCAAAGCTGGGATTCTATCCCAATGTGCTTGTTGATAGTGTTCTTGAGAACATCGCGAATCATACCTCAACGCTTGGGGATTTGCGCGTGGGGATAGACCTCTTGAAGCGTTCTGCCCTGAATGCTGAAAAACGTGCAGGCAAAAACATAGAACACGAAGATGTTGAGTCGGCTTATGAAAAATCAAGGCTTGTGCATCTATCCTACATGATGCGCGCATTGAAAAAAGATGAAAAAGCACTCCTCGGGTTAATAGCGGATTCCCCAAATTCAAATTCAGGCGAGCTATATGAGAAATTCCATAAAAAAACCGCCCTTGGATACACGCGCTTCTATGAATTGCTCAATAAACTTGGCTCGATCAAGTTGATAGATGCCGATTTCACAGGCAAGGGCGCGCGCGGGAGAAGCAGGATAGTTACTCTTAAGTTCCAGCCTGAGGAAGTAAAAAACCGGTTGATATGAGCTTCCTGATAAGATTCGCACGCCAGTGGATTGCCGGTGAGACCCTGGATAACGCTATCGAAAGTACAAGAAAAACAAATAGCTGCGGTCTTGGTGCAATAATAAATTTCCTGGGTGAGCATGTCAGGGATAAAGAAGAAGCACAAGAAAATAAAAATGAGAACTTAAGAATACTCCAGGTCATAAAAGACAACAAAATAAATAGCTCCATTTCAATAAAACTCACGCAGCTGGGACTTGGGATTGATAAGGATATTTGCCTTTCCAATCTGGAAGCGATCGTGGAGAGTGCCGCTTCGAAGAATATTTTCGTATGGGTCGATATGGAAAGCTCAACTTACACGCAGGATACAATTGATCTTTATCTTACTATCTCTAAAAAATATAAAAACGTGGGAATTGCTATACAATCTAACCTCAAAAGAAGCGAAAGTGATATCCGCAGGATCGCATCTTCTGGCGGCATCATCCGGCTGGTAAAAGGCGCATATAATGAAAACAGTGATGTAGCATATTCAAGCCACTCCGAGGTAACAATGAATTTCTCAAGGATAATGGGGTTTCTTTTCGACAGGACCCCTTTTTTTGCGATTGCAACGCATGATGAGCACATGATAAATGAAGCAATTGAAGCGAACAAGACCTATCGGAAAAAAATTGAATTCCAGATGCTTCTTGGTGTCAGGGAAGAATTGAAAAATGAGCTGGTGTCGAAAGGTTTCACAGTTGTGGATTATATTCCTTATGGCAAGAAATGGCTCGCATATTCTTTTCGAAGGATAAGGGAACGAAAACGAAATATATTGCTGATATTCAGGTCGATTTTTGATGCATAAAATGGTACCGGACAAATCTAAGGGCAAAGTCCGCTATGAATTGCAGATAAAAAATATAGATAAAACAACGAACCTATACGAACTGAAACGAACTCCGGTAGCGTGAGTTTGTTTAGAGTTCGTACGAGTTTGTTATTAATTTTATTCATAACAGAACGTAAATTTCGTTAAGATTATGCAGCTATGATTTGCGAACTTTGCGGCGATTTAAGTTTCATCGATGTTCAGCATATTTTTCTAATTTTGTAAAGACCAGCGGGACAACAAATACCGAAGAAAAACCGAGCAATATATACTTAATATAAATAAAAATCGGATATATCAGCGACATTATTTCCGAAACCACGAAAATCGTACCCAGGATAACGATCCCGACCAGCGCCCTTTCAATTAACTGCTTTTTATTTTTTGTATCCGGGAACCTGATCTTTTCTTCTTCAAGAAGGTATCCGGCTCCAATACACGCCAACACAAGTCCCAATTCTATCTGTTCTTTAACAAGATCCCCCTTCAAAGATGCCATTAAAACAAGTATGGCTGGAATGAATAAGGCAATAAGATACTTTGTATTGCGATCTTGTTTTTCAAATGAACGGGTAATGCCATTTTCCCCTTTGTAGAACACAAAAGCGACAATTGATCCAAAAACAATACCTCCAGCCACATCCCCAGGATAATGGACACCCAGGTAAACTCGCGATAAAGATACCAGGAAAACAACAATGCCGCCTGCAATAATTATCCGGCTGTTTTTGGTGCGCAATCCCATGTATCCCCAGAAACCCGAAGATACGAGCGCATGACCGCTTGGGAATCCGAAACCATTTTCTGTGACCTTGTGAAGATACTCAGGAGGTCTTGGCATGTTGAACAATGTTTTAGCAAGAAGCGCAAAATACGCCGAAAATATGATCACATACATTACCCTTATTCCCATTTTCCTGTCATAACACCAGAAGATGAGCGATGCGATCAATATATAGACCGGCTCACTGCCAAGATTGGTAAATATTTTGAATAATATATCAAGAAGAGGAGTCCCGATATCATGGAAAAATATATTACTATTATCACCGAAAAGGAATTGAATAGGTTCCATACCGGAAACCCGAAATAGATAGATGCCAGAGGCAATCCATCTAAATTAAGTTATTAGCCTTTGACGATGGCTTTTGGTGAGCGGGCTATCTTCTTGCGCTTTGCGCCTGCAGAAGTATATCGCTGTGCCGGGCCTGGGCGTTTGTGGCTAAGTTCAGATTCAGGAACCATTATTATGTTACCTTTTCTTCCCTTAACCCTGCCCCATTTTGTTATACCTGTTTTTCCCATGTAATTTTTATCCTCCAATGATTTAGTTTGGCTTCACAATACTTCCGTTTATTCATAAACCTTTCCCCGTTTCAATTCTTTTCTTTATCATATACATCTGGACTTTCTTGGCTTTTGCCTGGTGCAGGACTTTATCAAGCCCTTGCCTTTCAAGAGGTTCTATCTTGATATAACCCCGGTCAGCCGCATCCTGGAATAGTTCAAGGCCAAGACCTGTCCTTGCAAGAACGGTCGTATAACCTTCTTTTGACCCTACGCCCCCAAAAGACAGGTCAGACTTCTCAGCCGTAAGATCGGTACAAACCGTACATGAGCCGCTTCGAAGCGCATCAAGGTCGCTTAAAGGAAATATAATTTCTTTTTCCGTCCTGATCACGAATTTTCCTTTTCGTATCTTAATCTCCTGGACAGATGATAATGGAAATCCTTTTTGTTCGATGAAAGTTTTCAGGCCCTGGTAATCAAATGTGTCCATACAAAAAAGCCCTAACTTCAGGATATTCGCTCTCATGAACATATGAAGCAGCCCGTAAGGTGAGTTCTGCATTTTATGGACTGCATCTATATTGCAGGAAGGACCCACAAAGCCAATTGACCGGGAACCTCTTTTTATTGCGCTCATCAGGGATTCCAATGTGAGTGAATGAACATAGATCGAACCTTCCGAACGCAGGATATCCTCCTTTGCCTGTGCCACTATCGGAACAGGTTTCCATGGTTCTTCATCGCTTTTAACGGTCACGACAGCGCTGTCTATCAGCCCTTCTTCAAGCGCATAAAGAAGCATTGACGTTACAACACCGCCGTCCTGTCCTTTCACTTCCTGAAGCAGGGTTCTTGCCGTGAAAACATCTCGCACATTCCCGATCAGGCTTGATTCTGTGGTAATAGTACGCGGGCACTGGTTATAACAAACACCGCATGCGGTACACGGTCCTTTAAGCACCGGCTTGCCGTTCACAATATTTAACACTTCGCAGCTTGCCACGCATGCTCCGCAGAGCGTGCATATGCCCGGTTCAATGATCTCTCGCCGCAGCTTGCCGAAAGATATTTTTTCTTTGTCCTTCAAAGACCGGCGTACACGGATCACGCTCTTATCCAGTTCATCAAATTTCTTTTTGCAATTCCAGGAGCAAAAATAGTATTCCCTGTCCTTGTATGTGGATCTGAAAGCTGTTTTTTCATCAACGGTTGTTTTGCAGATAGGGTCAATTGCCATTATGGTTATTTTAATTCATGAGGTAAAAACATTTCCTGTATTCCTGTTAACCTGGATTAAGCCCCATATGCTCCAGCATATGATGATAATGCTCCGGCGGCATCAAAGAATAAAAAGCATTTCGAACAACCTCGCTTAATGAAGGGTGGATATGCATTCCCTGGATGACAGGGTCTGAGTTTTCCGATTCAGTATACATAAGGTTCACGATTTCCTGGATAAGGATGGATGCGTACGGCCCTATGATGTGGGCGCCTAATATTCGCCCCGATTCTTTTTCAAATATTATCTTAATAAAATAATCAGTCACATCCATGGCCTGGCCTTTTGCCGTATCTTCAAATCTCTCAAAGCCTATCAATACATTATCTTTCCCATATTTTTCAAGGGCAACTTTTTCTCCCATTCCAACGCTTGCTATTTCAGGATAAGAAAAAACAGCATGAGGGACTGCATGGTAGTCAACCTTGAACTTATTTTTCATGATCGCATTATAATAGACGATCCTGGATTCATAATTGGCAACATGCTTAAAAAGATATTTTCCATCAGCGTCGCCAATAGCCCAGACATTGGGTTGTGTGGTTTCAAGATACTCATTTACGATTATCCATCCTTTCGGGTCTGTTTTTATTCCTCCATTCTCAGGATGCAATATCTCATTATCAGGCCCCCGCCCTGAGGCGACAACAATCTCATCAACAATAAAATCGACTTTTTTTGATTCGCTTTTTGCAATGACTTTTTTCTTGCCATCTGCAGTTATTTGTACTTCCACAACTTCATGACCTGTGAAGATATCCATGAATCTTGACATCTCTCTTTGTGCAAGTTTTGAAACCTCAGGCTCCTCTTCAGGGATAAACTGCTTATTCCGACCTAATATCGTTACCTTTGCGCCCATTGAGGAAAAGAAATGGCCATATTCTGCTGCAATGTAACCTCCCCCCATGACGGCAATATTCGGTGGAAGCCGGCTCATTTTTAATATTGTGTCACTCGTAAGATAACCTGCTTCCTCCAGTCCTTTAACATTCGGGATCAAAGTTTTTGAGCCGGTACAAAGAAATATCATTTCTGATGTAATGCTCTCATTGCCAACTTTCATAGTATATGGTGAAATGAATTCAGCGACATCGTGATAATAATCAATATTCGGGTCGCTGGAAAGTCCTTTGCGTATAGATCCGATGTCTTCTGAGATAATTGATCTCATCCTATCCATAATAAAATTAAAATCGATGGATTTTAATTCCACATCGATCCCGAATTTCCCTGCGGTTCCAATCGTCCTGATAAGTTCTGCAGGATATAGTAAGAGTTTAGATGGAATGCATCCGCGGGTAAGGCAAATTCCTCCGGGTTCATCCTTATCGACCACAGCAACTTTAAAACCAGGATTCTTAGCAATAATCGAACTAACATAGTTCATCCCGGAGCCTGTGCCTATTACTATCAGGTCATATTTTTTCATTGAAATCCCCCATTTATGTAAAATATTTACTTGTTCGTATAAATCCTTTTTGAAATCTTATCCCAGATCAAGCGTTGCTCTCTGGGTGCCATCATCCATTGATTCTATAGTAAATCCCATTTCCCGCAGCAATTTGATCGCCTTATAATTATCTGGCAACATAATGGCATTGATAGTTTCAAGTTTTTTATCCTTGCTGATCTCGATCATATAATCAACCATTTTGGAACCCAGGCCCTGGCCCTGCCAGGAATCTGTTACGATAAAAGATATCTCTCCTGTCTTTTCGGAGGGGGCAAGGTTAAGTCTTACAACCCCGAGCATTTTCCTTTTTCCTTCGTCTTCTATCTCCGCCACAATGGCAAGTTCCCGGTCGTAGTCGATATTGCAGTACCTGACGCTATATTCATGTGCGGGCTGCACTATGGTCTGGAACAACCTGTAATGCAAAGATTCTTCCGAGAAATTATGGAACATCTCAAGCCACAAAGGTTCGTCTTCAGGTTTTATTGGCCTCAGTATTACTGTCCGGCCATCCCGAAGCTTCCATAAGGATATATATTTTTCCGGATAAGGGCTTATTACAAGATTCTCATGAGGTTTTGCATTGAGACCTGCTTTATATACCAACCCTCGTGCATCAAGAGCTAAAGCCTCATTTTCATCAATAAATAGAGGATTGATCTCGAATTCTTTCAATTGCGGGAAATCTACCATCATCTGGGAAAAACGAACAATTATTTCATCCAGGAGTTTGATGTTAACTGGCGGACGATTCCTGTAACCTTTGAAAAGCTGAGAAACCTTTGTTTCTTCTATCATTCTTCTTGCAAGTGTCTGGTTTAGCGGTAAAAGCCCGATTGCAACATCTTTGTATATTTCAACATCAACTCCACCTCTGCCGAACATGATTACCTGGCCAAAAAGAGAATCTGTTTTAGCGCCAAGAATTATTTCAATACCTGTCTTCTTGATCATCTTCTGTACCGTAACTCCCTGGATTTGTGCATCCGGATTGTGCTTGTTTGCACTTTGGATGATCTCATCGAAAGCCAGCCTGAGTTCTGGTTCAGAATTGATATCAAGTCTAACCCCGCCTGCATCTGTTTTATGGGTTATTTGCGGTGAGAGGATCTTAAGAGCTACGGGATAGCCTGTTTGGGAAGCGCTTATAGAGGCTTCGTCTGCGGTTTTCGCCACTTTTGTCTTAACAGCGGGGATATTATAATATTCAAGAAACTTTTTGGATTCGGTTTCAGTCAATGTATATCTATCCTCTTTTAAAGTATTTCGAATAATAGATAACAATGGTTGTTTTGGAGGAACGCTATCTACTGGTAACTCTCGTATATAGGATAACTGCACCCGATACATAAAAGGTGCTTCAACAGAATTGTTGAACGTAGGCTGAGAAAGGTAGGCTAAAACTCTTACGGTTTATCCGGCAAACATAGACTACCAC